>Ga0157371_10000050_pt1 | contig 183160 bp, 134 predicted proteins | sample C45metaG_FD_113462 | JGI IMG/M metagenome (GOLD analysis project Ga0157371, IMG submission 113462) | Corn rhizosphere microbial communities from Kellogg Biological Station, Michigan, USA - C4-5 metaG | ecosystem: Host-associated > Plants > Roots > Rhizosphere > Soil | place: USA: Michigan...
ACCTGTTTTTTTGATTTCCCCGGCTCTTGGGATTGACAGCGTCCTTGGTTATAATCCGTGCTTTATTAAAGTTAGTTAGCAAAACGCCTAAAAATACTTAAAAGATGTGTCCACACGATAGGCTCTTTCGGGAGATAAAAAGGATGCACACAGATATAGATCCGTGTTTATCTGTGTGCATCAGTGGTTAATGATATTGTATTCTGGTATACAGACACCACCATTGGGATTTGGTTTATTCTTTTTTATTTGGACTTCGCTAAACGATAAGCCTTCATGATTTTATGAAAAATCTGGTTATTAGGATAAACACCGGTAAAGTTTTGCGAGCCAGGACCGTAGGCAAACACCGGAACCATAATACCCGTATGATCGTTGGTGCTAAATTCGCCCCTTACCATTCCTTTTTCAGCAGCACCATCTAAAAGTGTTAATCCTCCTGTTTCATGATCGGCAGTTACGATCACCAGTGTTTCACCATCCTGATCAGCAAAGCGAAGCGCTTCGGCAATCGTACGGTCAAAATCGTGTAATTCGGTAACGAGATAAGGCAAATCGTTGGTATGACCACCGTAGTCGATCTGCGCGCCTTCGGCCATAATGAAGAAACCAGCTTTATTTTGCGATAAAATCTCCGCGGTATGTGCTAAGGATTTTTTAAGCATATCGCCACGACCTTTTGTCACCGGCCGGGTAGCCGAATCATCAAGCAAAACCAATTGTTTGCCTTCATGTTGTTTTTCAAAATCAGCTAAACTATTTGTTACCTGAAAACCTTTAGTTTTCAGATCTGCCAAAAGCCTGCTGTTTTTATTCTGCTCGAAAGCTTTGCGGTTAGAACCCACTAAAACTTCGGCCTTGCTGCTTAACAGATCATTCGCAATTGCGCCGTTGTATGAGCGGTCGAGTTGATGGGCGTAAAATACTGCTGGCGTTGCATCGGTCAGATCGCCCGCGGTGATGATACCACTTTTGATACCGAAGATGGATAAAGTATCAACTAAATTGGTTTTATGATGATCATCAGGTCCTATGCCAATGTAACGGTTATTGGTTTTATAGCCAATTGCCATAGCACTGCCTCCCGCAGCCGAATCGGTGTTTCCGGCATCAGCCGCAGCGGTTTCAGAAAAGCCAATGTAATGGAACTTTGCCATATTCAGATCCCCATGATTGGCAATTAACCCAGCGTGGATTGCAGCCAGTCCCATCCCATCACCAATTAACAAAATGACATGTTTGGGTGCTTTGTCCTGGCCGTCGGTTTTATAAGTTGGTGAATAGGTTGTATATGGTTTTGGATTGGTATAACTAAGTTTATCCTGATGAAGATAAAAATCTTTCAGTTTGGTCGGTTTATCCGTATTGATCCAATCTGCGCCTAGCCTTTCGAGCACAATCCAGGTGTTCGGACTATCCTGCGAAGCCCAGAAGCGGAAAGGTTTGCCCTTACGATGTGCCTGCTCTATCGTGGCTCTCATCTTTGCTTCATCGGTTTTGGTAGGATTGCCCTTTCCATTCCATACGGTTTGATTTTTCAAATCATCACTGATCATCGCCACCCTTGCCAATTGCGCATCGGTATAAGTTGTTGCCGGCCTGCCATCGAAAGATAATTTCTCATCATAATTTTTAAAATCGGCTGGTGCAGGCATATCGCCACTAACCACTACTTTAATCGCATTGGCATTCTTTTTTGGATCGAATACCTCAGCATAACCTTCGAGCTCTTTTAGCAATACCGGTAGTACATGCTTGTAATCTTCTTTTACATCAACCACCAACTGCAGTTTTAAGGCTGCATTGCTATAGGGATGATTTCCTTTTGCTTTAAAAAACCGGGCTAACGGATCAAGGTATATTTTTTTAAGTGTAAAATCCGGTTTAATTTCTGAAGCCTCATGTGCTACATATAATTGCCCTTCCTTTAAAAATACATCCGCCTCAATAGATCCCATTTCGGCATAATATGCCGCTAAAAGGGGAATTTCCTGCTTATAATCGTTATGGCTATGTCCGCGGTTTGCACTCAGTTTTACCTGGGCAGATGCACTTTGCAGCCCCAGCACAAAGGCCAGCGCTGCAAAGTTTATCCCTATTTTTTTTACCATCCTGGATTTTGTTTAATCACGCCCGCACTGTTATCAATTTCTCTTTGTGGCACCGCCCAAACATCGTGTACCTGTGGGTTGAAAGTTCTTACCGGCCAGATTACAGTTCCATCAAAATCGTGTAATGGTTTAGCATAAGTGGATTGCGCATCGCCCCATCTTACTAAATCGCGGTGACGATCTGCCCATTCTCCGGCAAGCTCATTACGACGTTCGCGTTTAAGGTCATCTATAGTCATTCCTGTTTTAGCATTTAAACCTGCACGAAGCCTTATTTTGTTCAGTTCGGTATCTCCCGCTCCTGCACCGTTTAGGTTAATGGCAGCTTCTGCTTTGATCAGCAGAACTTCGGCATAACGCATTAATGGCACATTTAAATCAGTTGTTCCATTATCACCATTAGGGTTAACATGAGTTGGAATTGGGTTGGCATAAGAAAACGGCTCCATGTATTTTTTAAACTGGTAATTGGAAGTTGCTCCCCCATCTTTAGTAAAGCTACGCTCGGCACCAAAGAACATAAATTTATCGCCAGGTTTCAAAATGGTAGCTTCTCTGCGTTGATCGCCGGCTTCATAAGAATCGTAAAGTTCTTTGGTTGGCAGATAATAACCCCATCCATTATAAATACCCCATGCTTTGTTGGTTAGCATTACACCCGGGAGCTTGCTACCCCAGCCTGTTCCGCCACCGCTTGGTGTACAAACTACCGACCATATATATTCTTTAGACCAGTTGTTTGACGCTTTAAAAACATCGGCAAAACCCGTATTAATTAAATCATGCTGACCTGAAGTGATGACCATATCAGCATATTTTGCAGCATTGGCATAATCTTTTTTGAACAGGTACACCTTAGATAAGTAAGCCCAGGCAGCCGTTTTATGTGCTTTACCATAATCTGCAGGTTTCATTGCCGAAAACAGGGGAAGGTTATCAGCTGCCTTTAAAAGAAGCGAAATAATATAATCGTAGTTCTCGTTTACATTGCTGGCGCGGGGAATAGGCTGAGATGCATCGGTTTCAGGCTTAACAATTGGTACACCCGCTTTATCGTTTCCATAATTTGCAGCCAGCTGAAAATAAACCAAACCGGCATTAAAATAAGCATCGCCAATGATCTGTTTCTTTAAATTTTCATCCATATTGATCTTTGGCACATTGGTAATGATATCATTGGCACGTTTGATGATGGCATAACGCATGCTCCACTGCGTTTCGGTATAACCACCGCCTACGTAAGTACGGTTAAAGTTTTTAATGTTATCAGCCTCTGGCTTGTTACGGCCGGTAACCATATCATCGCTGGCATTGATAAACCAGAACATCCCGCGACCGTAAAAATCTTCAGCATTATAGATTTCGTACATTCCACCTTCGGCTTTCAATGCATCCTCTTTAGTTTTCCAGAAGTTTTGCGCTGATGGAGACCCTTCAGGTATGATATCAAGTTCTTTTGTGCATGAAGAAAAAGCAGCAAGTACTGCAAATGCGATATATTTAAAATTCTTTTTCATTGTTGTTTTTGATTATAGATTTACACTTAAACCAAGGATAAAACTTCGTGCCTGCGGATAACGGCCAACATCTACTCCGTTGTTGTCCATTCCGATTTCCGGATCAAAGCCTGAATATTTAGTAATGGTAAAAAGGTTGTTTGCTGTGGCATAAATTCTTACACCACCTGTTTTTAATTTATTAGCGATCGATTTTGGCAAACTGTAACCCAGGGTTACGTTACGGATACGCAGATAAGAGCCATTTTCCACATAAAAATCAGAAGCTGCAAAATTTCCGTTGGCATCGCTAGTTGAAATAATCGGCACTTTGCCACCTGGATTTTCTGGTGACCAGGCATCTAAAATACCGACCAATTTGTTGTATGAAGGACCACTAGCGCTATAAGTAGTACGTTTTACGGCATTGAATAATTTATTTCCTTGTACGCCCTGTGCAAAAATATTAAAGTCGAAATTTTTATAACTTGCGTTAAAGCTCAACCCATAAGAGAAATCGGGATAAGCGCTACCAGCAAAATAACGGTCTTTACTGTCAATAGATCCATCACCGTTGATATCTACAAATCTAAAATCACCTGCCTTTGCATTTGGCTGAATTTTTTGTCCTTTAGCATTTTTATAGTTATCGGCTTCTGCCTGACTTTGGAAAATACCATCCGTTTTTAATACAAAATAACTATACAGTGGCTGTCCTACCCTATTGGTAAGGGGGGCAACTTCATTCCGGAAATTGGTAGATACAACCTGGTTTTCTATACCAGGAATAAGTTCTTCTATATTGTTGTTTATTTTGGTTAAAGTAGCATTTACGGAATAAGTAAAAGCTGCATTTTTATCACTATTATAATTTAATCCTAACTCAAAACCTTTATCTTTTACTTTACCGGCATTAATGGTCTGAGTACCTAAACCTGCTGTTCCGGGTAATGTTCTCACCAGGATCATTTTATTAATTTCTTTAACAAAATAGTCTGCTGTAAGACTCAATCTGCCTAATACGGCTACATCAACACCAAAGTTTGTTTGTTTAGATTCTGCCCATGCGATATTAGGATTGGCCAAAACCGTTTGAACATAACCATTTTGCAAAGTTGGCGTTTGGCCAAAATAACTTTGTGTTGGACTTAACAATGGGTTCACCGCAGCAGAAGTAAGTGCCGCTAAATTACCGAGAAAACCATAGCTACCCCTTAATTTCAATTCATTTAACCAACTTACATCTTTAAGAAAGTCTTCTTTGCTCATTAGCCATCCAACAGAAGCTGAACCATAATTCCGGGTCCTGTTATTTTTGGTCAGTAATGACGAGCCATCACGGCGACCGATTAACGACACCAGGTATTTTTCGCGATAGTTATAGTTTGCCCGCAGAAACAATGACGAAAGTGCCTGTGCGCTGTAACCGCTGGAAGAAGGCTGTATTACTGTGGCGTTCATCAAGTACCTGTATTGTGGCGATTCATCATCAAAACCTGATCCTGAAGCAAATAAACTTCTGTATTGTGTTTTTTGAAATGAGTAACCACCCGTAAGATCGAGCTGATGGCTACCAAAGGTACCTTTGTAATTTAACACTTGTTCTGTCAGGAAATCGCTATTATGGTTGCTGCTTTCCTGTAAACTATTGCTTAATACGGGTTTTCCTACCTCAGGCCTTTTTGGTGTAAAGCTTTTAAAAGCAGCATCTGTTTTGGTGATGCTTAAGTTAGACCTAAAAGTTAAACCTTTGGCTAATTTAATATTGGCATAGGGATTAACGACCAACACATTTACCGGGTTGTTGATATCAATACGCATTAAATCGGCAACAGGGTTAACAATATCGCCATAATCTCCGGCATACGGCCCAGGTAAACCTGCAAAACTACCATCGGCATTGTAAGGTGTGGCATTTGTAGGATAATAAATGGCCGAAAGTAAAGCACCCGTATAATCGCTGCTGGTATTGGCGCCGTTTCCGTTAGTGCTGCTGTACGATAAGTTTTCGCCAATTTTTAACCAATTGGTTACCTCATGTTCGGTATTGATCCTGAAATTATAACGTTTGGTTTTAGTGTTTAACACAATCCCTTCGGCATTGCGGTAATTGAAACTCAAATAATAATTCGATTTTTCAGAGCCACCGTTAATTGCAGCATTATAATCCTGCAATAAGCCATCTCTAAACACTTCATCCATCCAGTTGGTACGTGTAATCTGCCCGTCAGGATATTTTGCGGCATCAAAGGCTGGCAATATGGTAGTACCACCGTTTTTAGCTGCAGTTGCGGCAACCTGTGCACGCTGTTGTGCATTTAATGATTCTAGTTTTTTCCAGGCACTTTGTTGTCCAATTTTAGCATCAAAACTGATCTGCATCTTACCGCTTTTACCTTTTTTGGTCGTAATTAATATTACACCGCCAGAAGCTCTTGCGCCATAAATGGCTGCAGATCCATCTTTTAGCACCGATATCGATTCAATATCGTTAGGGTTAAGCTGTGGAGTACCCGAAAAGATAGATCCGTCGATTACGTAAAGTACATTTTCTCCATTGATACCGCCTGAGCCACGAACATTGATACGAGGCATCGATGTCGGATCGCCACCCTCGTTGGTCACAATTACACCCGGAGTTTTTCCGGCAAGCACCTCACCTACACTATTTAATGATCGCGAAGAAAGTTTATCCATCCCCACAATACTGATTGCTCCGGTTAAGGTTTCTTTTTTCTGTGTACCGTAACCTACAACCACTACATCGGCAAGTGTGGAGCGTTCTTCTTTCAAAACCATGTTAATTACCTGGTTTTCGCCAACTTTTGCTTCCCTGGTCTGATAACCAATCATGGAGAATGACAGTACGGCATCAGCGCCAACTGCAATGCGATAAGCACCGTTTCCATCGGTAATAGTACCACTTTGTGTGCCCAATACTTTCACCGAAACACCTGGAAGTGCCAAACCTGTGGTATCTTTTACTACCCCTGTGATTATCCGGTCTGGCTTATTCATTACGGCATTGTTTAAAATCACGTATCCACCTTTTTCTAAAACCTGCAAACCAAGTCTGTCTAAAAGTGATCTTACGGGTTCTGTGTTAAAATCGCCACTTAAAGACATGTTTTTTTGTTGCAGCTGATCTGGATTGTACACAAAACTAAGCCCGGTACGGGATTCAATTTCTTTGATGATCTCGGTCATCTTACGGCCTTTATTGATGGTAATACTAACCGTAGTTTTCTCTAATTTTTGTGCCATACCTGCCGAAGCGAGGATAGAGCTGCAAAAAATGCAGAGAATTGTAAATGTTAAACATGAGTATTTCATGATCTTGTAAAGAGCTGGTGTCCTCTTAGCGGAGGTTGTTTTCATTGCTTAATTTGTTTGATTTTATTTTTGTAAAGCTTTAATTATACTGGCTTTTATTGCCAGAAAGAAAGATTGCGGCGAACGATCTGACCGGTACCGTAGATAATTTCTATATCATATCCTATCTCATCTGTATATATTAAATGTTTTATGATTTTTTGATGCATTGAACCTGAGGTGATGCAGACTGCAGATAATATCCAAAATTTCTTCAGGCGATTGTTTGCTGCTGAAGGATGCAGTAGTTTTAAGTTTACCCAAAGTGATATCGTTCAGCAAAATTTTAATGCTATAAACATATTGGAGTTTAGTGATCACCTGATTGAGGTTTGCACCATCGAAAGCAAATTCGATAAAAGCAGACGCTTTGATTTTACAGATGGCAGCGCGACCGTCATTTTTATCATAAGTTAAAAACTCATCCTTAACCAGCGTAGCCAGGTTGCCTTTTTGATTGCTCACCGCAACTTTACCCGTAACTACAGCCACCTCCAGCTGTTTATTTGCCTGATATGATTTAACTTTGAAAGAGGTCCCTAAAACTTTAATGTCTACCCCGGCGCTTGTATGCACTGTAAACGGCCTTTTTTCCTGATGAGCAATATCAAAAAAAGCTTCCCCTTCTTTAAGTGCAATATGGCGGCTGTTTGAAGCAAAGGCTTTAGGATAGCAGAGTTTTGCTGACGGACCTAACAAAATCACCGAACCATCTGACAAAGTAATTCGCTTCTGTTGCTTATTTCCGGTAACTACTGTTACCTGATTTTCAGGCGCTACTTTTGTATTGAGTTTCCAAACGCTTATTCCAATTGTTATGATGAGGAATACGGCGGCAGCAATCCTGATAAAAGATTGTAGTTTGAATACTTTGACGGGTTTTGGCTTCTCTTGCATAGCCACCTGAAGGTGAGCAAACATCTGCGCCCCTATCGCTGCTTTCCGATCGGCGGATAATGCCACATCTTTTAACTGAAGTGTAGCGTACCACTCTTCAACTTTTTTTTGCTCTTGCGGACTTGCCTGCTGATCGAGATATTTCTGCAGCAGTTCCTTTGCCTGTTCTTCTGTCATCTAAATACATGTCAGTTGAAAAGGAGATCGGTACCAACCAAAAATGTTATCTATAGATTAACTTTATGTTAAGCCGATCAATACAGCAATTAACAGGATATAGGAAAGACTTTTTTTAAGAAGCTTTAATGCTGCAGAGATCTGGTTCTTTACCGTCTGCACAGAAACGTCGAGTTCAGCAGCAATTTCTTTGATGGATTTTTCCTGTTTTCTGCTCATCGAGAAAACCTGTTGCATTTTCTCTGGTAAAAGCGCAATGGCGGCATCCACCTCCAGGTGAAGCTCTTTTAAAATTAGTTTATCATCCGCAGCAGCAGAATGCTGTTCATCCATCAGGGTCGTAAGCGCAGTTTGGTGCTGTTCTTTAATACTGCCCGACCTGAAATAATTAATCACCTTATATTTTACGGCTCCATGCAGATAAGCACCCAGGCTTCCGGAAAGGTTAATCGTTTTATGGTTTTCCCAAAGCGAAATGAAAATCTCCTGGGTAATATCCTGTGCAAGGGCTTCATCACCTGTTTTTTTTAGCGCAGCATCAAAAACATCTTCCCAATAAAACTGGTAGATTTTTTCCATGGCCAGATGGCTTCCGCACTGTAAAGATGAAAGTAAAGTTTCGCTCAAGGGATGGTGCTTTTTTTCACAGCAAAGCTACCAGCTCAATATTCCCTTATTATTAACAAATCTTAAAGTGTACGTGATGATGGAAAATGTAAGATGGAAAATGGACGGGATTCTACGCACATCGGCGATATCTGCGGGAACATTAGCGATTAGCCCCCGCAGATCTAAGAAGATTGACGCAGATATTTATAACAGAGTCTTAATGTCATTAACTATTTAATGGTCAAAATGAAATAAGTTCTGCGTAATCAGCGATATCGGCAGGAACATGATGCGATTGATTTAACAATATAGTCTTAATTTCATTAACTGCTTAATGTCAAAAAGCAATAGGTTCTGCGCAATCAGCGATATCTGCGGGAGCATGACGCGATTGATATGACTCGCAACTACCCAAACAACCCTGCAAAAATTTTATTCGAATGCAATTTTGCCTGATGATCATAAATATGCGAGGTGCTCATAATTTCGTTTATGCCATATTTGACAACAAATGCTTCTAAATTTTCTTTAATGGTATTAGCACTACCAATAAAAGAATAATACAACATCTGCTCTACAGCTTCTTTTTCCAACTGACCCCAATATTCATTAATATCATCAACGGCAGGTTTTAGTAATTCTCTTTTGCCTGTTATCACTCCTAAAAACATACGTTTTACAGAGCTTGATAAACGTTCTGCTTCCGCATCAGTATCTGCAGCTACCACATTCACACATGCCATTACATAGGGTTCCTGTAAAAATGCCGAGGGTTTAAAATTATTTTTATAAATGGATATCGCCTGTTCAAAATAGGTTGGGGCAAAATGACTGGCAAAAGCATAAGGAAGTCCTTTTTCTGCGGCTAAGCGCGCGCTATCTGTACTCGAACCTAAAATCCAGATCGGAATATCCAAACCTTCTCCAGGCATAGCCCTTACACTTGCCCGGTTATTACTGGCAGAGAAAAACTGTTGCAGTTTCTCAATATCCCTGGGAAAGCTATGAACAGCATTAAAGTTTTCACCTCGGATGGCCATTGCCGTAACCTGATCGGTTCCGGGTGCCCTGCCCAAGCCCAGATCGATCCGGTTAGGATAAAGCGAAGCCAGCGTGCCGAATTGTTCTGCTACAATTAAGGGAGCGTGATTGGGCAGCATAATACCTCCGGAACCTACTCGAATGCTATTGGTATTACCAGCAATATAACCAATTAGTACCGCCGTTGCTGAACTGGCCACACCAGCCATGTTATGGTGTTCTGCAAACCAGTAACGTGTATAACCTAAAGTTTCAGACTGTTTAGCTAAATCAAGACTGGTTTTAAAGGTATCTGCAGCAGTAAAACCGTCTAAAACGGTTGCAAGATCGAGAACGGAATAAAGTACATTTTTCAATAAGTGATCGGCCATAATTAAAGGAGTAAAATCTGTATTGCAAAAATATCTTTAATAAAACCAACTCACGTTTAAATGAATACAAATGACGTTTAGCCAACATAATCCGTAAGGTACGTTGCAATGCAATGACACAAAACATGAAATGCTTAATAAATGGCTACAACTACATGGGTGTAGGGATATGTATATTCTTGTAACAAAGCAGTTGGGCCCTTGCTCTTAATTTGAATAAATTTCAAACTTATAATAGATTAGCAAATCCGGTAAAGATGAGTATACGTTTATCGGTATTAGCATTATTTTATGGATTGTAGCTATTACCCGCATCTAGTAAACTTAATCGAGAATTTTTCTATTAAATTAGTGAATAAGGAAAAAATTTAAAATTAAAGCGTACAGATAGTATTCTTTTCGTTACGAAAAGGCGTAATTTCGTTATAAGAGAACCAGATTTTTTGAAGATGATTAAGTGCATAGCCATAGACGACCAGTACAGCTCCTTAGCGGGACTACAAAAATATATTGAGGATACTCCAAACATGCGGCTAGTGCAGCAATATACCGATCCAATTACTGCCTTAAGGGAGTTAGCCAATTCAGAAACGGTTGATGTAATTTTTATGGATGTGGAAATGCCCCAAATTTCGGGGCTGGAACTGGCCAAAGCCATCCGCTTCAGAACCAGAAAACTCATCTTCACTACTTCTCACCAGGAGTATGCTTTTGATGCTTTTGAAGCTGCAGGAGATGCTTATTTGCTTAAACCATACAGCTATGCTAAATTTGCTACAACAATTACCAGGCTTTTTGGACATGAAATGACTGGAGGTGCCAACGAGGATTATTTTCTGGTGAAAAATAAGGAAGAAGAGCACCGTGCGGTAATGGTTAAATATGAAGATATTATTGCCTTTGAAAGTTTTCATAATTACATTAAATTACATACTGTAGAAAAAGTAATTATTGCTTACTTAAGCTTAAAAGATGTTCGGGAACAGCTTAGCATCAAAAACGGTTTTATACAATTACACCGTGGTTATATTGTGGCGATTGATAAGATTTTATATATAGATGGCAATCGGATTACCATGAACAACCAGATTAGCTTTACGGTTGGCGATATTTATTATAACGAATTTAAAAGTTTTATTTCCGAAAGGTTAATCATCAGTAGCCGTAAAAAATAACGGCTACTGATGGAAACATTTAATGGTTTTAAATTAAACCTGAAACTGTAGTAAATGTTGTGGTGGTGGGTTCAGAAATGGTTGTTGGCCTATTGATCTTTCCGCTCTGTTTTTTTTTAAATACAAAAAGTGTTTTTTTTGCTAATTTTTGAGTTTTCATAATTGTTTTTTTTCGAAAACTAGCGGCAATGGCACCCTATAACTTTAGTTGTTACACAAATAGTAAATATGCCTTTATGAATAGGTTGAAATGGCGCAACGGTATGTTGCAAAGATGGTTATACACATATCGTATACACATAATTGCTTGGACAGCATTTATCGTTTGGGAGACTGTGATGGTTATTTACTTCCTTGGCCTGTTAGGTACATTCGGTAACTACGCTATTCATTACACGATTAATATCACCTTATTTTATACCTATGCTTTACTGCTGGAAAAAGCAACGGCATTTCATAACGGAGCAGTATGGAAAGTTCCTCTGGTTGTTATATCAACTATCTTGATTTATTTAGGCATAGTTACAGGTGTTGACATTTTGCTAAATACTTATACCAATATTTTACCCGGGCAACTGCCAAGTCTCAAGATCAGAATAACCAAGGTACTTTACAGGGGTTCTTTTTTCCTTCTTTTTTCTACAGGGTATTATTTCTTAAAGCGGTTTATTAAAGAAAAAACAGAAAAATCCCGTATCGAAAAACAGCGTTTTCAAATGCTTATTGAGAAGGAAAAGATGGATAAGGAACTGGCCATGTCTAAGAATGCTTTCATGAAAGCACAGATTAATCCGCATCTGCTGTTCAATACATTTGAGTTTGTACACCAAAAATTAAGTGCTTACTCTCCGGAAGATGCTAAAGTGATGCTTTATCTTTCTGATATGATGCGCTTTGCAGCCAGCACGCAACATAATGAAGGTTATGTCCGTTTAAGTGATGAAATTTCGCAGTGTGAAAACCTGATCGGCCTGCACCAAATTACCCAGGGTGCAATTTATATTGAGTTTGCCAGCGGACCTGATCTTGATGAAATTAAACTCATTCCGCTTGTTTTGCTTACTATTCTGGAAAATATGTTTAAACATGGAAACCTTAATGATGCAGAAAATAAGGCCACTATTGATGTTTACACTATTGATGGCAAATTGCATATCGAAAGCCGTAATCTACCGAGATCGATAAAAAGCAAGGTAGGCTTTGGCTCAGGCATGGATAATATCAGTAACCGACTCAAATATGCCTACCATCAACATGCAGAAATGACCGCAGGAATTGATGAAGAGGGTTTCTACACTTTAAATATCAGTATTTCCTTAAATGCACTAACCATAGAATCTAAAACTAAAAAAGCTGAACAGCCTATCCTTGTTTAGAAATATCGACCGTCAATTTATGCTTAACTTAGTGAGAGCCATCGCTGCGATTAGTAAAAATGAAAATCTACCCTTAACCTTTGAAACCAGAATGGCAAAAAATGAGTCTACCAAAAATTGATAAGGCTGCGAAAGAATCAAATATGCAATCATTGGTGTTATTATCGAAATAAGTCAAGTTATATCTTCGATAGGAGATAACATCAATCTGTTTTCTTTTCTGAATATACTTCTGCAATCTGAGCAGAAAGATATTTGAAAGCTAGCGGCATTTCGACAGCAGCATTTTTGATGCTCCCTTCAATAAAAATGAAACCTTTATAATTTATTTTGTGCAAAGCTCTTAAATAAGGTTTAAAATCGTCGCCCATAACACCAGGCAATGATCTGTTTTGTTTTTCGGCAACCTCTGAAAATCCAATCAAGTCACCGGCCTCAATAATTTCATCAGGAGATTCTCCTTCACGCATCATGTGGAATATATCGGCGTTGAGCCTGAAATTAGGATGATTAACTTCCCTTACTATCTCTGCTGCTGACTTTAATGAAGTGATGAAGTTAGTTTCGGTGGTTTCGAGGTTCTCTAACAAAATGGTAACTTTATATTTTCCTGCAATTTGCGCCAGCTTTCCAGCCAAAATAACGAAATCAGATTTTGCCTTAACGATATTATAACCTGCGGGAATGCTCCTTGCACCCGAGCTACCCAAAACAATAAACTTAACACCTGCTTGCCCCGCTCTTGAAAGAACAGTTTCGGTATAAGTTAAAACCTTCGCTTCATCTACCTCTGGTCCAGCTATTTTTATGTTCGCCGGAAAAAAAAGGTTACAGCTTAATACTTTACATTTTGCTGCTTTAATCTTTTTTAAACTGGCATTAAACTGATCATCGGTTAATACAGGTGAAAGCAGCTTCGGAACCGATTCACCGATCATTTTAAAACCAGAAGCATAAGCTAAACTATCCTGTGCCAGACCAGATACAATACCTAAACGCGGATAAACCTGTTTCTCTGAAATAAAACCACAAAAACCGATATAAATCAGGCAAATCAAAAAAAACGGATAGCTGAATTTCGCACCTCTCATATATTTTTCAAATTATTTGGTTAAAAAAATTTAGATCTCAAGATTCCTCCCGCTCCTAATTTATTAATAAATACAGCAGCATTTTGAGAATTCTTGTTTAAAGATAATATAAAATCTAACTATTAAGTTTTGTATTAATAGAATCTGCGATAGAGCAGAAATTAAACAAACAGCAACTCGTAACATTAGAATACAAAAATAAATCCGACCATTGGGCTGTTTTTAAATCCAGTTGGTCGACAATTTAGCTGTGTTGGTATAATATCGATATTTCTGCTGCAACGTTTTAAGGGCATAGGCGTCTTATCTACAAAACAAACACAAAGTATTAATTAAAAATATAAACAACAGCATTATGAAAACCTCAATCAATACCTTAACAAAATCTATATTAGCAGCTATCGTATTAAGTTCTGCTATTTTCTCTACAAGTGCAATGGCTGATGAGAAACAACCAACTAAAGTTTATGCGCCTAAAAACGTAACCCAGGTTAGCGTAAACGGAAACGTAGAAATCACCTTAGTTCAAAGATCGAAAGAAGGCATTAGCTACAATGATGACAATACTGGCAAAGTAAAAGTAACACAAGAAGGATATGCATTAAAAATCAGTTCTGTAGATGATGAAGTCGCCAAAATTACACTTTATGTTAATAATATTTACAGGGTTAAAGCATCCGGTGACGCTGTGGTAAAAACAGAGGGCAAATTGGCTTTGAAATATCTTCAGGTATTTTTAAAAGAAAATGCTGTTGCCGAAATCAATTCTGATACAGAAAGTTTATATACCGTAATCGAAGACAATGCCGATTTAAAATTGAGCGGGGCTACTGAAAAACATACCTTAGTAATGAGTAAAACACCAAAATTAAACCTGGATAGATTTGCTGCACTAACAACAGAAGTGAGTAACCCGGATACAAATGCATTGCAAACTGTCGCATTTGCAAAATAATGAAACCAAAAGAGTAAAAAATCGACAGAAATGTCGCTTTTTTACCAATCGTGGGCTGAGAGGAATCGTCATTCCCAACCCGATAACTTTCGGGTTGATTGAGAATCACAGAGCGCTGATGAATACCTCTGAATAAAAGGACAACTTATGGATAATCCTAATTCAAGCGCTTTAAGATTAGCTTCGCTGAGCACTGCGTGGTTCCTGCCTGCGCGGGAATGACGATTCTGTATATAAAACATTGGTTTTGAAGTATTATCATTTCGATCGTAGTGGAAAAATGATGATACTTCAATTTTTGTGAAGGTTTAAAAATTTCTCGACTTCATTAAACCCAATTCCCATTCTATTTAAAATCAGGCACAGGTAATAAATATCCGCCAAATAAAATATACGACCATAAAAGGGTCCAGAATATATTAAATATTTGTGCGGTAACAAAAGTAAATGCAGGTTTCCCTCCCTGAAGTTTTACCAATGATGAAAATTTAGCTTCCATACCGATAGAAATAAATGCGATTGCAAACCAAACCGTGCGTAAACCATTTAAGGTTGGCCCAACACTTTTCGCCGTTGCAGGAGATAAAAGAAAAGAAAATACTAAAGATGCCGCAACAAAACCCAATACAAATTTAGGAAATCGCTCCCACACAATTTTCAATCCCGGGCGCTCTGCTTTAAGGATTACGCCATCTTCCCCTTTAGGTTTTTTATAGGCCCACCATATTGCAATGAAAAATGCAGCTACACCTATAAAAACATTTTGCGAAAACTTGGCGATAACTCCTGCTTTAACGGCTATTGGTCCAACCAAATCGCCTGCAGCGGTTACGGTTGCCGTTGTATCTAAAGTACCGCCCAGCCATGCTCCTCCAATTACTTCAGGTATATGAAAATACTTTACCGCCCAGGGCAAAATTACCATCATCGGGATAGCCATAATTAACACTAAAGTGGTAACATAAGATAATTTACGTTTATCGCCATTAATAGCTCCGGCAGCTACAATTGCTGCAGAAACTCCGCAAATAGATACTGCTGACGCCAATATCACACCAAATTCATCATCAACTTTTAACTTGCGGCTCAACCACATCGAAAAAAACCAGACTACGGTAACAACAATAACCGCCTGTATGATACCAGGTAAACCAGCTTTAATCAAATCGGCCGACAAAATAGTTGTTCCCAATATGACTAAACCTGTTTTAATATAAAACTCAGACCGCACCGCTTCTTTTAGCCAATAGGGCAACCTAATCAGATTACCTAACGCGATACCGATAAGCAATGCAAATACCACATATTCCAATCCAAAATAGGATACACTTTTATTGCCTCCGATAATAAAGGAAACAATGGCTAATAAATAGATAAGTGCAAAACCACCAGCAAACCGTGCAACATTACCCCCCGATAAACCTATAGCTATTGAAGCAAAGGCCAGAAAAACAGCCCCCATTTCAACAATCAGCAATAGGTTAGCTCCCGATAATATCTTGCCCAAAAGATCTTCACTATTTGCCCATTTAAATGCAGGTAAACTGATTACAGTACTATTGCTGGTTAAATAAAGCACAGCCGCAATAATAATTGCCCCTAATATAACTGCCCACCAATCTTCGGTGAGCGATTGTAAAAATGTTTTCTTATCAGGGCTTATTCCGGCATCTGTTAAGGCTCCGGTTGTATCGGCTGCGTTGTTTCGATTCGACATAGTATGATGTTAATTTGATTTCAGTTCTAAAAATACTTTTACCGCATTCGGCAGGCTGCAACAAGCGAATATGATCTTATTATAATATAAACCGTTACCCAATATCTAACTAAAGTAGTTATTCAGCAAGATTTTATCCGTAACAAATATTTGACCTTAAATCTTTTGTTGCAAATCGGTGGACCTTTCAGCCTTTCATTTTTTTGCCCGATAATAAACAGGATGTTCGATATCGGGCATTTTTAAATCTGAAATAAAAAACAAATCACTAATAAACAGCAACTTAACAATGGCATCCCTATTGTAAGCCTGGTATAAATTATTTAAATGGACAAACTCATTGAAGAAGAAGTTTCTTCGAAAAGGAAAAAGAAAACTTACCTCATCATTTTTATTATCATCATTATTCTGGCGATGATCATCTGGTCGGTGCGGTTTTATTTTAAGCCATCGCTAACCGGTGCCGATATTACTACAGCCAGGGTAGAGACCGGAATAATCGAAAATACCATTAATGCTACCGGCGAGGTACTACCTGAATTTGAAGAGGTTTTAACAAGTCCGATAAACGCATCCATTAAAAATGTCTTAATGGATGCCGGTAACAAAGTAAATAAAGGTCAATCGATTTTATCACTTGATAAATCGGTGAGTCAAACGGATTATGGCAAACTTCAGTTTCAAATGGAATCAAAAGAAAATGAGATCCGTAAGCTGAAATTAGATCTGGAGAAAAGTTTTTTCGATATCAAATCCAATAACAGCATTAAACAATTACGGATCAGTAATCTTAAAGATGCGGTTTCTTCAGCTAAAAGATTATTAAAAGCCGGCGGCGGAACAAAGGAAGATGTAGAACGCGCTGAACTTGACTTAAAAGTTGCTGAACTGGAAAAACTTCAACTGGAAAATGAGATTAAGAGCAAACAACAGACTATGAAAATCGAAATCAGGGAAGCTGAAATTGCTTTGGCCATCCAGAGGAATGATCTTGATGCGCTAAAACGAAAACTCGATCTGGCCGATGTAATTGCAACAAGGCCCGGCGTAATTACCTGGGTAAACAAAAACATAGGCTCTAGTGTACATGAGGGTGATGCTTTGGTCAAAATTGCCGATTTAAGTGGCTTTAAAGTTGCCGGAAGCATGTCTGATAACCTGCTGGATAAAATCCATAACAATATGGCTGCCATTATCCGCATTGGCAATACACAGTTACGCGGCTCCATTGTAAACATCTCTCCTTCAGTAAGCAACGCTATTGTTTCATTCGACATTCAATTGAACCAAAAAGACAGTAAAGAACTTCGCCCAAACCAAAAAGTTGATGTTTTTCTGGTTACCGCCACCAGAAACGGGGTATTAAGGATTGCCAATGGTCCGGCATTTAATGGCTCCAACCTACAAGAAGTTTTTGTACTTAAAAATGGAATTGCCGAACGCAGAACCGTTAAAACCGGTTTAAGCAATTTCGATTATGTAGAAATTTTAAGCGGACTAAAAGCTGGTGATGAGGTAATTACCTCAGATATGGGCAATTACAAAAACACAAAAAACATAACCATCAGTAATTAAGACTATGCGGGGGAAATTTTTACTTATGGGTTTATTGATCATGGTTACTTTAAAAGGTTTTGCATTTCCAAAAACAGACACCTTGCAATTCACCTTACAGCAGGTTGTGGAAATGGCGAAGGCAAATTCTATTGCCGCCAAACAGGCCATCACCGTAAAGGAAACCAAATATTGGGAATGGCGCACATTTAAATCAAATTACCAGCCACAACTCGCTTTGGAAGGGATTTTGCCTGGATATACCAAAACCTACACACAGGTTCAACAGCCCAACGGAAGTATACTTTTTCAACCTGTACATTACGATAACTCCTCACTGACATTAAATTTTAGTCAGAGCATAGCCGCTACCGGAGGAAACATTTATGGGACCACACAGTTACAGCGTTTTGACGATTTCGACAGAAAAAGTGTGCTGTACAACGGAATCCCCTACGGCATTGGTTATACACAACCCTTACTACAGTTTAACAGCCTAAAATGGGACAAAAAAATAGAACCATTAAAATTCAATGAAAGCAAACAGGTTTTTATAGAAACACAGGAAAAAATTGCCATAACGGTTACAGAGTATTTTTTCGATTTGTTACTGGCACAGGTTAACCTGAACATTGCCGATTTAAATTATGGGAATACCAAACGCATTTTAACCATTGCCGGTACAAAATTCGAATTGGGCAAAATCTCTAAAAATGAAATGCTGCAGCTTCAGTTAGAAGTGTTAAATGCGCAGAAAGCAGTGGGTACCGCAAAACGCGATGTAGAAATTGCCACCTTAAACTTGCGGAGTTACATTGGCATTGAAGGCGACGACAGGATTAAACTGCAGATGCCTGCAGTAGTGGCCCAAATGACCGTCATTACAGATAAAGTTCTGGCCGAAGCTTTCGAAAACCGTTCGGATGCTATCGGCTTTATCCGCCGTTTGGCCGAAGCCAAAAGAGATGTAGCAAAAGCAAAAGGCGAAAATGGCTTAACTGCAACCTTGAGGGCTAACCTTGGTTTCTCTAATGCAGCAAACAGCGCGTTCGACATTTACCGCTCTCCAAAAAACCAGCAATCTGTCGAATTAAAGCTTGCTATCCCTGTAATGGATTGGGGAAGGTCAAAATCGCGGACCAAAACTGCTCAGGCCAACGAGCAATTTATCACCTATGCTGTAGAGCAGGATAAACAGACGTTTAAACAACAGATTGTAACGCAGGTAACGCTTTTTAACATGATGAAAGAACAGATTCTGCTTACTGATGAAGCCGAAAAGATTGCTGCTGAAAAATACAAAATTGCCAGCGAGCGGTATGTTCTGGGCAACCTGAGCATTACCGACCTCAGTATCGCCTTTCAGGAAAACGACAGAGCAAAACGCGATTATGTTTCATCCCTGCGCGATTTCTGGGGCGCTTACTACCAGCTCCGTTACCTCTCGCTTTACGATTTCGAAAAAAACAGAAAAATAACCTATTAATAAATCTTAATTACTAATTATACACTATGATTCGCTTACAAAACATTGAAAAAGTTTACCGGACCGATACGGTAGAAACACTTGCCATCAACGGAATCAGCCTGGATATTGCCAAAGGTGAGTTTCTTTCGATCATGGGGCCATCGGGCTGTGGTAAAAGTACGCTCCTGAATATCATGGGTTTACTGGATGAGCCATCAAAAGGAAACATTGAAATCGACGAACAGGATATCAGCCGGTTTTCAGATCAGAAACTGGCAAAATTCAGAAATCAAAAACTGGGTTTTATCTTTCAAAGTTATCACCTGATCAATGACCTTAGGGTACTGGACAATGTAGAATTACCCTTATTGTACCGTACTTCATCAGCCAAAGAACGAAAAGTGCTTGCTACTGCAGCTTTAGAAAAAGTTGGGTTAAGCAACCGCTTAAAACATTTCCCAACGCAGCTTTCGGGCGGTCAGCGGCAGCGTGTGGCCATTGCAAGGGCTATAGTTGGCAACCCACAGATTATTTTAGCCGATGAACCCACCGGAAATCTAGATAGTGCTATGGGGAACGAGATTATGGATATCCTGATCAACCTGAATAAAAATGAAGGCACCACCATTGTTATGGTAACGCATGATGAAAGTATGGCGCATAAAACACACCGCCTGGTGCGTCTGTTTGATGGTTCACAAGTTCAATAATCCGAAGTTATGCTAAAAAACTACTTTAAAATAGCCTTGGCTGTATTGAAACGGAGAAAATTCTTCACCTTCATCAGCCTGTTCGGGATTAGCTTTACGCTCACCATTTTGATGGTAGCCACCGCTTTTATGGATAAAATTTTAAGTCCTGATTACCCAGACTATAAAAGAATCCGCTCTCTTTATGTTTCCACAATGGAATATAAAAACACCAAAGAAGGTTGGATGAACAGAAGCGATGTTTCTTTTTATTTTTTCGAACATTATGTTTCTACCTTAAAAACGGTGCAAAAGATGGCCATTTCTTCCAATGCAAAAGCATCAAATGCTTATGTAAACAATAAAAAACTGGTAATCGAATACAAGTACACCAATGCCGATTACTGGAATGTACTGGAATACCGGTTTTTAGAAGGCAAAGCTTTTCAACAGAGAGAAATAGACAATGCAGAATTGGTTGCGGTAATCTCTGAAGAAACAAAAAAAGCTTATTTCGGTGATACAAAAACGGTAATTGGCAAATATATATCAGCCGATAACATTAACTACAGGGTAATTGGAGTGGTAGAAAATGTATCGAAAACGCTTTATAATTTTAGTGGTGATATGTACCTGCCCTATACGATTTCAAAAGATTATAAAAACATTGATTTAATGGGGGGATACAATGCCATATTGCTGGCAAAAAGTGAGGCTGATGTGCCTAAAATGAAAAAGGAATTTGATCAGATGGTTAAAAAATTACCATTACCAAAAGATTTCGACAAAATATATTGTAACGCCGATCCGTTTTTTGCCAATATAACCAGAAGAATCGCAGGTGATGGAACTTCGAATGGCTTAACAAAAGTGGTTTCGATCATTAGTCTTTTTACACTGTTGTTTTTATTGCTGCCCACCATAAACTTAGTCAATATCAATATTACAAGAATTATGGAACGTTCCTCTGAAATTGGGGTACGCAAAGCATTCGGTGCATCTTCTAAAACCTTAGTATACCAGTTTATTGTAGAAAATCTAGTTCTTACTTTTTTAGGTGGCGTGATCGGGATTATTTTATCAGTAATCGTTATTCATTTGATCAATGGTGCAAATCTTATCTCGAACATGCGCCTCAGCATGAATTTTACCGTATTGTTTTACAGCTTAATCGCCTGCATATTTTTTGGTTTATTTTCGGGTGTTTACCCCGCATGGAGAATGTCTAAATTAAATGTTGTAAAAGCCCTTAAAGCACAGTAAACCATTAAAATATATTATTATGTTTAAACATTTATTTAAATTGATATGGAATAAACGGAGACAGAATTTCCTGTTTCTTTCCGAAATACTAGTTTCTTTTCTGGTTATATTTGCGGTTTTTTCATTCCTCACTTACTATTACCAGAATTATAGCAAACCATTAGGATTTGATTATAAAAGAGTTTGGTGTATTACTTACGATAATGGAGCTCTAACCAAAAATAATGATTCGCTAAAAATTTTCTACGATAACCTTCAAAAAGCTTTAAAATCAATGCCTCAGATAGAAGGAATTGCATACTCTGGCGCTAACTACCCATATTCAGATTCTTTTTCGAGTACGGGTTTAACACAAAATGGAAAAAAGTTTAATTATATAGCTAATTATACCGTTGGTATTGATTACAAAAAAGTATGGAATGTACCATTATTGGAAGGCAGATGGTTTTTACCAGAAGATGCAGTTAGCAATAATAAAAATATCGTTATCAATGAAACACTTAAGAAACAGCTTTTTGGTAATGCACAAGCAACTGGGAAATTAATTGGTAATTACGATGAAAAAGAGAAGTTAAAGGTAATTGGAGTGATGCAAGACATTAAAGCAAGTGGTGATTTCTTGCCTGCTGGCAGCGCTATTTTTAACCCAATTGATACTTCTTTTCATAAATACACCCACAATATTTTAATAAAAGTGCGCGAGGGTACAGATGCTACCTTTGAAAGCCAGCTGTATAAGTTTATGGCAAATACAGTAAAAAATGCGGTGGAAATACAACACCTGGATGAAATGCGCGATAAGAGAAATAAGCAAACCATTATCCCAATGGTTATTTTTATCATTATTGCCAGTTTTCTGATTATTAATGTTGCATTGGGTTTATTTGGGGTATTGTGGTACAACATCAATAAAAGGAAGGGAGAAATCGGCTTGCGCCGGGCTATCGGTGCAAGCGGCCGAACTGTTTCTTATCAATTGGTGATGGAAGCGATCATATTGGCTACCATGTCGTTACTGGTTGGTTGTTTCTTTGCAATCCAATTTCCATTACTCAGTGTTTTTAATGTTCCCGCAGGTGTTTACATCATTGCGATGCTTTTATCGGTGGCATTCATTTATTTACTGGTTTTGTTCTGTTCGTTATATCCCGGTAAACAGGCGGCCAGCATCCACCCTGCTATTGCATTGCACGAAGAATAACTTATCTTAACTTCGTATATGATATTAATTGTTGATGACGATATAGCTGTACGTACTTCGCTTTCGCTTCTTTTAAAAAACACAGGAAATGAAATTGTGAGTACAGATAGTCCTGTTCAGGCTTTTGAGGTGGTAAAAACCCAAAAGCCTGAACTTATTATTTTAGATCTGAACTTTTCTATTGGTACTTCGGGCAAAGAAGGTATGGATCTGCTCAAAAAAATCAGGAATTTCGATGCTGCTTTACCTATAATATTGATTACGGGCTGGGCGAGCATCGAACTTGCGGTACAGGGAATGAAACTGGGCGCAAACGATTTTATCAATAAACCATGGAATAATGACTATGTACTACAGTCGGTAGAAACGTTACTACAGTTAAACGGCAAAAAAACACTATCAAGAAGCCGAAAAGAGCTCGATAAAAAGTATAATTTTAAGCAGATTATTGGGGAAGATCCGGGTTTGCTGGCCATTCTCGAAACCATTGGACGTGTAGCATCTACCAATGCCTCAATTTTGATTACAGGTGAAAGTGGAACGGGAAAAGAGCTGATTGCAGAAGCCATCCACGAAAACAGCAACCGCATGAACAAGCCATTTGTAAAAGTAAACCTGGGCGGCATTTCTTCCTCTTTATTTGAGAGTGAAATGTTTGGCCATGTCCGGGGTGCGTTTACCGATGCCCGTTTTGACAGAACCGGCCGTTTTGAAATGGCAAACAAGGGCACTATATTTCTGGATGAAATTGGCGATCTTGAAGCTTCGAGTCAGGTAAAACTATTAAGGGTACTGCAAGACAGAACTTACGAGGTTTTGGGTAGCAGCCGCACTAAAATAGTTGATACCAGGGTAGTTTGCGCCACCAATAAAAACCTGAACGAAATGGTGGCTTCGGGCCTGTTCAGAGAAGATTTATTGTACCGGATCAATTTAATCACCATTCATCTGCCTGCTTTAAGAGAACGTCCATCAGATATTCCATTACTTGTAAATTTCTTCATTAACAACATGAAAGAGATTTATAACCGTCCTGATTTGTCCGTCTCCTCAGCGGCAATGCGCTGGTTGCAACAACTGGCCTTGCCAGGAAATATCAGGCAGTTAAAAAACCTGGTAGAGCGAACAATATTGATCAGCCATAAAAATGAATTGGGAATAGATGAATTTCAATCTCAACTGAATTTATCTCCTTTAAGGAACGAAAAAATAAAATTGCCTGGCGTTGGCACAATGACTTTAGACCAGATGGAAGCTGAGATGGTTAAACAAGCCATGAGTTTCCATAAAAACAGGATTACAAAAGCCGCTGCATCTTTGGGCATTACCCGAAATGCACTTTACCGCCGGTTGGAAAAATATCAAATCCCTTTTAATGAAACTGAAGACTAAATATATCCTCTTTTTAGTGCTGCTCCACCTTATTTGTCTGGTGATGAGCTACTTCATTTTTAAAGAAAATAAGCTTATTTTCTTGCTTGCTGAGCTACTTATTATCATTTCGATATTGATTTCGCTGAGTTTATACAAACAGTTGATTGCGCCCCTTACCTCTTTGAGGCAGGGTGTTTCGGCAATAAAGGATAAAGATTTTAATGTTAAATTTCTATCTACCGGCAAAAAAGAAGTAGATGAACTGGTAGATGTTTACAACCGGATGATCGATGAACTTAGAACTGAACGGACCAAACAACAGGAACAGCACTTTTTTCTCGAAAAACTGATTCAGACCTCTCCTACCGGCATTATTATATTAGATTACGATAAGCAGGTTAAACAGATTAACCCAAAAGCGACTGAAATTTTAACCGACAACCAGTATCTGCTTGAAAAACAAATACATGAAATAAAAACAGGCAGTTCTAAAGTAGTACGCGTTAACGGGCTGCATACCTATAAGATCCAGAAATCAAGATTTATTGACCGGGGTTTTGAGCGTATTTTTATCATGATGGAAGAAGTAACCGCCGAAATTTTTGCGGCAGAGAAAGGTGTGTACAGTAAAGTGATCCGAATGATGGCACACGAAGTAAACAATACCGTTGGACCAGTAAATTCGATCATCAATACCGCGCTATCACAACAAAACCTGTGGCTAAACGAACAGGACTATTCCTTAAAAAATGCATTAAAGATTGCTGCAGACAGGAATCAGAACCTAAATATTTTTATGCGCAACTTTGCGGATCTGGTTAAACTACCAGCGGCAAACAGAAAAAGAATAAACCTGGTTGAGCTGATAAAATCGGTTACCCAACTTATGTATTTTCAGGCAAACGAAAAAAATATCAAAATTGATTTCGAAGGCACCCATGAAAGCTATTTTATCTCGGCCGATGTTGAACAAATGGAACAGGCACTGATCAATATTGTTAAAAATGCAATTGAAGCCATCGAAAATACAGGAAAAATTACATTAACACTAGATCAGTCTAAACAAATGCTCACGATATCAGATACCGGAAAGGGAATCTCTCAACAAGATACCGAACAGCTGTTCAGCCCATTCTTCAGCACTAAAAAAGATGGACAGGGAATTGGACTGACCTTAGTGCGCGAAATTCTTTTAAACCATGGCTTTGATTTCTCGCTAAAAACAATACAACCTAACGAAACACAGTTTTCAATCAAGTTTACATTAGGTTGATTGGTTCGGGATCATCAATTAAATACTTATTTTAAGCCCTATACAGGCAGAGCAGTTTCGCGTTTGGCCTGTGTAATTACTAGTGAACTATTCAGGGTACCTATATTATCTAAACGCCCCAATTTATTGGTTAGAAAATCATTATAAGCGATCATATTTCTGGCAACAACCTTGAGCATAAAATCGAAGCCACCTGTAGTGTGGTAACATTCCAGTACTTCATCCAGTTTATTTACCTCCTGCTGAAATACCATAAAGGTATTAACAGAATGATTGGTAAGCTGAACCTGCAGATAGCAGATCATACAGTTATCGAATTTATTGGGATCAATTAATGCCACAACAGAAGAAATGAATCCTAAACGTTCCAGGCGTTTTACGCGTTCCTGAATCGGAGATTTTGAAAGATGTAGTATAGCGGCAAGTTCTTTATAGGTCAGCCTTGCATCTTTTTGTAATAGTGTTAAAATATCTCTATCTGTTTGGTCAGGGGTGTATAATTCCATTATAGTGGTTAGTCTATTTATTTCTTTTAGGCTTAGTTTTATAATGAATACCCAAATATATGAATACTCTCCTATTAACTCTTATGCATATCACAAAAAAAAGAACAAAATTTCATTAAAAAGTATCATTAAAAATACAAACAAAATTAAATTCCGCCAAAACCTACCCAGCAGGACATTTTCCGTATTTATCAACCGCCTTCGTTTTAATTGTCAATCAGAAGGATATTTGTTTAACAAATGAAGGAACTGCTAGTAGCAGTGCGTTTATTTAGTTTAGTTAATGATAACAAAAGCGCCAGCGCGATGCTGGCGCTTTTGCTTTGTAGTTTATCCAAATATAAACTCGCTCCAAATGTCAACCTGCACCATCATCTTTAAGTGCAACCTATCTTCTATTTCCAATCTCAATACAAGAAGATAAAAAGTTCATCATATCAAAAATCTTCAACTTTTTTTGGAATGTTCAATTTTTAGTACTTACTTTGAAATACAAAGCACTTTACAAAACAGCAAAAAAGCTGTTTTTTTTATTCATATTAACTTTGAAATACAAAGCACTTTAAAAACCAAAAACATGAATCAATTGAATAAATTACGCTCACAGGATTCCCTATACTTTGGCGGATTAATTATGGTAGCCATTTCTGCAATCACTTTTGGATTAACCATCAATATCGAACAGGAAAATAGTACAGGTGTATTTTTTGTTAACTATGCCCTTTCTGCAGTTTATCAAATATGTTTAATTGTACATCTTTTTTCGAATTATAAATGGCATTGGGGGCAAGGAAAATTACACCATACGGTTTTATTACTCATTCTATTATTCATTAGCGCATTTAGTTTAAACCGCGAAATGAATGTATTTGATAGCTCAGTAACATGGTGCTCAATATGGATTATCCTGTCGGTTGTTACGCTAATCCTTGCCTCGAACTTTAAATTGGTCCTTTTACAAAAATTCAGGTATGTTCTCTTCTTTTTTGTTGGATTAGCCCTGATGCTTTTTATTTATTATTCAATATTTCTATTTCCGCTCTATTTCATCAGTTTGATTGGTTTAGTGGCCTTAGGCATTTCAATTCATACTTATGTTCCATTATTTTTAACCATCATTACCATTGCCCTTATCACAAAGGCCATACGCATCGATAGAAAATTGTGGTATCCAACGGCAGCTGGTTGCCTATTACCCCTTATCGTACTAACCTTTTTCTCATTAAAATGGCAACAAACCAGTGAAAAAATAAACTCGATAATCAATAGAAATAGTCTGAATGATTCGAAATTGCCTGCATGGGTTGAAGTGGCCCAGCAACTTGAACCAACTTTTGTTACCGAACGTTTATTGAAAACAGGATTCGTGTATCACGAAGCGGATATAGACCATCTTTTTTTGGTAGGGATGCCTAACAGATCATTTGACGAGAAACAACAACATGATCCATTAGTGGTGATTGCTACACTATTGTTTAAAAAACCTAACCTTGATGAAAAAGAAAGAATCAATATTTTAAAATCATTACATCGGGCAAGGCATCAGGCGCAAGAGCGTTTATGGGCAGGTGACCACCTCGAAACCATAAGTACAATCAATAACATTAGATTATTTCCGGCCTATCGAATGGCTTATACCGAAAAAACAGTAATGATTAAAAACAATGCTAAGTCCTCCTGGAGCAGTCAGGAAGCTATTTACACTTTTAATCTTTCAGAGGGTTCGGTTGTTTCTTCATTATCGTTATGGATAGCGGGAAAAGAAGAAAAATCGAGGTTGACTACAAAAGCTAAAGCAGATTCTGCTTATAATACCATTGTAGGTGTAGAACAACGTGATCCTTCTGTAATTCATTGGCAAGAGGGCAATACCATCACAGTACGGATATTTCCTTGCACGCCTAAAGAAAATCGCAAGTTTAAGATTGGTGTAACCAGCCCGCTGCGGAAAGAAGGAAAGCAGCTGATCTATCAACCAATATTTTTTGAGGGTCCGGTTGCCAGCAATGCTTTAGAAACTACCCAACTCACCTGTTCAGGCAAAATAACGGGATTAAAACTACCCAAATCTTTTAAAGAAATCGATCGGAATGTTTATTTATCTGAAGAAAAACAGCAATTGAATGCAAGTATTTCATGTTTGGCACCTCCATTATCAACAGCAGCATTCTCTTTTGCTGGCAGCAGTTATCAACTCGCCAATTACAATAAAAAATATAACTCATTTAGTCCAGATTGCATATATCTGGACATTAACCGTAGCTGGAGTAAAGCAGAATTCGATTCGGTTTGCATGATGGCGCAAGAAAAACCTGTCTATGTTTTCGATCGTGCGATGATTAAACTTACACCGCAAAACCGCGAAGAGCTGTTTAACAAGCTTTCTGGCTACACTTTTAGCTTGTTTCCAATCCAGGAAATAAGCGCTCCCGAAAAAACATTACTCGTATCGAAGGGAGGTGTACAAACCCCTAACCTAAACGACCTGGGGGATAGCCATTTTAGCAAGGAACTTGTAAATTATTTAAAAGTGCCAAAACAGATCCATTTTTTTAACCTGGGATTATTAGAAAGCCCATATCTGAAAGCATTAAAAGAACTTAGGGTATTTAACTATTCGTCTGGAAGTATGGAAGCTCTGGATAAATTAATGGCCAATCATATATTTATACAGAATCAAGAAAATGAGCAAACTGTTGTAATTGAAGATGCAGCTTTAATGATAAAAAAAGCAGATAATGTACAGACTCAAAATGCCCCTAATCATTTGTTACGCTTATTTGCCTATAATGATATTATGAAAAAAGTAGGCCCGGATTTTTTCTCGAAAAATTACATCAAACCTGATTTAGTTGCAGAGGCAGAGCAAGCTTTCATTGTATCACCCGTATCGAGCTTAATCGTACTCGAAACACAAAAAGATTATGATCGTTTTAATATTGAGGAGAACAAAAACAGTTTAAAAAATGCTTCAATGAAATCATCAGGTGCCGTGCCAGAGCCACACGAGTGGGCACTTTTTGCCCTTTGCTTGAGCTTTATTAGCTATATTTTTTTTAAAAGGAAAGATAAAAAGGCTATAGTATGTTAGCTATCAATCTCAAAAAACCAGTCTTTCCCTTTGTGTTTGTGGGAATAAGTTTCGTGTATTTTATTATACTATTATGGTTTCTACCTGGCTTTTTAAACTGGGGTATAAATTTATATACAGGACTCCTGCTTTCTCCATTTATCTGCAACTTTAAAAGCGGTCAATTCTCTTTAAGGTACTTAATTCCTGCTGTTATAACAATTGTTTTTGCTATTTGTATACCGGTGAAGACCTTCTTTTTTATTGCGTTGTTATTTGCGACATTATTATTTATAGAAAATAGCCTGGGCAAGTTAAGCGAAGCTTTTTTGTTTTTACTTTTTCTCCTTTCTCCGGTATTTAAATATCTTATTTCCACTGTCGATTTCCCCATCCGCTTATGGCTTACCACCAAAGTAACAGCGCTTCTTAATGCAATAGGCATGCAAGCTACTGCCGTTGGGAACATTATCGAACTCGAAAAACATAGTTTTGCAGTAGATCCGGCCTGCGCAGGCTTAAATATGCTCGTTATTTCGCTCATCATCTGTTTATTCTTATTGGTATATTACCAAAAACAGACAGATAAGCAGTTACGATTTATACTGGTTGGCGGATTGTTTTTCCTAACTATCGGATTAAACATCTGCAGCAATTTTTTCAGGATCTTGTTATTGGTATTTTTCAAAAGTATGCCTGGTACCATTTCTCATGATGCGATCGGGCTAATCTGCTTGTCTATTTATGTTATTTTGCCGTTAATATTTATATCGAAAGCTATAATCAAACGTTTTTCGACGGTCAAGCAGCTTTCTAATCAAAGCAGCTCAGTAAGTTATAATATCAGGTTTCAGTTATTACATATCACCTTATTGGCTTTGCTTATTTTTATTGCCCGAAATATTATAAAAGCCGATCAATTGACGCCTATTAACAATCAAATTCAATTATCCGGCTTTAAGAAGAAACAATTGGAAACAGGAATATCCAAATTCGAAAATAGCGAAGCCCTGATCTATATCAAGCCTGCGGCATTTTATGTTCCCGGGCACGACCCTAAACTATGTTGGACAGGAAGTGGTTATGATTTTAATAATATTAAAAAAGAAAAAGTAGCCAATACTGAAATTTACACCGCCATCCTCAGCAAAGGAACTGATCTGATTTATGCTGCCTGGTGGTTCGACAATGGCACGGTTAAGAGTATTGATCAGCTATTTTGGAGATGGACTGGAGCAACAGGATCAAAGCTTTTTTATCTGATAAACGTAAATGCGAACAATCGTAAAGACCTTCACCATCAAGTGATGCAATTACTGGCAAATCAACATTATTTAACTGGCAAGCGATGAATGCGGAAGAACAAAAACTAAGGTTACACGTCAAAATATATATCTGTACAATTATTGCTGGATTGGCGATAAGCGGATTAACGGCTTTTCCGTTAGAAACCGAAATAGCTTATTTGGTTAAACACATTGAAACATGCCCAATTAGCCTTAAAAACTGGCTTAGAACAATTTATCAGGCCATTAAAACAACCAATCTGTATTATCCGTTTTTAAGTTATGGCACCGATTGGCTGGCTTTTGCCCATCTCATGTTGGCCGTGCTTTTTATCGGTCCATTAAAAGACCCTGTAAAAAACAAATGGGTGATCGACTTTGGTATGATCTGTTGTATTGCGATTATACCATTGGCTATAATTGCGGGAAATATCCGTCACATCCCGGTATTTTGGCAAATGATCGATTGTTCTTTTGGCATTCTCGGAATTATCCCGTTGATACTATGCCGAATCAACATCAAAAAAATTGAAATATTATAAGCGCATTATGGACTTTGTAGATAAACATTCCATCGTAAGGAAAATATGGGGCAATACGGATGTTATTCTTTTTATTTTTGCCGGTGCCGCAGCAGAGTTTAGCCTGAATAAATCTGTTGATTGGTTATATTTTACCGGTAAACTGCCTAAAGATCCATTGGGAAGACTGTTTTCTACGGTTGGTTATGCGCAGAAAATCGTATTTTCTACTTTAACTGAAGCCCATGCAGCGATAGATCAGATTACGATAATTCATCGGCATGTTGAAGCTGGAAGAGGTGCTAAAATTCCAGATTGGGCCTATCGGGATGTATTATTTATGCTGATTAGCTATTCCATCCGCGCTTTCGAAGTGCTGGAAAGAAAACTCACTTTAAAAGAAAAAGAGGAAATATTTACCACTTTCTATCGAGTTGGGCACCGCATGGAAATAAACGGACTTCCTACTAATTTTGCGGACTGGAAAATGATGCATGAACAACAGTTACAGGAAAATTTAATTTATAGCCGCTTTTCTCATGATCTTTTTGATCAGTACAAAAAACACCTGGGTTTTCTGAGATATTCGTTAATGCGAAAAATACAAGCACTCATCGTTCCGCTTAAAGTGAATGAATTACTTAAACTGGGGGAAGGAAAAACTATTAAACAAGTGATTACTTTATACAAAATAAGCAGGAAACTCAAGTTGAACAAACCTTTAAGAAACCTGATTCTGCCTGCTGCTTACAAGGCACAGATTCTGAAGCTCGAAGCTTTTTAAGCATAATGAAGCTGTATCAAAAGTTAAATTCGATTCGTATTGTCACTTTGAGCTTAGCCTATACTGGGCTTGACGAAGTATCGAAACGCCCTGCCAAGGCCTATTTAATTTAGTCCTTCGACAGGTTATCAATGAGAGAATCCAATAAAATGGTCGTCATTATAAGTAACCATCAGGTCTGTGGCCTGGAAAAAAATAGGAATGATGTCCTATATGCGCTTTCTAACGTATTAGGTTTAAGATTTTATATGCTGCAAAACTCATTGAGCTAAGATGTCTGAGGTGGTCGTAAAAATTAAAGACTACGCAGTTTAATTAACCGCCTTAGACACCTAAAAACATCTGATCCATAAAATAATCCTTTAAGCTTTCACACCATACAAGAACATGTAAACTTGTATGGTCCTCAAACGTCTTATATGGTCAAAAAAATAACACTAAATATCAGTTGTTACTTAAGCGTCATTATAAGGCACGAAGCAACTAATCTCGCTTTTAACCGGAGTTCTTTATTAACGCTATAAAAAACTGTTCGCTGTCGCACATCAACTGTTCGGAAATGAACAGGTCCCGACAAGCCATGAGCAAAAAATATCGCTTACAGAGCGATTAAAGTCACATTTACATTTTGGCACTAGCTTGGTTAACCATGCAATTGAATAATATTGGTGTAAGCTGATTCATATTAGCAGACCACCCTAACATAAAAAATTTAATATTTAATAAACACAACATGAAAACCTCAATTAAAACGCTAATCACTATGGTATTTGCCGTAATAACCTTAATGGTTACCCTTCCAAATGTAAAGGCTGCAGAAAAAAGCACGACATTACTTTATAAAATTCAAAATTTTAGAAGGATTGTGATAAAGGGCAATGTAGAAGTGATGTTGGTTCAGCGGCCAACTGTTGGAGTATCTTATGCAGATGATAACACGGGTAGTGCGAAAGTTACGCAACAGGGAGAGACCCTGCGCATTACCAGCCCCGATACAGAAAAGTGTAAACTTATTATTTATGTAAACGATATCTACCGCATTGAGGCCGATGAAAATGCTGTAGTGAAAACAGAAGCAAAACTTACTACGAAATTTCTCCAGATCATTCTTAAAGGGAATGCCTTTGCCGATATTGATACCAGTAGCGAGGGCTTGTATACGGAAATTCTCGACAAAAGCACATTAAAACTCAAAGGCAATACCAATCGCCATACGCTGGTTATGAGCAAAGCACCAAATTTGACTATTGATCATTTTGGGGCGACCCAAACAGACATTATCCAGGTGGGAACCGGGGAAGAAATTGCTGCGCTTGTTCATTAGCTTATAAAAATAGTAAATCAAAAGGGAAAAGATCCTTAAATGCTTCTTTTCCCTCAATCAATTTGTATTTAGCGGTCGTCATCCTGAACCGGGCCTTAGCGAGCTCGCCGAAGGTAATTTATTTCAGGGCTTTTCTTCAATAAAAGATGCGAACCACGTCTACTTGTAAAACAAGTTCTGCATGACATATTATCCAGTCTTGCAAGTGCTTAAGTGTAAAATTATAGAGCGTGTTAATCGATCTTTTTTTCAACTTTAATGCACTAAGCTAATTTAACCGTATCACGCAACCCGATTTAATTTCATTACAAGTGATTCGCCAATTCTAATTCAATTGCATTCCTGATCAGTAAAGCAGTTTCTTCTAATATTTTTGGCGATGTAGCGGTCTGGTCATCAACTGTTGTGTGAAAATAAGGATTAAAATCGGGGCCAACAAAACCGAAATAAGAAGCGTACCCGTATTTTTTGGCTACACTAAGCTCTCCTAATGCAACATCCTTCAGCTGAGTAATCGATCTGTTATCAAAGGTTTTATGGATTGTATTCTCCATATTTGAGCTATAATAAACTCTTCTTTTAGGATCAGCAGCATCAAGTTTTTTTATTCCGTCTGTTGTTTTTTGATAAGCATTTATGGCAAAACTTGCACCTAAATGCACCCACAGCCTAACATTTTCTGGCTTTGGTGCCCTTTCATCAATAAATACATGGGTTCCCCTATGATCTTCCAGTTCGTGTGATGAATTTGCGATAAAAACAAAGGTATACGGTGGTTTGGTAATGCTTACCCATTCGGCAATGGCATTAAAAATTGCAATTCCAGGTCCACGTTCTCCACCACAGGTAAACCAGCCGCTAATTGGAGTAGAAACAATTATTTCTTTTTTGCCAGATCCAATTTTGGCAATTACATTACGTGCCTGTACGTCTTTTAAACTGCCTTTAATCTGAAGGGAGGCTGTGGTACCGCTGATTAACTGCGCGCTATCTTTTGGCGCAATCTGAACCACAGGGATTTTCCATGATGCACCTGGTTGGGTATTTAAAGCTGCTATTTGGCCTGCATCATTATCCACAATCAAAATTATAGCGCTGGCATGCCGGGCAATCAAATAATTAAACCGATCGATTTTTTCTAAACGGTCAATGTATTGACGGTCTTCTTTTTTCAATCTGATGATGGCAATTTTTCCCGAAACAGACTGTTTGTTCTTATCTGCATCAACTAAAACAGCATTTAAAGAAACATTGGCCTGGGCAACAGGCCAAAGCGGAAACACATTTAATACTTTATCTCTTACTTTTATTGAAGAACTTTCCAAGAAATACTGCTTCACCGGAAAATAAAGGTATTCGGTTTTATACCCTAATTTATCCAGTTTATTTTTTAGCCATGCTGATGTTTTGTTGTCGCCATCTGTCGCAGTTCTATGAATCCCAAAATCAACATATTGCTTCACATCAGCAAACAATTTATTTCCATTAAAAACAGGATTACCGGCTTTATCCTGAGCCCATGTGTTTTTTGCCAAAACAGCGAGCATAAAAATTCTGAGTATTATTTTCATTTTTTTTCGATTTGAGAAATTGTTATAAAACAAAAAGGGGCTGTCTCAGAAATGATTTTGGAGATTTTAGACAGAATAATATTTTGAAAGGTCGTCATTCCCGTGAAAACGGGAATCTTAATACGAGAGAACGGCAACTAAGTACCTATCAAAGCATTAAGATGCCCAGTCAAGCTGAGCATGACGACATCGCCAAATTTAATTCTTTTGCCAGTGCTGAATCTGTTATTTTGAGACAGCCCCGTTGTTTATCGTCTTATTTATATTCAATAGTGATGTTGTTTAACTTTCCGGTAAAGTTAAAGGGTGCTTTGTAACGATCGGTTACAGTCGAATTTCTGTCTGCACCTACATCTATCCCATCTTTATATATTGCAATTCTACCTTCTGCAGCAACAACATTACGCTCGCCTACTTTTTTATCATTGATATAAATAGCCTCAGTACCTGCAGGTGCATTTTTATCTTTACTTTCGTGAGCCGGCGCAGTGAAATTAAATTCGAACTTCAGTTTTGATCTGCCCAGCGAAACCGGAACATTCGATTCCAGATACTTTACGATGCTGCCTGTGTTATGTGCCACTACAAATTTTCCATCTTTGATAAATAAACTTAAGCCTTCAAATTCAGAACCGGTAGCAAATAAAACCCCTTGCGCTCCTGCCGATTTGATATCAACATCTGCAGTAATAGAAAATGCATCGTTCTGGAACTGTGGTCCGCTAAGGGTTAAAAACTGCTCAATACCTGGGTAAAGCACCACCTTTTTATCAAGACCAAACGGGCTGCGGGCCCGCCCGCCGACGCTGTGGCCGAGGGCATTGTCATTTAATGGAAATACATTATACTTAATGGCCTCCTGCTCAAAAAGTGCCTGTAAGTCTTTTACTTTTTCAGGGTATTTTGCGGCTAAGTTAATCCGTTCGTTAAAATCTTCATTCAGGTTATAAAGTTCCCATACATCTTTATTAAAATCACTCCCGGATTTATGAAAAACAGAAGCTTTCCAGCCGTCTTTCACAATAGCCCGCTTTCCAAATAACTCATAGTATTGAATTTTGTGTCTGTTTTCTGCATTAGCATCTTTAAACGAATAAACCAAACTCGTCCCTTCAATCGGTTTCTGTATACTTCCTTTAATAACTTCAGGAACCTTTGCCCCCGTTAACTCATATATGGTTGGTGCAATATCAATTACATGCCCGTATTGACCTCGGATATCACCTTTTTTAAGCTGACCATTTGGATAATACACAATAAGCGGCTGATGTGTACCTCCCTCACTGTTCGGGTCTGCTTTCCATAACCTGAACGGTGTATTGGTTGCCTGCGTCCAGCCTGAAGGTGCATCTTCAAAAGAATGTTCTGTACCTAATTTATCAATATTTTTATATAACGCTGCAACTTGTTTATCTTCATCCAGTGAGCTGATATAACCGTTTAAGCTACCATGCTCCGGGCTGTGACTTGATCCGTTATCACCAATACTTACCAGTATCACCGTGTTATCTGCCTGTCCGATTTCTTTTACATAGTTAACAATGCGGCCAAACTCGTAATCCGCATGCGTTAAGAAACCTGCATAAATTTCCATAAAACGGGCATATACTTTCTTTTGCTCTGGCGATAAGCTATTCCAGGCTTTAACCGTAGGATCGCGATCGGGCAGTACAGCATTGGCGGGTATTACACCCAGTTTTTTCTGACGGGCAAAAACTTCTTCTCTATACCAATCCCAACCTTTATCAAATTTGCCTTTATACAAATCGCTCCATTTTTTATCTACCTGATGCGGAGAATGAATAGCACCGGTTGCAAAATAGAGGAAGAAAGGTTTATCATTTGCAATGGATTTTTGATTTGAAATATAGTTGATTGCTTTATCAGCAAGTAAAGTGGTCAGGTGTTTCCCATTAGGTTCAGGATCAACAACTTTAGTGTCTTCGTAAAGATTTGGATGATACTGATCGGTATGCCCCAGTTGAAATCCATAAAAGTGATCGAATCCCCGACCAACAGCCCATCTATCATACGGGCCAATTGCTGTAATTTCATTAATCGGCGCAACATGATATTTACCTATAGCGAAAGTGCTATAGTTATTTTCGTGCAGTACTTCGGCAATTGTTCCCTTATCGGCTGGCATAATTGCGTCATAACCAGGGAAACCACTCGAGCTGTAATTTAAGGTCCCCATATGTACCGAATGGTGGTTACGGCCAGTGAGCAGTGCAGCACGTGTTGGAGAACAAACCCCTGTAGAGTGGAAATTGGTATAACGTAACCCATTATTGGCCAAACTATCCAACACCGGCGTTTGCATTAAACCTCCAAAAGCACTCGATGTACCATAACCGGCATCATCAATTAAAAATACAATTACATTTGGCGCACCCGCTGGCGCTTTTTTCTTTTCGGGAAAATATTCCTGAGATTCGGCTGCTGTTCTGCCAATTTTGCCTTTAAAACCCTGATCGGATGTTAATGGTTTTGATGTTTGTGCAGATGCTGCTTGAAATATCGATGATATTAAAATAGCTGCTCCCGCAATCTTATAATGTATCCTTTTCATAATACGTATCATTTAAAGTTTATGGTTTTCTAAAAATTTGTTTCTTACCAGCCTGGGTTTTGGGTAAGTTTTGGGTTTCTATCAATTTCACCTTGTGGGATGGCGTATAAATAATGTCGCGCTGCTACATTCGTTTTTCCAACGAGTTTCAGGTTCTTAAGTAAAATCCCTTTCCCTTCAGGACCAACTCCTGTAACTTCGGTTCCCGTCTGGCGGATCAGGTCGAAATACCTGTGGCACTCTCCTACCAGTTCCAGGCGGCGATCCAGATAAACAGAATCCCTGAACTGATCTTTGGTTAATCCTGTTGTTAAATCGGCCAAACCGGCCCTTTTCCTGATTTTGTTGATTGAAGTATAAGCTTTGCCTGTTGGCCCGTTGAGTTCATTTTCAGCTTCAGCGTCTATCAAAATCACTTCCGCAAAACGCAAGATGTTCATATTGGCATCAGAGTTTCCGGTGCTGGCATAATTAGGATCCCAGTTTTTATTGATAAAAGGAACAGAATCGCCAGGCGCATTGATCGTTGCATACTTTTTGCCGTCTGTCGGACTGGTATAATAGGTAACAAATGATACACGCTTTCTTTTATCCTTACTTGAATAAAGTTTGTACAAGCTGAAAAAATTATCGCTTCCAACGGTATAAAAAGCCAACTGATTTCCATAGGATCCTTTTAATCCGGGAACACCGGAGCGGATATCACTTGAGGTAATTAAGTGACCGGTACTGATCGTACTTCCTTTTATCTGTGCGGAAAAGATGTGCTCTTTTCCATTTTTATAGGCTGGGAGAAAAACCTGCGCATAATCATCAAATAATGCATATCCATAAGTACTTGTAATTACAGCTTCAGCATATTTTACCGCATTGGCCCAATCTCTTCTGGTTAAATACACTTTGGATAACAAAGCAACCGCTGCACCCTCGGTAGCGCGACCTGCTTCGCCACTTGAGCCCGCTTTGAACAAAGAGGCAGCGGTTTCCAGATCATTGATAATCTGCAGATAAACCTGTTCTTTCGGTGTTCGTGGCACCTGCAGTTCAGCAATGCTCAACTGTGTTTGGTCTTTTAACAGCAATGGAACATCGCCATAAAGCCTGACTAAATTGAAATAATAAAAGGCCCTCAAAAATTTAGCCTCACCAAGTAAGCGGTTTTTAAGTTTGCCATCCATTTCTATGGCGGGGATTCTTTCCAGGGCAATATTCGCTTTATTAATGCCCTCGTAATGTTCCGTCCAGATTTGTTGAATACGCAAATTTGTAGAAGCATGGGTTAGCTTGGCAAGTGCCCTTACTTCTGCATTTGGAGAGCCAGGACCAGCATCCAGATCATCCGTGAGGAAATCCAATCCTGTATAAAACAACCGGTTATATATCGGCTGTGCGCCTGTACTATTGTCAACCATTGGATAATATATGGCATTAACAGCAGAAATGGCATCTCCAGCTGTTTTGTAAAATTGCTCTGGCGAGATGAATGATTTTGGGTTTTCATCCAGTTTTACGCAGGCTGAAAGACTGGCAACAGCAATTGCCAACAGAAAATATTTTATTTTCATCGTAATAAAAATTAGATTTTGAAAAAATTAAAGTGTAAGGCTAATGCCACCCTGAATTGATTTTGCATTCGGATAAGCTGCCCTATCCATCCCCGTGCTTATCGAGTTCTGCCCATTTGTACTTACCTCCGGATCGTAACCTGTATACTTCGTCCACGTGTAAAGGTTCGAACCTGAAACATACACCCTTATTGCACTTAATTTAAATTTGGAGAGTAAGCGGCCCGGAATGCTATAACCAATAGAGACATTTTTCAGTCTGAGGAAAGAGCCATCCTCCACAAAACGATCAGAAATAGTTACTGCCGGGTTTTCTATGGCTTTGTGCACATCAGTATTCCGGTTGGTTGGTGTCCAGCGGTCGAGCAATGTTGCTACAGCACCGGTATAACCAGTTCCTAACTCCAGGTTGGCGCGCGTCCAGTTGAAGATTTTGTTCCCATAAGAGGCATTAAAGAAAACCGACAGATCGAAATTTTTGTACCTAAAAGTGTTGGTAATACTTGCCAAAAATTTTGGTTGTGAACTGCCCACAATCTTACGGTCGGCATCTTGCGTTATCGCACCATCACCATTTAGGTCTTTGTACTTTTGTAAACCCGTAGCAGGATTTACACCATCAGTTTCGTACATGTAAAATGCACCAACCGATTCGCCAACTTTAATAATCTGCGTTGGTAAAGTGGTGGGACTGGCCGGATCTGTCACAAAGAAATAAGGCGCGCCACCAAGCGTAATAATTTTATTTCTGTTGGCAGAAAATATCAGGTTGGTTGTCCAGTTAAAATCGCCCTGGAAGTTTATGGTTTTCAGCCCTAACTCTACCCCTTTGTTTCTTACCACACCTAAATTTTGAAATGCGCTGGTCAAACTTGAAGAATAAGGCACCGGAACTTCAAGCAATAAATCTGAAGTTCTTTTGTAATACACATCAGTTGTTAACTGGATTCTGCCCGAAAACAGTTCCAGGTCGATACCAAAGTTATATTGGGCTGTTTTTTCCCATGTTAGATCAGGGTTTGCAAAACTGGCAATAGCCAAACCATTAACCAGGGTATTGGCAAAAGTATATTGATAACTTGATAAGCGCGAAAGTGATCGGTATGGATCGATCTCCTGGTTACCGGTTACACCCGCACTAAAACGGAATTTTAACGAACTGATGGCTTTTATGCCCTGAAGAAACTCCTCATTTGAGGCATTCCAGGCAATTGCTGCCGAAGGAAAAGTTCCCCATTTATTATTGATACCGAACCTTGATGATCCATCTGCGCGGGCCGTTAAGGTTAAAAGGTATTTATTGTCGTAGGCATAATTGATACGGGCAAGGAAAGATTGCAGTGACCACTCTGTTTTTAATGATGTTGGAGTTACCAGTACAGTTCCGGAAGCCAGATTATTGTATTTAAATGCATCGCTAACAAAATTTGAAGCACCAGCGGTAAAAACTTCGGTAACCGATTTCTGTTGTGTATTACCTAAAAGTATATCGAAGCTGTGTTTTCCATTAACTGTTTTTTTGTAGTTAATCGTATTTTCATTTAGCCAGTTTAATGTAGATAAAACGCCTATTGATGCATTTCCACCCGGCAAACTTTCGTAAAGTGTAGATGGCAGATATCTGTTCTGTTTGTTATTGATGATATCTGCGCCTAATGAAACCCTGGCTGTTAGTCCATCGATAATGGTATATTCTCCAAAACTGTTGGCCAAAAACCTGGTGGTTTTTGTTTCGTTGGTTTGCAAGCTTAATGTGGCTACCGGATTTGCAACCGTTGCCCCAAAACTACTGTTGGCCGTAAAATTTCCATTAGCATCTTTTACCGGAACAACGGGTACCATAGAAAGAATATTGGCCACAATCCCACTTGGAGCAACATCAGCATGGGTTACACTTCCGTTCAGATAAGCCCCCAATTTGAATTTAGCGTTTAATTCATGATCAACATTTAGCTTTGCCGAATACCGGTCAAAACCTGTATTTAAAATTACCCCTTCTTGTTTGAAGTAATTTCCAGAAAGTAATAAACGTGTTTTTTCATTACCCGACGAAATTGACAGACTGTGATTCTGCACGGGCGCTGTTCTGAAAGCCTCACCCTGCCAATCGGTTCCTTCTCCAAGCTGGTCTAACTGCGCCTGTGTATAAAAGGGAGCTTTACCGGCATCGGTAAGGGCGTCGTTTTTTAGCGCCCCCCATTCCCTGGCATTCAATAAACCTATTTTCTTACTCACTTTTTGTGTACCATAATAACCGCTATAGTTAATGGAAAAACTATTTTTGCTTCCTCTTTTAGTGGTAATCAGAATTACACCATTTGCACCGCGAGAGCCGTAGATTGCAGTTGCAGAAGCATCCTTAAGTACATCTATCGATTCGATATCGGCTGGATTAATTGCAGAAAGCGGATTGATAGCCGGTCCGTTGGTTATACCTGCGTCAACTGATGCATCGCCATTGTAAACCGGGAAACCATCAATTACATAAAGGGGTTCGTTCCCTGCGTTTATAGATGTTCCGCCACGCACCCGGATCGAAACCCCACCGCCAGGTTGTCCGCTGGATTGGGTAACCTGGGCACCAGAAATTGCCCCCTGGATAAGCCGGTCTGGCGAGGCTACCGGAACGCCTTTCAGTTCAGTGGGAACAGAGGAAAGCGCGCCTGTAAAATCGCTTTTTTTCTGCGTTCCATAACCTACTACCACTACATTGTTCAGTGTATTTACCTGTTCCTCGAGTTTTACTTCAAGGGGCGAGCCGTTGGCTACTACCTGCAATGTTTTATAGCCAACAAAACTAATGGTAAGCGTGTAGGGGAATTTTTGTCCGGTTACGAAACGGAAAATACCGTTATTATCTGTTAGTGCCGTATGGGTAGTACCATTTATGCCCACATTTACGCCTGGTAAGGTTTCACCCGTTCTGGCATCTCTAACCGTTCCGGTTAAGGTTGAATTAATAAGCGGGGTGGTTTGCGCATGTCCAGTTTTTGAAAATACAAGCAGCAATGATAAAATCAGGAAGCTGAAGGTTATTTTTTTTCTTCCGATGAAAGAAACAGAGAATAGCTTCCTAAAGTATTGTGTAGGAAATTTTGAAGTAAGCGTGCGCCGGGCACGTACTTCATAGAAATTTTGCATAATTTTGTTTAGAATTAAGTTACCATTTGAATCAGGGCCAACGCCAATTGAGAACCTGGTTCGAAGATTTATTTAGTTTGGAGGGAGAAATGAAAATTTTTCCCTTTTTTTTATTTTCTGCAGTTCATTTTCATTCGTTTTGGTTTATAGTTAAGAATCTGGTTATTTATCTTTTACACATCTGAAGCCAAGGTGCTCCAGACTGCTGTCTTCTGATGTTTTCATTCGCCTTGCAACCCTATATCCGGAGCAATAGCTGGCATTACATAAAAAGGATCCGCCTCTGATCGATCTTTTTATGGCAAAAGTATCATCAGGATCAAAAGATTTAGCCGGACCTTTGGGATTATCGAAAACTTTGGTACTTGCATAATATCTGCTATCGTAATAATCTGAACACCATTCCCATACATTACCCGCCATATCGTACAGCCCATAGTTATTGGGCTGATAAGATTTCACCGGTGCAGCATAATAGTAGCCATCTTTCTTCGCGTTTTGATTAGGAAATTCTCCTTCCCAGGTGTTTGCTTTCGCTTTACCTATGTTGAGGGCTTCATTACCCCAGGGATAGATTTTATTTTCGAGCCCACCCCTCGCGGCCCACTCCCACTCCGCTTCGGTTGGTAAACGCTTTCCGGCCCATTTACAATAAGCTAATGCATCTTCGAAAGAGATGTGAACTACAGGATAATTATCTTTATTTTTAATATCGCTCTCTGGCCCATGAGGATGTTTCCAATCCGCATTTTTGGTCCACACCCACCATTGAGAATAGTCATTTAAATCGATCTTATTAACACTCGGTTTAAAAACGAGCGAAGCTTTTACGAGTAAACCAGGGTCAGGTTTAGGGGTATTAGGCGGAAGCTGTTTTTTGATCACCTCCCAATCGGGAGTTCGCTCAGCAGTAGTTTTATAATGTGTTGCATTGACGAATTTTCTAAACTGGGCATTGGTTACTTCGGTCAAATCAATATAAAAACCTTTAACACTTACCCGGTGCTTTGGATATTCATCGGCCTGTGCCTGCTTATCGTCTCCACCCATCAAATAACTTCCGCCCTCTATCCAAATCATTCCACCAATGGTCTTTACCCCAACACCGGGTGTATTTTCTTTAGACTGGTCTGATGTTGCAAACTTCACCCCATATCTGTTTGGAAGATTAGATGAACAACAAGATAAAACAGCATCAGCTACCGGATAAGATTTAACAATGGGATCTGCCTGCTCAAAGTTCAAAAAAAAGCATGTCAGAAAAATAACCAAAAAGCTGATTACCAGTTTCCTGAAAAGGATATTCATAAAAAGGGATAATAAGGATATACTAAATAATATTTATGGCGAGCGCTAAGTTCTTACCGGCACATACAACAATCTGAATCTATCTCACAACAAATTTCAGCAAGGCTTAAAACGACGTTTAATTTAACTTTAGGTAGTGTAGAATTGTTAATGTAAAGATGGTTCATATCATTAGGTGTAACATTTACACCGCAAATATACAAATATATCTATATTATCTATGGATATAGTAGATTTATTATAAATATTAAATTATCGTCCTGATGCATTATCGATTTTGCAAAAAGAATGGCATTAAAAAATATAGAATTGCCAATACTGTAAAGTAAATTATTCGTTTAACTCATTTACTCCTAACAAAAAAGCAGTTCTTTTCAGAACTGCTTTGAAAAATTTAGTATTTAAAGCGTGTTAACTCTGCTCAATTTCCTTCAGGCTATTCATTTTTTTATAGGCTAAGAATCCTTTTATATCTTCAAAGTGTTCGCGAACACGTTTATTGCCGAATTCGAATACTTTTTGTACCAATCCATCTAAGAAATCCCTGTCATGCGATACCAAAATTAATGTACCATCAAAATCTTTCAAGGCATCTTTAATAATGTCTTTGGTTTTCATGTCCAAATGGTTGGTTGGCTCATCCAGGATTAATACATTTACAGGCTCTAATAACAGCTTAATCATAGCTAAACGCGTTTTCTCGCCACCAGAAAGTACTTTAACCTTTTTAGTGGTATCATCGCCACTGAACATAAAGGCACCTAAAAGGTCTTTGATTTTTATTGAGCCGTCGCTTAACGGAATTTGATCAATGGTTTCAAATACGGTGAAGTTCTCATCAAGTAAAGCGGCCTGGTTTTGCGCAAAATAGCCAATTTTAGCATTATGCCCTACTTTTAAACCGCCTTCAAAATCTATCTCCCCCATGATGGCTTTAATCATAGTCGATTTACCTTCGCCATTTTTACCAACGAAAGCTACTTTTTCTCCCCGTTCGATCACCATAGATGCTTTTTCAAAAACAACATGATCGCCGTAAGTTTTGGTAAGTTCTTCTACCATTACCGGATACTGACCTGAACGCGGCGATGGCGGAAACTTCAATCTTAATGCCGAGGTATCTACTTCATCAATTTCGATTACTTCGAGCTTCTCGAGCATTTTTACGCGCGATTGCACCTGTAAGGTTTTAGAATAAGTTCCCCTAAAACGATCAATAAACTCCTGGTTATCGGCAATAAAACGCTGTTGTTCTTCATAAGCCTTTAACTGGTGTATACGGCGATCAGCACGCAGTTGAAGATAATGGGTATATTTAGCTTTATAATCATATATCCTGCCCATGGTTACCTCAATGGTGCGATTGGTAATATTATCTACAAAGGTACGGTCGTGTGAGATTACCATTACCGCTTTTGCTGAATTGATCAGGAAATCTTCCAGCCATTGAATACTTTCGATATCCATGTGGTTGGTAGGCTCATCCAGTAAAATCAGATCAGGTTTCTTTAATAAAATTTTGGCTAACTCAATGCGCATACGCCACCCACCTGAAAACTCAGAAGTTTGACGGCTAAAGTCTTTACGCTCAAAACCCAATCCTTTTAATACCTTCTCTACTTCTGCATCATAATTGGTTTCTTCAATCGAATAAAATTTCTCACTCAGTTCTGATACGCGCTCGATAAGCTTCATATAATCATCACTTTCGTAATCGGTACGGATAGTAAGCTGCTCGTTCAGTTCATCAAGCTCTTTTTGCATTTGGTTTACCTCTGCAAAGGCTTTCATGGTTTCCTCAAAAACAGTAACCTGATCTTGAGTAAGCAAATGTTGTGGCAAATACGCTATCACAGCTTCTTTCGGACCTGTTACACTACCGGAAGTAGGTTTAGCTACATCAGCAATTATTTTGAGTATGGTCGACTTGCCTGCACCATTTTTACCCATAAGGGCGATTTTATCGTTCTCGTTTATCGAAAAGGTTACGTCGCTAAAAAGGGTAGTTCCGCCAAATGAAACGGAGATATTATTTACATTGATCACAAAAAGGGAATATTAAATTAGCGGCAAAGATAAAGGAAAGCGGTTAAATTTAATAACCAGTCTGGAAAAACCTAAAACTATCTACTCCATCTCATCAAATAAATCCAATCTATAGTCTGTTCGCAAAAAAAGTGGCATTAAATTGGTCTCTGCAAAAACATTGATTTCGAACTGAACTATATTAAACAAGAAGCTGTATCATAAATATTGAGTTGTCATCTTGAAGGATAGTTTATTTTATAAAAACCAATATAAAAGACAGTAATTAATCTTCATGTAAAAATTCCCTCGTGTTACCGTCATTTCGAGCGGAGTGCAACGCAGTCGAGAAATCTAACTAAATAGATCTCTCCACTTCGCGTTGCTCCGGTCGAGATGACGACCATTCTATTGGAGTCTTTATAATACAGCCTCTATACAACACTTAGCTATACTTAATCAAAATCCAGCCAGAAAAACTAATGATGAAGTTTTTTCGCTCTTAAATATTCAATAAGTTCTTTTGGCCGGTCCGTCTGAATCAGGTTTGCTTTACGGCTAATCAACCAGCCCCAGCTTTCATCCTTTTTGTTTTCTTCAACTGCCAGGTCATCATCATGACCACCGTTCTGTTCTGGCCATAAACTATTGATCCATAAACCGTAATTTGCTCTCAGGCTGGCCATATTTTTTAAAACCGGTAAGGTATCGGTACTGAAGTTGGCCTGGATAATGGTTTTTTGATGGGGTTTATAACTGGCAATAATTTCTGAAGCATCAGCTCTTTTCATATCCACTATTGGCATAATGGTAATGTCTTCCTCAATTTTACCTACCTCCTGTTCTATCTGGGGTAATGGTGTACTTCCTTTTACATTCACGATGGCCTGGCCGATCATTCCCTGTTCGCGCAGTTCCTTAATTACCTGCGGGTAATAATCATATCCCTTATCTACGTCAATAATGATCTTATCTTTCGCAATGGCCAGTATTTCGATAAAGGTTGGCAGATGGTGTTTGGTTGGATGCCCTGAACCTGAGCGTAGGAAAAATGTTTTTATTTCAGCCAGGGTATAATCAGACACGTTACCTTTTCCTGTTGTGGTTCTATCAATGGTTTGATCGTGCATGATCACCAGATGTCCATCCTTTGTTTTCTTCAGATCCAGTTCCATAATGTCTACTCCCATAGCAATACAGTTTTTAAGGGCCTGAATTGAATTTTCAGGCGTATTGCGCCAGTCGCCACGATGGGCAGTAACCAATACCCTTTGGCTTTTAGGGTTAAGTACTTCTTTTAAGCTAGCTTCTGGTACTGATTGTGCAAACCCGCTAAAAGCAATAAATGTTATAACTAAGTGCAGAATAATTTTTTTCATTTCGTTTTTATTTAAATTGGATGGTACTTATGGATTTTGTTTAATTGCAGGATCTGTATCAATCTGGTCTTGCGGAATAGGTTGCAGCAGATCGCGGTCTGTAATTCTGGTGGTTATATTTTGCGAAGCAAACCAGGCGTTCATTACCGAAATGGCAGTACCTGTTCTAAGCAGATCAAACCAACGATGGCCTTCCCCTATCAGTTCCAATCTTCTCTCCAGGGCAATAGCAGCCCTTACCTCGACTACACCTTCCTGTGAGGCATCTGTCAGACCCGCTCTCTTTCTGATCATATTAAGATATGTCTTTGCCACCTCCCAATTTCCCAACTCATTTTCATCTTCAGCCAGCATTAAAAATACATCTGCATAACGCAATACCACAAAATTACTGCCTCCGTCTACCGGCGTTGTTGCTGAAGCCTTCAGTTTAGTAGAGAAAGGAGTTCCGGTACTGATTAGACCAACATAAGCTGTTTTGCGTTTATCTGAAGCACTGTACAACTGGTAGAAACTTTTGGTTGGTAAGTTATGGCCTTTTGCGCCACTGATGGTACCCGATGGGCTGAACTGCTGGTAAGCTGAACTGCCTTCACTATTTCCGTTTATGCCAGATGCAAACTGCACGGCAAAAATAACTTCATTGTTGTTTTTGTTGCTCAACGAAAAAATATCTGCAGGTTCGGCGAGTAACGTATGCTTCCCGGAGGCAACTACATCAGCAAGTACAGCTTTACTCTCTGCAAATTTACCCAAAGTCAGATAGACTTTCCCGATTAAAGATTGAGCAGCTGTTTTAACAGCTTTTCCCTGTGTAGTGGTACTTGCAGGCAATTCTTGTATGGCATTGGTCAGGTCTGAAATGATCTGTGCATATACCAGACCTTTATTTGTCCGTCCCTGCCCAAAAAATTCGTTGGGATTAGTGGTTTCTTTGGTCACTAACGGTACGTCGCCAAATATCCTAACCATATTAAAGTAAAGCAGGGCACGAATAAAGTGCATCTCTCCTTTTCTTGCCTGTTTTACGGCAGCGCTGGCATAAGGGATACCATCAATCCTGTTCAGCACGGTATTGGCACGCTGAATGCCCTGATAGGAATTCTTCCATAAATCTGAAAGCATGCCATTGGAGGCAACGGTGGTAAACTGATCGAGCTGGCCATACATCCCGCTGTCGTTCGCAGGCACCTCATCGAATGTATTATCTGATGGAATTTCTCCGATGGCCGGCAGGTAAAGGCCATATAAGCCGTTTAATTGTAAGGTACCGTAAACCGCGTTCACATACTCTTCAACTTCTGTTTCTGTAGTGAGAAAATTAGTGAGTGATTTAGAGGTAATAGGCTTTTGATCAAGTTCTTTAGTACAGGAAGTTAGCCCTAAAAGACAGAAAATTCCTCCTGTAACAAGTATTTTATTGATTATTTTTTTCATCGGTATATTATGGTTTTTAAGCGGCAAGCTTGATGAGGGTTTCATATAATTAATATGTTGCTTTACATTAAAAGGTTAAATTGAAACCTGCTACAAAAGACCTGGCCACGGGATAGTTGGAATTAGAATAGCCTGAGGTCAATACGTTATCGCTGGTGGCATCAGGATTAAATCCCCGAAAATTAGTTACGGTGAGCAGGTTATTTCCGGTTACATATACACTTGCCCTGGATACTTTTAGTTGAGACAATAATTTTGAAGACAGGTTATAAGTAAGCTGAACATTACGCAAACGGATATAATCAGCCTTTTGGAAGAAAATATTCGAGGCATTGGTATTTAGCCTGTTGGCCGAGTAATTGGTATTGGGTTGCGCCAAAAAACCATTAGGGTTGTTAACAGGATGGTATCTGTTCTCGTAATAATAAGTATCGGCCATCGAGAAACCTTCTCCGGATTCCATATTGACTAATCCATTATCATAAATTTTCCTTCCCCATATTCCGTTGATGGAGAAATTCAGTTCAAAGCTTTTATAAGCCAGACTACTGTTGAAACCATAAGTAATTTTTGGTGCATAGGTACCAAAACCCATCCGGTCATCGGGCGTTATTTTTCCATCGCTGTTTACATCCTGCACAATATAATCGCCCAGCAGGGTTCCGGCAAGGTGCGGACTGTTGTCTATCTGAATTTGGTTTTTGTACACACCGGTTACATTATAACCATAAAGCTCGGCAATTGGGCCACCCACTTTGGTTCTGAATGCGCTATTGGTACCAGTAACAATCTGGTTCTGTCCCGGCCCCAGCTCCAATACCTTATTTTTATTGGTGGCAATATTAGCACCAAAATTCCAGTTTAAGGGACCAAGTTTAATATTTGTACCAGCGAGTTCGAGTTCCAGGCCTTTGTTGCTGGCCCTGCCAACGTTTTGCAATGCGCTATCATAACCCGATTGAGAGGGCACGGGAACCTGCAGTAAAAGATCTGAAGTGACCATTGAATAATAATTGGCAGAAAGGTTCAAGACCTTGAAAAGTCCTAAGTCCATTCCAAAATTATAAGAAGTTTTAGTTTCCCAGGATAGTGTACTGTTTGCCGGGTTAACCGCAGCAAAGCCAGGAAGAAGTGTTGATCCGCTTATATAACTTAGCGGATTTGCAAGGGCATAAGAGCTGTAATTACCAATCTGATTATTTCCGGCTTTGCCGTAAGTAGCCCTAAATTTTAATAAATCAATCCAGTTTACCTTTGGAAAAAAATCTTCTCTGCTCACGATCCATCCCCCGGTTAGCGATGGAAAATTACCCCATTTGGCATCCTCACCAAACCTTGAAGATCCATCTCTCCTGATGGCTGCCGAAAACAGGTATTTGTTTGCATAAGCATACTGTAATCTTGCCAGGTAAGAAAGCTGTGTCCAGATGTACCTTTGCGGAACCACAGAAAATGAAGATGCACCGGCGATGTTGTCAATATTATTATCAGGAATTCCGGTACCTGAAACCAGCGTACTGTTACCAGATTCTTTCTGAAAAGTGGTTCCGGCCAGCACATTGATATCGTGTTTCCCAAAGGTCTTCTCAAAAGTAAGGGTGTTCTCCCAAAGGTAATTGATCACCGAGCCATTTGTTTCGCTCGCTCTGGCTGGTTTGGGCGCTGCGGTACGGTATTCGCCCACATCAGATGGGGTAAAAAAGTCGATAAAATTATTACTGTAATCTCCACCTAAAAGTGATTTAAAGGTAAGCCCTGTAATGGGTTTAAAATTAAGGTAGGCATTACCAAAGGTGCGGAACAGGTTTTTCTTGTATTTCGTTTTTTCCATTATTGCAACAGGATTTTCACCAAGGGCACCATCTTCTGGTGTATTCGCTGTAATCTGCTGGCTTATGGCCAAAGCGCCATCGTTGTTTCTGGCAGGGAAAAAAGGATACATGATCAGAGCGGCACCAATGGCATCGCTGCTCCTGCTCGCATCATTCTGGAAAAAATTCTGACGGTTGTAGCTTGGGTTAATGCTCAAACCCATATCAAATGATTTGGAGAGTTTGGAATCAAACTTAAACGACATGCTGTAACGTTTCAGTCCGGTTTCTATCACGATCCCGTCCTGATCAAAATAATTGCCCGAGAAATAGTATTTAGATCTATCGTTTCCACCTGAGACCGCAACATTATAACTGCTGATGGGTGCCGTTCGAAAAATCTCATCCAGCCAATCGGTATTGGTTAAACCTGGCTGGTTATTTAAATAGGGCTGAACGTAGTTTAACCTTAAATCTCTTTTATTCGCACCCTTCGAAACCCTGGTGGCATAATCATCTGTAATACTTCTGTTTGCTGGGTTTCTCGACACATAACCCCAGTCCCGTGCTTCGGTATTCAGCCGGGCAAACTGATAACCATCTACAAGATCAACTTTATCTGCACGCACCTGCGCACCGGTATAAAAGTCGAAAGAAACGGTATTCTTATCTGAACGGCCATTTTTAGTGGTAATCAGGATTACCCCATTGGCAGCCCTTGAACCATAAATGGCTGCTGATGCCGGATCCTTTAAAATATCAATGGTTTCTATATCCTGTGGATTTACAGTATTGAGCGAACTTCCTTCAGAGAGCGGAAAACCATCTACCACGACCAAAGGACTTACGCCTGCCGTAAGCGTACCGATACCGCGAATCACGATCTGTGGATCGGTGCCTGGCTGCGCCGAAGCATCATTAATTACCACACCAGCTGCTTTACCGGCGAGTTGCTGGGCAAAGTTACTGCCCGCATATTTATTCAGTTCCTCTGATTTCACCTGCGAAATTGCTCCGGTAATCCTGGTTTTCCGCTGGCTGCCATAACCTACCACCACCACATCATTCAAACCTGAAGAACTGGTTTCCATACGGATGAGGATAGAGTTATTGGTACCCGGGTTGATTAGAAAGGCCGGTGATGTTTTCTTTTCGTATCCAACATAATTAAAAGAAAAATCGTACCTGTTTCCTATTTTAACATTGTTAAAAACAAATATTCCTTTTAAATCGGTAACCGTACTTTCTTGTTTTTTAGTTGTCTGATCTACCATCATTACCGATACCCCGGGAAGTGTAGCACCTTTTTCATCAACTACGGTTCCTTTGACGGAAGTATTCTGCTGTGCATAAACAGCGTGGGTAATCATGGTCAGTAGCACAAATGCGGCAAAACATTTGAATTTTCTGATTGTCTTTTTAAGTTTGTTTGTTTGCATGATGTAATTAAAAATTAAGCAATAGCGTCCCTTTATCCCATTTCGGGGACATTCATTTTGGTTTAAAACCAGGGTTTAAAAATTATTTTTGTTTGCTGATGGTGATGCTTTTGGCGGTAAGTTTATAGGTTAACCCGTTCATGTTACAGATAACAGGCAGTATCGTATTTAATTTTTCGGTAACACCAACGCTACCGGTAAAGTATAATTTCTGCAGTTCGGCCTCTTCAATTCCCTCATAAACAAGACCAGTCTCATAACGTTTAGATAAGCTGCTAAACACCTCACTCAAAGGCGTTTCATTAAATAAGAGTGCATCCTTTGTGGCCACGCTTAGTGTTGGTTGCGGCTTAACTGCTTTATCCGGATCTTTAAAATTGATCAGGCTATGCAACTTTAGTCTGGTATTAATGGATAACTGCTCGCCGGGAATTAAATAAACATCGCTCATTTTCATCCTGCTTTCTGAGCCAGCTTTAACAACTACCTTCCCTTCTATCAGCTTTACCGTGAGCCGGTCCTTTTTATTGGTATTGATGGTAAATTCAGTACCCAGTGCAGTTGTGGTAAAACCATTTGCACTTACGATAAAAGGATGATGCTTATCTTTGGCAACTTTGAAAGTAGCCTCACCCTTCATGCTGATATTTCTACTTCTGCTATCAAAAGGTTCATAATAACTCAGTGAACTCTGAGGCTGCAGGGTAACGCGTGAACCATCAGAAAGATTTATAATCATCTCACTTTTGCCAGAATTGTATGGCTGCCTGAGTATTTCTTTTTTTATCTGTACATCGTTACCAGTTAATCCTTTCTTCTGCGGGGTATGATTAAGGTTGAAATATAGTGCTGTAACTAAAGTAACAACTAATATTGCCGCTACCATCTTTATCCAATGGTAGAGTGGAAATATTTTTGCACTATGTTTTATCTCCTGCTCATCCATACGGATATGGAGCCTGGCTAAAATATGCTCGAATCGCTTTTCGGTAATTTCTTTATTACCTTTTGACAGCTCCCCGTCATAGCCAGTTTTTAAATCAGATTTTAACCCAGCTGAATCTTTTTTTAAAGATTCCAGGAGTGTATGCTGCTCTTCTAAACTGATCTCGTTAGACCATAATTTATCTATGAGTTGATTTATTTCGTTCATCTGCCTGTAAATACGCGGAAGGAGTCGAAATGGGGGTGACCAAAAATGTTATTAAAACATTAAGTTACCGTTAAGAAAACTACAGATGGACTAACATCACCAGAACCGATACACTGATTATTCCACCAGTTGGATTTCTGGACAGCATATACTCCCTGATGAAGTATTTGGATTGTTTAAGGTAGTCTTTTACCGATTCAGTAGATAATCCCAAAAGCTGTGCTGTTTCTTTTTGCGATTTCCCTTCAAACCTGCATAGCCTGAATACCTTTTGTTTTTGGGGCGAGAGTGCATTTATAGCTTCTTCAAGCATACTAAGTTCTGCCTCGATCAGGTATTGGTCAGGAAATATTTCTTCGGCAACAGTTTGAAAAGGATCATAACTAGCTACATAGCTGATATTTTGTTTTATTTTCTTTCTGAGGTAAGATATTGATCTGTTGTAACTCACTACAAATAACCATGCAGATACCGGTTGTTCGGGATCTAGTTTAGCCTTATTTTCCCAAAGTGCAAAAAATACATCCTGAAGAATATCCTCGGCGATGGAAGCATCCTTGATCAGCTTAAAAATATTGGCATATACAGCCTGATGGTACTCCTTGTAAATCTGATCGAAAACATCCCTATTGTGCAACGGATCGTTTTGAAATTGATGCTTTACCATGAAGAATTAGATTGACCAAAAATATTTTGCACAAAAATACAGTGTCCATGTTAACTATATATTAAGCTTTCTATTACGGAATGCTCAGTAATGCAAGGCCAATCCAACAATATCATTAAGTTAAGAGTTTTTAACCACAGATGAGCACAGATAAACACGGATTTTCATATCTGTGTGCATCCTTCCTATCTGTGGTTAATTATTTTTTTTAAAAACACTATACATCTATCTGCTGTTATAAACCGTATATCAAGCCAAATAACAGCGCTATCAAGCAATGATTGAGGAAAAATCAAAAACAACGGACCTTGCAGCGCATATCCATGCCAAGCTGAACCATAGCAGGTTGGCATTGGCCACTCCCCCATTAATTGTTCTTGAAGAACTTTTCGAATGCCTTTTCTACACCTCGATGAGAACCGAAGAGGGCGAGTTGACCAAGGTGGCCGTAACGCTTATCGATCCTGCCAACCCTGATCCCAATCCGCCGCGAAAAATCGTTTCTGAAAGATGGAGCTGCGTGGAATTCGGCCATCACATTCCTCTCGACATCAGGTCTCTGACCAAGCTATCTAAGGCAGCCGACCCGTCTGGAACTTCGCTGGCAGTCTATTATGATCAGGATGAAAAACTCTTTATCTGGGGAATGATCGACCAGGCTATGCACTACCAGAGCTTTCTGAATTATGAATCCGAATCAGGGTCGGAACAACCCGGGCTGTTCCAGGTATTTATAGATGATATTGCCACGCTTAAGGTAATGTTCGATTACGAACTGCTGGCTACCCTAAAACAGAACGTACTGGTTACCCGTTACCTGGATGTATTCACCATTGGACCAGTATCCAAGATCATCAGAAAAAATGCCAGCGCAATCAGGGCCGAGATAAAGGCCTTTTTACTTGCCTCCCATCCGGGTGAAGATTTTGCAGACTGGGAAGGATTTGTAGACAGTATCTGGACCCAAACACTTTCCAGGCTGCTGCTAAAAATTCAAAACTATCATCATGGCGGAGCGGTGTTGATCTCAGAAGATAGTAGTGCCGTCGACATTAAATATGAGCTTAACTATAAAAGGTTGCTTCTTGCCATCATCGCTTACCTGAAGCAGACCATCAACAATTATGTTACGGAGCAAATGATCGACCAGCGGCTGGCTTCGGGCAAACAAACGGTAACCAGATCGCTCTATGAGCAGGAAACAATCGCCCTGCATGCAAAAACAGAAGTGGCAAACGAGATTAAGGGTTCGGTGAGTTTCATCGCCTCCCAGAGCTGCGTAGACGGTGTAGTGCTATTTGGACAGGACATGATAGCACGGGGTTTTGGTGGGGTAATCAGATCGAAAAAGATGCCAGGAAAGATCTATATATCCTCTACTGCCACCGCAACCCCTAAGTCATTGATCGCCATAGATCCGAAACATTTTGGTACCCGGCACCGCTCAATGATCGCTCATTGCTGGTTGCACACCGGCAGCCTGGGTATTGTCATTTCCCAGGATGGGGATATCCGTGTATTTTCCAGAATCGAGGACAGGCTGATCATGTGGGAAAACATCAAAACCCAGCAGTACCAAAAGAGTGGAAAGCTCAAGGCAACCAGAAACTGATTCTAAAGAAAAAACTAAAGCTAAATTTACCACGATTTGAACAATACACCAAACCTTCCCGATACCGAACAGCAAAGATTACAGGCGCTAGATTCTTACCAGATTATGGACAGCCTGCCTGAAGAGGATTTTGATGAACTGACCAAAATGGCTTCTCAGATCTGTGGAACGCCCATTGCGCTGATTACCCTGGTAGACAGCTCGCGCCAGTGGTTTAAAAGTAAGCTGGGCATTGATGTTCAGCAGACCCCCAGAGAACATGCATTCTGCGCATATACCATTACTGATCCATCAGGAATACTAATGGTTAGCAATGCAAGGGAAGATCAGCGATTTGCCGAAAACCCGCTCGTTACGGGTGATCCCAATATTGCGTTCTATGCAGGGATCTCACTGCAAACCTCAGAAGGGATGCAACTTGGTTCGCTGTGCGTGATAGATACTATTCCAAGAACACTGGATGAGCAGCAGCTTTGGTCGCTGAAGGTACTGGGTAAACAGGTAATTGCCCAGATGGAATTAAGAAAGAAACTACTGCTGCTCAGCGAGGCGAACAGGCGTCTTGCTGAGACCAATCAATTTATGCAGCAGTTTGCCACAGCTGCAGCCCACGACATCAAAAACCCATTAACTACCATTTCTATGAGTACGGAGCTTTTGACTCGTCACTTAAACCATAGCGGTGACCATAAAGGGCACAAGCTGGCATTAACCAGCCTAAATAGTGCAAAAACCCTTGCGAAACTGATTAACGACATGCTCGACTATTCCATCAGACCAGAAATTCTGACGGCACAACACGAATCCATTGAACTTGGTAGCTTTCTACGCAGAACGGTATCTATGCTCAGCATTCCAGAAAATGTACAGATCAGCTACCCGGAAGCAAAGATTGAGATCAACACTTCAGCAATCGCGCTCCATCAGATCATGATCAACCTATTAACCAACTCGGTGCGGTATAACGACAAACAGACTTGCCTGATCCAAATAGATTGTGTAATTAAAGACGACCTGGTCAACATTACCGTTTGCGATAACGGGATGGGTATCAGAAAAGAAGAGCTGGAACGTATCTTTCAAAGGAACGTTACCCTAAACACTTCTGACCGCTTCGCCCAAAGCGGAACCGGAATTGGCCTTGCGACGGTAAAACTTTTGGTTGAGAAACTTGGCGGACAAATCAGCGTCCAGTCTACCCCTGGCACAGGCAGCGCCTTTACTTTTACCATCAGCTCAAAAAAAACCAGCATTAAGAACAATTCGAAAATCGTTTTGCAATAAAAAAGAGGTAATGAAGGCTCAGTAAAGGTGGCTATATCTTTATAAAAATCTCTTTACTAAACTTAAAAATATTACAACAATTTGAGATTGACGCTTAGAAAATAACTGTATAAAGAATTGAAAGATTAGCCGATTATACACACACGTAAAAGACTACATATCAGTATATTAATAAATTAATGTGGCAGCCTGCCTCTAAGTAGTCCATATACCCAGGTACCAGCAATAGCACTTACAAGCGTAACAGAGATTACCGTTGCACCCGTTCCAATTTGCGCAAAAAGCGGCCCCGGACAGGCTCCTGTAATGGCCCAACCAAAGCCGAATAGCAAGCCGCCAAATATCTGACCTTTATTGAAAGTCTTCGGATGAAATACGATACTTTCTCCGTAAATGGTTTTAATATCGAATTTTTTGATTAACCAAATAGAAGTCATCCCTACCACTATCGCACTGCCTATAATGCCATACATTTGGAATGACTGCAGACGAAACATTTCCTGGATACGGAACCAGCTTACCACTTCTGATTTCACGAAGACAATGCCGAACAGTACGCCTACAACCAGGTATTTAATGTTATGGTACCATTTGTGTGTTAATTGACTTTCGTTTACGCACACCGCATCTAAAGAGCGGGTTTCAAAATCTGTGTTTGTATGTTGTTTCATGATGATTGTTTAGAGGAATAAAATGTGGGGCAAAATTAAATTGGCCATAATGAATCCGCCAATCATAAAACAAATGGTGGCTACTAATGATGGCCATTGTAAATTAGACAAACCCATAATGGCATGCCCGCTGGTACAGCCACCAGCATACCGGGTGCCAAAACCGACTAAAAACCCACCAACTACCATTAGCAAAAAGCCTTTTAACGTGAGTAACGCCGGCCAATTCATAATGTCCTGTGGTATTAGGTTATCGTAATTGGTAATGCCATAACCGGCTAACTCCGCGGCTAACTTTGGGTTAACTTCAACAGGCTTTGGATTGGAGAGAAGTCCTGTTGCGATGGCACCACCCATTAAAATCCCAAATACAAAGAACAAATTCCATGCTTCTTTCTTCCAATCGTATTTAAAAAAAGGGATGTTTGCAGGCAGGCAGGCTGCACAGATGTGTCTCAAAGAAGAGCTGATGCCAAACGACTTGTTGCCGAGGATCAACAGTGCTGGTACGGTTAATCCAATTAGCGGACCGGCTACATACCAAGGCCATGGCTGCTTTAAAAACTCTAATATATTCATATAATCTACTTAATTGCTTCAGTCAATTTTAAGTTATCTATTGTTTCGAACAACGATGAAAAAATTCCATAAATGTATTAAATCATCGCCTGATATTAATCACGAAACAGGTAGTTTAATGGATTTTCTCAGAATAGTTTACATTTTATTGTGATGTTTATTTTGACGCAAAAGAATAATCATCGGAAAGAGCTACTTGCATCGTTTCAGACGGAACAGCTGACAGGTAGTGAAGGCGTAGAAAACCACCAGGCATACCCAGTTACTAATTTTATTATTCAGGTGATTTAACAATAAATTCTAAATTCATTTGATCCTTGGTTAAAATCAAAAACAGACTTAACTATTTGATCACCATCAATTAACATTTGATAACTACCATTGGATGAATATTCAGTCAGCATTTAAATCAAATCACATCCAATGAAAAAAGCCACTTCTTACAAAGCAATTGCATTTCTAATTTCTTTATTTGTTTTTTCAGGTTGCCATAAAGATAACCTGTCCAAAAGCATTACTGTAAAATCTACGACAAAAGATGTACCCAATTATTATTTTAACTGGGAAACCGCTTCAACAATGCCGGTCGCGGGATCATCTCCGATAGTTTCTCTTCCATGGCAGAGCCAATCTGGTAATTACATCGACCCGTCATTGGTCAGTGACTATAAAAGTAATGATGGATGGGAGCTGGTTTATAACACGTTTAATCCTAATGTCATTGCAACAGCTGCAAGTCAACCGGCTGGCGGATTATATTTTGCCCTTTATAACCGCTATCGCGGCATAATAAGGTATTATCTTTATATACCTACAGGACTGTTTGGAAACAGTTCTAGCATCGAACATGGTTTAAGCACTTACTCAGATAATAGCACATCGTCTAAAATGTTGAATTTTGATGGGGTTGACATTGTTGATCCTAATATAAGCACACCATCGTTTGTAAAAACAAATAATCAGGGTGTAGCTGTAGGCGGAGGCTGGTATTCTATGCAGTATGAAATAGGCTATGATCCTGCATTTGCAGATACTACTTATCCGCATTTAGGATTTACGTGGAATTCAAAGACAGTAAACATTTCTCAAATAGCATTGAACGGAACCAATGTAGGTACCTTAAACGGTAATATTACTCAACCCTCAAGCGGCTTTGATTTGGCAGGCACATTGATCAACGGTATTGTCGGAGCGGCAGAAATTTACGGAACCGTTGCAACAGCTGGAGCAGCATCGGGAACATTTTTGTCAGGTTTAGGTGGCGCGGCAGCCGGCGGTTTAGCCGGTAACGTAACGGGCTTTCTAAGCGGTATCTTCGGTGGAAATAGTAACAACTCGCAGGAAGTAGATTTGAAAATGAATTCTACCATATCACTAAACGGAACATTATCAGGAAGCCAGCCATTAGTTCCTAATAGCCTGGTGTTTCCAGGTCAAACTGTTGCAAATACAATAGGTGCTCCGGTTCCATTAATTGGTCATCCGCTTGGCGTATTTAACTTGAGTGCAAGACCAACTGTAAACGTCCACACAACCAGACAATCGGTTTTGGTAAACGAAGGTGGTCAAAATATCCCTTACAACCAATACTCCATACAGTATACTGTTAACTCGTCAATTTTTAATAGATTAGTTCAACAAAACACATCTGTTATTAATTCAAGTGCAACAGGCGCCAGCATTCAGAATTTAACCTATCAGGTGGTGATGATAAACCCAAATACAGGTTATAACTTTAATGCTAATGCTACACATGAAAACATTGGCTCACTTTCCGTTTATACTGGATCGTCAGTTACTTTACAATATTTGGCGGAGCATAGTTTACCCGTTAATAATACGCAGGTCGCCGTAAGGGTTTCCTTTAATGTAGTGCCAAATAATGGCGCTCCATCTTCGCTGATCGTGAAGAGTTTTGTTGCCAACTTGGTCAACAATTAACTAAAAATTATAGATCTTGATTTTTGAGTTTCATGAGTTCAAAAGGCTGTTTTTTTATTTTTGTCATACCTAAAACTAGGATAGACCAGTTTTATTTCAAAATGGAATAATCGATTAAATCCATGACATGCACAATTAAGTTATTCTAGAATCTGGCTAATGAGGCTATCCAAAGGTATTACTGTTGTATTATTAATATCATTTTCTCTTACTTCAAAAGCCCAGCAATTGTTGGGCTTTGAAGCAGGAGTCAGCCGTAACTTTCTAAAAACGAATGACCTCAGTAAAGTTTCAACACGTGTTGATGCCCAAAATGGTTACTATTTTGCGTCAAGAATTCAATTTAGATTAGGTCATATAATAGCTATTGAAACAATGCCAGGCCTTATTGAAAAGAATTACAGCGTTAGTCGAACAGACTCACTTGCGGGCATTTATACACATCATAGCAATAAGTATTTACAGATTCCATTAACCTTGCATGCGGTTATCGGAAAAAGATTGAAGTATTTTTTTGACGCTGGTATCTTTGGTGATTATTGGGTAAACAGCAAAATTGACGGTACCGTGCCGGATATATTCTCAGTAAACAGCGCTAAAAATCAGCATGGTCAGGAATTTAACTTAGTTCCCTACAGTCAGAGCTATAGGTTTGATAAGCAAAAAGATCAACGATTCGATTTTGGTTATGTAGGCGGTTTAGGGCTACAATTCAACTTCTTTCAACAGTTGGATGGGTTTATTGCAGGCAGATATTTTTACGCAATTTCTAACCGGCAAAAAAATAATCCAGCTTATAATATGACCAGTTATAACCAAACCACATCGGTCTCTTTAGGGATTACCTATAATTTAGTCAAAAGAAAATGATAAGGAATCGTATAATCAGGTTGGTTTTAATTTTATCTCTGTTATTTGCCGAGTCAAACTGCAAGAAAGAGATGGATGTCTCAACCCCGAAAAATAATCTTCAAAGTTTTGATGCGATTTTTAAAAGCTATTGGACACAAATGAGTACAAATTATGTTTACTGGGATATTGATACGACCAATTGGGATAATGTGTACAAAAAATATCAGCCCTTATTTTCCAACCTAAAAACAAACAATAATAATGATTTAAATACAGCCTTTAGCTACTTTGAGTCAATCACTCAAGGCTTAACAGATGGTCATTATACCATAAACTTCAATTTAATGGGGCTATCGGGCCGCTATATTTATCCTGCTGCTACCAGAAAAATAGCGGCAAAGCAGTTTCATACACCATACAATTACATTGCAATAGATACGGTTTACTTGGATAAAGGCTTTAAATCAGGTTATTTCATAACCAGCGATAACAAAAGATTGCAGGTAACCAGCGGCTTAATTAATAATCAAATCCTGTACTTTAATTGTAATTTATTTTCGCTGAAAGAAGCTTTTACATCCAAGGAAAAGAACACCGCTGCTGAAACACTATCCTATTTTTTTAATCGTTTGAAGTTAAAAAAATCACTTTTAACGGCTGTTATTGTTGATATTAGGAATAATCCGGGAGGAAACATTGAGGATTTAAATTTCTTTGTTGGTCATTTCATTGACAAACGATTGAATTTCGGCTATACACGATATAAAAATGGCGGAGGAATAAAAAACTATACTCCGTGGATTAGTGCTGCCATTAATCCTGACCAGGATGGCGGATCACTTGCTATGCCAATTATTGTCCTTACCGATCATTTCACGGTCTCATTAGCAGAAGCTGCGGCAATGGCGCTTCGCTGTCTACCCAATGTCAGCATAATTGGGGAACAAACCTGGGGAGCTACCGGACCGATCACAAATTATGGCGTTTACAATGCCGGACCATTCGAAATATACGGTATTTTATCTGTTTATACATCCTCTGCAGCATTTAAATACATAGATGGAAAGATGTATGAAGGCATTGGTTTTCCACCAGACCTTAAGGTTACCACAGATCCTGGTAATTTCGTTAATGGACACGATGATATACTTGATAAGGCGCTTCAAACAGTTAGATAGTTAAGTTAATCTTCATACTTATTTTTTTAGAAGACTCAACCAAAAAAATTGGTAAGCCGGAAATTAGAATTTGTAGAAATTGAGTCAGGATTTCCTTTAATACAACGTGTATAGCCAGCAAAAAAATATTATTTTAAACTTTTTTGCTACCTGTTGGTCTATTTTATATGATGGAAACACAAGAGACATTCAATTTCACTACAATACCACTGGTTAGCGGCATCTTACTGCTGGTTTTCGGCACCTTCATTTTCCTCTTTGCGCTATGGCGCAGAAACGAACGGAGAAAAGTGACAGGGATCAGCAGATTTACCTGCCCTGACAGGATGGTTAACACCAAAAATACGGAAAAAATCCTCCGGGTTTTGGCTATTTTGCTCCTAATATCCGGATTTATATTGATCACCTCTGAAGCACTGAGGACTGAAAACAAGGCAGTAAATCAGGTAACCACAGGCTAAAGGGTTGACAATCTTAGCTCAACGACTCCCCAGGTCTGGATGTACCTAAAGGCATATTAACGTCATAAAATTACGCATATAGTCATCATTTAACTAGGGGTTTGGATATATGGGCATAAAAAGCTATATTATCATTCATCCTGAAATTAACCGCTCCGGTTAACATCATTTTTTCATTAAAACTTTTCAAATTTGGCATTAAAAAAAGCAGGATTTTACAGGGGGCCACGCTTGCCCTTCAAAAAAAAAGAAGCAGAACACAAGATTAATAATTTTATCACCTCACCGGAGGTACGCTTAACCGGAGATAATATTGAGACCAATATCTATCCGCTGGCTGAAGCACTCAAATTGGCTGAAGAACTGGATTTAGATCTGGTTGAAATTTCCCCGAACGCCACGCCGCCAGTTTGCCGTATCATCGACTACAGCAAATTCCTTTACGAACAGAAAAAAAAGCAGAAGGAAATTAAAAGCAAGGCGAAACAGACCATCATCAAGGACATACGTTTCGGGCCTAATACCGATGAGCATGACTTTCAGTTCAAGCTCAAACACGCCGTTTCCTTTTTGGAAAGCGGAGAAAAAGTGCGTGCCTTTGTGCATTTCAAAGGAAGATCGATTGTTTACAAAGACCAGGGAGAAATACTGCTGCTGAAATTTGCGCAAGGCCTCGAAGAGGTAGGCAAAGTAGAGTTATTCCCAAAACTTGAAGGCAAGCGGATGTTTCTGACCTTAGCGCCAAGAGCAGGAAAAAGATAAACCTGGCCGCAATTTAACAGATTAACGTTCTCATCCATTACCTGGTTAATTACTGAAGTTCATAGAACACGATCACTGTTTAAGTGTCGTGGAACACAATAGTTGTCCATGATCAACTTCCAAAATATATCCGTTTAGCTTAACTGCAGACTTTTAGTGGGATAAATCCATACCCTGTTCAGGCACATATTTATCATATTCTATCTGTTTTGCAACTGCTTGCGCCGCTTCTTTACCGCTAAGTTTTGAAACCAGGTGTAAGGCTCCATCGATACCGGCCGATATCCCTGCTGTGGTGATCACCCTGCCATTGTCAACATAACGGACATTGGAAAGCACTTTAGCCTTTGGTACGGCCTTTTGAAGATTTATTATGCTTTTATGAAAAGTGGTAACGGTAAGCTGATCAAGCAGTCCAGCTTTGCCAAGAATAAACGCCCCGGTGCAGACAGAAAAATAGCTTTTGGTTGTGCTATCCCTGGATTTGATCCAGGAAATAACTTCAGGATCATCTGTTGCTATCTCGTCAGAACCGCCAAATACTGCAAAAACATCAGCCTGCGGAGCGTCTTTAATACTGTAATCCGGAGTGATTTTCAAAATCCCCTGTGACAATACAGGAGCTTTCGTTTTTGCGACGGTGATAATTTTGAACCCCGCATAGGAAAACACTTCCATCGGTCCGGCAAAGTCCAGAACCTCTACCCCATCATATAAGTAAAAGCAGACCGTTACTTTTTTTTGATCATTTAAAACCTGTTCGTTTTTCGTTATTAATTTCATCCCACAATGCGCACATATCCCGGGTTGTTGGTAAGTATGCGTGTCACAAGGACAGTTACAAGGAGGACACACATAGGTATTCGCATAGACCTGCGAAAATGCCAGGCAGGGTATAAAAAAGAGCAGGTGTAACAGCTGTTTCATAAATGTATCATTTGAATCCAAAATTAATAGGATACAGCCGATAAATCCGGACAGACATGGTCACGATCCGGCCATTCTATTTATGACTAATTATTAACACTTCGAGCCCTAACCAACTTCCGCATCTGAGACGTACTATTATAACCACATTGACATGCTACCCAGGCTATCTTATGCCCGGTTTTGAGCAGATGTTTGGCCTTTTCCTGTCTCACTGATTGGATATATTGTCCGATGGTTATTCCCGTGGCAATTTTGAACAAACGTGTAAGGTTGCGTGGGCTGATAAAAACCAGTTCAGCCAGTTCGCCAATTGTTATTTTTTGATGTAGATTTTTGATAATAAAATCCTGTACCTGATGGATATGATGATCAATATGCTGCCTGTTTTGCAAATAAACACTGTCTTGTGAGTCCATTCCATCTCTGCGCAGGTAAACCACCATATCTTTTGCTACAGTGTGTGTAAAAGCTGCTCCGTGTTGCTCTTCGACGAGGTAAAGTGCGAGATCAATACCTGTGGCAATTCCGGCGCTGGTAAAGATCCTGTCACTTTGTACAAATAGTTTATTCTCTATTACCTTAATCTGTGGATATTGTTGTTGCAAAGCTTTCGTCCACGCCCAATGTGTGGTGCAATTCTTCCCATTTAAAAGTCCGGTAGCAGCAAGCGCGAAGGCGGCCGTACAAATTGAACAAATTGTTGCACCAGTTGCAGCGGCAGACCGCAGCCAGGGCATCCACAGCTGGTCATCTGCCCTGTTCCATTTTTGAATTTCCATTCCTGCAACGATTACAATATCATTCCTGTTTACTGTTACTGAACTGAGCGGCTCAACATTAGTAAAGCCCAGACCAGAGGAGGCTCCAGGATGCTCATACGGCGAAACGTAATGTAAATCGTAATTTTTTCCGCAGCATCCGGATTCATAAAAAACGGTGACAGCACCAGCCAGATCTAAAAGATGAACATTATTGAATATAAAAAATATAACGCGGTTAGGCTTCATTTTCCAAAGTTAGTATTTTAGTATAAACGTATAATGGGCATTCCATCGATAGCGGCCAATAGGCTCAGTCCAAATGATGCGCTGTACTGTTATGTATCCGAAAGACCTGTTAAAATTATTTGTAAAATACAAGCTCCCGATTTAAGATGCTAACAGGTACTCAGCAATCTCCGTAAATCGCTGCAACATTGATACATAAAAAGAGAAAAAGTGGCGTTAAGACAAAAAACATCGATAGATAAGACGATTTTAAAAAGCACTGTGCAAAAAGAGCGCAAACAAAAAGCATTTCCCGAAGTTATAAGCACTAAAAATCAAAATATGTCAGATAACAAAAAAGTAACCGATATTCAAAAATTCATTGAAAAATTCGAGCCATCAAAATTCAAAATGCTTTCTCGGGGAATTGAAGTACGCGGGATTAAGGACCTGAACAGAAGCATCAGTTTCGCGAAGGAAGTAATTGAAAAATTAAAGCTAAAACTTGTCATATCCCACAGTGCTGAAATGGCGATGTATGGCAGCTTTGAAGTGAACTATTTACAGCATTAAGTAGTTAAAATTCAAATACAGTAAATGGAATTTTACAGAAACAAAAAAAAATCAGCGCAGCTTATCTTTATCTGCGCAGGCATCCTGATTGCACTTGTGGCGGTATTTTTATACAGTATCGGATTATTCACCGGTAATATCGCCACTAAACTTGCGGGGGTGTCGGCCGCTTTAGGAATCATCCTTTTGATTGTCATCATCAGGATGCTGATCTCCCTAAATCGTTTAGCTCCCCTACTCATACTTAGTAATGAAGGAATATACTCAGAAGTTACCGCAGTGAGTAAAGCCGCAGGTCTGATATCATGGAAAGACATCCTCGACATCTCCATTACGAAAGCCGGATGGGATACCCTGGTGGTACTAAGTATAGGCAAGGCAGCGCATTATATGCCCATCATTCAAAAAAAACTATCTGCCATGGTAGTCAGTGGCATACAGGATCCTGCCGGGAACCTGCAGATCTCTCTGACCGCATCAGAACTGGATATGAACGCAAATGAACTTTTGATAGTAATCCAGGACTATCGCAAACACTTAGAGGGAAGCGATAACGACCAACATGACCAATTCAAATAAGGGCTGAAGTAAACCACTCATACAACATCTTCACGACCTGTTGATGTAACTATATCCTACAGATGCCTGCCCGGGATTGCATTAAATAACTTTTGACGACGGAAGCATTTGCCCGAAAAGTTGTAGAGGAAGGAATCGAACCTTCGGCATGCTACCGGCCAGCGCTCTACACGATCATTTCTTTTTGATCGCCGCAAAAGTAGTAAGTCAGCTTACATTTCAAAGTGCAAACCAAAAGTTTAACAGTTTAGTAATATGGGGCTACTCCTGAAGCTTTGCGGATCTGTTCAACTTAAACAAACGGTAAATGGCATAAACACCTGGTATCATGGGTAATATTGCTGTCCACATACCTGGAAAATAATATTTTCCGGTTGTGCCGAGGTAATAATTGCGCATATTGACAATTAGTTTTCCATGAATAGGCGCTGTAAGTGCATCCAATGTTGTTGCGTTTAGTTGTGGCCTGATCAGCGGAAAAATAAAATGGGTAAACTCTGCTACTCCCGGGCCTATAAAAATAAACCAGGCAACAAAACCTGCAATCGGAATTCTGTAATACAAACCAAGGGCAGTAAGGGTGTAAATTGTTGGTCCAATCAGCGCAAAAACCATCAAGAAACTTTTTTCACTCCATGGAATGCCAAAAAGCCTGCTCATTGCGGGAGCAAAACCCGTGAGGTACTCTTCTATGATGTGGATCTGAAGACCAGCAACCGTGAGCAGAAAAAGTGGTAAAATGATTTTTGGTTCGACGGGATTTTTAAGATAAGTGGCACACCAGCATACTAAACCAATCAGTGCAGATCCACCCACAATAATAACAGGCGGCAATCCGATGGAAAGATATCCCACTATTGGTGCAACCAGGGTAAAAATAATCGCGATTACCAGGCTTAACTTTTGCGGTACAGAGAATTGTGTTTTCATCACCTTTAAATTTATATTCAAACCTAGTACATCTGTGACGGTGAAAATTTATCAAATGATAAAAAATTACATTCCAGCCCTGATCCTGCTTAAAGAAACCTGGGTAATGCCTAGGTAACTGGCCAGATCGCGAAGGCTCACCCTCTGTAGGAGGCCTGGATTTTCCTTTACAAAATTTTCGTACCGCGCTGATGCCTGTTCTTCCAATATTTCACCGATCCTGGCCATCATATTAACCGAAGCCATGGCAGCCAGTTTCCCAAAAAAAGTTTCCATGTGGTGAAAACGGGTACGGAGTTTATCCATTTCTGTTCGTGATATCTGCGTAATCACTGTATCTTCCAAAGCCACAACTTCATAAGAAGAGGGTTTCTGCGAGAGGTAACTATCCAAAACGGTAAACATCTCGCCTTCGGCAAAAAAACGCATAACAAAAGTGCGGTCTTTACTTTCAAAGCCTGTTTTAACCAGTCCGCTGTTAATATAATATAGGTACCTGCAGGTGTTTCCCTGCACCAATATAGCCTGTCCTTTTTTAAAACGAAGGATTTCTAATTGCCTGGAAAGCATTGCGGCTGCATCTTCTTCCAAGGCACAAAGATTGTTCACAAAGCCGATAAAATCTCGGCCGGATTGATACTTTTCTATCTCCATATTAACGATTTAGCCTGCAACACATCTTTTTACCTCCGGTATAAATCTATGAGATAAATCACAGATAACCTGGCCTGAATGTTTTGGGATCAATGTAAAACTGTGTTTGACTTTGATCTTCAAAATACCGGTGTGATGTTAATACAACATGAAATAAAGTTCACTCAATGAATTGCTTATGACAGCATTTCTGGTAAGTGCCGAAGTGATATTTTAAGCTCGCTTTAGGAGGCATTTGAAACCGGCCCACCGGTCATCGAGTCAATTTCGCTATAGGGACGAAAGGCGGCAGCAAGTTTGCCTATCTCACGCTCCGGGATCAATCCTGGATCTTTGAACTGTATGTTTATTATATCTGTTGGGATCTCCATCATTCCCTTATCGGTTTTGAGCAGTACATAATCATCAAAAGGCAGTGCAGATCGGAATTCTCCAATCTCAGGTCTAAAAATGGTCAATCTGATCAGCAGCTCGTAGTAAAGAAAAAGAGGAAATTTCATTGATACAAAATTACCTAATGATAAATTTAATGTTAAATTATCATTATAACAAGATAAAAAAGATACTTAACAATGAATTAACCTACCTGTAATTTAACACTAACTAAATATCCCAAATAAAAACAGGTTAAATAGTATCCAATGCTTAATATTCCCTTCTCAAATCATTTATAACTGAACGCGAAATTACCATGAGTATTTAATATTGAGTTAATATGTGTATCGTTTCTGAATTTTAATTTTGACGCGATAATTTTATGGGCGAAAACAATACTGCCGGTTTTAATAATAATAAGAAGAAGTTTGACGAAAAATCTTTCGAAGATCTTTACCGCCGCATGTACCCCACGCTGAAAAAGTACGCCATTTACCTGGTAAAGGATATAGAAGATGCGCAGCTTATTTTAAATGATGTATTCATATCCATCTGGAAAAATGAAACTATCCTTTCTAACGAAAAAGCCTATCTATTCCGTGCCATAAAAAATGCTGCTACAAATTATTATAAAGCGCCAAAAGCAAACCTTCTGCGTATTGATAACGAAGAAGAAGCCCCGGAAATTATCGATCGGAAAGAAACGCCTTCACAGGCTTTCCAAAATAAAGACCGGAACCGTGTACTTTATGCACTGATTGATCAGATGCCGGAAAGGCGACGGCTTATTTTCTATATGTATCGGATTGATGGCTTTAGTTATAAAGAAATTGCAGCTTTACTCGATATATCGGTGAGGACCGTAGAAGACCACCTGGTAAAAGGCTTTCAGTTTCTTCAGCAAAAAGTATTGCAAAACAGCGCTGAATTCAGGTAAAACACGGCGTTAATAATTTATTAACGCAAACTTAACAGGTTTCGACCCGTAGTTGCTCCTGCATTTCTTGTCTCTGTAGATACAAAAGCATGGGAATGGATCAGGAAACCTGGAAATTAGTACTCGAATATTTGGCTGTAAAGGAAGATTTGCCCAGCAGCAAAGCTGAAATTGCATTGCTGGAAAAAAGGCTCAGGGATTGGGTAGGTAAAGATGGTGATCGTGAGGAGCAGTTAGAAGAGGTGTTATTGTTATGGCAGGACACGGCGCAACTACCGGATGACGGATTGTGGAAGGAAAGTTTTGCCAGTATCAAAGAACAAATCCATCCGGCTCCGGTCAGAAAATTGAAAAAATTAAAATGGTGGCCAGCGGCAACTGCTGCAGCAATTATTGGAGCACTGATCTTTTTTATTGCTAAAGATAAAAGGCCATTGACTGTTAACCAAAATCAGGTTGTGTGGACAACCAAAACTGCAGCGCCCGGTAAAATCATTAATGTGCTGCTTCCGGATAGTTCCGAGATCTGGTTAAACTCAGGAAGTAGCATCAGCTTTCCGCAAAACCTGAAACGTGCCGGCATCAGAACAGTTAAACTCAATGGCGAGGCTTTTTTTAAAGTAAAAAGAGATCCTGCTCATCCTTTTGTAGTAAAAAGCCAGAATATCCAAACCAGGGTACTTGGAACCAGTTTTAACATCCGGGCATGGAAAAATTACAGGCCAGAAGTAACCGTACTCACCGGAAAGGTAGCAGTTTCGAGAGATTCAGCAGGCACACAATCAGCAGCTGTCCACCTTCTTCCAAATCAAAAAGTAATTTACAATACGAAATTGGCACTCCTGGTACGCGAAGATGTGGAAGATGCCAAAACATCAACTGACTGGCGGATCGGAAAAATGTATTTCAACAAAACGCCGATGGAAGATGTATTCCAGACCATATCACGCAAATATGCCCTTAAGGTAGTTTCAGACAGCTCGTTTGATAACTGTGAACTGACAGCAAAATTTGATAATGTAAGCATAAGAGAGGTGTTGCGCACACTGGAGCTTACATTTGACATCCATTATACCATAAACAAACAGATTATTTATATAAAAGGAGGTAAATGTAACTAAACAACGAGTAAAAGATAGCTGCAGCATGTTGGCGCATGCCGCAGCTAAGAAATTTTAAATTTTATTTTAACCCATCAAGATTAAAACAAACAAAGTTATGAAAAAGTCCGCAGTGACTAGTCAATTAATTTTTAGCGTAATGCGTTTTTTTACCCTTATTTACATCATGCTCTCCACCATGCTCTTTGTAGGGCAGGCATCGCCGGTAAATGCACAACAATTAAACGTTAAAGTAAGTATCAATATTAAAAAGGGAGCATTAACGGAACTTTTCAAAACCATTGAAAAGAAAACCGGCCTGTATTTTGTATACACCAACGAAGATGCCGTAGAGAAACAAAACCTAAGTGGTTTTAAGGCAGAAAATGAGGCTGTAAGCGCTTTGCTCGACCGGATATTACCTACTTTTCAACTCACTTACCTGATCGAGAAAAACCAGATCATTATCAAAAAATCAATACGAATTAAAGGTAAGGTAACTGATGAAAAAGGTGTGCCACTGCCGGGGGTAAACGTAATTGAAAAAGGCAGCAACAATTCTACCAGCACCAACTTAAATGGAGAATTTAACCTGAATGTATTAAACAATCAGGCCCTGCTGGTCTTTAAAATGATCGGTTATCAAAGCAGGGAGATTGCCCTGAAGGGCGAAACTGAACTAAACATCAACCTCTCTCCTGATGAAACGGCGCTCTCTGATGTGGTGGTTACCGCCTTAGGTATTAAACGTGCCGAAAAAGCTCTTGGTTATTCCATTGCCACGGTAAAAGGCAGTGATGTAAACACGGTAAAAGAAGTCAATGTGATCAACTCACTGGCCGGAAAGGTGGCTGGTGTAAATGTAGTAAGCACGGGTGCTGATCCCGGATCAAGTTCATTTATCACCATCCGGGGGCAATCGTCAATCGCTACGGACAACCAGCCTTTATTTGTGGTAGATGGTGTTCCGGTGGCACATTCGCTACGTGCAACATCAGAAGTTGGCCGCTCATCGGTTGATTACGGTAGCCCGATTGCGGATATCAGTCCGGATGATGTAGAAAGTATCACCATATTAAAAGGTGCAAGTGCAGCAGCATTATATGGCAGCAGGGCCGGAAGTGGTGTGGTTTTGATTACCACAAAAAGTGGCTTGGTAAACAAAAAGGGATTAGGGATAAACTTTAACTCAAACGCCATGTACGATCAGGCATGGATGTTCCCACATTTTCAGCACACCTTTGGAGGAGGCGAATATACCGACGATCCGGCATCTTCCACCTCATCTGCCTGGGGGCCGCGGCTCGATGCAGGTACCAAACACCTGCAATGGAACAGTCCTTTGGATGCCAGCGGAAAACCAATTGCCACCGATTGGGTATCGCATCCTAATAATCCACAGGATTTTTATGAAACCGGCTCTACCTACACCAACAACATTTCCATCAGCGGAAAAAATGCGGATGGTAATTATCGCTTATCCTACACCAATCTGGCCAATAAAGGGATTGTACCCAATACCGACCTCAAACGGAATACGCTTAACCTTTCTGCCACCTATGTGCTGCATCCTAAATTAAAGATCAGTACCAATATTGGTTATGTAAACAATAAAAGCGACAACAGACCGTCGGCTTACCGGGAAAGTGTTACGCAGATGCTGTATTCACTTCCACCTAATATGAACATCAACGACCTGAAAAACTACTGGAAACCAGGAAGGGAAAACATCGAGCAGTTTTCAGCAGATGATTCTGATAACCCTTATTTTGTAGCTTATGAGCATACCAATGGCTACGACAGAAACCGGTTAACCGGAAATGTACAGGCTGTTTACGACATCACCAAAAACCTGAGCTTAATGGTACGTACCGGACTTGACATGTACAATGAAGCGCACGAAACCAAACGCCCTTTTAGTTCGAAAAGATTTAAATTCGGTGGATATGGTATAGATAATTCCTTCTTTAAGGAACAAAACACTGATTTTTTACTGAGCTATAAAAAACTGTTAAATCAGGATTGGTCTTTGAGTCTTTCTGCCGGAGGCAATCAAATGGATCAGACCAACAGGTCAACCGCGCAGAAAACAGAGAGCCTGAGTATTCCGGGTGTTTACAACATTGCCAATGCGCAGGCAGGTACTATTGTAAATTCGCAATATAATTCCCGCAAACGCATCAATAGTATTTATGGTCTTGGCCAGGTATCGTTCAGGGATATGGTTTTTCTTGATGTAACGGGCAGAAATGATTGGTCGAGTACACTTCCAGCCGGCAGCAATTCTTACTTTTATCCTTCCGCATCTTTAAGCACAATTGTAACGGATGTGTTCCAGATCAAATCAGACGTGCTTTCGTTCGTTAAACTAAGGGCCAACTGGGCGCAGGTGGGTAGTGATACAGACCCTTATCAATTGTACAATACCATCCCTTTTAACCAGGACTGGGGCGATGTAAAAAGAGCGACCATTGAGTTTAACTTTAAAAACAACTTCCTGAAGCCTGAAATTGCTACTTCATACGAGTTTGGCGGAGACCTGCGCTTTTTCAAAAGCCGTGTGGGCATCGATGTAACCTGGTATAAAACAAACAAAAGGAACCAGATCATTAACATCCCAACCACCATTGCATCAGGTTCATCCAACCGCTTAATTAATGCCGGAAATATCCAGAACAGCGGTTGGGAAATCGGATTAAATGCTGTTCCTTTTGATGGCAGCTTTAAATGGGAAACCAATGTCAATTTCACCAAAAATGAAAATAAAGTTATTGAGTTATCAGAAGGTTTAAAAGAATATTCGATGGGCAGTGCCGACGGGGATAATATTCGTTACCTGATTAAGGAAGGTACAAAAATCGGCGACTTCTATACCCCGAGTTATACCAAAGTAACCAGCGGACCAAATGCGGGAGCAGCCTTGCTGGATAAAACAGGTCATTATATCCGCAACAATTCTGAATACATCAAGGTAGGAAACTACAATCCAGATTTTACTATTGGTTTTAACAATACTTTCAGTTATAAAAACTTCACCTTAAATGTACTTTTAGACTGGCGCAAGGGCGGTAATTTTTATTCTTATGTAGTTAAAAGCCTGATCAATGCCGGTTTGACCGACAACACCCTGACAGGTAGGGATGCAGAAACCGGCGGTTTACCATGGACGGATTCGCAGGGCAGAAAACGGAACGATGGCATGATTATTCCGGGTTATATTGCAGATGCCAACGGAAACATTAGCCCAAATACCGTAATTATTGCAGCATCTGACTTTTATAACAACACTTATAATAAATACTACGAAAGATTAACTTATTCTGCTTCATTCCTGAAAATCAGGGAAGCTTCGTTAACCTATCTGTTTGATAAAAAACTGACCCGCAAACTGCCCATCAGTAACCTATCGTTATCACTTATTGGAAGGAACCTGTATACCTGGACCGCCAATGGATTGGGTTATGACCCGGAAACGACCATGAGTGTTACCGAAGGCTTTAAACTGGGCGTAGGCCACTGGACTTTACCGGGTACACGCTCATTCGGTTTTAAACTAAGTTGTAACTTTTAAACTGTACAAAAATGAAATTCAAATATACAACGCTTCTTTTCTTACTGCTTGCATTGATAACAAGCTGTACTAAAGATTTTGAAGAAATAAATACCAATCCCAATGCACCTGAAACTACAAATACGGAGTTTTTACTATCGGATGTATTGGTTTCCACCGCTTATGCCTACCAGGAAAATGCGGTTAACAGAAGACCGGCTTCGGCAGCGCGCTACCTTACCCTGGTTCGAAATACCGGTTATGATCTGTTAGATTGGGGTCCGGTTGACTGGGATGATATTTATGCGCGCTTAGCGGTGAATAAAACCTTTATGGAAACTGCACAGAAACGTTCGGAGAACCAGTATGTTGCCATCGGTAAAATCATGAAGGCTTTTAACTTTGGCTACCTTACCGATTTATATGGCGATATCCCCTATTCGCAGGCATTAAAATCGAAAGAGGCTAACCTCATCTACCCTGAATACGATCAGCAACAGGCCATTTACCCGGATCTTTTGAAAGAATTAAAGGAAGCGAACGAAATATTGAGGGGTAACAGTCAGGAAATAAATGCTAAGGGCGATGTGATGTTTAAAGGAAAAGCGCTTGGCTGGCGAAAGTTTGCCAACTCGCTGCGCTTAAGGATGTTGCTGCGCATCTCGAAAAACTATACACCTGCCTTTACCGAGATGCAGGAAATTGTTAATGATAAAACAGCATATCCTATCTTCGAAAGCAGTGCAGACAATGCCGAAATGGCCTATTTAGGCAATATTGCGGCTTATAGCTGGCCTGGTGGGCCTTTGGCTATGATCGATTTCGATTACCAGAAAACCAAAGTAAGCAAGGAACTTGTAGACAGGCTGATCCAAAGGACCGACCCAAGACTTGGCGTTTGGGTAGAACCGGTAAAAAGCACCACAGGTTCTACCGTAGATCTGAGCCGGTATGTGGGAGTACCCAATGCCATCGATGCACCATCTGCCTATAACGGTGGCGAAGATCATGTTTCGGTTTTCTCTTCTACGTTTTTCAGAAAAAACGGAGGCGCTTCTAACGCATTGTTAAAAGCCAGCCTGATCACTTATACTGAGCAATGTTTTATTTTAGCAGAAGCCATACAAAAAGGAAAACTTACCGTACCCGGCGAAACGGCAGAATCGCTGTACTATAAAGGCATAAGGGAATCGATGAGCAGTTATGCCGTAACTGCTGCCCAAAGTTATTACGATCAACCGCTGGTAAAATACGATGGTACGCTTGAGCAGTTAATTACCCAAAAATGGCTGGCCATGCTGTTTAAAGGCTCAGAAGGGTGGTTTGATCAGCGCCGTACCGGCTACCCTGCTTTTGTTACTGGTCCGCTCGCTACCGGAAGAGGTATACCAAAACGTTATACGTACCCTGATTCGGAAAGCGCAAAAAACCGCGTTAATTACCAAAAAGCCGTTTCTGTTTTCGGTGCCGATAATCAGTACACCTTAATGTGGTACCTGAAATAAATTAAATTCCATAACGATGACAACCATGAAATTATATATAAAAGCTCTTTTTCTATTTACACTCTCTGTTTTAGCTGTTGAGGTTAACACTTATGCCCAGGATTTTAAACCTGGGCATTTCCCGGACCGCGTGATTTTAACCTGGGCCGCAGACCCTGCCACCAGCCAGACCGTTAACTGGCGGACCGATACTACGATTAAGGCTTCAAAAGCGCAGATCAAGGCCGAAGACTCCAATCCGGCACTCGAACAATCCATCACCAGTTATGATGCAACTTCTACCCTGTTGGGAAGCGGAAATAATTATGAAATAGCGAAATACCACCATGTTACTTTTACCAACCTTAAACCGGAAACGGTTTATGCCTACCGTGTTGGATCGGGAGAGCATTGGAGCGAGTGGTTTCAGTTTACCACCGCTTCGGTTAAAAGTAAGCCGTTTTCTTTTATTTACCTGGGCGATGCACAGAACGACATCCGTTCAAAATGGTCGAGAGTAATCCGTAAGGCATTTTCGCATCAACCAGATGCAAGGTTTATCATCCATGCCGGCGACCTGATCAACCGTTCCAATAACGATCAGGAATGGGGCGAATGGCATTATGGAGGTGGTTTTATCAATGGTATGATTCCCAGCCTCCCCGCTCCCGGAAACCACGAATATGTACGGGATGACAAAAGAAAACTGGTACTTGATCCACATTGGGGCGTACAGTATACATTTGCCGGCAACGGACCAAAGGGATTGGAAGAATCGGTTTATTATGTAGATTACCAGGATATGCGTATCATTTCTCTGGATTCACAAATGATTATATTGGACGAAGCTTCGGCCAAAGCTGAATATGAGTGGCTTGAAAAAGTGTTAAAAGAAAATAAAAAACTTTGGACAGTAATCACCTTTCACCACCCTATTTTCTCGACGGCAAAAAGCAGGGACAATAAGGAATTCAGGGAACGTTTTAAACCCTTGTTTGATAAATATCATATCGATCTGGTGCTACAGGGGCACGACCATACCTATAGCCGTGGGCAAAACCTGCCAAGGGGACTATCTGGAAGGGAAATTAGCGGACCCGTTTACCTGGTTTCGGTTGCAGGCCCTAAAATGTACCAGGTAGATGGTGCAAAATGGATGGATGTATCGTTAGAAAATACGCAGCTTTTCCAGGTGATCCACGTTGATGGGGCAAATCTTAAATTTGAGGCTTATAAAACTTCGGGCGAACTATTTGATGCTTTTTCGTTAAAAAAAGCAGACCGGGATCATGCTGCAGCATTTACAGATATGAACCCAGCACTAAAACCTTAAAATATGAGACTTAATGTAAATATACTATTGATAACAATGGTATTGAGCGGTTTCTGCCCCACGGTATTTGCACAGCAGGCGCTACAGCCATTACCTGAAAGCAAAAATGCTTTCATTGTTATTGCCCACAGGGGAAGCCACTTAATCAAGCCTGAAAATACGATTGCCTCTATTGAGGAGGCAATTTCAATAGGGGCCGACTATGTGGAACTGGATCTGCGCACCACGAAAGACGGAAAACTTGTGCTTTTGCATAATGATCAGGTAGACCAGGTGAGCAATGGGAAAGGAAAGATAAAAGACCTTGATCTGGAGGAAGTGAAAAAACTCATCCTTAAAGGCAAAGATGGTAGTTTACACCATATTGCCACTTTCCAAGATGCCTTAAAGACCTGTAAAGACAGAATCAACATTTACCTGGATTTTAAAGCTGCAGATGTAGCGCAAGCTTACAGCGAGATAAAAAAAGCCGGGATGGAAAAAGAAATCCTGGTTTACGTTAACAGCAGTGAACAATATGCTTCCTGGAGAAAAAATGCACTAAAAATGCCTTTGATGTCCACGCTCAGCAGAATGGCTGTAACAAAAGAAGATCTGTTGGAATCGCTTAAGAAAATGCCTTTGGAAGCCATAGACAATATCCCATCAAAAGAACTCTTGCCCATCATCAGGTCTATGGGCATCAGTATTTTTGTTGATGTCCAAAACAGTAGTGAAACGCATGAAGACTGGTCGGCGGCGATGAAAAAAAGCATTCAGGGTATGCAAACCGATCATCCGCAGGCACTAATCGAATACCTGGAAAAGAACATGATCAGAAACGGCCTTAAGGAAAATTAGATCTATCCACCAGGCATTATCATCATCACCTCTGTGATATTTTTTTCTAAATAAAGTATCGCTGGGATGAAATTCCAGAAAGCCAAAAAGAAGCTGTCTCATAAATTGTAATTCAATTGAATTTGTCACGTTGAGCCTGTAGAAACGTCTTGTAAGACACTTAAAACAGGTCCTTCGACAAGCTCAGGATGACAATTCTACATTTATGAGACAGCTTTTTTTGTGTTTAAATAAATCCTGTGTGTTATTTGTTCGTTACTAAGCTAGAAATGTTTTGAAATGGCGGAACTGTTCAGCCTAATTCAATCGCTTTTAAAACTATATCCGGTTTACGTCCGAGTTTTCTCCGGACATAAAAAAGCAGCCCTAGGCGATTACGTTAATGAGACGAGGGTTGCCCATGAAGAGCAACCCATTATAATTAATCAACACATTATACGCAAACATCAGATGATGGTGATCAGCTGAAAAATTTGGGAGGGAACAATCACTTATTCTAACCCTTCTTCAGCATTATTCCAGGGAAAAGGCCTCCCAGCCGGCAATAGCAGCCCTGTTACATTTCATTACCGACTGACCATCTTCAGAAGAAATGTATTTGCCATTACCTCCTTTAAGGGAAATTTTCCCGTTTGCGTTTACCACCCAATCAAATTTTTCCCAATCACTAATGGTTGTGCGGTTGCAGGTGATCCCGGTTGCAGCGCCATTTTCAGAAGATACATATTTGTTCATGCTTTTCAGTGCGATTTTTCCCCCACCTGCATCAACAATGGTAAAGGTTTCCCAACCAGAAGCACTCGCGCGATTACATCTCATCGGCGCTTCACCATTTTCGCCCGATACAAACAGGTTATTGGGACCTTTTAATTTAACGGTTTGACCAATGGGAGGCTCAGCCTGTATCTGCAGGCTACCCAGTTCCAGCCAGCCGTTTTTAAAGTCGCCGGTAACTGCGAGCGCAATTCCAGGTTTGTTAGCATTTGTTTTATCAATGATGGCTACCCCCCATTTATAACTACCAGCAGGCAAGTTAATTGCCGGTGTTGTAAAATTATACGTAACAGGATTATCTTTCAGCCACTTGGAAGGGTCACCATTTTCATCAATAAAAAGTTTTTTTACCACACCGGCAGTATCCAGAATAGCAAAGGCCACTTTATATTTATAATTCCATTGGGGAATGTTATTGGGGCAGTAACCCCAGCCCATATTTCTCCAGCGATGGCTCAATGTAGCGGTGGCACCGTTAGCCATCGCATTTGGTAATGATACCTCATCGGGATAAAGTCGGTAGCCTCCCTCCGCATTGAAGCGTTTTACCAGAGGAAAACTGGTTTGAAACCAGGAAGTTGTTTCGCCAACCCTAAAATCCATCATGTTTACAGCAGCTTCCGCCGACCTGTCAAATTCGCCTTTTCTTACATCTTCAGGATGCCCTTCGCGATATTGGCCACTTGAGTCAATCCAATATCGGTGTGTACCACTCACAATCCATCCTCCTTCCATAATAATCGGGCGTTTATGTTTCCAGGTTGCCGCAAAATTTTTCTCCCAGCTTTGGTAATAATCGGTCATTCCAAATGCATCGTGCCTCAGGCTATATCCTTGATTTATCGCTTTCACCAATAAGCGGTCACTGTTAGGGTTTGCTGCACCCCAGCTGGTAGGATGGCCTATTAGTCTATGATAATTGATCACCAGCGGCACTTTGGTGAAGGTCCTGTTGTAGAGCGCCATGATCCAGTCCAATACTTCTTCCTTTACGGTTTCTGTTTGTGCGGCCGTTAATACCCCTGGAGCAGCATATACGGTATTATGTGCTTCTCCCCATTTGCCTAATCCATAGGCATCAATAAAAGAGGTGCGAACGGGATCATTAAAGTCTTTGGCGAGCTCTTCAATGAACGTGGTGTAATATTGCCTGAAAACCGGATCCTGTGGAAAGGGTGTTTTCTGTGAAGGCACTGCAGGGTTGGATAACCAATATTGAGCGCCGGCAGTGAACACAAAGGCCGGAGTATTTTCTCCCTGGTCACGTCCATCTACCACAATCCGCAGGGCGATAGGCAAACCCTTGGTTTTAACGCCATTGATTAATTTACCAATCTGCGAGTTAAGGTCTCTCCAGGCATAAACGCCAGGACTGGGATTAAGCGATCTCCAACTGGTGCGGATATAACAGGCAGAGGCATAATCTATCGCCTTTACGTTGGTACCCAATTCAGGGACAAAAAACTGACTGTCCCAATAAGTATCGGTAGCATCACGTTTGCCATACATTACCCACCCGTTTAGTGGATTCCTTAATACCGCCGTACTGTTATATACCGGTTTGACCAGCAAATTATTGGCAATAACAGCCATTTTTTTAGGCCCCTTACTAAAGGTTTCCGAAAAATCTTCTTCCACCTTTTTTGAACAGGAAAGCGAATGCAAGCATAGAAAAGCAAGCAGAGCAGCCTTTCCGGTATGCCCGAAAATGATTTTTTTCATGGTAATAAATATTAAATTTTGGATTAAAAGTTTGCTATATTAATGCTGCATCGATTTTGAAACTTAAGGCAATAGTTTGCTTCTACGCTAAATTGAGTGCGCACCAGTTGTTACCTAACTACGGGATTGACATTAAGAGACATTACCAATTCGGGGAAAGATCGTCGACAAATCTTTGTTCCGAATCAGCATGAAAGGTTAAAAACCGGTGACCAAAGTAAACTGTCTACTTCGGATATGAAAAGCGTTACGCACGTTTTAATCCATCATATATGAATTAACCGACATGTATTAGCCTTCCATTTCACCTTGCGATCCATTTAATGGAATTTAAGATAGTAGCTCATAAGAATATAATTTGGTTGTGATAAAAATACACAAAGAGCGACCCGGGAGGGTTCGTTTTTGTCCGGAAATGGTTCAATTTTGTACACAATGGAAAAATATGTCTTATAAGGGCTTAAATTACGATCATTTTCCAAAAAAGATAACTTTATATAACTGTAAAGGCATCTTCGATGTTTGATTTAATCAAATCAGAAATGTGAGAATATACAGGTGCACCTTAGCCCCCCAAACCTCAACTCGTTAAGTGTTGATTTAACCGCAAAGCGCGCAAAGTTTTAACACAAGTACACAGAAAAATAGGCCGTATCAAAAAGATTTATGCTGGCTCACCGAGCAAATTGTATTTTGATACATCTTTGTTCCCAATTAACTAGAAATCCTAATGCTATTGCAGCGCGCTTTAAGATTAGCTTTACTGAGCACTCCGTGGTTCCCGCCTATGCGAGAATGACGCAGAACGAAATAAAATTCAGGCCTTAATTACCAGATTTCACTTTTAATACAGTCTCACGTACTTTATGTTTCAAAGCTATAACAGGGTTTGTGATTAAGAAAACAAAAAAGGAGGCGCTTTGCAGCATGCCTCCATCAACTAAAACTAACCAACTTTCTTTCTTCACATACGCAATTAGAAAAACAACATAATCAACTGCCTAACAACAACATAAGCCCAAACCTCATGATTTAAAGTGGAGATTGGCAAAACGGATAAAATTTGTCCAGTCATAAATATTGAGGTCGTGTTTTCCTTCCCTGAAATGGTAACCCATAGCCGAATTAATTATCGGGATATTGACACCAGGCATCTCTTTGGGAAGGTTAACTTTCTTACCATAGAGGTCGTAAACAGGCTTAGCATGTACCAATGATAGAAATGAGCCATAAGGGTCTGCCCATCGATCTTCTGTAGCATTGGTTGTATAAACCGGCCTTGGGGCAATCAGACCAATGAGCATGTGCTGGTCAACAGGCAGGCTGTTTACATCATTGCTATATTTCTTGTAATTATTGTTAAACCAATAACCAAACTGCTTATTGATCAGGCTTATGGTTTCTCCGTATTTACGCCTTGCAAGCGATGCACCTGTACTGCCTGAGCAACTGCTGAATACCATAGCAAAACGTTGATCCTGGGCGGCCGCCCACAAGGCTGTTTTACCACCTCGCGAATGCCCTACCAGCGCAACCTTGTTAAAATCAATTTCTTTATCTGTTTTGAAGTAATCCATTACCCTGCTGGCGGCCCAGGCCCAAACGCCAATGGCCTTCATGCCATTATCTTTTGCCAGTTCTGCAGGAAACAGCTGTTTTAATACGCCATTCTGATAGCTATCCTTACGGTCAGGAGCTACATCCGAATGATGAAAAGCAGCAATGGCATAACCGCTATCGATTATCATCTCCGCCGGCCAAAAAGTACTCTTTTCTATTCTCTCCGGATCTGTATTTCTGCTGCTTCGGTTGTTAATCAGTAAAAATACCGGAGCAGGTGTTTTTCGCTTGTTGGGAATAAAGAGTACTACAGGAAAGGATACCGAATGGCCGCCATTCCATGCCGTAATTTTTATTTCTTTTAAGTGGGCCTTTCCTGCCATGGCATCGGCTTTCTCATTGGTAACCACAAATTTTAAACTATCTAAACCACCCGGTGTTTTTCCATAAACATGTTCTTCAAAAAGGGCTAAAAGTTCTGGTCTACGCTTCTTTTCCCATGCAGAGGTATTTTTTACCTTTTCTCCCTTTGCGGTAAGCAGTATATCGGGTAAGGTATAAGCTGGGACGTTACTTTCATCATAATTAACGATTTCTCCCATAAACTTATCTGTTTTCTGCGCATATAAGCAGGTCGAAAGAAAATTTAGCCCAATCAGGCAGATCACTGTTTTTTTCATCCTAGAGCTGATGAGCAATCTGCCTTGATGAGCAAAGGATTTTAATCTGTTCATCATCATCAATACCCTGGATTTTGAATAAGTTTATTTGCCTTATTGAGTTCAGTTTGTTGAAAAGGATACCAATAGTTCTTGCTGGTAAAGATTCTGTTTTCAATTACAAAAGGGCTATAGGTGAGTGCAGTACCCACCTTCGTGATTTTCATCCCCCTAACCGCTCCGTTAAAATTACTTTCCCCATCCTTCCAGCGGCGGACATCGAAAAACCGTTGTTCTTCAAAACACAATTCCACCCGGCGTTCATTTTTAATCCGGTCACGCATTTGCGATTGTGTTAACCCGGCCAGTGCAGGCATTCCTGCACGGTTACGTACAGCATTTATGGAAGCATAAACCGCTGCATCCGGACCGCTAAATTCATTCAGGGCTTCTGCATAGATGAGCAAAATTTCTGCATAACGAAACAAGACCCAGGGCCGTCTTACACTTGTGGTACCCGTGATGTTGTAAGTAGCGTTACCACTCAAAAACTTTCGCAGGTAATAACCGGATTTTGTACTGTTTACATTGGAAGGCACATTATCACGCCCGCCTTCATAAGTTTCCACAGCCCGGGTCAGACTGCCTGTTTTAAAATTTGCACCGTTAAAAACAATAAACTGGTTTAAACGCGAATCTCTGTTCGCATACGGATTTTGCGGATCATAGCCTGATGCAGGGTCGGTTATGGGCTTACCATTGGTCATCTCGAAAGCATCAACCAAATTCTGAGTAGGGTTTGTTCTGCCCAATCCGCCTGTGAAGCTAATGGGCGCATTGTTTGCTTCTATTGCATTGGTATTACTTGCCGGTGTGGCGAAGATAACCTCATTGTTGTAAGAAGTTGCAGCAGTGGTGTAATCCCATAAGTTCGGGAATAAGGCCATACTCAATAAGCTGTGTTTATTTAAGTCGATTAAATCCTTTGCGGCATTTGCGGCATTTTGCCAGCGTTGCAGGTCGTTACCCGGGTTATACAAAGGACTTGCGTAAACCAGCAGTGTCTTAGCTTTCAGCGCCATTCCCGCAGCCTTTGTTGCACGTCCGTAATTAGCAGCGTCCCAATCTCTGGTAGAAGCTGCAGGAATCTGATTGATTGCCGAATCGCAATCTTTAACAATTTGTTTTACCACATCATCAACAGCATTGCGGGGAATGTTCAGGTCTTCTACAGGTGAAAAGGACCGGGTGGCCAGGACAATTCCGCCATATCTTTTAAACAATTCATAATGAAATAAACCCCTCAGAAAAAATGCTTCTCCTCTTAATCCGCGAAGATCGCTTGCCGGGAAGATTACAGCCGTGGGCGATCGCTCCAAAAACGTATTCACCACCCATAAGCCATTATAAAGATTGGTATACTGCTCATCAAAAGTCCTTAAACTGCTCCAGTTGCCATTATTAAAGATGTTTACGTTGCTGTTTAAGTTTGAATTTACGGCTTCATCACTTCCGCTGGCCATTAATGCACCTGAGCCGTCAACGTTGTACCTGGCCAGCATATAATTGTAACCGTTGTTTAAATACTCACGCACACGCCTGTCGGTATTCCAGATGGCTTCTTCATTAACGGGACCTTCACTGTAGGAAGGTTCAAAGAATTCATCTTTGCAGGCAGCAAAGCTCATCAGCACAACAGCCAAAACAATTTGCATTACATATATTTTCTTTTTCATCTTCATTTTGAATTAAAATTTAACATTTAAGCCTATTGCAAAGGTTTTTACGTAAGGGTAAGACGAAAAACGACCTGCATTGGGTGTTTCGGGATCAATACCCAGTTCACCGAGTTTAGAAATTGAGAAGATGTTATTGCCACTTACAAAAATCCTTGCGCCTTTAAATCGTAAGCGTTGGTTCAGGCTTTGTGGTGTACTGTATCCAATTTCAGCAGATCTGAGTTTTAAAAAATCTCCTGAATACAACCAAAAGGTAGAGTTGGCTGTGTTGTTTCCATTGTCTGAGATTCCGATACGCGGATATTTTGCCGTAGTCGCTGTGGCTGGAGTCCAGGTATCTAAACTCAGCTGGTTTAACCCGTTTGGACCTGCATATACAATATCAGAGACATCTACGGTTCTGCCACCAACACCTTGAAACTGTGCTCCGAAATCAAACTGTTTATATTTAATATTAAAGCCAAATCCATAAAATATTTTCGGAATATCTGTATAGTCGCTTGAGACTGCATCATTTGCGTCTATTACATTGTCATTGTTAACATCCCTGTATTTAAGATCACCCGGCACAACAAGGCTTGAAAGGGTTTGTTTCGGACTGGCATTAATCTCTGCCTGACTCTGAAAAATACCTTCCGCAATGTAATAATTTCCGCCATTCACATATCGGCCTATTGTAGATTGACTAGGCAATACGTTTTCAGTTCTTTCCAAAATTACATTTTTAGCATAGGTAAAGTTGGCGTTGGTACTGATCAGCACTTCACCAATTTTTTTATTGAAAGTTCCGCTGGCATCAAACCCCTTACTACTTACCTTGCCCGAATTTACCTGCGCGATGGCAATTCCAACTATACCTGGTAGGTTTGCAGGCCCCAGTATATCCGTTCGTTTTTCATCAAAATAATCAAAAGAGAAGGAAAGTGCTCCCTTAAAAAAGTCTGCATCTGTACCTACATTCAGGCGGTCAATTTTTTCCCAGGTGGTTAAGGGATTACCCGCCGGACTTACCAGTCTTGCGGTGGTTGAAGTAGAAAAAGTAGAGCCCAAGAATGGGCCTGCATCTCTGGTAAACAGCGTACGGTATGGCAACCTGACCACATTACCATTTGCATCGTAAGTTGGACCAATATTACCCGAGCGACCATAAGATCCCCGCAATTTAAGATAGCTAAGCACTGAAGCATCCTTCAGAAAATCTTCTCTGGATATTAGCCACCCGGCCGATACTGCCGGAAAAAAGCCAAAACGTCTTCCCGGAGCATAGTTCTCAGACCCGGAGTAACTCCCCGTAAACCCCAGCATATAGCGCTGTCTGAAACTGTAATCTGCTCTCCCCACGAGCATACGGGAACGATAATCCAACCGGTCTACCGCTGCACTTACATATTGCTGGGCACGTATATTGGCTTTTAGCTGATGATCTGTAGCAAAGCTCCTGTTGTAATCTAAGCCAAACCAGAGTTCATTATTTTTGGTATTGGTTTGGAATGCTGCAGTCCGGTAAGCAATAACCGCCGGCGTACGATAAGTTTGTACAGGAGTGACTGTCTGATTGAAAACTGCATAATTTTCGGATAGGCCATCACCATAATTACCATAACCATCGTAAGAAAAGAATAAGTTAGCGGATAGGCCTTTGGTGATAAAATCCAGTTTTTGGTCGGCCATGATACTGGCCAGTAAAATATTAGTTGTGGTTCTGGAGAATCCTGTAGCCTGTAACTGACCAAGGGGATTATTTTGAAAAAGTGAGGTTCCGCCGTAAGATCCATCTGCATTTAAAATAGGAAAGGCATTTGGCGGCAAGTTATACAAGTTACTAAAAACAGTGCTGGTGCCATCTCCAACATCATTGCGTACCTCACTCCTAACCCCTGCCAACAGCGTAAGCGTAAGTGTTTTAGTAACATCATAGTCTAAATTGATACGGAAATTATAACGTTTATAACCATAATTAGAATTGTAATTAGGTGTTTCAGTTTCTTTAAAAAGACCTTGCTGATTAAAGTAACTAACGGAGCTGAAATAACGCACCCTATTACTCCCTCCGCTGAAGGTAAGCGCATACCTTTGTGTAGCTGCCCTTTTGTTTAGAAAGCGATCTAGGTAGTTGTTGTCCGGATAGAGAAAGGGATTAATATGGTTTTTATAACCTTCCAGGGCAGCATCATTATAAGCCGGTGCCTGCCCCACATTGGTTAGCCCTCGATTATACAGGGTAGCAAAATCAAAGGAATTTAAGGGCTTAATAAGGTTGCCGGCAGATTGAAAACCACCCTGGGCATCAAAAGAAATGAGGTTCTCTCCTACTTTACCTCTTTTTGTTGTTACCAGAATTGCGCCATTGCCTCCATTCAGGCCATACCAGTTTAAGCCAGCAGCATCTTTCAATACCGTTACACTTTCAATTTCGCTAATATCCATATCTTCGAAATCACGTTCAATTCCATCAACCAGAAAAGCCGGTGAAGCACCTTGCGCATAAGATGATTTTCCGCGGATTTGATAGGATACGTTTCCCCCGCCAGGCTGATTACCTGTCCACCTGAATAAAAAACCACTCAATCTCCCGGCAAGTAAACCAGACAGGTTGCTGATGGGCACCTTACTGAGCTGGTTGTAGCGAAGCGAACTCTGGGCATAATTTAGTTCTTCTCTGCTGCGTGTACCAAATGGAATTTCTATTAATTTATCTGTTGAGTCTGTCAGGTTAGCATTTTCGCCTGTAACAGTCTCCTGCTTACCGGTAGTTTGTGCTAAGGCTGTACAGGTAAACAGATAGCAGATGATGCCCAGCATAATGCCCGAACATTTAATATATCTTGTCATTTCTTATCTTTTAAATTATGTATAACTGAATAACTACCAGCCTGGATTCTGTTTCAAGGCACCACTGGTCTTATTCATTTCTGCTCTGGGAATCGGGTATAAATACATGTTATTATTGAATACCTTTTTAAATGCGGGTAATTCTACCACATTATAGCTGAAAGATCCATTGGCATTTTTAATCACTTTCATGGCCTTCATTGGCTGAGCAACGATTTCAGGCCCTTTTTTCCAGCGAAGTATATCCCACCAACGCATGTCTTCGAAAGCGAACTCTATGGCACGCTCGTTTCTGATGCGTTCGCGCATTTCAGATTGACTGAGACCAACTGGCAAAACCGGCATTTTAGCCCGCAGGCGAATGGCATTCACCGCATCATAAACTTCAGCAGTTGGCCCTGTTTCTTCATTTAAAGCTTCGGCGTAATTGATCAGTACTTCAGCATATCTGTAGAAAACATAATTGAGCAATGCTGATGCTGTTGAGCCCGAACGTGAAGCTTCCGGCCAGAGCCTTTTCAGGTAGTAACTGGTTTTGGTTATTGACGTGGCGGTACTGATATCAGTTCCATAAGTTATAATACCCTGCGCATTGGGTTCAGATTGCCAGGTTTGCACCGCCCGCCCCTGCCAGGTGGTATTGTTGTAAAGGATGTTCACATAAAACCGCGGATCTCTGTTGAGGTAAGGATTTTGTGGATTGTATCCCGAGGTGGCATCGGTAATCGGTTTACCATTCGCCATTTCATACAGATCAACATGATTCTGAACAGGTGAAAGGTTAGATTGTGCTCCTCCATAACTCGTAGGAATCAAAAAATCGCTGAGGTAAGTACCAATAAATCCACGGCCTCCACGCGGCCAGATCCGGATATATTCGTTAGAGTTTGCTACAGTGAGTACGTTGGCATAATTGGGCTCCAGTGAAAATTTATTCAGGTCTATAATTGCCTTTGATGCGGCTGCAGCCTTTTTCCATTTTGCCAAATCATTGCCAGGGTTATTTAACGGGCTGGCATCGAATAGCAAAGCTCTTGCTTTAAGCGCCATCACTGCAGCCCCCGTAGCCCGGTTAGATTGTGCTGCCGGATTGGGCCAGTCGGCATTGGTTAATGGCAACAGCGTGATGGCCTGTTCCAGGTCACTTAAAATCAGCGCAAAAGTTTCTGCATAACTACTGCGGGGAAGATCTGTAGAGGCCTCGGTAAAATCCTGTGGCTGGGTTAATATCACTACTCCGCCAAAGCGTCTTAAAAGCTCAAAATAAAAATAAGCACGAAGATAAAGTTGTTCACCTTTAATGTAATTAGGATTGTAAAGATCTGTCCATGGTGTTTTATCCATGTTGGCCAGCATCAGGTTCGCATTTCTAATTCCACGATACATCTGGGTGTAAATGCCTGTTACATCTGAGGCCCCGGGATCTAAAAACTGACCACTGTTCATTGCCGCCACTTCTATCTGACCATTGTTGGCAATGGATTCATCTGTAAATTGTGAGGTCATTCCCTTGTACCCACTCAAGCGACCATAATCTGAGATAGAAAAGGTATAGGTAAAGTCACCAAAACGGGAAGCCAGCAGCGGGTCTTTAAAAACTTCTTCAAGATCGCTCTGGATACCCACATCACGTTGTAAAAAATCCTTTTTGCAGGAATAACCAGTAGAGAGAAAAAGTAAAAACAAAAGATATATGAATTTTTTCATGATTGTAACCTTTAATTAGAGTGATAAATTGAGGCCAAAATTGAAAACCTTGGTAGTGGGAATAGTGGCGATGGAAGAAGCGTAGGCATTTCCCGACAAACTATTTTCAGGGTCTATTCCATAGAAATTGGTCCAGGTTTTTAAGTTCTGACCACTAACAAATACGGTAAGACTATTTAACCGGAGTCTTGTTATCCATTTTTTAGGCAAACTGTAACTGAACTGCACATTTCGTAATTTGATATAGGAAGCATCTTGCAGTATAAAGTCGTTGAGACTTTCATTAGGATTTGCATTCAGCCCCGGACGAATTACCGGCCAGCTTGCATTGGTATTGCCAGGCGTCCACCTATTTAACATCGGTGCATAATACTGATTAAGGCCACCGCTTTGAAACACAACATTTGAGCTTACATTCGTTACCGCATTAAACAGTGCCGATAATTGAAATCCTTTATACCCAAACTGCATATTAAAGCTTGCATTGTACTCCGGGATATTAGGATGCCCAATGGCTATTACATCCTGGTTATTGATTATCCCATCGCCGTTTACGTCCTGGTATTTAAAATCGCCCGGTATAGAAGGATAAGCGGTAATTTTATTCATCGGACTGCTGTCTATATCCTTTTGATCTGCATAAAAACCCAGAACATGGTATCCGAAATAGGTACCGATTGGCTTGCCAGATACCCGAAGGTTTTCTGCAAGACCAGGCGCTTCGTCTAGTACTTTGCGCTCATTTCTGGCATAACTCAGATTTCCCGTAAAGGAATAGGTAAAATCTTTAATCTTATCCCGGTAAGTTACCGAGAGCTCATATCCATGGTTGTAATTAATACCATAATTGGTACTTGGCACAGTAGCTCCATAAGTAGCAAAGCTGGTTGCCGAACGGGTAGTTAAAATATCCGAACGTTCATCATCAAAAAGGTCTGCGGTGATGTTCAGCTTATCCTTGAAAAGAGAAAGATCAAGCCCGATATTTCTTTTTAAGGAAACCTCAAAGGTGATAAATGGATTGCCATATTGCAACTGGGTATAAGTCGGAGCACTGAAGTTACTGTTCGGGTTGCCAAACACTACGTTTGATCCGGCCCCAAACCTGTTCTGGTAGTAAAAACGGCTTGTTCCCGGACTCGGAATACCTACCCTTCCAATAGAACCGCGTATTTTGAGCATGCTGATCCAGGTAAATTTTTTCATCCATTCCTCGTTGGCCAGATTGTAACCCAGCGTTGCTGCCGGAAAAAATCCGTAACGGTAACCTTTGGCATAGTTTTCCGAACCATTATAAGTGGCGCTGGCCGTTATAAAGTATTTATTTCCATAGTTATAGGTGGCCTCTGAGATGATTCCCTGATTGGCATAAGGAGCAGCAGCCGCAGCCGAGCCCTGAAGTTCGCGTTGACCGATTAGATTAGCACTCAGGTTATGCTCGCCAAATGACCTACCGTAGGTTAAAAATAACTGGAGATTCGTTTTGGTAAAACCACTTCTTGAATAAGCAGGTGCCCCAAAAAAGTCATTATAGGTACCACCTACAGGTGTTAGTGCCAAAGTCGCTCTATCCAGCTCTAGATAACCTATACTTCCACGTTGCAGCTTTCCGGATAATTGTGTGGCATCATAACCAAATTGAGCCTTAAAACTCAGGCCCTGGGTTAAAAAATCAAGTTTTTGCTTTAAGGTGAAAATCGATTCTGCAATATTATTATCGGTAAAGGCATATCCGCCGTAGGTGAGCAAAGCATAAGGGTTGAAAGCATTTACCCCACCTAGTCCATAATTTACGATGTGGTTATAATTTCCATCCAAAGCAATAATTTTAGGATCATCGGAATTGATATATTCTTTAAAAAACGGTGCTGCCCATGAAGGCATTTTCAACGCCCGGCCCACAAGCCCTTCAATACCGTTACTTACTACCCCCGCAGGGTCATTATATTCGCTCATGCCTGCCGGACTGTAGCGGTGTTCGTTCCGGCCTGCAAGATTAACCTCAAAATTAGTGGTTTTGGTCAGGTCTATGCCAACCCTGGCCCTGAAGTTGTAACGGCTATAGCTCGGGGAGGTAGAATAATCTAATGGTGTTTTAAATTCCTTAAAATTTCCTTCCTCGCGCATGTGGCTGAACGAGGTAAAGTATTTTACTTTTTCACTGCCGCCTGATATGGTCAGGTTTTGCTGGTTTTGCATCCAATGGTCCTTAACCAGTTCATCATACCACATCACATTTGGATAAAGTAGCGGATTGCCGTTTCCGGCTTTAAAGATGGCTAAATCCTGATCGGTAAAGGTTCGCGATTCACCAACGTTTTGCTGGCCTTCGCTTAACAGCACGGCACTCTCATAGGCACCCAGAATTTCCGGACGGGAGGTTGCACTGATGATGCCGAGATTACCTGAAAGTGTTACCCTTGCCGGCCCCTCCACGCCTTTTTTGGTCGTGACCACAAACACACCATTTGCACCTTTCAAACCATATAAGGCGGTAGATGAAGCATCTTTGAGGACGTTGATACTTTCAATTTCATTGGGATCAATATCCCCGAAGGAAGTCCGTTCAACGCCATCAACAATAATAAGCGCTGTAGCTGAGGGAGATACCTGTCCCCGGATATACAAAGCTGCACCATTAATCCCCGGACGTCCGGAGGTTTGCTGCACCACCAGGCCAGGTACGCGACCGGCCAAAGCATTGTTAACATTGGTTACCGGCGCTTTTAATAAATCCTGACCAGAAACGGTACTGATGGCAGCAGTAACGGCTGATCGTCTTTGTGTAGAATAACCGTTTACCACTACTTCACTGAGCGAGCTGCTTGCTGAGGTTAAAGTAACGCTGATTACGCTGGTAGCACCAACCGTTATCTCTTTGCTTTCAAAACCAATGGTTGAAAAAACAAGCACCTGCCCAGGGTTAACATTAATTTTATATTTTCCATCCAGATCGGTTTGAACACCAATAGTGGTTCCCTTTATTCTTATGGTTGCACCGGGAATGGGTTGATTTTTCTCATCCTTAACGGTTCCGGTTATTTCCTGAAACAGCGGTATGGAGCGTTTGGTAAGGGTGCTGCTGGTTATTTTTATGGGCTCGGCCGGAAATGCCTGTGCCTGACACCAGAATGCAACAACCACAGAAAGCCAGCATTTGGACCTTAGGTTTATTTTTTTTATCATCTATCTGATATATGGTTAGAGTTATAGGATTATAAATACTTCCACTTTCGTGCATAACGAATCTCCAGGATACCTTACAGGTGTCCTCGTAAATTCTCTAAAAGGGTTCAGTTTTTATCAGCTGAATTTAGGAAAGGAGATAGGAAAGCAGTACAAAAGCATTTTTATTGAATTTGATGCAGACTTTTAAGCTAAACATGATGCCGGGAAATGATAATTAAACGGAAGGGCCTTATCAATGTACTGGCTCGTAATTCAGATTTTGTGTTTTCCTCGTTTGCAATAGCGGGAATAGTTGGGAAATGGGTTGTCATACTTAGTTAGGTTTATTATTTGGTTAACACAAATCTATATGCTTATCTGCTTCAGAGGGTTCACTTTTGTACGGAAATGGTTTGTTTTTGTACGGATGAGTAATTTCTGCAGTTTATTTTCAAAAAGTTTGAGATTTGCGAACCGAAAATAGCCCAAATGGAATGAGGATGAGCATCGCTAATTATTTTACGGGCTGTTTTTTACTTATGGTATGGGCTGCCACTTTACGAAGATATCGGGCAAATTCGTCGGAGACTGTTTCTGGCTTAAACCGGATATTTTTAACTGAATCATCAAACAGGATGCCATACCAGATTAATCCACCTAAGTATTTCCCTGCATCGTTGGCATGATTAGGATCGAACACCAGCTCTTTTTTACTCCAGAAGTACCCGATGTTGATCGAATGGGTTTGATTTGGTAGATTTGGAGCTGTAGGCTGATTATAATTAAATAAAAGATCGGGTTTGAAGCCATATTTTTTGTGGTTAGCCACGACTTCAAAAGCATCACCCACTGGTAAAATCCGGGCATTGATCCGCTTTGCCAGGAGATGATAAGCCGCACGTGATTTCTGCCACATTTCCTTCTGGCTCATTGCGGGTTTGCCTTCGGCTATACGCCCAAACTTCTTTGCATCGGTACGGTACGCCCAGGTTTGATGGATGACAATACGCGCCTGAGGTTGCAACGCCTTAACATAGGCAATTAGTTTGCCGGCATAGGGATAGTAGCTGGAGGAGTCTGCCGAAAGGAAAGAATACTGCTGGATAGTAACAATATCCCATTTCCCTTGGCTCAACAACATTTTTAATGATTTTCCGCTGTAAGGTTTTCCCTTGGGGTCATCAGGATCGGCTTCTGCTTTTTCTACATAACCCCAATGCTGCTCAAGTGAATGCCCTCCAAGTTCAGCGCGCCCGATAATGAGCGTTTTTCCTCTTTCTTTTGCCAGTTGCGGCAAAAAGGTGGATGCATTTTGGGAAAAGCTATTGCCTATAATAAATAAGCGTAATGTATCCCGCCGGGTTTGAGCAGAAACATTTGCAGCCAGGCAAATCAATAGCAGAAAATGAATGCTGAACCTAACTAAAGCCGGAAACCATAGTTTCATATTAATCTTCATATCAATAATTTTAATGTGCCTGTTTTGGCTTCTTCAGGTATTCGTACAATTGAGTTCCTGCCAGCAAAAATGCGCCCACGCCATAAACCTCGGTACTACTGGCATTTACGGCATCCGGACTTGCACCAATTGGCTGTACATACCCCAGCATACCATCTTCATGAACAGCAGAAGCCAGGGCTTTCCATGATTTTTCTACAACAGGAAGATATTGCTGCTTTTCTAAAAAACCATGATTTAAACCCCAGGCAATAGCATAGCAAAAAAAGCCGGTACCGCTCATCTCCTCAACCGGGAAACTCGCAGGATCTAATAATGAAGCATGCCAGCTACCATCTGACTGCTGTAATCCGGCAACCCTGGATACCATATCTTTATAAAGCTGAACCAGTTTATTTCTATCTGGGTGGTTTTTCGGCATATTCTCCAATACCCTTACCAGACCAGCTAAAACCCATCCATTGCCTCTCGACCAAAATATTTTTTGCCCGTTTTTCTCCCTTTTATTAAAGAAACTCTCATCCCGAAAAAACAGCTTCTCCTCAGGATCATATAAAAATTCGGTTGTCTTCCACCACAATTTAACAGCCGTATTCAGGTACTTTTCGTTTTTGGTAGCGGTACTCAGGTATGCCAGAGAAGGAGGTCCCATGAAAAGCGCATCACACCAGGCCCACTCTCTTTTTTGGATATTGTTTTTCCAGTTCAAAGGTTCGTTATGGGGTTGGCTGATGATACTATCGGCCTGCAAAATAAAAGGTGCAATCATCTTTTTCTTTTTGAACTTACTGTAGAGTTGTGCATAAGTTTGTCCTACGCAATAATCATCTGCATGAAAGCGCAAATGCCCGGTATTCCAGCCTAGCTCATCGCCAATATCAACCAGCGTTTTCAGGTAATGTTCATTGCCCTTCAGGTTACCAAAAGCAAAAATGCCCGTGTAGCAGGCACCATTGGTCCAATCTGCTTTTCGATGATTAAATCCCTTATTCTTCCAGGTATTTAATTGCCAGTCTGCAACCCGCTGCATCGTTTTAAAAATGTTTGTGGTTTCTAAAGTAGAATCCCTTTTTACAGGTGTTTCACCTGAAAAGGCGCTAAGTCCGCTGTAACAGCTAAATACTAAAATCAGAAGCAGTTGTTTTAAATTCATATCTTTCATTTCTTAATTGATTATTTTTGATAAACCCTGATATAATCTACTTCGAACCTTGCCGGGAATGTAGTCTTTGAGGGATCTCCACCCTGTTTACCCCCTATTGCCAAATCGAGCAGCATATAATGCGGTTGTTTAAAAGGATTAATATTGGTGCCATTCTGGTTTACTAACCGGTCTAATGATACCTTATTTAAAAGCTGGTTGTCAACATAAAGCGCAATGCTGTTTTCATCCCAGTCCATTCGCCAGATGTGAAATTGATCTGCCCATGCCCGACCACCCAGGGAATCTATATTTTTCTCTGTGCTAAACCAGGCATCTTTTCTATCCGAACCCATAAAGGCGATATTGGCGAGGAGTTTTTTCCGGTAGTATTCCATGATATCGATTTCACCGGTTGCAGGCCAGGATCCTTTTGTTCCCAGTGTCCACCAGGCTGGCCAAATGCCATCGCGGATATCGATTTTGCCGCGCATTACAAACCTGCCGTAAAGCCAGCTGTGCAATCCTTGTGTTTTGATACTGGCAGAAGTATAATCGGCTTCTCTTCTATTCTTTTTCCAGTCGCTGCTTCCCTCCTTAAAGTTAGGATTTGCCTTTTTCTCTCTTTTGGCCTCAAGGATTAGTTTTCCGTTTTCACACCTTGCATTTTCCCGTTGATACCATTGAGATTCTTCATTGCGTTCAAATCCGAGTTCATAAGTCCAGTTAGCCGGATTGGGTGCGCCATTGCTGTTAAATTCTTCGGCCCATACCAATTTGTATCCATTGGCACAGAGTGCAGGAGGCTTAGGATGTTTTTTTTGCTGCGCATTTGCAGATAAACTGATGCAGAAGGCACAGCCAAGCAATAATGGTTTAAATAAATGTTTTTTCATGGTGAATAATTTATTGGTATCCGTTTAAACGTAAAGGCATAAGGGTTGGGAATGTCCAGGCATAATCATGTGTGGTATACATAATGGGACGGTATGGAGCAAGAAAGTCATCAAATTGCGGCGAAGGGTAAATTCCATTCATCGCCTCTAGCAGGTTGGCCGGCCAGAAGCCTGTTATTGTATGGACAGATCCTGTATCCGGATTTTTGAAAAATTTCCACTCTTTAGGGTGTTGATTGTAGTAAAACAAATAATCAAGCGCCTTTTTAAATGATGCACCATCCTTCGAGGCTTCAAAAAGGTTTGCACCCGTGTGGTTATAGATTACCCAGCTGGATGCAGTGAGCGGTGCCAAAGAAAAATAAGTATACCAAATACCCTTTCCCTGGCGCTTTACTTCTTCCACCAGGTGGCCATCTGGAGCAATCTTATCAAAAAGATCCTTTTTAATCAAGTTAATGTTTTGCTGCAGATCTTCATGGTCTTCCAGGTAGGTATCAGCAAGGAGAGAGGCAAAACGGGACCAATCGCCAGAATTATTATTCCGATACCGGATGCTGTTTGCAGCAGCACGAAATACATTTTTAGTCCACCATTTAAACTGCGTTACGTCCCTGGGCTGCCATCTTTTATAGTCCTTGAGCAAATCGGCGCTGATCATTAAGGTGGTACCAGAGTATGACATCACGAGCGAACCATCCAATTGAGAATACTTTTTATTAATGGATGCCCAGGCATTTAGAAAATAAACTGCTTTATCAGCATATTTTGTTTTCCCACTCAGCTGATAAGCCAAGGCGCAACTATAAGCTGAAAAACCATCAACCTGGAGGGCCAGAGAAGTTCTGCGGTGTGTTTCCTTGTCTGAATAGAAGCCCGGAATACTGAAATCTTCAACTGCATGTTGTGTCACTTGCAGCGCTGAATCTGCTTTGATTATCAACGCTTTATAAGCAGACAGATAAGGCTCTTTTTTGGCTTTGATCTGCTTTTTAACAAAATCAATCTGTTGTTGCGGATGCATCCCCTTGAGTTGATGTTGCGCAAAGACTTGCTGCCCCGGCAGTGTACACAAAAGCCCGGTTGTAAATAAAATAAAGAGAAAAATTTTTAAACGATTCATGTGTTTTATTTGGTTAATTACAGGGCTTCAATAATTCAATAGCCCCTTTTATAGATATTATACTAAACCAGCTTATTAGCTGCTAACGGTAAATTATGTGCCCGGTATGCGTTTTTAAATGGTATTACTCTCTGAACTATAGCGTTTCTTATATTCAGATGGACTGGTTTCAAATTGTTTTTTGAAGCAGACACTAAAATATTTGGCGTTGTTAAACCCGGTTTGATAAGCTACTTCTGCTACTGTTAAATCTGCATGTTCAAGCAAGTAGGCACTTCTTTTCAGTCTGATGTTTAGAATAAATTCTTTGATAGACATGCCCACTATATCATTGATCTTTTGGTACAGGATTGTTCTTCCAGTGTTCATATCAGACACAAAATCGTCGACAGAGTAATTCGGATTGGCCATATTCTGCTCAATAAACTTCATGGCCTTAATCAGCAATTCCTCATCCATAGAAGTAATGGTCACATTAGCAGGATCGACTACCAACCGCTTGCTGTACATTTCCCTCATCTCCTGCTGATTTTTCAAGATGGTATCAATCTGCTGAATAAGGTATTCTACTTCAAAAGGTTTATCAATAAAAACCGTTGCGCCATGTTCCAGCGCTTTAGTTTTATTCTGGTGTACATCGCCCATGCCCGAAATCATGACAATAGGAATATGGCTGGTTTTAAAGTTCTGCCGCAAATGGCTGCATACCTCAAATCCATTGGTATTGGGCATCACCAGATCAGTAATGATTAATTGAGGGTAGATTTTTTCAGCCTTAATAATGCCCTCCATGCCATCGCTGGCTAAGTATACATTATACTTTTCAGATAACCTGCGTTCCAGATAGTTTCTTAGGTTAGGATCATCATCAATTAATAAAATGCTGGTAGATTTCCTGACATTCTTTAGTGAATGGCCGGGTTCTTCGGCTTCTAAAAGGATATCGTCAATTTCAGAGATGGTATAATCGTATACGTTCGACTGCATATCGCCGGAGCCTGCTTCTTTTTTAAGCGGGAGCATCATGGTAAAAGAGACTTTATTGGTTTTATTTACCATCCAGATTTTTCCTTCAATGGCATCAACCAGTTCTTTTACAATGGCAAGGCCAAGGCCCGAGCTTTCTTCAAAAGTAGGGCGGTAAGACGATAACCGGTTAAAGGAGGTGAATAATGTTGCAATCTGCTCTTCTGAAAAGCCTATACTGGTATTTAACACCTCTACAGAGATGTATTCCCGTTCAAGGTGATCTGGCTCAATACCTGGCCGCAACTGCTCTTCGGCCGTAGACTGATAAATCCTTACCCCTACATAGCCCTTGTTTGAAGTATATTTTAAGGCATTCGAGAAAAGATTGGTCAAAATCTTTTCAATAACATCATAATCGAAGGCTACAAATAAATGGTCTTCGTGGGAAGTGATATTGGTTTCTATTTCTTTTTTGTTCGCGTAGAGCTCAAAAAGACCGAAAACATCGTGCACAAAACTGATAAAATCACCAACCTGAGGGTTTAGGGTCACTTTCTGACTTTCGATCTCTCTAAAACGTAGCAACTGACTGATCGTACGCTGTATGCGGGCAACATTTTTCTCAATTAATTGCATATAACCTGTTGCATGGTCATTTTTCTGGACAGTTTCTTTTAACTGCTTCAGTGGTTCGAGTACCAGGGTGAGCGGGGTTTTGAGGTCATGGGAAATATTAGTAAAAAAATCTGTTCTCGCCTGGTTTAAATCCCGCATATTCTGTTCTTTCAGCACTTCCAAAGCCAGTCGTTCCTTAAAAACCTTCTTATTGGTATAATACCGCATGATGAAAAACAAAAGCCCCAGTGCAATTAAAGTGTAAATGGAATAGGCCCACCAGGATAAGAAAAACGGTGGATTTACATGAAAATAGAGTCTAGAAATTTCGTTACCCCAGAGTCCGTCATTGTTGGAGGCCTTGATTTCAAAAATGTAATCTCCACCTGGCAAATTAAAAAACTGAACAGCGTGTTGACTGGTATTCGTTTTAAGCCATTTATCACTTAAGCCAACCATGCGATACGAAAATTGATTTTTATCTGCGGATAAATAGCTATTTGACGAAAAACGGATTTCAATATTCGACTGCTTACTGGAAAGTGAAATCCTTCCCTCATTGTGATTGCTTAGCGTAGAAATGTCTGTGACTAATGGAGAATCTTTGGAGGCATTGCTTACCTGCTGGTTGTTGATTAATAAGCTGGTAAAAAACACCCTTGGTTTTTGCAGGTTTTTGTTGAGGTATTGCGGATCAAAAAGTAAAAACCCGTTTGTACCTCCAAACAACATCTCTCCATTTTTGGTTTTATAGGCCGACCGTAAATAAAAAGAACCACAACTGTTTGCTTTATAAAACCTGGCTTTTTCAAACTTTTGAGTTTTCTGATCGAAAAAGTATAATCCTTCATTGGTGCTAAACCAAATATTTCCTGAAACATCGTCTTCAAGAATACCGAAAACAATTTTAGGAAGAAAACCATTGGTACTGTTAAAATTAAGGTAACGTCCGTCTTTTTTTAAAATATTGACACCTCTTCCCGAAGTACCGAGCCAAAGGTCTCCATTTGATGCTTCATAATAGCTGCAAAGGTGATTTACCGAATAAGGGCCATTTTTGATTACATAATGTCGCAGCACTTTAAGCGTTTTTGGATCTGCGATATACAGGCCCTGATGGCTAACCAGTCGAAGATGCTGCTGTTTATCGAACGAAATTGCCTCAATTTCCAGGTCCAGCGCCTGGCCATTAGCGCCGGTAAGTTTAACCATCTCCGTTTCTGCTGCCTGACTTTTCTTCCGGTGGAAAAAGTTTTTATCGGGATCGGTCATCCACCAGGTTCCGTCCGCATCACGTACAAAATCATACACTGTTAAAGGCTGTTTGCTTCCGGGTAAAAGGATGTTAAGGTTACTGAAACGCTTTGTAGCCATTTCATAGGCAGAAATACCCCCGTTGAAAGAAGAAATAAATAAGTTTTTTCGCCCTGGATCAAATTTTAAGCGCTTAACCATGTTAGAATTGATGGAGTTGGCTTCTGCCTTGGTAAAATGGCGAAAAGTATCATCCTTCCTGTTCCAATAGTTGAGCCCACCGCCCTCTGTAGCAATCCAAACATTGCCCAGATCATCTTCCTGAAAACCACTTACTACCGGGTGGTTTAGTCCGCCCGGGCTGGGTGTAAAATATCGGACATAAGCATCGTAAAGTGAACAATAGGCGATTTTACCTCCATAAGTACCAATCCAGGCGCCCTGATCCGGGTCACCATAAATGGTCCATATAGAGTTATTTGGCAGCGAAAACGCATCGTTCAGGTTCATTTTAAGCAGCTTGCTGACGTGGGTTTGCGGATCATAAAGCATCAGCCCCGACTGTGTGGCTACCCACATCATGCCCACCTGGTCAATAAAGATTTTTTTAGCCATAGTGGTCTGGTTACCCGGAGCAGCTATTGGGATATTTTTCTTAATTACACCTTTAGCATCGGTCACGAAAATGCCTCCACGCTGAGTAAGGAAATAGTAATCACCCTGGTAGGCCACAGCATCGTTCACCACAAAGGAGGTTTGACCCAGATTGGTAAAAACCGAAAAGCGTGCTGCCCCGGTATCGAAGCTGTAAAGTAAATTTTCCTGAGAGAGGTAAACATTTCCCTTCAGGCTGATCACATTATTGAAATACTTGCTGGTAGGAAGCTTGATTTTTTTAGAAACCTTTTTTTCCCGATCATATATGAACAGGCTTTCGCCAGAGAGCATGTAAAGATTGCCGTCGTCATGGACACAGATCGAACGGATTTTTCCCGGGAGAATCAAATCAAAATTAAACTGGCCGTAATTAAACTTCAATAAACCGTGATTGGTGGCCAAAAATAGTCCACCCTTTTTATCCGTTACCAGAGAACCGTAAGCCCATTTTACCTTGGGATTGCTCTTTGAGGCCAATTCATTCAACTGATAAAAGCTGTTCCCATCATACATAAAAACAGCATCCGGACCAGTATACCAGATTCTCCCCAAACTGTCTTTGGTGATGCTCTGAATACCTCCATAATATGATGTTTCGGGCATCACATGGAACCGATATCTTGAAATATCAATTGCAGCCGCACTTTGCAGCAGAAATGCACAACAACAAAATAGCAAATAAGAGATTTTCCGGATATCCATAAGGTCAAAAGGCAGAAGCAGGTAAAGTCTTGAGTTTTGAAATTACCATTAAAATTTTTTATCTATAAATTTATTTCGATTTCTATTTGATTTTATATCAATCGTGATTGGATTCATTTAAAACCCGCACTATGATCGCCAACGGTTAGCAGGCTGTACAACATTTAAACAGGTCCTAATAAAAGCTCACTACCATTGACAGAATCCACTGGTTCGGTTGTCATCCGATAGCTATAGGATGATCTCGCGCATGCGGGAACCACAAAGTGCTCAGCAAAGCTAATCTTAATGCAAACGTTTTAAGATTATTCATAAGTATTCCCTTATTTCAAAGCTCTTCATGAGTACTCCGTGGTTCCCAATCAACCCGATAGCTAATCGGGTTGGGAATGACGATTTCCCGAGGGATATTACTTAATTAAACTTTATATGTCATTCATATCAATTTTTATCCAATAAATTATCCCTCAGGATTGACAATTCTATATTTATAATACAGCCACTTTAAACCGCGATTATTGAACAGCTACATCCATAAGTTTCAGCCATCCTGTAGAAGTGATATCACCATTCACGGCAAGTTTTATTCCTGGCTGGTTTTCTTTTGTAGTATCAACAATTGCTACCGCCCAGGTATAACTTCCGGCAGGAACACCTATGTTTGCTTTTAGTTCGTAGGTAGCCGGACTATTTTTCAGCCAGGCAGAAGGTTCGGCTTTGGTATCAATAATTATCTTCTTTACATTTCCATTGCCATCTAAAAGTGCAAAGGCTACTTTATACTTGTAATTCCATTGCGGAATGTTGTTTGGAAAATAGCCCCATCCCATGTTTCTCCACCGGTGTGTAATCATTGCTTCCGCTCCGTTATTCACTTTTTCGGGCAGGTAAACCTGATCCGGGTATAAACGATATCCACCTTCAGAGATGAAACGCTGAGTGAGGTTGAAAGCTTTTGAGAACCAGGATTCGATATCCCCAATGCGGAAATCCATCATGTTCACGCAAGCTTCGGCTGACGAATCAAACTCGCCCTGGCGTACATCTTCCGGATGCCCCTCCCTGTATTTTCCACTCGGATCAATCCAGTAACGGTGTGTACCGCTGGTAATCCAGCCACCTTCCATAATAATAGGACGTTTAAAGTTCCAGGTTTTTGCAAAATTCTTTTCCCAGCTTTGATAATAATCTGTCATTCCGAATGCATCCTGACGAAGACTATATCCCTTGTTGATTGCCATTTCCAGCAAACGGGTGCTGTTGGCATTAACCGAGCCTCCACTGGCCGGATCCGCAATTAAACGATGATAAGTCATCATCAAAGGCACCTTAGTGAAATACCTGGAATATAAAGATGTAATCCAGTCCATTACTTCGGTTTTATATTTTTCGGTATTGGCCACTGTGGCGGTATTGGGATCTTCATATATCACACCATGCCCCTCACCCCATTTCCCAAGTCCATAACCATCAATAAACGATGTACGCTTCGGATCGTTAAAATCTTCGGCCAGCGCCTGAATAAATTTGGCATAGTATTGCTGAAAAACCGGATCCTGTGGATAGGGGGATTTCCGATCCGGAAATTTACTATCTGCCAGATAATACCTGGCACCTGCATCAATCACAAACTGCGGTGTGTTAAGGCCCTGATCCTGCCCGTCGGCCACAAAACGGAAAGCAATGGGCAAACCTTTATCGTTTGCCGCTTTGATCATTTTATAAATTGCGGTGCTTGGATCTCTCCAGGCATAAACGCCGTTGGCCGGGTTAAAAGTGGCCCAACTGGTACGGATGTAGCAAGCGGAAGCATAATCAATCGCTTTTACTTTTTTTCCAAGATCCGGCACGTAATATTCTGTGTCCCAGTAGCTGGCTGAACCAGAACCTGAACCATACATCACCCAGCCGTTTAACGGGTTTCTGAACATCGTACTTCTGTTATAATTGGGTTTAACCAATGTACCTTCGGCTTTGGTAATTTCCTCAGATCCGCTTTTTTTACATGCAAATACCATGATACATATCAGGGTCATCGCAATTTGCGATAGGATTGATTTATAATTTAATGTTTTCATCTTTTTAAAATCTTAATGTGATTGATAAATGATTCACTGTTTTGATGGAGATCTATCTTTTTTCTGCGAGAATAGTCATATTACGCAGGTCGAGTACCAGCACATTAGTGCCTGACGGGATGGTGTAGTATGAGTTTCGCTGTGCACTTGTTGACCCTCCGGATAGCGTAGCTACTGTTCCCTGCACCAATGTAAGGTCTTGCGCAGTATTAGTGGCTGAAAGCGGGGCACTAAAGGCGTAGGCAAGATTTTTATTGTTATCTGTGCCACCGTAAACAATGAATTTTGTTTTTCCAACCCTTGCTCCCGTGTAAACCAGGATTTGCGGGTCGGCTAAACTCACCCTGCATTCCATTTTTAGTGGTGTACCAAAACTGTTGATCGCGCCGTGCATCCATAAATCGGTAATGGTTGTGGTTTGAGCTACCGATCCGTCGCCTGTCCAGTTTACCACTTTTGGGGTTAAGGCCTGCAGGGGCGAATAGATGGTGGCAGTTGCTTTTTGCATATTTACCACTACCCGGTATAGTCCGGCGGTTTCTATCTTCCATGAAAATGCGGTTTCCCTGGTTTTTATGGCCACCGCACTGCCATCTTGTAAAGCTGTATTTGCATCAGCAGAAGCGATATAGTTGGTTGCACCTTTATAGTCTACCGGAATCTGTAAATCACCAGGCTGAAGGTTCAATAAGTAAGCGTACTGATTCAGGTTTTCGAATGTTTTTGTCATTTCAACCTTGTTTATACCAGGCACAGCACTTCCTGATAAAAAAATCTTGTCTGCATCAAAAACGACAGCTTTAATTGGTGTTACTTTAATTTGTACTGTTCGTACTTCGGGAGCTTCGAAAGTGGCGCCTCCTTCCCATTGGGCAACAACCCTGAATTCCAAAGTAAACGCCTTATTGTTCGGGATTCCCCATTTCTGACTGGCCCAATTCTGCAATTGTTCGGAAGTAAAACTCCTGCTGAAAGTCCCTTCATCCTCATAGTTCATAATCGCTGTAGAAGAGCCAAAATTATTTCCGACTACATCCAGCTTAGTAGTATAAGATACCAGATGGTCATCCGATTGTGGCCGGGCAGGCTTCCAGTTAAATGTGATAATATTTTTGGACAGGTTATTCTCATCAAGTACAATGCTTTCTGCCGAGGGCATAATAGCCAGTTGTTCCTGAACTTTTCCGATATCATTAATACCCTTTTTACAGGCAACCAAACCAATTATCAGTAATACCAAAGGCATTATTTTATATAAATATTTATTTCTTTTCATCCTTAAATGAATATGGAGTGTAATTGATGGTTATGCTATTTTCAAGGTAGTTGCAGGGTCATCATTATTTACCGTAACCAGGATTTTGTGGAAAAGGTGCTTCCCTGTTGGCATCGATAATTGCCTGTGGAACGGGCCAGAGGTTATGAAAATCCATGATTTTATCTTTGATTGCTGCATTATAACGTTTCACCCGGTCAACCAGTTTACCTGTACGAATCAGCGTGAACCGGCGGGTTTCTTCTCCCACCAATTCACGAATACGCTCATCGAGGAGAAAATCTATCGTCATCTGACTGGCAGTGACTACTGAAACACCGGCACGCTTACGGACTTCATTCACGGCATCGGCTGCTCTCGATGGATTGTCCTGCCCCAGGTAGGCTTCTGCCAGTAATAGATAAGTTTCCGCTAGGCGGAATTTCATACGGTCTTTGTAACTGCCTGTTAAACTAAGATTTTCGGCACGGCCGTAGAAAAATTTTGTGATGGCAGGAAACAAAGTTTTTGTTGAGAACCAGGTTTGCTCGGTAATATTTGCTTTTTTACCATATAAAGATGTTTCTCCGGGATTGTTATAATACCAGTTGCGTTTGATGTTATAGTTTGAATTACGAATATCAGCGGTTTCAAATATACCGGGTACGTTGCCTGTTGCATTAGTACCTGTGGTGCCAACCCACCATTTCATTGGGGTTAACTGCGCCAGTCCACGCCCACCCAGCGTGTCAGCCAATACAAATCCGGTAATGGAAGAATAGTTTGGAATCCATGCCCTGCGCGTCCAGTCGTCAGAGTTTGTTCCACCACCAACAGTATTAAATTCAAACTGTAGTACCCAGATGCTTTCTTTATTGGCATTTTTTGTTCTGTTCTGGTTATTTTCCACGAACAAATCACTAAATACATCGCCAGCCTTATCTTTACCGGCTCCGAAACGGGTTTTCATAAGGTTATAATAACCGCTATTAATCACTGCGAGAGCGGCCTGTGCAGCAGGTTCATATTCTTTGTTCAGCAGATACATCTCACTTAGCAAATGATAAGCAGCCCACTTAGTCAGCTTTCCATCTTTCACCTGATCTGGATTTGCCGGAAGATTTTCTGTTGCGAATTTCAGGTCGTCAATAATATGCCCCAGCACTTCAGCCTTTGGTGAGCGGGTAAAATTGAGTTTAAAATCGTATAATATGGTTTCTACATAAGGTACATCACCATACAGGTATATCAGATACCGGTAGGCATAGGCACGGAAGAAACGTGCTTCAGCCTGAAAACGGGCTTTATCAGATGGGTTATCCCAGTTGGTATTTTTTTCGGCATAAACCAGCATGAGATTAGCAGAGGAAATCAGGCTGTAAGCCCAGTTCCAGTAAGTCCCTACAAAACGATCGGAAGAAGCAAGCGTAAGATTGGCAAATGGCAATAACGATGCATCACTATTAATCACATCGGCGATATCTGTTCCCGCCTGTAAAGCTTCGTATGGACAGGCACCATTGTGAATGAAAGCACCACCTTCACCATAAGTATTGTATTCAGACCGGGTTAGCGCATACAATCCGGCACTGCCAACTTCAAATCCATAAGTACTGGTATAAGTATTGGTTGGTGCCAGTTCTGATTTTAATTCTTCTACCAAAAACTTTTTACAACCACTTACTGAGAGTAGCATTATAAGTGCCAGGCTTGTTTTTATAATAATTTTCATGTTGTGTAATGGGTTAGAAGTTAACATTTAAGCCGAACATATAAGAGCGGGCAGTGGGGTAAGAGGCCATCCAGGTATTGTCATAATTGAGTACCTGCCTGATGTTGGAGAAGGTATCAAGATTATTCACACTGACGTTCACATCAATTCCACTTACTCCAACTTTTTTAGCCAGTTGTGGTGCTACCCGGTAACCAAGTGTGATGTTTTTCACCTGTACATAGCTAACTTTCTTATAGTAACCATGCCCAAGACTATTGGTATACCCCGGCGAAACAATGGTTGCACCAGGATTTTCAGGGGTCCAGTAATTGGCTTGATGAACATAGTTCGTGATGCCAAATGTCCATGCGCCTATGTTGGCCATGTGATCATCACGCCATACACCGAATACACCGGTAAGCAGGGCAGACATATAAAAATTTTTATAGCTGAAACGGTTGCTGAATGAAGCAGTATACCTTGGCATTTTTGAGCCGATTACTTTCCTGTCGGCGAGTTCTATTTTTCCGTTACCATCCACATCCTCCAGTTTCGCAGCTCCGGCGCCTGCTCCCGGCTGAGGGGCATAGTTCTCTCCCTTTTGCCAGATTCCGATCATATTGTAATCGTAGAAAACTCTCAGGGGCTTACCAATGAACCAGTTGTTACCGATATCATCCAGGCCATCGCCTCTAAGTTCCACAATCTTGTCGCGATCCAAAGAAAACACGGCTGTTGAATTCCATTTAAAGTTTTCCGAATTGATGTTAAGCGAATTCAGCGTAACCTCGAAGCCCTTATTCTGGGTTTGCCCGATATTATCCCAGATGCGGCTGTAACCGTTCATGATAGGCACCGTGCGAATCATTAATAAATCTTTTGTATTGGAGAGATAGGCATCAATTGTTCCGCTCAGGCGATTTTTAAACAATTGAAAATCAAGGCCGACATTGGTTGTATAGGTAGTTTCCCATTTCAAATTAGGATTTCCGACACCATCACCTGCCAGGTAAGCGGTATTAACCGCAGTGCTTCCATCTCCCCAGGTATATTTCACACTTGAATTCAGGCGGTCTAAGGTTCTGTAAGCAGTAATTGCCTGATTACCATTAGCTCCGTAAGAAACCCTTAGTTTTACCAGATCAATCCAGTTTATATTATCTTTCACAAACTTTTCTTCGCTGATGTTCCAGGCCAAAGCTGCTGAAGGAAAAAAAGCATATTTTCTGTTTACCGCGAATACGGAAGCTCCATCTGTGCGGCCGGTAAATGTAGCCAGGTATTTGCCTTTATAGGCGTAATTGAGGCGCCCCATGTAGGATAACATGGCTGTTTCTGAAATACCGGAAACGTTTGTAATGTTACGGCTGGCATTACCCATGATGAAGTAACCCGTATCATCGGTAACAAAGCCTTCTCCATTTTGAGTGGTATTTACACTTCTGGTCTGGTTCATACTGAATAAACCTGTAGCATCAATACGGTGATCGCCGAAAGTACGCTCGTACTTAAGGATATTCTCCCAGGTATAATCGTTATACTGATTGTTGCTAACGCTTGCTTTCCCTCCCACTAAACCTGCCTGTTCTCTTCCATCAAAAGTATCGCGGCCATAATAGGTTCCTGTAAATCCGTTACGGTAATTATAACCAAAGTTTGATCTGGCAGTTAAGCCTTTCACCGGCAGTTTGAGATCAGCATAACCGGTAAGGAAAAAACTACGGTTAATCCGATCCTGATCTGCATTAACATTACGCATTGGATTTACAATCAGCGAATATTCCATTGGCTCTGCAACGTAATAACCTGCGGCATCTTTATACTTTCCGTACGGGCTTTGTTTAATTGCGTGTTCGATGTTTGGGGTAATTCCTCCATCACTTCTTTGCGTAAACTGTGTGCCAATGCCTACGGTTAACCAGTTATTGAAAGTCTGATCAATGTTGGCCGTAACGTTTAATCTGGAAAGTTTCGAATTATAAACTACCCCCTCCTGACTAAGCGACGATGCAGCCGCCATGTATTTGGTATTTTGCGTACCGCCTGAGATACTCAACTGATGATCCATGGTGATCCCCCTCTGAAAGATGTAATCCTGCCAGTTGCTGGTAATTCCATTCTTGTAATTTTCACGTTCAGTAACGCTTATGATGTTTCCGGCAATTGGATCAAGCTGTTCGCCGGTATAGCCCAATCTTAATCTGCCGATATCCTGTTTAAACCTGATGTATTCATTGGGTCCCATCACATCAATTCGCTGCATGGGTTCTGCAAATCCCAACTGTCCTTTATAATTTACCTGTGCCTTACCCAGTATCCCTCTTTTGGTTTGAATAAGGATAACCCCGTTTGAGCCACGTGAACCATAGATAGCGACCGCTGAAGCGTCCTTTAAAATAGTGAGGTTTTCGATGTTATTCGGGTCGAGGTCTACAAGCGAGCCGCTATATGGAATTCCATCTAAAATGATTAATGGATTGTTGCTGGCGGATAGTGAGTTTTCGCCACGGATCAGTAATGTCTGGTCTTGTCCGGGGGCGGCATTACCTGTAGTGATATTGAAACCAGCTACCTGACCAACCAGACGATCCATTAAGTTCGGGGTAGAAACCATATTGATCTGCTCCTTACCTACCACTGCTAGTCCACCTGTGAGATCCTTTTTTTTGGCTGTACCATAACCTACCACTACAACTTCGTCGAGTTGTTTATCTCCAGCCATTTTTACGTCAACTACTCCCGTGGCGTTTACACCCGCTTCCTGGTTACTGAAGCCAACATAGGAAAATACCAAAATGGCAGCAGGGGCAGCCTGCAGGGTATAATTACCATCTTTATCAGTTGAAGTGCCCGTATTGCTGCCTTTAACCCTCACGGAAACCCCAACGAGCACCTCTCCTTTTTCGTCGGTAACTTTTCCTGTAACTTTTTTCTGGTCTTGCGCATAACTAACGTGTATGAATAATAACAGCACCAGCGTTGTAATGTAGCCTTTAAGTTTGATTTGTATTTTTTTAATCATTTAGCGTGATATATGGTTAGTATTTGAATTATTTATTTCCTGTGCACTATAATGGAAAACTTAACAGCGGGTTTTGAGGTTCAGGGGTCTGGTGGCTTACTGTTAAATTTGAGGCGTTTTATGGCTGGTTTTTAAAAGAGGAAACAGCGCGGCATCAAAATCCGGTTTTACCGCGAATCGCATTGGCAATTTTTGAGGTACGCCGGCAAACCCCAGCTTAGCCTTTACCGGAATGTAAGCTAAGGTAAAATTGATGATCTGTACTGTGCTCCTCATATTTGGTTCTTATATCTGGTTAGCACAAAACTAGTTCTAAACCATAGTTTGAAGGGTTCGTTTTTGTACGGAAATGGTTTACTTTTGTACAATGCAGGCCAGAAAAGCATTTTTGTTATTCAACAGCACAGCATACTGTTGCCGGTTAGGCCGCTGAGGAAGAATTATTCCTTCAGCAGCTCAAGTTTTATCTTTTTGTCTTTAACGATGATATAATAATCGCCTTCTTCAACGAATTTCTCACCCCTGGCATTCACAAAGCCCAAATCTCTTTTGGGATCAACCTGGAAACTGAACACTTTTGTTTCACCCTTTCTGATGAATTGTTTCTGGAAAAACTTCAATTCCTTTACCGGACGTGAAATGCTACTCACCGGATCGGATATATACCAGTGAACGGTCTCCATTCCATCGCGGTTTCCGGTATTTTTCACGCCAACCTCTACCCTTAAAGTTTCATTTAATTTAATGCTTAAAGAAGAGGCTTTCAATTCAGCGTAGTCGAAAGTGGTGTAACTCAGCCCATGGCCAAATTCATACAAAGGTTTACTGGTAATGTCCTGATACTTTCCCTGGTTTGGGCGGGCACTTTGACGGTGATTGTAATAAATTGGAATCTGGCCGCTGGAATAAGGGAAAGTGATGGCCAACTTACCAGAGGGATTAGCTTTTCCAGATAATACTTCGGCAATTGCCTTTCCTCCTGTTGTGCCCGGTTGCCACATACTCAGGATGGCATCGCACATGGGTTCTAATCTGCTTAAATCCAAAGGGCGACCACTGGAAATCAGTAAAATAACCGGCTTACCACTTTTTTTCAATTCTGCCACTAACGCTTCCTGAATTGCTGGTAGCGAAATAGAAGATCTGGAAGCATTTTCGCCGCTCCAGTTAGCTTTCTCCCCCAAACAAATTACTACTGCATCTGCATTTTGGGCCAGGCGGTTTGCATCTGCAAAACCTGACTGGTCTGTGCCATCAAAATCGCAGCCCTGCGCATTAGTTACCGTCACTTTATTTCCAAATTCCTGTTTGATGTTATCATAGATTGTGCCGGCATCTTCGGCATTTCCGTGCGCCCTCCAGGAGCCTAACAAATGCCATTTGCTGTTAGACATAGGGCCAATCACGGCAATATTTTTCACCGCTGTTAAGGGTAAAGCATTATGCCCGTTCTTAAGCAACACGATAGATTCTTCGGCCAGACGGGCTGCTATAGCGCGACTTTGAGGCAACAGAAAACGTTGCTTTTCCGGAATTTCAGGGGTATAAGGTTTGTCAAAAAGGCCCAAACGAAATTTGATGCGCAGTACTCTTTTTACCGCATCATCCAGGACTGCCTGTGTTACTTTCCCTTCCTTTACCAATGCGGCAAGATGTTTATCATAACTTTGATTCATCATATCCATCTCTACACCAGCATTAAAAGCTTTCAAGGCAGCCTCTTTCTTGTCTTTAGCAATCCCCTGACTGCGAAGCTGTTCTATGGCTCCCCAATCAGAAACTACAAAACCATCGTGCTTCCACTGCTCTTTTAAAACTGTTCTCAGCAGGTAAGTATTTGCGGTGCCTGGTGTACCACTGATATCATTGAAAGAACTCATTAAGGTTGCAGCTCCGGCCTTTACAGCTGCTTCATAGGGAGGAAGATAAGTATCCCAAAGTGTCTGATCGGAAATTTCTGTATACACATAATCCCGGCCAGCTTCAGATGCACCATAACCCACATAATGTTTCAGGCACGCTGCTACGCTCACCGGACCCGACAGGTCTTTTCCCTGGTAGCCCTTTACAGATGCCACAGCAAATACGCCATTGGTGTAGGGATCTTCACCATATCCTTCTGCAACCCGGCCCCAGCGCCCATCCCGGGCAACATCAATCATGGGAGAGAATGTCCAGTCTACCCCCGACATTCTGGACTCCTGAGCAGCTACGGCTGTAGCTCGCTGCACCAGATCCGGGTTCCAGGAGCAGGCCTGTGCCAGCGATATCGGGTAAATGGTTTTGAAACCATGAATTACATCATAACCAAATATAATCGGAATTCCCAAGCGGCTTTGCTCCATAGCCTTTCGCTGCACCCGGTTGCGCAGTTCCGCATTGCTGCTGAAATAGATCAATGAACCAATTTCAGCCGGAATATCATTTACCGGATCGGCCATGTTATTGGCATTGTCGTTCCTGCCCAAAGTGTACTGATTTAACTGCATCACCTTTTCTTCTAAAGTCATCCTCCCCAGCAGGTCGCTTATCCGCAGTTCAACTGGCTGGCGCGCATCCTGATATAAAAATTTTGTTTTTTTAGTCTGTGCTGATAAAACATTAAATATCAGTACTAAAGCAGTTAAAAGGGTTATCTGTTTGGTCATTTTTTTAATTTTTAACGAAATATGGCTTGCGTACTGAGTTTCATATTTTTCTGCCCGAGATTTTTTAATTCGAATACAACGATCTCATTTTGGCCGGTCTTAAGCACTTCTGAAGGAATCTGAATGGATTGTTGTTTTTCTTCTTCCCAGTAAGCACCAACATAGGTTCCATTCATCCACACCTCCCCCATGCCCCAGCCAGAAATGTCGAGGTAATAAGCTGATGGTTGTGGTATGCTAAATTCAGCTTTAAATAAACAGGGTAAGGCCGATGCTTTTCTCTGCTCAAATACCAGTTTAGAAATCTCAAGGTTTTTAACGGGCAATGGCGTAATCATCCAGTCCTCAATTTCGTTTTCATCAAGGGTGATACTTCCGAACAATCCTTTCGAATTATCCAGAATCTCAGGGCCGTAGGTGATGCGGCCAATATTTTCTACAAAAATCCGGAGTTTATGCTTTCCGGCTCTTGCATTCAACGTAAGCTGTTTATGTTGATCGGCAAGCGTTCCCTGCAATTTATCGTCGAGAAACACTACCGCATAATCGCGGACATTTTCTAAAGTGAGCTTAGGATTTTCCGTAGATATATTAATATCTGTCTGGTATAAAGCATAACCTGTTTCTAGGTTCAACTCATTCATGGGCAACAGGTTTTTAGATTCCTGAGATTTTAAATAAACCTGGTTTATACTGGCTTGCTGCTCAAACCTGATCTCCTGAGCAATGCCTTTACAGGATAGAACTGTAAGAAATAGAATGATGTAAGTTATTTTTTTCATGGTTGATTTTCGAATTACCTAATGATAAATGACTGAATAAACCGCTCATCTATCGTCACTTTAGGATTAAACTGATCGCCCTTCACATAAGTATCAATGCTTTTTAGCAATTGCCGGGTCGCCGGACGTTTATCCATATCTTTTTTAGTATCTACTGCCAGTACCAGAAGCTTACCTTTCCCAACCCGGGCTTCGAAACCTATGCCCAATTTTTCGTTATTGTCGTTGGCATCGATTACCTGAATAAAAGGCCGCAATGCCTGCGGTGCATCTTTCATTTCAATTACCCTGGCATTGTTTAAAATATCCCACCATTGCCAATCGGTATGATTAGCAGTGATAAAATCTGTGAAAACCGGCTCTTCGTTGTGGATAAGGCAACCAATGGTCATTGGTGGCCAGGCGAACATAATGGGGTTCCAGAAGTGGTTGTGAAAAACAGATTTGCGGCCCTGTACCTGTTCAGGCAATGGTGTTAAAACAACCTTCCCTCCTGCAGCGAGTTTTTGTTTCGCCTGCTCATCAAAAACTGTGGTATAAAGCACATCAGCAGTTGTGGTCAAAAGTTTTTCGTTTCGGGGATATACCCAGATGTTCCAGTTGTTTTTAATGGTATCGTTAACTACTACTGAAACTGTTAGTTTTTCTGCTTTTTTGATGTCCCTTAAATCGAATGTAAATTTACCCATAGGAAAAACACCATCATTACCCAGTGTTTGGGTTTTCAAACGCCCCTGTTTTAACCTTTTACCAGATTCATCCTTAAGCAGCCATTCTATCTTTGCATTTTTTAATATAGAAGGGCTAAAGTTATACAGTTCAGCATCTCCCTGAAATACCTCGTCATTAAAGTAAGCGCTTTTGGCATAACGCAGTAATGCGACAGTTGGCCCGCAGAACTCCCGCCATTTCTCCTGACTGATCAAGCCCTTCGAATCCCAGAAAGGATCTAAAATACCTACAGAGGCATATCCTTGCCCGGGAAAGTCGTTAAGAGACAAAAGCTGGAATCCCGCTGATTTTGCCGAACGCAGCAATGCCTCTACTACCGCCTTATACTCCACCACGGTTAAGGCTCCTGAAGCTTTGAAAAAGTCGCTGGCCTGGTCCAGCATCCCGTTTTTTTCCAGTAAGTCACGGAAAATCTCAAAGTTTCTGGGTTCCACCGGACTATTGGCATATTTTTTAATTTCATCAAAATTTGGATAAACGGCACGCTGTCCCGATTCATGAGAGATTACCGGAACGTCTACATCCGATTGCTGACTCACATCCCAGTTGGTGTAAGGCAATCCCTCATAAACTTTAACAGGTCCTTTATTGGTTTGCTGAGACACGTAGAACTGATCTGATTTCACCCGTGTCCGGGCAGTAGAGCCGCAAAAAAGATGTCTGTTATCTTTCAACCTGCCTTTGGCCGTTAACTCTTCAATAAAATCAAAATTGCCGGTAATCTCATTTCCATTGCAGTACAATACAAACGAAGGGTGGTTTCCATACTCTTTTAATATGGCTGTCATCTCTCTCCTAAAGAAATTATATCGTGCTTCATCCGGCTCAGCATCTTTACCCCACATGGGCATTTCTATCTGGAAATAAACACCATATTTATCGGCCATTCGAAATGCCGCATCAGGCGGACACCAGGAGTGAAAGCGCAAGTGGTTCAACCCATATTGTTTCATCAGCTGCATGATCCGCTCCCATTCATCCTCTTTTACCGGCGCATAGCCTGTTTTTGGGAAAACGGCATTTTCTACGTTTCCACGCAAATGGACAGGTTTGTTATTGATCAAAATATGATTTTTCCCTTGTTTTACTTCACGCATGCCAAATGTTGCCTTTTTTTCATGTTCAAACCTTGCGCCTTCAGCATCGCTGCTTACTTTGCAACTGAGCGTATAAAGATTGGGATGAAACTCATCCCAAAGTTTGATTTTTTTACCGAGTGATATTTTACCTTCAAAATGGATCAGCGAGTCTTTACCGGTTACTTTCATCACCTTTTCCAGATTATAATCCTTACCGGCAACATTAAATGTAATACTACCCGAAACCAGTTTACCTGTCCTGTTAGCCAGATCCATCTTTACATCAACAGATTGCTCACCGATATTGGGATAGATTTGTAAATCTTCAATATAAACGGGATCAACCGCTATCATTTTCATTTCACCAAGGATTCCATTCCAATTAATTTGTGTAAATTCGGTATGCGCATGGTCCCATTTATGCGTATTATACTGAAACCGGTTATCGATACATACGGTTATGCGATGGGTTTTACCAGGTTTAAGAAAAGCTGTAAGGTTATGATTATGCGGAACACTTACATAGTCGTTTTTACTCACCTCTTTGGCATCCACATAAATGGAACTTAGCCAGCTGGTACGCTCAAAATAAATAAAGATCTGTTTCCCTTTCCATGACTGGGGAATCTCGATATCCCGCTGATACCAGGCTGGTCCGAGATACTCATATTTTCGCGTAAGCCTGTCGATATATTTATAGGGTACCTTGTAACCTATTTGATAATCATCCGTTATTCCGGGTAACCGGATCTCGCCCTGCAGTTCATGGTTGTATCTTGGAGAAAGCGAAGCCCGGCGAAAATCCATCACATCGGTTTGGAAACGCCATTTGCCAGATAAATCTACGGTCTGGGTTTGAGATTTTACAGTTAAAAAGCTTAAAAGAATAAATGCAGTTAATAATGGTTTGTAACAGGGTTTTATCGTATTCATAGAAAGATATAGGGTATTTCAATGGGATTTGGGCTGGATATATCCAACATCATTTGCTGAACTGGGGGTTACAATCTTTTCTTCAAACGACTGAGCGCCTCCAGATAATAATAGTCTGCATAGGTTAGTGGTGCATCAACTTCCGATTTAAACGGAAATGCCCCTGTGCTGTGCATCAGGATAAAATTTCCGTTTTCGCCCAACTTTGCCGTATACTCATCAGAAGCGAGTGTACGGATTTGCTTTTCTACCACCTCCATGTATTTCTTCCTGGTGTCAGCATTTACAAAATCACTCAATTCGGTCAGTGCTGAGGCCATAATGCAGGCAGCTGAAGCATCTCTTGGCGTATTAGCTTCCTGTGGAGCATTATAATCCCAGTAAGGAATAAAATTTTCGGGCATTTTAGGATGATTGATCAAAAAGCTAGCAATGTGATTGGCCTGATCCAAATAGCGTTTTTCTTTGGTTTCCCGATAGAGATAAGTGTAACCATAGAGTCCCCAAGCCTGGCCGCGGCTCCATGCAGAATCATCAGCATAGCCCTGATGGGTTTGTTTTTTATGCGGAAGACCAGTCCGGCGATCATAAGAAACCAGATGGTAGGAACTGAAATCGGGCCGAAAATGATGCTCCATAGTTTTATCGGCGTGCGAAAGGGCTATTTTTTTCAGTTTTTCGCTGCCCGATTGTTTACTGGCCCATAAAAGCAATTCCAGATTCATGATGTTATCAATGATAACCGGATACTGCCAAACGGTTTTATTATGATCCCATGACCTGATGAGCCCTACTTTAGGATCATAGCGGGTAGCCAGCGATTGCGCTCCCGTAAGCAAAACTTCCTTGTAAGATTCTTGTCCTGTTAAACGCAGACCATTTCCAAAACTGCAATAGAGCATAAACCCCACATCGTGATTATCGGTGGTATATTTTTCGCGTTCTACCCGGTCTGTGTAGAGCCTGGCATATTGCAGCAGCTGAGGATTTTTACTGTGCGCATAAAGATACCAGAGCGAGCCAGGAAAAAATCCGCTACACCACCACCGTGAATCAGATATCGTGTTTTTCCAAGCTTCAAATGAACGGGGCAATACTCCTGCTTCATGTTCATATTTCCTGGCCATTAAAAGACTTTGCTGTTCAGAAAAAGCCAGGGCCTTTTCAACAACTGTTTTTAATGGTTGTGCATTTGCAAGGTTGCACCATAATAACACCGTTAACAACAGGGCTAAAAAATATCTCCTCATAAATTTATTTGATGTTTTTGTAATAATCTGCTATGATGTACCAGGCTTTTTTACGGAATCCCTGATCAGAAACCAGTCCTTTTCTGTTCCAGCCATCCTGATAAGTAGGGTGAAAGCGGAACGGTGACCGAAAATCGAACAATACCCAGGGTGAAATTCCATTGAGATTTGGAATATTTTTAAACATTTCCAGGTTGTGTTTATAAAGCCGGGCCTGATAATCCTCGCTCCATGAGCTCGCTACATCAGCATCACCTGATTTACCGTACAATGCCTCTGCACCAAATTCAGAAATAATCAATGGCTTATCTCTGGCAACCTCCCAAATGGCCTTATCTGGCGTAACTGGCCAGGGATGGTACCAACCCATGTATTTATTAATGGCTACTACATCTATTTCTTTAATAAAAGGATCGTCCATAACAAAGCGTTGTTTATTCCGGTCAAACCGAACCAGATCGAATGCAGCAGTAATTAAACGGGTGCTATCAATATCTTTGGTGCATTTGATCAGGTATTTCAGGAATTCATTACGGGCAACAGATGGCTGCGTTTCATTGGCCATGCCCCAAAAAGAGAGGGCGCACCGGTTTTTATCCCGCATAACCATCTCTCTGATCATATTTCCGGCTTTCTTTTTGGTTTCCTGGTTTTCAAAATCAATTCCCTGCCATATTGGAGTCTCTTCCCACAACAGAAAACCCATTTTTTCGGCTGCGCGTACCGTATATTCATTTTGAGGATAATGTGCCAAACGAATCATATTGCAACCTAAAGCCTTCGCTTCAGATAAAAGCATCATGGCATCTGCTTCAGAGAAGGCTCTGCCTTTGCGTTGTGGAATCTCCTCATGAAAACTAATAGATTTTAGAAAGACCGGCTTGTCGTTAAGGTAAATCTGTGTTCCTTTTACAGCAAGGTTTCTAAAGCCAATCATTTCTTCTACCCTATCTGTCGCAGTAGATATAAACACCTGATAAAGTTTCGGAGATGCCGGAGACCAGCGCTGTATTTTTTTTACATTGGTGATTGACATTCTCGCAATCCCCTGTTGATCGGTAACCAGTTTTTGTTTTATATTCAATTCCGGGATTTCGACGATTACCGCTACATTATGTTGGTTATCACTGATTTTAACCTGCGCATTAATTTGATCACTGCGATGTTTGTCCAGTTGAATAAAGTAATCCCGGATGAAAACTTTAGGCGTTGAAACCAGCATTATATCGCGTGTGATGCCACCATAATTCCACCAATCGAATGATTTCGCCGGAATGGCATCTGCAGTTCGGGTATTGTTTACCTCCAGGGCTAAAAAATTGTCTGATTGCTGCACCAGGTCTGTTATCTCCACCTGAAAAGGCGTAAAACCACCTTCATGTTCAGCAATTTCTTTTCCATTAAGATAAACCTTACAACGATAACTTACCGCAGCAAAGTAAATAAACAAACGCCCCTGATGTTTTTTGGGGGCATCAAAATGTTTTGCATACCAGACAGTGCCTTCATAATATTTCAGTTCGGATAGCTGACTGTTCCAGTCTGAAGGCACATTCAACTTTAAGCCACCATCAAAGGCATATTCATAAAAATCTGTTTTTCCTTCAGGTTTTTTATTGAGGTAGATTTTGTTTTTCCTCCCCTGATCGTACTGGTCTATAATTGCCTCCCATTTCCCGTTAAGGGATTGTGTTTTTCTACCATATACATTAACCAAAGTCTCCTGTGCAGAAAGATTCGACAGAAAGCAACACATCAGTAGGAGGAAATTAAAAATGGTTCTAATTGGTTTCATAAAATTACCACGTTTATTTTTTAAAAATTTTCATCGCGAAACCACCGCCTTGCGCCATGTTAACGGATAATTTCCGATCAGCAGGGATAGCAATTCGCTCCTTTTTGTAGTCTGTAGCGATTTTATTGGCATTCATACCATCCTGATAAATTTCTGCAGCATAATCTCCGGTGCCAAGAAAGCTGAGATCGAGATCAAGTTTGCGCGCTTCCCAATTGGTTAAAGCACCCAGGTACCAGGTGTTTCCTTTCCTGCGGGCAGTAGTGATGTATTGCCCAATCTCACCATTAAGTACAATGGTATGATCCCAAATCGTAGGTATAGCGCTGATAAAATCGGTACATTCCTGCTCCTTCGCATAATTATCAGGGCTATCACAGAGCATATTTAGGGGAGATTCAAAAACCACATATTCTGCCAGCTGCCTGCAACGGGTTCCCTGACTCATGGGTTCATCATTTATTCCCCTATGGCTGCGCCGGGTGGCATTACGCATTGCTCCCTGGGTATAATCTACCGGGCCAGCTATCATCCTGATAAAGGGCATGGTCACATCGTAGGTAACCATATCCATTTCAGACCCGGTCCATTTCATCTGCTCAAGACCATTTACTGCCTCATAGTTGATTACATTTGGAAAAGTTCGGTTTAACCCTGTGGGTTTATAAGTACCGTGAAAATCGACCAGCAGTTTATATTTAGCAGCCGTTTCTGCAGCACGGTAGTGAAAATCAACCATATCCTGATCATCCCGATCCATGAAATCAATCTTAAAGCCTTTTATCCCCAGCTTGGAATAATGCCTGCAAACCTGCTCTAAATCGCGTTCAAAGGCATAGTATCCGGCCCAGAGAATAATATCTACATTTTTGGTTTTCCCGTAAGCAATGAGTTCTTTCAGGTTAATTTCAGGTACAATCTCAAACAAACTCGCCTTGAGGTTCACCGCCCAACCCTCATCCAGAATCACATATTCAATTTTATTTTTGGCAGCAAAATCTATATAAGCCTTATAGGTTTCGGTATTAACCCCCGAAACAAAGTCTACCTTACTCAGGCCCCAGTTATTCCACCATTCCCAGGCAACTTTTCCTGGTTTTATCCACGAAATATCCTTTAACCGGCTGGGTTCGGCTAACTTGTAAACCATATCATTATCAGCCAGGGCTTTATCGCTGGTTGTTACGATGGCCATTCGCCAAGGGAATTTTGCGCCAGCCTTACTTTTAGCGAGATAAGGCTGGCGTGAGGTCACTATTTGTTGCAGCTGGTTATGTCCGCCTTGTTCGGTAGATTTTGGATACGTGGCAAAGTTTGTCTCCAGAACGGTTCCACCGGCAGAATTAAAAAGAAACATACCCGGATAGCTTTGCAAATCAGCTTCTGCCAAACACACTTTCTTTCCCTTATCCAATTCTACTACTAGAGGCGAAAACGCAAGTTTACGGTTATCCATTTTACTCAGATTGCTGTAGGTATAGGTATTTTCAAATGAATTGAAATATTGTCCTTCCAATGCCTTTTCCTTAGTCTTCACATAAGGGATGTAGGCTTTGTAATCTTTTGGAAAATGGAAAGCGGCCAGTTCTTCATTAACGATAAAATCCTTGCTACCAGTAGATACAAAACGGTAAGCCATTCCTTCATTGTAAAGTCGAAAAATCAGTTTAAAATCTTCCCTGAATTCCAGTGTTAATTCTGAGTAGTGATCACTTATATGGTTTCTTTTGTAAAAATGAGCGGGAATATCTTGTTTAACCGTAATGGTTTTAGCTTGTTTTAAGTGAGATTTGATACCGAAGGTTTTCCCATTGCCTAGTTTCATGGCTATTGCACCAGAACTCAGTACCCCTTCTTTATCGTGTTCCAGCTGAAAACAAATACTATCGGCAATGCTTACATCCACCTGCAACCTCCTGTCGGGAGAATTAACACTAACCCTCTTTTGGGCGGTTGCGGGGATGCTAAGGAACGTTAAAAGGAATAAGTATAATATAATTTGTTTCATTGGTTTATCTTAAAATGGTATAGCTGTACATCACGAAATCATTTATAACGGGTAATGTTACCTTCAGGGAACCTTTACGACCAGTGGTCTGGATCATCGCCTTCCCCCGTCCAAGCAGCGGCTTCAGCTGTATCCGGACATTTTCCGGAAACCACGTCTCCAGTATGCCTGCAGCATCCAGAGTGTTTTCCCTGAACACAATCAGATAACCCCTATCTTTTTGAAGAGATTGAAATCCTGTCCAAGATTTGCCCGAAGGCTCCTCACCAATTGGCAAAATGGTTCCCTGATGGAAATCGTGCTGAACCTTTTTGTATTTTGCGATTAGTTTTCCCAGTCCCAATGCTTCTCCAGGAAGCCCTGTTCCTTCGAACCAGGCCAGGGGCTGGGCAGCCATTGTACTGGCAAATAAATATTCAAAAGCATACCTCGAAGGAGCGAAAGGATCATTGCCATACTTGTCGGCATTTCTCCATTTATTTAAAAATTCTATCTGTAACTTCTCTGCCGGAACATATTTAGAAAGTTGCCATAAGTTACGAAGTGTCCAGTAAGGATAGTAGTTTTGCCAGTCGGTGTAACGGTTTTCAAGAAAAATGTTACCGTATTCAGTAAAAAGATGGTACCCGCCCCGGCGACCTGCGGTGGCATCGAGATTGAAAACAGCCTGGTTTTCTGTTTCGCTTAACACTTTACTAAACATTTTACCAATATTAATTTCCGATTGCTTGTTGGGGATGGAGAGTCCATCAATTTTAAATGTCCTGATTCCGTACATCCGGTAGAGTTCAACCATCGCCGAAGCGTCTTTCTCCCAGTCTGCATAGTCTTGCTGAATACTAGGGTTAAACCATAAGCAAATCTCAATGCCCAGCGCCTCGCCCCTCTTTACGATCGGACCGAGTCCGTTAGGATATTTTGCAGTATCAGGTTTCCAATAATTGGCATTGTCCCAAATATTTTTAAAAGATCCTTTTGCTAAAGCAGAATTTGGACTTTTTCCGCGCTGCCATCCATCATCGATCTGAAAATGCGTGATCCCCAGCTTTGCTGCAGCTTCCAGTTCTAAAAGGCTAAACCGTTCATTAACTTTAGCATCCTGGCTCCTATCACCCCAGGTATTCATCATCACCATTTCGTCTCGCTGCGGCTCATTTTTACGGATGGTTTTCTGATAAGCACGTAATGCCTGTAGCTGATCTAACTCCTGTCCGCTATAAACGCCCAACACAACCGTATAGGCTTTGCGCCACTCATCTGCACGGATATCCCTGGCACTTAGCCCCAAACCGTTTACGGCAAAATGGCCAAACTCAGTCGTAAAATCCTGACCGCCATAGGCCAGCTGTACACTGGAAGCTGGCGCTTCCTTTAAGAAAAAAAAGCCGGCCTCTTTTTCCTGGTTGTGCGCGAAAAGCAGGTTGCCCCGGTAACTTCTTTTTCGATAGGGGATAAACTTATTCTCCAGTACAAGATTGTTGTTCCAGTCGGTTACGTCAAAAAATTCAACTGCTTTAGCCAGCCAATGGTAACCTTCCAGCTTTAATTGATCTAAAACTGCAGCAGAACCGTTAACCTTCATGTCATCAGCAAATTCAATGTTTTTTTGGTCAGCGGCATTGGCCGGTTGCCCCCCTGCTATCCCTTCAACCTGCCCTTTCAGATAGGTTTCGCAAGCGATTGAGGCACTTTGAGCATTAATCCGGTAAATTCGCCTGATATCGAGACTGCCTATAGAAAAAGAAATAATGGTTTCCTGTGCGGAGATCTGGACGGTATTGTCTTTTCTCACTAACACCTCATAATGCCCATTTTTTGCGCCTGTGCCGGCTTGAATGTAAAAATCGGGGTTTCTAAGCTTGTTAAGCCAAACTTGCCTGCCTTTTTTGTCGCTTAGGCTGTAAGTGATAACATCCCCCCTGTTCCAGATAAACTTACGCTCTATAAATTGATTGCCTATGGTAAGGGTATCCTTATCCAGGCGGCTGTAGCATCCATCCTGTGCGAGGCAGGGTAAACCGGCCATAGCAAAAGTAAGAAACAGTAAAAAAGCATAAATTGCCCATTTCCACCCGATGTTAATCTTCTCAAAGATTGGCATCGATATAAATGGCGTAGGAGAATTTCCGGAACTTTGCGGAATGCCCCGACTGTCGATCTCATAATAATTTATAGTAGTCATATTTGGAGATTCCAAAACTAGCTACTTGTGCCTAAGCAAGGGTTCGGTTTTGTACGGAAATGGTTCAGTTTTGTACAAATCAGCCATGATGTATCTTGTTACAGCGCTCCTCACCATAAGATAAAATAGATTTGGTAAAGTGTAAGATTTTAAGGCTTTCCTACACAGACTCGAAAAAGATGGCCATGGCAGATGAAAACCAGTTGCTTTTTTTGCGAAACTCCCAGATGGAAGAGCAGAAAATCCCCATCATTCCACCTACATTAAAACTCATGCAAACTTTTTATCCTTATCCGGGGTTAACTTTACACATGAGCATCAAAACAAACGACGGGATATTCAGGACAGTAACCTCAATCATCCTTTACACAGCAGGACTGGTTATTCTGCTCTGGTTTTTATTTAAAATCCTTAGCGTAGTACTTCTTGGCATTTTTGCCATTGTTCTGGGGGTGATCATTAATGCACCGGTAAGCCGCCTTGAAAAAAAAGGCATGAGGCGCTGGCTGGCCAGTCTGATTGTGTTTTTCGTGATTTTTGGAATTACCGCACTACTCGGCTGGATGGTAGTTCCACACCTGAGTGACCAGCTGGATGTGCTAATCGGAAACCTGCCAAAATATTATGCAAGCGTGTCTGGCTATCTGGATTCGCTGCTCAGCAAATTTCCAGAACTCAGAAAGGAGATCAGTGATGGCGGAACTTCGATTTCCTCAGCAATACCTTCCATCGGCAATACGGTTATGGGCATCGGAAATTTTTCATTTTCTGTTCTGGGTGGCGTTTTCGTTTTTATCGTTTTTATCTGCATGGTCGTATTTTTCGTAGGAAATCCAAAACCTATTATTGAGCTCTATCTTACCGTATTTCCGGTCAGGCAAAGGGAAAAAGCAGAAAACGCGATGAAACATACGTCGGTCATGCTTGTCGGCTGGATGAAATCCAATCTGATTGGTGGCGCAATAGAGGCTGTGCTGGTATATGGTTTCCTTACATTGATGAATGTTCCGGGCGCACTTGTCTGGGCAGCACTGGCCTTCTTTTCTGAGCTTATCCCAAAAATCGGGTTCTATATTATGGCTATCCCCCCTACGTTGGTGGCGCTATCGGTAAGTCCTGCAACGGCCCTCTGGTGCCTGGTATTCTTCCTGTTGCTTAACGAGCTGGTTTCTGATTTTCTAATGCCAAAACTCAGGTCTTCAACAATGAATATCCACCCCATGTCATCACTATTCCTGCTGCTGGCTATGGGAACAGCATTCGGCCTTACCGGCGCCTTGCTTGCAACGCCGCTCGCTGCAATCATCAAAGCGTACTATGAAGAGTTTTACCTGCGCCAGTTCCCCGCAGATCCAAAACTTGAAGAACGAACCAATGATATCATCTACCATTAGTTGGTTTGACGCACGTATAATTTAACTGGCCTGGCCCAAATATTGATGAACATCGGACAATGGTTTGCCAGTGCATCTTGCCTAAAACGGGATCAGTTTCTCCATGCCCGTCTGAGAATGCGCCGTAAACGTAAATATGTTACAATCGGCTAAAACCAGCAGCCCTGATACGAACACAGGGACAGGGTATAAGCTTTCTGAATAGCCTGAGAACTTCCATGCCATCTAATTAAATGCTATCCTGATCAAAATACCCATTTACCCAGGCGTTCCTCACCATCACGACCTTTATGAATTTAATTACTTTTCTCCAGTTCCAATATTTTTTGGAACATAGGGTCGTGTTTTAAAAGAAAAGATTTCCCAAATATTTCATCTTTTGTTGTTGTGCGCAGATATAAATCCTGAATCGTGTAGGGAACCGGATATTCTACATGGTTCTGAAAAATATCACCTACTGCTTTGATATCTGTGAGATCGATCTGGGGCTCAACCCTAAAAATAAATTTGCTAAAGGGTAACATCATCATCAATGTACTGGCCTGAAGTCCTCCCAGTAAATCAGGCGTCTCACCGATGCTGACCAGCTGCTCACTGCTATTTGCCAAACTCGATAAGTTGCTGGCAGATGAGTAAATGAACTTATCCTGGAGCACATATATTTTTCCATCAAAATCATAAGTAACGCTATCAGGAACAACGAAATTAAAATCCTGTTTGATATAATACATCTTTTGCGATTTCAATATCGGACCGCCAGGATTGAAAGTATAGATACTGCTTTTAAGTACAGAGTCCCTGTTGATATGATAGTGCGCCTGAATGTAAGGACTAAAATTTCTGGCTACAACTACGTTCTTCTTTAGCGTGTCTTTAACTAATTTACTGAGGAATTTGTTATACGTATTGTCACTTCCCCCTCCATTGCCCCTGATATCGATTACTACACCTTTTACTTTATGGCTCCGAAAAACACTCCCCAACCGGCGTTTTATCGTATCGCCCAGTTCTTCCCGCATCGCCGAGATTTTGGCATAAAAGATCCCCTGTTTCTCAAAAAAATGGGTAATGACCGTATCGGTCTGGCTAAAATAACCATAATTGTTATGTTTAACTGCAAGATAACTTACGGTATCCTTACTGGAAATGTTAAGCTGGTGCCTGATGTTTTTTTGATCAAGGAAAGTAAGCTTAAGGATTCCGTTTTTATAGATTTCTGCCGGCCAGTAAAAATTTTCATCATAAACCCTGTTCCTTACCCTATCCCATCGCAATGGAGATACAAGCAGAGTGAGTGATTTTACAAAATCATGAATATTTTTGCCGTTACAGCTAAGGAGTTTCATGCTGGCGGGATATTTTTTTCCCTGATAGCTAAAGGGCAGAAGATTATAATATTCTCCCGAAGTATAGATCAGATTGAGCTCAGCTTTAGAATAATAGGCCTCTTTTAAATACCTTGCATACTGATACATGTTTGAGGTTTCACTACTGTCAAAAGATACCAGCTTAGCGGGAATCCAGTATTTTTTAACAATGTCGAGCAAAGTGGAATTTACCTGGCTTGTGTGACCGTCTTGTGCAGCATTCAGTGTTTTTTTAATGATAATGAGATACTGCCCCATCGTGGTTTGAGGAGTAATTTTCTTTCTGAGCTGCTTTGCATGCAAACTGAAGTCGATACCCCTCACCTCTTTGTTATAGTAAACTACCGGACTGATCTGTTTGATGTAGGAAACGAGGGTATCATGCTCTTTAAGCATCTGGTGATAGGATATTCCGGGCAATTCTGATTCATCCCTAATTTGGGCATTGGCAACCAGAAAAGGCGTCAAAAGGAATAAGATAGCTATCGAAAAGAGGTATTTCATTGTATATTTTTTTCACAAAGAAACTAAGACATTGTTTCTTAAAATTGTAAAAATCGTTCACAATTACTTTTTGTTGAAAATCCAGGCCAGGTCATTATGTTCAATGGAAATTTTATCGATGAGCTGGTTTGGAGAATGACCGGAAAATGATCTGAAGTCTTTAATGAAGTGGGCCTGATCATAATATAAATGTGAATGCCCTGCACTCGTTAAGGTTTTCAAAGCACTTCGCTTATCAAGTATTTCATTCAGTATATTTCTAAAGCGCCAGGTCCTGATATAAGATTTTGGATTCAGCCCCACATTATTCTTGAATAACCGGAACAGTGTAGGGTTACTTATTCCAAGTTTTCCGGCCAGGGTTTCAACAGATAGATGATGTTCGCCACCCTTTCCTATCAGGTACAAAGCCTCTTTGAGTTTTTCGGGCTGCCTGTCATTTAGATTTGCCAGCAGTAAGCTTTCAAGTTTATCAGCTCTGATGGAAAAATTTTCTTCTTCAAATATCTGCTCCAGAATAAATTCATTCCTGTTTTTGAATATATCAAATACATGATCTGAGCTTATTAAATCCTCAAAAGATTCACGGGTAAAAACGCTTAATGCCGCCGGATGAAAAAGAATGCATACCTGATCAAGAGAAGTTCTGATCTCAACATTGAAAGGCATCTTATGAAACCCGAACAATCTGCTTTTGAAGTTAACCGTGCCCGGTGTAATTAAGCAATTATTGCAATCTGAATCTTTAATGTAATCGATTTTGTTTTCCCTGTAAATTGCGAGGCAAAGGTTGTTATTTGGAAAAGTAGAATAGTTTAAAATATTTGCATCAGTCTTCTTGAAAAATAAAAAGTATTGAATGTACTTTTTCAATATCTCATTTTTCGGCCTGATTATTACGGATTGCATTCTGCTGTAAAAATAGTTAATTGACTACAGTAAACCAACCCGATCTAAATCTCCTGAGATGATATATCTCATAGAACAATAAAATTTATCCCATAGAATGGTCGTCATCCTAATCCGATAGCTATCGGATGTAGCGAAGCGAAATGGAGATATTTTTGTACCGGGTTATTTGAAATCTAATTTAAAAGATTTCGCTTCGCAGGGCCTTCGGATTCTCCACTACGGTCGAAACGATACTTCGAGACCATTCACCTCTCTTGTACATCTGTCGTTCATATTGATTTTTATAAAAGAAATTATCCTTTAGCGTGACAGTAAAATGCTATGTAATATTTGCTATAAAAATTTAAACAGGCTCTAAAACATTTCCTGTGTCAATACGTTTATAAACTGATTCCGGAGTGGTTCCCGGGATACATTAGTTTGGTTAGTTGATAAGGGATATCCTCAAGGTAATCCCTTTCTTTTTATCCAGACGATCCTGTTATCAGACAAAAGAATTCTTCGTTTCCAAGCATTTCAAATCCCCGGTCCTTCCTGAAAGCGCTAACAGCAGTATAAAATATCTTTAAAAAACACGATTATTGACCTGATTCCATTCAAATTCTTTAGTCTATCCCCATTTTCAAAACCTCCGGAAGTAGGATATCAGTGCCGATTCAAGAACATAATCTCTTTTTCCAGTGTTTAAAAGGCATAAACATCTTTAATTTAAACTATGAAATTTATAACATCAAAAGCCCAGGATGGCAGCGAAGTAAATATCCACTATCAGGATTTAGGATCTGGAAGACCTGTAGTACTGATCCACGGCTGGCCGCTCGACCACCAGATGTGGGATTATCAGGTAGCTGCTTTAACTGATGCAGGATACCGTTGCATCACTTACGATAGAAGAGGATTCGGTAAATCAGATAAACCATTGGCAGGTTACGATTATGATACTTTGGCAGATGATTTGAAAGCTGTAATTGACGAGCTTGGAATTGAAAACGCTGTGCTTGTTGGCTTCTCTATGGGCGGTGGCGAGGTGGTAAAATACTTCAGCAGACATGGAGGCAAAGGGGTATCAAAAGCTGTGTTGATAAGTTCAATAGCACCATTCATGTTACAGACAGATGATAATCCGGATGGCGTTCCGCAGGAGAAAATCGATGAAATAGCAGCAGGTATACAGGCAGATCGTGCCGGATTTCTTGGTGGGTTCGGGAAACAGTTCTATGGCGTTGGCTTGCTAAACAAACCTGTGAGCAATGAGATTCTGACCAATGACCTGGTGGTAGCGATGCAGGCAACTTTAAAATCGACGCTGGGCTGTGCGAAGGCTTTCTCATCGACTGATTTAAGGGGAGATATTTCGTCAATAAATGTACCTACCCTGGTTATCCACGGCGATGAAGATCAAACTGTGCCAATCAAAGCAACAGGTGAGCAGGCTGCTGCAATGATCCCCGGTTCAAAATACATTGTTTATCAGGGTGAACCGCATGGACTTTTCATCACGTCGAAGGATCAGCTAAATGCTGATTTGATAGCATTTATAGGTAATTAAACAAGCATTATTTCATCCTGTTACTTAAAAGCCGGTAGGATTATCTCATCCTTCCGGCTTAAAAATCAGTAGGAGCAAAATTATAACGTTTCATCTTTAAATGCATCGCAAATTGACCACATTTAAAGCTGTAGGCTTATTATACTGCCCGCAATTTCTTCTAAAATAAGTTCGGTATCCGGCCGGAAACGGATAAGCTTTCTAAGGCTCAGCCTTTCTTTATGAACGAAATACTGAGGCTTACCAAAAGGATAATGGTTAGGCTAAGTACAGCGAAAGCCAATAAATCACCCTCCACCTGTTGCCTGGTAAAGAGCAAATAAACCATCACGGGGATGGTAACAATAAACACCGTAAAAATTCCTGCGAGGCCATATATATATAGGATGCCAGACTGATCCGGGTCCGGCCTACGCCACCTTTTTCTATCTCGCCGGAGAAAAAAGCAAGCGAGGTTACGCCCCACCCGGAAGAAACACACTAACGAAGTTCCTATTAAGAAAAAGCTTTAACCCATTACCCATGCTGATGTTGGCACCTATGGCCTTAAAGCTGTACCGGTACATAATGGCATGGCAAAGGCAATAAACTATGGTTAATGTAATGCCAAGTACAATTATTAACGTATCAGGTGAACGGAGTATTCCACCAAGCTGATGGAGCTCATACCGCTGATGTAGGAAAAAGAAAATGGCAAAAAGGATAAAGGTAAAGCCAATGATTTCCTTGGCATAGTAACTCCTGGATTTAAAATACTGATGGCTTAGCTTGATCATAGGTCGATCACCTGCCTATGGCTAAAATAACAAATCAGTTCAATAGTAAGACATTTAAAATTATATAAATAACATACCATATTCTTGTTTTAAAAACCAGAAAATACTACATCAGTTAATCTGCCTTTCAACGGCTGACAGTCGTTCCTTTCGAAAAGACTTTTATAGGTTTTTTACTGGAAAAACCAGAAGTCATCGCCCCATCTCACCAAAATTAAAGGAACAATAAACTACTGGCTCGTCATTGGTATAACGGGGCCGTTTAAACTAATTGGTCACACATCTCTATAGATCCGAAATTTTCAAGTAAGGAAAAGATCAGTGAAAATTTCAATGTATTTGACTTTGAGTCGTCTGCCAATGATATGAAAACCATCAAATCGTTAGATAAATATAGCGGACTTGTCTATAGTGTAAAAAAACCTTTGAAAATCTGACTACAACAATTACCAATTGGGCTACTTTTTACAGCACGGCAATCAGGAATTTTATACCTGAAATTTATTCAGTTCTGGAAACAATTAAAAAAAGGATTATGCAAAAAAGAAAATTAGGAAATAATGGATTGGAAGTTTCCGAGTTGGGCTTTGGTTGTATGGGTTTAAACTTTCTGGACGGCAAAGGCCTTGATCAGAAAGAGGCCATAACACTACTACGCAACGCAGTTGAAAGGGGGATCACATTTTTTGATACCGCCGAGGCTTACGGACCTTACACCAACGAAGAAATTGTTGGCACAGCATTACAGCCTTTTAGAAAAGATGTGGTAATTGCTACAAAATTCGGTTGTAAGGATGCCAGACCAGCGGTAGGTTTAGACAGCAGACCCGAAACGATCAGAGCAGTCACCGAAGCATCTTTAAAAAGATTAAAAACAGATTACATTGATCTGCTTTATCAGCACAGGGTTGACCCTAATGTTCCGATAGAAGATGTTGCAGGAACAGTAAAAGACCTTATACAAGAGGGCAAAGTTAAATATTTCGGTTTATCGGAAGCAAGTGCTAAAACGATTAGAAAAGCACATTCAGTTCAGCCTGTTTCAGCGTTACAAAGCGAATACTCTCTGTTTTGGCGTGAACCGGAAGATGAAATCATACCGACGTTGGCAGCGCTAGGAATCGGTTTCGTTCCCTTCAGTCCTTTAGGTAAAGGCTTCCTTACAGGTATCATCAACAAAAAATTAGAAGATGTCGACCGCAGAAATATCATTCCTCGTTTCAGCGAAGAAAATATAAAGGCCAATCTGGTTTTAGTGGATGCACTTTCTGAGATTGCACAACAAAAAAATATAACAACCGGACAATTAGCATTGACCTGGCTCTTAGCGCAAAAGCCCTGGATCGTACCTATTCCCGGGACTACAAAACTGCATCGTTTAGAAGAAAACATCGGCAGTACAAATATTGTATTAACAACCGACGAAATTACAAAAATTGACACAACAGTAAATGGGATTACCCTTGTGGGTGAGCGCTATCCCGAATTTTTAGAAAAACAAATAGACAAATAAAAACGAACAGCAATGGAAAATATTAAAGGAAAAGTTGTAGCCATTACAGGCGCAAGCAGCGGAATGGGCAAAGCCATCGCCATAGCATTAGCAAAAAACGGTGCCAAGGTTGTTTTGGGTGCAAGGAGAACAGCAGAATTGCAACAAGTTATTGAAGAAATTAAATGCGAAGGTGGCGAGGCCACCTTTTCGCAAATCGATGTGAAGAATAAAGCCGACCTGACGCGGCTGGTCAATACAGCAGTTAAACAATACAGAAAATTGGATGTTATTGTAAATAACGCAGGTATTAGTCAATTAAGCCGCATTGACGAATTGGATATTGAAGGTTGGGAAGAAATGATTGATATTAACCTTAAAGGCGTTTTGTACGGGATGGCGGCCGCAATTCCCATTTTCAAACAACAACAATCTGGTCATATCGTCAATATCATTTCAACTTCAGGAATAAAGATTGTGCCCACGCAGGGCGTTTATGCAGGAACTAAAAATGCCATTCGCACGATTGCAGAGGCGTTTCGTCAAGAGTCTGACGGAAATATACGCATCACGGGTATTTCACCCGGATTTGTGAAAACAGATTTTGCGAACAACATTAAAAACGCAGAAATGAAAACAGCTATTCAAAAAGGCATGGAACAGATTGCCATCAACCCCCTGGCTATCGCCAATGCTGCAATTTATGCTATAAGCCAACCGGAGGATGTTGAAATTGGCGACATTGTGATTCGTCCATCCAAACAAAATTAATTAAATTCGCTAACGAAAAATGCACCAACAATCTAACATCAATCACATTCAGCGTATATCTCAATTGGTGCGAATCCTGGGATTTCCTGCACCATCGCACCCGTTGATTGCATTGGTTGACTACAATAATGTTTCGATGGAAAAGTTTCCAAAAGGGCAAAAAATAAGTCTTGATTTTTACAAAATATCCTTTAAACCTACCTTCACAGGACAAATAAAATACGGGCAGGGATATTACGATTTTGAAGAAGGCGGACTGGCGTTTTTGAAGCCTAAACAAATCGTTTTTTCACCCGAAGAGACAGAGAGCTATGAAGGGATTGCCTTGTATTTTCATCCGGATTTTATCCGAAATTATCCATTAGGAAAAACAATAAATCAATACGGGTTTTTCTCTTACGATGCTTCAGAGGCCTTATTTGTATCTGCAAAAGAAAAAGAAATCATAGCCAATTTATTTACTACAATAACCAATGAATTAGACAACAATATTGACAGTTTTAGTCAGGATGTTTTGGTGTCGCAAATAGAATTGTTATTGAACTACAGCAATCGTTTTTACAACAGGCAATTTATTACGAGGAAAGCAATCAATCACGACATCATAACTTCTCTGGACGAACTTTTAAACAGCTATTTTGAAGATGAAAATAGTCTGAAAAACGGCTTGCCATCAGTAAAATATATCAGCACGGAAATAAAGCTGTCTCAACGCTATTTGAGTGATATGCTGAGTTCATTGACAGGGCTAAACACACAACAGTACATACAGAACGCAATCATAGAAAAAGCTAAAGAAAAATTATCAACTACAAATCTTTCCGTTTCGGAAATTGCTTATGAGTTGGGCTTTGAACATTCACAATCATTTAGCAAACTCTTCAAAACAAAGACAAATGTTTCCCCTTTGGAGTTCAGGCATTCGTTTAATTAAAAACGGCAGAAAACGGAAGAATAACAGCAAATGCCACAGATATTTCTTTGACAATATCAGAGCGGAAAGTGCATTTATCTTCAAAAATCCATTATATCTACCTGGAATAAGACTAGTCCAAGCGAACAGGATTCACAAAACATGTGATAAAATTCAGGAAATCCAAATGATTGGCCTCTCATTGAGCAAAATAGCAAGCCATAAATTTCAACACCGCAACGGTTCATCACAGACATAATAGAAAAGTTTCAGCGCAAACTGCCTTTCTTGTGGGTAATAAAAAATGGCGGTATAATGAAACCATTTATTACAATAAACGTTATAGATTCATTTTTTGAATATACCACAATACATTAACTTTATAGCTTTAAAATCTACCCCATGTCCATTGCACCCGGTTTTCTTGATGCGCGTACGGTAATTGAAATATTCACTCATACAAAGACTGCGACGGCCCTTCATATTGGTCGGGATGCATATATACAGTTTGCAAACGATGCAATGCTGCGTATATGGGGCAAGGACCGGTCAGTTATAGGCAAATCCCTACAGGAGGCACTTCCAGAGCTTAAGGGACAACCTTTTATTGAGATGTTTGCCAGAGTATGGGATGATGGGCTGACCATTTCCGGTGCAGATACCCCGGCCAAACTGATTGTTGACGGCAGAGAGCAGCTGTTCTATTTCGATTTTGAATATCGGGCCATCCTTGATATAAATGGCAAAACCATTTGTATCCTGCACAGCGCCACAGATGTTACAGACCGTTTTTTTAAACAAATAGCAATTGATGAGGTAAATGAACATGTTGGGTCTCTTAAAAGGGAACAGGACATCAATGAAAAGCTCAATACTCAAAATGAGGACCTTGCTACTGCGATGGAGGAACTTAAGGCAACCAATGAAGAACTCCATGCAACGAAAGAAAGACTGGAGCAACTGAACGGAAAACTTGATGTGCTGGTAAAGGAAAGGACGGAGAAGATTTCTTTTCTAAACCAGGAACTTGAGGCTTCCAATGAGGAGATCAGGGCTTCCAATGAAGAACTTTTAGCCACAAATGAGGAACTTTTCACGATCAACGAAAAGATGGAAATGCTGATCGAAGACCTGGCGGAAGGAGAGCGCAAATTCAGACGGCTCATCCAGCAGGCACCTGTTGCAATCAATGTATTTAAAGGTACTGATCTAATTATTGAGAGTGCCAACGACCGGATGCTGGAAATCTGGAATAAAACAGAAGCAGTCGAGGGAAAAAGATTCGAAGAGGCACTCCCTGAGATTGCAAACCAGCCTTTTCTAAAAATTCTTCATGACGTGCTGGAAACCGGGATACCTTATCATGGCATGGAGAGCAAGGCAATCATTTTCAAATCCGGTGTAGCAGAAGAGCGATATTTTAATTTTACTTACCAGCCAATAGCCGACGAAGATGGCAAAATTGGAAGCATTCTCCAGGTAGTCACCGAAGTTACCGAACAGGTGAATGCCAGACAGGAAATCTCTGAAATGAATACCAGACTGAATATCGCCATGGACGCCGGGTCACTGGGATCTACAGAAGTTGACCTTGATAGCGGGACCATGAAGTATAATCAAGAGTTTAAGCGGATGTTTGGGAAAAAACCAGAAGAAGATTTCGTTTATGGAGATATGTTCGAAGCCATGCTTCCAGAGTACAGGGATAAGATCAGAGAACTGGTCCGTATAGCAAAGGAAAACCACAGCATATACAAAGGAGAGTACCAGATCCGGTGGCCCGACGGATCGCTGCACTGGATCAGCGCACATGGCCGGGCGAGGTACGACAGTCAGGGAAAACCGGTAAAAATGGTCGGAATACTGTCCGAGGTGACAGAGATGAAAGCAGACGAGCAGCGAAAAAACGATTTTATCGGCATGGTTAGCCACGAACTCAAAACACCTCTGACCTCCCTAACCGGTTATGTACAGCTCCTGCAAAGCAAGGCTAAAAAAAGCGGGGACAGTTTTACCTCAACCGCATTGGAAAAAGCCAACAACCAGCTAAAAAAGATGACTGGCATGATCAATAGTTTTCTCAATGTCTCCAGACTGGAATCAGGGAAAATCCATATTGAGAAACAAAACTTCGACCTATCAGATCTGATAAGCGAAATGGGGGCCGAATTCAGGGTGACAACAAATAGCCACAGTATTATATTTCATCAGGCCGGGGCTGTATTTGTAAATGCCGACAGGGATAAAATTGGACATGTGGTAACCAACCTGATCAGTAATGCGGTCAAATATTCTCCTGCCGGAACAGCAATTAGTATCAACTGCAGAATAGAAGACAGTAACGCAGTGGTATCAGTGAGCGATGAGGGACGAGGAATCAGCAAGGAAGATATAGAGAAACTTTTCGAGCGTTACTACCGTGTAAATGATCAGTCACAAACCATCGCAGGTTTCGGGATTGGACTATATCTCTGTTCAGAAATCCTCGAGCGGCACAATGGAAGGATTTGGGTAGATAGCGAACCGGGCAAAGGATCCACCTTTCAATTTAGCCTCCCAATTTAAAATCGATGGATAAGAGATAAACTTTTTATATCCGGGCTGAAGAAAAGTCATCCCTGCTTTATACTCCATGACCACAGCTATTAAATTTCTGCCAGAGCTTTAAATAACCACATAAAGGCCATAAATAATTGCTTTTTATTTTGACAAACCGGAAAAAAAGGAAAGCAATAACAGCCCGGATTTTCATGAATAATCAGGACATCAGCCTGGCAAACCATCTAAAACCCAGATGTAGAATATGCGATAGTGGCATAAAAAGACAGCCAAATAGCACTACTTATAAAACTAAATTCAAATTCCTTCAAACATAAGGGGGTACTTTCACGTTAAAATTACATTAAAAGAAGTTTATAAGAAAGAAAATTTACAGCTAAAGCGTTATTCTAATGGACCACAGGTATGGGTTAATGAGCAGTGAGGAACTACTGGAAATATATAGTTTAACGAAAACAGCCACCTCGGTACACCGCGGGGAAGATGCGGTCATCGAGAGTGCAAACCAGGCCATGTTAAAGATATGGGGAAAGGACAGCAATGTCATCGGCAAATCCTTGCTGGATGCATTGCCTGAGCTTGGCGGTCAGCCCTATCCTGATATGTTCCGTAAGGCATGGCTGGATGGCAAGACCTGCTCCGGGCAGGGATCGCCCGCAGAACTCAAGGTTGACGGAAAAACCAGCACCTACTACTTCGATTTTGAGTACCTACCTATCAAAAACAGTGAAGGTAAAGTAATTGCCGTACTGAACAGCGCGATTGATGTTACCGAAAGGGTTCTGAAAGAACAGGCAATTGAAAAAGCAGAACAAACACTTACCTCCCTCCAGGGTTATAAGGATATCATCTCCGTTTTGGAAGAGACAAGAAAAGAACTTCATGAGCTTAATTCTGAACTTGAAGAGCGCGTAGAGCGCAGAGTTATCGAACTCGCCGAGAGTGAGGAACGTTTCCGGATCATGGCAGAAGGCACCGAGCTACTAATCTCGGTTGGCGATGAGGACAATAACCGTATATATTTTAACAAGCGCTGGGAAAATGTCACCGGAAGAAAGATTGAAGAGCTGCTACGCAATGGCTGGGTTGATCTTATTCATCCGGAAGAAAAGCAGCAGTTTATCAATGCTTACATGGAAAGTTTCAAAAAGCGGGAAGTCTTCAACATGGAGTTCCGCATGCCCGACAGCAAAGGCGAATACCGCTGGTATTTATGCCAGTGCCCTCCAAGGTTCCGATCCGACGGTTCTTTTGCCGGATATATTGCCTCCTGCCTGGATATTACCATGAGAAAGAACGAAGAGATCAGAAAGAACGAATTCATAGGGATGATTAGCCATGAGCTCCGCACCCCGCTAACCTCCCTGAATGGTTTCATCCAGATCATGAAAACACGTCTTGATGCTATGAACCGAGATAATTTCGAACGTGCATTAAACAAATCGCAGATACAGATCAATAAAATGTCGAAAATGATTGCCGGTTTTCTGGATATCTCAAAACTGGAATCAGGGAGTCTTGAACTCCAGCAGGAACCCTTCCAGCTCTCAGAGCTACTTAAAGAAGTTGTGGAAGAGCTCTCCTTTATGCACAGCACACACAAGATCACCTTTCAGTCAACCTGTAGCCTGAGGGTGTTCGCAGACCGCAATAAGATCTCAGCTGTGATATACAACCTGGTCGGAAATGCCATAAAGTATGCGCCTCCTGGCAGCAATATAAAAATCCAATGCAGCAAAGATAAGGCAGGACTGATGGTTAGAGTGAAAGATCAGGGGCCTGGGATAGAAAAGAGCGAGATGGAAAAGATTTTTGGCCGCTATTACCGCTCTAAGGGAAGCCCTACAGTTTCCGGTTTCGGCATAGGACTTTTTCTATGCAGGGAAATCCTTATCAAACATGAAGGCAACATCTGGGTAGAAAGCGAGGAAGGTAATGGTGCGCAATTCTATTTTACACTCCCGGAACATGCTGTATAAGCAAAACTATTTTCATGGCTAAATGTTGTTCAGAAAAAATCCGCTACATGAAACACAAACTGTCCCTATTCATCCTTGTTCTTTTTATTTTTATCATCAGCTGCAAAAAAGATGCTGAAAATGTTCCGGCAAACAACGATCCTGCCGCACTTAAACAAAAAGTTTTGGGTAACTGGATCACCACGAGCGTGATCATCGAGTATTATGATGCGACTGGGAAACTGGTAAATTCTGTAGATCAGTCTGGTACAGGTGAGCAGACCTGGGAGTATTTTGAAAATAACTCTGTGAACAGTTATGATATTAGGGGTACAAGAACCTATACATACAGTTTCTCTAGCAGCAATAATGTCAACTACATCAGCATTACAAATAATCCCACCGAAACCTACAAAGTCACCATAGATAACAATAAAATGACATGGTCGCTTGAAGCGCCATATAAAAATGACCCCGCTTATGCTACTGCAAAGCTGATTTTTTATTTTACCAGGAAATAAATCGTAAGGCTATCCAATGCCTATCACATCCTGTTAATTGAACGTTTCCGGCATTTGCATAATTATTTTCTGCGAGACGCTATAATACATCTTCCGGTTTATCAACTTCAAGAGTCATCTGATTTAGCACTCCTGAGCATTCTTTTTCCTTCTAAATTCATATTGAATGTACCGGAAATTAAGCGCTTTTAAGTTTTATTTTAACCTCACCAATTTAATTTAAATTTTCGGCTACAAGAAAACACTTTTCGGCTACAAGCGTACAGAAACAAAATCTGAACTTTGCTACATTAAATGATATCAAAATGAAAGTATTTGTTACAGGCGCTACAGGTTTCGTAGGAACTGCCGTAGTACAGGAATTATTAGCCAATGGACACCAGGTTTTGGGATTGGCCCGCTCGGAAGAATCAGTAAATAAATTGATTGTAGCCGGCGCAGAAGCGCACCGCGGAGATTTAAACGATTTTGATAGTTTGAAATCAACAGCTATCGCTTCAGATGCAGTAATTCACTTAGGCTTTGTCCACGATTTTACGAGATTCGCGGAAATGTGTCTACTTGATGGAAAAGTGATTGAAACAATAGGCGAAGCATTATTAGGAACAGACAAACCCTTTCTCATCACTTCAGGAACTGCACTTTTTTCAAAAGACGGAATCACAACTGAAAAAGACCTTTCCGCAAACAATCCTCATCCCAGAATTGCAACAGAAAATGCAGCCGATGCCGTAGCCGCAAAAGGTGTGAAAGTTGCCGTTGTAAGACTCTCTCCATCGGTTCATGGAAAAGGAGATTTAATTGGTTTTGTTCCAATCTCAATTAATATTGCAAAAGAAAAAAGAAAAGCTGCTATAATTAATGATGGTAGTAATTTCTGGCCTGCTGTCCACGTACGAGATGCAGCAAAATTGTACCGGTTAGCTTTGGAGAAACCTTTCATCAGTGGAACAAGATATCACGCAGTGGCAGAACAGGGAATTCCGTTTAAAGACATTGCAACATTTATTGCAGAAAAATTGCAGGTTCCGGTTGTTTCCCTGACAAACGATGAAGCAGCAGAACATTTCGGCTGGTTTGCACATTTTGCAAAGCTTAATAATCAGACTTCAAGTGAAGTAACTAAGGCAACATTAGGTTGGAATCCTCAATACCCAACTTTAATGGAAGATTTGCAAAATGACGTTTATTTCTCTGAGACAAAATAGTCTGTATCTATATATTCATTAAATTTGATTAAATATTAAACTGATGTCTGATTCGCCGATAAGAATAAAAACCATCGCTCAATTCCATACTTTGCGTGGTTTACCTAAGCCAAAACATCCGCTCATCAGTGTGATAAATTTTGAAGATATGGCGCCAGCTCCGGAAAGTGGAAAGCAGAGCTTGATGTTTGATTTTTACATGATTTCTGTCAAACGAGATATGAATCATAAATATAGATACGGGCAGCAGGATTACGATTTTGATGAAGGCGTGATGTTCTGCATGGCCCCACATCAGATACTGAGCGTCATACGAGAAGAGAATGGCAAAAATCCGTCCGGATGGATGATGATGATTCATCCGGATTTTCTTTGGAATACACCAATGGCAGGCGCAATCAGGAAATATGAATTCTTTGATTATTCTGTCAATGAAGCCTTATTTTTATCCGAAGATGAAGAAATGAAAATCCAGCAAATTACTGATAATATTAAGCAGGAATATCAAAGCAACATTGATAAATTCAGTCAGAACATTATTATTTCTCAGTTGGAAACGCTTTTAAATTATGCTGAAAGGTTTTATCAGCGACAATTTATTACACGTCACAAAGCGCATCATCAATTTTTAGAACGGCTGGAAATTCTGTTCAAAGATTATTTCGAAGGAAATAATCTCAAAGAAAAAGGTTTACCGGGTGTTCAGCTTCTTTCAGACAAATTCAATATGTCGCAATATTATATGCGCAGTCTGTTGAAAACTTTAACCGGACAAACCACACAACAATACATCCACGAAAAGCTAATTGAAAAAGCTAAAGAAAAACTCTCAACAACTGAACTTTCAGTGAGTGAAATTGCTTATGAACTGGGCTTTGAGCATTCCCAGTCTTTCAGTAAATTATTTAAAGCTAAAACTGATATTTCGCCTTTGGAATTCAGAAAGTCGTTAAATTAAAATTCTTCGAAAGTTATTCAAAGTCTTCTTAATTTAAGACGGAAAGTTTCTGAATTTTTTCACTAGTATATATTAGACTTCCGGCAACCTATTTGATCAAATACAGCTTTTGATCATTATTGGTAAATAAAGCGTATTGTAGTTTATCATTTGTATAGTACATATACCCGTTGATATGCATTACGGGCTGTACTTTGTTCTTAGAAAGCGTACCAATGTTTTTGCCATCAATTTCTACCATTGAAGCATGCGATTCTTCATCAAGATACATGAACTCCTTCAACTTCAGGGTATCATTTTTAAAAATCACATCGGTAAACAGGTAACCGGGATAAAGCATTTTTGTGAAACCCGGCGCATTCCCTCCCCCTCCTGAAAAGCGAACCTTTTCTAATTTTAACCTCTGAAAATATTTGTACATTATGTTTGGTGTGCTGATGATCTCTTCGTCAGCAGATTTTTTCTTATTTATTCGTTTGAAAAGATTATTCCATGACATTTCCTGCAAATAAGTTGATGAAAAATACTTACGCACGTCTTCAATAGTGTAAAACTGAAAGCATTCATCGCCGATGATGTAGGTGATGACAGCATAGCTGGAAACCGCCTGAGTAGTTTGCAGGCCCTCTCCAACCTTTTTTTGGGGAACAGGACTATCAAAGTTATAATCCACGTAAACAGCTTTGGATTGCTTGGCGATATCGGAAAGTTGTTTACTTTGTTTTTCATCATCCCAATCAAAACCAGAATTTTGTGTAGTAATTCTGATCGGCGTTTTTAAACCATTGAAGCTCCATCTGTAATATTGATGTGCCTGCTTCTCTATAATAAAACCTTTCAGAAACACAATATCTTCAGGTCTGGACATCAGGATTAGCGTATCGGCTACATTCCCGTCAGCGTCGAGCCTAATAAATGAATTTTTCCTTTCACCTGAAAAGCCAGAGACAATAATATTGTACTCTGATGTTAAAAAAATTTCGATGTTCCTTTTGCTTTCCAGTAGCAGGCTCATCTGAGTGTTTCCACTCTTAATGGCTACCAAACTATCAATCGACTTGTACTGTACAAATTTACTTGGTAATTGATCTTCAACTTTTGCAAAACCTTCTTTTGAAATCTGGTAACATAAAAATACAAGCAGTAAAATGATTGGAACGATATAAAGAATTTTCATTTTTTATGGTTTATTTTAATTATATCTCTTAGCTTTTTCCATTAAAATATAGCGAGTCGCGGAAGATATTTTCTGATTATTGCTTTGGTTAATTAACATCCTATCGCCTATGGCTGCATCAGTATCGGCTGGCTCAATACAAAACGACAACACAAAGTTAAAGAAATAGACAAATATCACAAACATGTGATATATTTGTATTGTGGTTCAACAACCGGGTTTAAACTTCATAAGCGTTTTTAAAAAATATTCATTAAAATGATCAGGATTGAAATTTTACCATTAGACGGAATCGAGATTGAAAACATTGGAAAACTTTCATTTGGACAATCTAAACTGGAGATTGAAAAATTATTGGGAAATCCTTCAAAAAGTTCAAATTTAAAACAACTTTTTTATGACCAGTACGATGTCCGTATCGACTTTGACAACGAAGGAAATGCAGAGTTTATAGAATTCCTTTATGGACCGTTTCCGGAAAATACGGAGCTGTCAATTTATGGAATCAACCCATTTGAAATTGGGGCAGATAAACTTATTGAAATCCTTGCCGAAAAAAATAATGGTAAAATAGACGACAGTGAAGCTGAGTATTGTTATGCGTTTTTAAATATTTCAGTGGGAATCTGGCGGCAATTAATAGAAAAAGGCGTTGAGGAAAGCATCGCAGAAATGAAAGCTGACCATAAATATGAGGAAAACAAAGATTGGCTGAACGAAGATTTGAAGAGGGCAAAAAACTTTTGGACAATTGGGATTGGGGTAAAAAGTTATTATGAATAATTAGGTGCGGGTACGCCATTTGTTTAATTTATATTTTTAACCTCAGTAAAATGTATGATGTTATAAAATCCGAGAACAACCTATTAAACCGTTTGCCTAAACGCGCTTCACCGATTAAAAAGTTATTCAAGCTTCCGCTGGTGAGTTCTACCTACCTGAATTTCGTTACAAACCACCTTGGCTGTGAAATTACACCAGATATTGTGCTATTTGGATATGAAGCAGTTTTACAAGAAAATAAAATTGTACAGGAAGCCTATCCCACGATCGGGAATATACTATGGTTGATTGGTAGCACCGGCCAAGGAGACAGTTGGTTTTTGGATCGAGCAACAGGATACTTACTTTTTTTTGATCACCAACAGGGCGAATATGAAAAGCTTGATCAGTTCATGAACCTGAACATCAGCTTTATCAATTTTTTAAGCATGGCCTTTTTATATGCTGAACTAGAAGAGATTCTGGATTCAAAAGATCTATCCGGAAATGAAATCAAAGCATTTGAGCATGCCGTGAACGGGATTCATCCAGGCCTATATTCCCAATACCCTTTTGACTATTTTAAATAACTAATCAGGTCCATGAACAATAAATTTTTGACAAAATTCGCTCTAACACTATTAATTATCGTTAACGGTTACTCCGCTTTCGCTCAAACAAAATATCAAAAAGACTTCAATGGCTTTTGGTCTGACATTAATGATAACTATGCATACTTTGAAGAGCAAAACATTGACTGGAAGAAAGTTAAAGAAATCTACGAACCGCAAGCCGGAAAAATTTCAAATGACAATGAATTTATTCAGCTGCTCGAAAATATATTTAATGAACTGTATAACGGACATTCCTCATTAAGCACAAACCTGAAAACATCCAACAGGTTAATTCCATCGGGTTCAGATTTATACATCGAAAAATCGGGAAACAGGTACCTTATAAAAGATTTAAGGAAAGGCTTTGGGGCAGATTTGGCGGGTTTAAAAATAGGAATGGAAGTCACCCTGTTTAACGGAAAACCTATTGATGAACAGCTAAAAAAATTCCTGCCGAAATTCGCCGACCAGTACAATCAAAAAATGTATCAATATGCCATTGATATGCTTTTTGCAGGAACGCATGATTCAAACAGGGAAATTGTTGCAACGGAAAATGGAAAGCCAACAACTTTTCATCCTGTTAGCTATGGGAATAGAAATGAACTTTTTTACAGTAAAGTACTCAATGAAAGTACCGCCTATATCAAAATCAATAATTCCCTGGGAAGCAACAATCTCATCACAGCATTCGATCAGGCGTTCGATAGTCTATTTCAATATAAAAACTTAATTATTGATTTAACGGAAACACCGAGTGGTGGAAATTCAACCGTTGCAAGAGCAATAATGGGAAGATTTACTGATAAACTGCTTCCCTTCCAGGTTCACGAATTTGATGAGAGAGAATACTAGACTAAAAGACATTGGCTAGAATACGTAACACCCCGCAAGAAAATCTATACTGGGAAAATTTATATTTTGGTAGGCCATTGGACAGGAAGTATGGGAGAAGGAATGGCAATTGGTTTTGATGGCATGGAAAGAGCAAAAATTATCGGGACAAAAATGGCAGGTCTGCTGGGTGCAATTTCCAACTTTCGCATGTTGGAAACTAAAATCGGGTTTCAATTCCCAACCGAAAGACTTTACCACATCGACGGGACACCAAGAGAAGATTTTTTGCCGAAAATTTTAACCCAAAATATTGAAGAAACCTTGCAGAAAGCCAAGAAAATAAAATGAACAAGCGAATCAGAATTTATTACCCAAAAAAGTTCAATTGATCCAAAAAATGAAAATTAAAAGATAAAAATGAATAAAAAGCTAATTTTCCTATCCATTATTTCTATTCTGCTGAATGCGTGTTCCATCACAAAAAACTTAAAAAGCACGCAGACCGGTCACGAATGGAAAGCAACTTACGATAACTTTAACGCAACAGAAAAACTAAAATTCAGCGCGCAGAAGGATGCTGTTGTTTATTTAAGTTCCAAAATCAATTCAGATAAGGGAACGCTGGATTTAATATTAAACAATCAAAAGTTAGCTGACCAGCATCAAGTCAATCATTACCGGATAAATCTTGATAAAGGGGCAGCAATCAGTATCTCGGGCAAAAATGCGACAGGTTCATTCAGCCTGAGCTATCCTGTTTATAAGAAAAAAGACATCCGGATCATTTACAAAAAGAACATCGAACTATTAGCACTAAGTTATCTCCTGGCTAATTACGAGGACTTTACAGACTTTTCGAACAAGCCACCTATTTTTAAGGATTTATACGCACTAACTTCAAAAATAGCATTCGAGTTCAAACCCTTTTTAAATTCCAAAAACCTTAACCTGATCAAAACCTATCTGGACAGGGATTTCTATCTGCATTATTCAAATTTCATTCTGAGCCTGGATGATTTTCCAAATGCAAAGGTGACTAGTGTTACCGACATCACCCATTTTAAATCGAAAGAAGATGCAGAAAGGTTTGTAACAGCCTTCAACGATTTTTTTATGGAGGTGAATTTCCAGGATTTTCTGACCAGATATACTCCATACTATAAAAAGATGACCGAAGAGGTTGCCCTGAACCTGCCCAAAGAAAATTTCATTTCAGAAATGGAGAACTACTTTGGTAAGAGTGTCCCCGAGTATATCCTCTACCCTAGTTTAACGCTCCCCTTCAGCTCTGGTTTTGCCGTTGGAGACAAAAATACAATTGGAAATATCTTTGCAAGCTTTAACCAGCCCGGGGAAATAAACGATGTGGCAAAGCTGAACTTAGGTTATAGTAATGCCCTGTCACTCCGAACCATTTGCATCCATGAATTCGGCCATTCATTCGTAAATCCAGCGGTAGACCTGGCAGACCAAAACATTATTCAGGCGAAGGCCTTTCTTTTCGACCCGATAAAAGATAAAATGACCCAGGAAGGTTATAACCAATGGAAAATCTGCCTTTACGAACACGTCAACCGGGCCAATGAAGTGATCATGGCCAGGCACCTGGGTGATGAAGCCAAGGCAAATGATATTTTAAAAGACAATATTGAAAACCGCACATTTATCTATCTTCCCCAGGTCATTGAAAAACTGGAGTTCTGGTACGATAATGAATTTTTAGATAAAACCTATGAGCAAAAAGTGAGTGAAATCATTTCAGAATTGAGATAAAGTAGTTAAATAAAAAATATTCATGTGTACTGAAAATGCTAATCTCAAATAATGCTTACAAATAGGCCAGATCAATAAGTTGCCTGAGTGCCTTTTTGATCGCTTCCTGTCCAGAAGGCTGCTGCAGGTCTATCCCACAGAATGGGTTTTCCTGCATCTTCGTATGCAGGGTTAGGTAATATACCCCGCCCATCAGTATGGCATACATGGCTCTGAAATTTTTGTCACCAGAGGCAAAATGCTTGTCGAAAACCTCGCTCAATACCTGATCGCCAATGTTTTCACGCTTAAGGTCCAGTTCCTTTAATATGGACAACTTTTCGCTGAGCCCCCAGGTAATGATACGCCGCATTTCTTCATTGTTGATCAGGCTGTCGAACTGGCCCTCCAGAACGCTATAGGCAAGGGTTTTTCCAGAATCTGCTTTACTCGCCTCTACAATGCCACCAATATCTTCAGGGTTAATCTTCCAGTAGTCATTGTTTTCAAGATACTTTTTAATCAATCCCTCAATGCCACCAAAATAGTCATAGATTAGCCTCCTGTCCACTTTTGCCTCCTCTGCAACCTTGGAGATACTCAACCCGGAAAAACCATCTTTTTTCAGAATTTTTCCAAGTGCAGTGATCAGGTTCGCTTTTGTGCGCTCCTTGTTTCTAACTGGCCCATCTGTAACTTTTCTTGCCATCCGATTCAACTTTCGTGCAATTTGCGATTTTTTGAGGCATCATCAAAGATTTTGCAAGATAAAGCCCTTTCTGGATCTTTTTTAGGGAACCGCAATTGAGATCATATCGCCAGTTTAAAAAAAATATATCACGAATATATGATATAAAAAATTCTTTTTTATTTTTGACTACAAGCAAAAGGTGCAAAATGGCAATAACGCTCAGGATATCAAAATCGAAAGAAACAATCACCATTTTCCACATATTAGAATGGATATTTACCATCAAATAAATTATATGGAAAAATTTAAGGATCTCCATCTTCTCGAAGGTAGACTTATCGGAAATATCAACCTGATGGAAATTGGTAGGGTTACAGTGGAACTGGATCTGGAGGAAGATGATCCCGGTGTAGCGGATTTTAGTGATCTGATGTTACAGGCAGAAGTATGGATAAGGACTTTCAATGCAGAAATCTTACAGAAACTCCTAACAGCGATAGCCGTTGAACTGACAGATGCGGCATACTCCGGGTCAGACTATAAACCAGTGAGCAGCGACTATGCCAGCCTCGAACAGTCACTTGAACTCAACAAAATATGCTTTTATCAGGACGCTGTGGTCTCACTTATTTTTGAATCCATCACAGAATATCCTGACATGGAAATATATTGTTTGTTGGGAGAATCGTTTTTAATAGATGATCTTACAGTGGAACACAAATGAGTTTTCCTGATTCTAATTATCGCCAGAAAAAAGATTTAAAAAAATACGCCGAAACCACAAATAATTACCTGATTTACAAAACCTTAACCCCATAAATTTATACCGAAGCAGCCTTTAGCAGGTACTGGTAGATTTTATCCTTCTCCAAGTCCCATTCAATTTTTTTGACGGGAATCTTTGCCATTGGCGTCTCCATAAGCGGGTGGTTAAAATCAATGGTAAAAAGCCCCTGTTTTGCTCTGATCGTCTCTATCAAACAGATCTCGTATGGAATATAATCCAGCGACAAAATTTCCGAAAACTTGTTTTTAAGGTCTAGTGCACTATAAATATGGAAATCACAGATTTCGCTCGTAAGCGTTGCCAACAACTCCCTGTCTTCCGAGTCCCAATTGTCAAGCAACCGCCTATACACATTATCTTCAGGTAATATGGAATACAGTTCCGAGTTTATTGTTCCAAACTCGTGCAGATCGTACAAGATGGCCATAAACAAATGATGGGTCTCACGGCTCGGATAATTGCCTCCATCTTCCTCTAAGAGCAACTGAAAATATGCTCTCGAAACTTTGGCCAGATTATCCATTCCCCAGATCAAGGAAATGTCTTTGCGTTTGTGCAGGAAAATGAAGCCATTTTGGATGCCTTCACCAGGCTCTTTGAGGATTACCAGGATATTGCCGCAAAATCGGCCAGGGCGGGCATCTGCTGTTTCACGCGAAAGATCCCTACGCAGTATGCCTTGCGCTTTTATCCCGGTGCCAGGGATGGCCTGGTGGTCGAATACGACAAAACGCTGCTGGAGGAACATTTTGCGCGCAAGATCGGGCTGGGTGACTGTTTTAAAAGGGTAGATTACCGAAAAAACCCGACACTGTTTGAAAGTGCGGCGGGAGTGGATATGCTTTGGGAGGAATCCCGGAACCTGAACGTTTACAAGGGCATGATGGGCATTCTATCCAACGCGAAATTAACAGATGAATTATTTGTCAAGATGTTTACGCGTATTATCAAGAAGTATAGTTATCAAAAGGAATCGAGGATTATTCTCGCGGGCAGAAATATCCCGGATGATTCGGCGGATATTTTGGGCTATGCGGTTAAGATTCCCAGGGAGGCAATTGTAGGAATTCGGGTGCATCGAAACTGTAAAAAAGAAATCAAAGAAAAGCTATTGACGCTGGGCTATCCGGTTAAGGATATGGTGAAATGAAGCCGCGATTTCCAGGTTGGCAGCAGAGAAGCAGACCATAGCTTGCTTTCCTGCTGCCTGTTGGCTTAGTGAACCGTGACCGTTCTGTTCACCGTGCCTGAAACGGGAACATCAATCGAATCCAGCAGTTTGGTTTTTGCACCGCTTATGGAATCTTTTGCGGTGATGTAATAACGGCGCGCCAGGATGTTATATTTTCGGTAGCTTCCCGTGGTGCTGGTTTTATCGTTAAGGATGGCGAACCGTGCTGAATCTACGATTGCCGCGGACCTGTTGGCGTATATACGAAAAGGGTAATTCGGCAGTTGACCTGTGGAGGAACCGAAGGAAAGGGCGAATCCGTTCTGGTATACGGGCCTGACGGTGAGCACGACACCGCGCTGCGCGCCTGCCAGGGTATTGAGCTGAACGGATCCTTTGTAAAAAATATGGTCTTTCAGGAAATTGGCGTACAGTACTGCATCTTTGCTAGCGGTCGAGGGCAGGAAAAAATTGCCCATTGAGTCGGTCAGGGTCTTGGACAGATAAGTCGTGGTATCACTCCCGGCATTGAAAAATATGCTCACTTTGTTCATGGTCGAGGTGACCGGGACGGCCAGGGTATCCCGTATTTCAAGTCTTCCGCTAAGGCCGGACGCATTGAGGTTTTCATATTTGTTGCAGCGGTAGAAAAGCACTGCGAGCAGGAAAAGCATGCAGGTAATCAGGATGTGGTTTTTCATTTGGATAGGCTTAACAGTTTGGCAATTTGGGCGAATAGGGTGATGTCGGTGGAGATCCCGATGTAAAATCCTGGGCGATAGCGTTTTTGGCTGCTACTTTGGATACCGGACGTATAGGTATTGTAGGTGTAGCGGTTCCAAACGGCGCCAAAATTGACCGAAATGCCCGTCCAGGGATCAAGGCCTGCTCCGGTAAAGATGTTGCCAAGGGGATCCGAGAGGTCGAAGCCGACGTCCAGATGTGTTCTCGACCAGAACAGATTTTTGCCATGGCTATCTTTGCCGCCGATGAAGTTGGTGTTGCGGATGTCAATTTTTTTGAGGTAGACTTTCAGACCGGCGAAAAAATGTGTTTTCTTTTCGTTTTCAACGATACCTGGACCGGTATTGGTGGCATTAGCATTCAGGCTGGCGAAATCGTTCACTGTATAGGCGATGCCGGCCATGGGGAATATGCGGTAAAGTTTATTGACGCGGTAGCGGAAGGTGTCGATGGGTATGGAGGATTTGACTATGGCCGTGGCATCGGTGGTGTCGGCTTCCTCTTTTTTGGACTCATCGGCAATCCCCAGGGTATATGTGGCCTGCACGGCACCTTCCATTTTTGGGGTTCGGTCGCGCTGGGTGTGGTAGATTTCATTTTTGTTTTGCATTTCCTTGATGTCCAGATTGGGGTTTTCCTGGGCCAGAATGTATTCAATGGCTTTAAGGTAAAGCAGCTTAGGTTTAATCTTGGCCAGTTTTTGATTGAATCTGGTATTCACCTGCAAGAGTTCTTTTTCATCAGCCGTTCCGCCATAGGTGTCTGCCTTAACTTTATCGAGCTGCCTGAGTACACCGGTCAGCAGTTCTGCCATGGGACTCTGGTCGGTTGCTATGGTTGCATATTTTAGCGTAATCACCGCTTTTTCCGTTGCTATCAGGTTGTGGGTTAAGATAAATACACGGTCACTCTCCAGGTATTCGGGATCTTCCTGGGTATTCAGGATTGCGCCCGCATCGCTTGCGTCATGATGGCGCATATAGAGTATCGGGTTTCTGCCGGTCGGGATGCTTGCAAGCAGGGAGAGTTTGTTCAGGGCGGTATTGGTAGTGGCGAAATCCGCAATGAGTTTTTGGTTATTTGCAGTTTGCCCGGAAATTTTTGCATACGCTTTCAGTTGCTTCCCTATTTCCAGTCGGGTTTCCGCGATTTGCTTCACCAGATTCTCTACGGTACCTGCTGCCACTTTGGTATAATCCACAGATTTCAAAAAATTTTCTTTGGTAAACACCTCCATTCTCTTCGCTGGAAGCCCCGATGTATCCGGAAGCTCGTATCGCGTGTCCGAAATGAAATCAAATGGGTTTAATTTAGGCATGCCTTCTCCGCCATGCCACAGCCATTTCAGCACCCAGTTTTTGTTTTCGGACAGTAGTGAGATATCTGGAAGCTTGTCGAGCTTTTCCAAAAGCACATCCAGTTGTTGGTTATAGCGCTTTAGCGTATCAATGCTGTTAAGGTAATTTTTTCTCTTTTGTAAAATGGCATTTATGGCGAGGGCTACAGGCTTCGCTTTTTCACTGGCAATTTTCAGGTCTGAAAGGCTTCCTGCATCGGGGGTGTGGAATAAAACCCTGGTCTGTGCGTACCAATTATAGACCGACTTCTTGAACAGCTCGTTTCTGGAAAGCTGCAGGTTTAACAGGTTCTGATTGGGGTATTTTAGTGTCCAGCCTGGCTTATTATATTCGAAAGGAACGTTTGAATGTATCTTTAAATCAAAGGTAAGGCTGATATCTTTTGAATAAAGCTGGTAATGACTAATGGATGTGTCTATCGCCGGAATGTAGGTTAAACTTTGGCTGGCTTTGTCAATGGCATCCATATCGGTCAGCACTTTTTTCAGATCGTCCGGTGTAATCTGGTATACGAGTTTTAACTGCTCCATGATGTCGGGGTCCTTTTGGATGGCAAGGATGCGCGTCTTACAGGCTTTTGCCCGCTCGGAAATCTGTTTTTGAGCGGCAGTTCCTAAATCTTCACCGCTAACCTCAAAGGTCAGCTTGGATCCGGTTTCCAATTTATTGGGGAGGTTGCCGAACACCTGTCCCTTATCATTGAAGTAAATGCTTTGGGCATGGCAGATTCCTGTGAAAAGCGCCAGCATGGAAAATAGGATAGTTAGCAGGTAGTATTTCATGATAGTGTTGCTGGGTTAACGGGTAATGCATGATACCATAAGGCGATTCTGTCAATTTTGGGTATGGCCAAGTGTTGTCCATCCGGATTTTGCTGGCTTTTATTTTTCCACTGGATGGGCATAGCTTTATCCGCTACGGTCTCAATGCGGATGTTGTCAATGGTGGTATATTTATTGGGCGGAAAGTTTTCCGACCTTTCCACCCCGTAGGATTCCAGCACGACCGAGCAGTCCCTGGGCGCAATGAGGTAATTGCAGTGCATATTTACTGTTTTTTTCCCATTCGTTATTGCCAGGTCATAATAAAACTGTTGTTTTTCGGAACGGTAGAGCGAGATGGATGCGCTGATGACATCACCGGGGTTTACGGCGATGTTCTGCTCATCACAATAGGCTTTTTTGTTATGGACCTGGGTACATCCAATCGACCAGTAACCGCCTCCTCCCCCGCAGTTGGTGTGTCCCCATTGCAGCTGGCACTGAACCAGCTCGGTCGCGTTGCTGATGCCGATGAACACAAACAGCAGATGTCCGTCATCCAGGGGTGGTTCGGGAACCAGCCATTGTGCGGTATAAGACTTGATGGCATCATGCGTCGGATTTTTGGTTACTGCCGCCAATATCCAGCCGTAGGGAAAGTCTTCCTGGGCAAGTTGCGGTTCGGTAAGCGAAAAACCCTTATTGAGCAGGCTTATTTCTTCACTCAGCTGATAAGGCGGGTTAAGTATTTCCAGTGCTTTCTCGTAAGCCTCCCTATCGGACTGCGCTTTGAGTCTGTTGGCTGCTTTTGATTTTTTTCTGACGGCAGGGCTTTGCACCGGCAAATCCTGTGCCCTGACGGGCGATTTAGGTTTTTTGGCCATTTTGAGAGTTGGTTTAGACTATAGCTAAATTACTCAATATTAAACAAATAACAAATTTATTTTAAAATATTATCACTTATAGGAATACAGCATAACTGCCCCCTGGCGGTAGAGCGCAGTATTTTTGCCAGTCAAAATTAGGCCGGCCATCAGGCTCAGGGCATGAACCGGCATTTACATGATGCGTATCAGGTTCACTTCAGCAGTATCCGCTGATTGTATCGTTAACACAGGATATTGACGGACGGCCAGCAGGTGCTGCCGTTGTAAAACAGTCAGCGGATAAGGGGCTTTATCTGCTAAAATCAATTTGGAAAAAACTAGATTTTGTTGGGATGTCTATCAAAAGAAAAGCAGCACACTCATGCTTCCGAGTTTGGTTTTCAGGATTTTAAGGGCATGATGCAGATGGCTTTTCACGGTCTCCTCGGACAGGCCGAGTGCTTCGGCGATTTGCTGGCGGCTGTATCCGGAGTCGCGGCTCAGCTGGAAGACTTCGCGCATTTTTTTTGGCAGCTGGCTGATTTCTTTTTCGATGAGTGCGGCAAGTTCTTTGTGGCGCAGCAGGTGGTCGGTTTCCTCGGTATTTGGGTTTTGGCTCAAATAATCGTTAAAGGAATCGAGGTACCTGGCCGCTGTTTTGGCCTTGGCGTATTGATTGATGATGTGGTAACGCACGGCACTATACAGGTAGGCGCTGAGGTTGGTCTCGGGGTTCAGGCTTTCCCGGTTGTTCCAGAGGCTTAAGAAGATTTCGTGCAGGATATCCTCGGCGTCCTGGGGATCGGAAAGTCTTTTGGATGCAAATAGAAACAGCAGGTGTTTGTAGCGGTTGTAAAGCAAGGTATAGGCGGCCTCCTCTCCCTGGATGAGGAGGCTAAGGAGCTGCTGGTCTGCACTTTCGTTTGGGCTGTTCATTTGGTTATAGGGGTAAACATAGTGAAAATTGATAAAAGGTGTGAATAAATTTGGGGATTGGTGTTGAGGAAAATCATGGGGCTGGTGAAATGAAATTGGTACCTATGCCCTCTTCTGATGGCTAATCCTGCTCCGGCTTAAAACTAATTGATTTTTAACGCTAAGGAAAATCTTAAATACTTAACTTTAAGTATATTAAGCTTTGCTGTTTATTTTTAAATTAGCTACGATACTGGTTTGATTGTTAAGTCGCTTATTTTTTTCAGTTGATCCGATAAAATTCAGCAGCATACCCTTACCAGCACTTAACCTGCTTTAAGAATAAGATACCGCTAAAAATTTTGTTTTTTTTATGGACGCTCCTCAAGACGCTTTAAAGGCACTGCCCTTTAGTACCGATCAATTGCTTAAGGCGGTTGATGAATCCTCACGGCGAAGCCGAAGCATTCTTTTACTGCTCACCTTCACCAGTTTTTTGGTGCTCATGGCTTTGATTAACTCTTTAAAGCCCAGCTTCAACTGGTTTAAATCCAAGATCGAGATTAAAAAAGATGTGGTGAATTATGTTATTCTGCCATCGGAGCTGATGTCGATGAATGAGAAGCAGCTTAGCAACAAAGAGAGCAAACCGGTAGCGAGCTTATCTGAGTTTATGATTCAGAATGAAAAGATTTATTATCCTGGCGCGGGATACTTGTCAAGAAGCGCGCTAAAAAATAAGCTTGACCGTTTATACCCTGTTCTTCGAAATTTCCGATTGCAGAATCCGGCAATGGCACCGGTGATTGCGGAAGACTGGACCGACCGGTATGACAAATACGTGGAAATTGGTAAAGCGCTCAACTACATCAAAGGGCATAATATTTACGAGCGGGAAGCCATCATGAATTCCTTGAGCAAATTTGAGGATGCGCAGATTGAACACATGGAGCTCATCAAGGTACCGATACTGGGTATCACCTTTCATACCAATTACCTTGGATTGTATAGTGGCCTGCTACTGACGATCTTACTGGTGATCTTTTATTTCAGTCTGTTCAGGGAGAAAATCAACCTAAAAATCACCTTCAAACGTGCCTGGACGGATGCAGGCTTTAAGAACCATCACTATTACCTGTATGAGTACGTGGCCATGCTGCAGGTATTGAGCATTCCAAAAAAACTTTTTAAGCAGGACGCCGAGCAGCGCGGATACCATAAAATTTACATGGCCTTTTCCAGGATAGCAAAGTACTTTCCGTTTGCAGTTTATTTCCTGGTGGTGGCCTATGATTTCTCCACGATTCAACTCGGCTTTGAAGATAATGTTTCAATGACGTTTCTGACCATACTTTTCAATGTAACTTTTTTTGTGCTGACGGGACTAATGACGAAAAAAGTTGCAAAGGAGTGGGACCGTCTTGATATTTTATGGAACAACCAAGCCTTTGAGTTTAATATTGAATTTATTTTCGAGGCCATCGGGGTGGAGGAAAAACAGGTACTGACCAAACTGTACCCCGCTAAAATCAGTCCGCTGGACCGGCAGTCGATCAAAAGGCTTTGGTATCAGGTGTTGAGTAAAGACTGGTCGGCTAAGCGTAAACGCAGAATTAGAGACGCGGAGGAAATATTGTCGGAGTTTATCAACCTCTCCCTGGGCAGGCATCTGGAAGCGATTGAAGGTTCTACGGATGAGGCCAAAGTGGAAGCGGCCTGGCGATTCTTTCAAGACTGGTTTAATTTAACGGGAAGAAAGAATGTGAGTTCCAGTTTCTTAAGTTCTTTTGCGGACATGGTGGATGAGATCAGGGCGAATGGTTTGTTGCCGGAACATATGGACTGATAATATACCTGACTGATGAATAAGGAATCATTGCCGGTTGAGCAGATTATCCAAACGCTTAAATTTATTCTGACTGCATAAAATAGTTAGACTGACCGAGTTGCTGGTTAAATTCGACTAGATTTAATCCTTAATCATTTACGATATGAAGCAATACAAGTTCTTCTCGGTGATTACCGGGTTATTTTGTGCCTGTCTGGTTATATCTAATATTCTGGATACCAAGTTTTTCCAGATTGGAAGTACCGCATTTCCTGCAGGCATCATACTTTTTCCAATTGTATATGTATTTGGAGACATTTTTACTGAGGTATACGGATATACACAAAGTCGGAAAGCAATATGGACAGGTTTTTTCTCCCTTTTGCTTTTGATCATTTCCCTGGAGATCACAAGAAGGCTTCCCTCGGCTGACTTCTGGCAGAACCAACAGGCTTACGATGTGATCCTGGGCAGGGTACCAAGAATAGCCATTGCTTCAATTGTTGCATACATCTGCGGCGAGTTTGTCAATTCGCTGACGATAGCCAAATTAAAAGTTAGACAACAGGGAAAATCGATGTCGGTTAGGTTTATCGCCTCTACCCTGGTTGGACAGGCCGTTGATACCTCCGTTTTCATCCTGATTGCTTTTTTGGGAATTATGCCATTAAGTGAGATGCTATCGGTATTTCTTTCCGCATGGCTATTTAAGGTCGGCTGGGAAGTGATTGCTTTACCGATAAGCATTCCATTCGTCAACTGGCTTAAGAAGGTGGAAAATGAAGACCATTTTGACACCAGAACGAACTTTAATCCTTTTAAACTTAGTTAAGTGAGGTTCCGCAATTCAATTCAGACGCTGGATGTCTATAATTTTAAAGAGACATTCTGTGAAGAAAACCAGATTATCTGTCATCACCTGCAGCACACGGTACAGAAATATATAAAATCGCCGATACTCGATGTTGGGGCCGGAATTGGGGATATATCCTTTAAGGCACTTGGAGATAAAAAGGTCATTATGATCGATGTAAACAAAATCAGCCGTCACGATTATCCCTGCCAGCCTGGACATGTCAGAAAACAGTGCGATTTTTTTGATTTCGAAAGTAAAGAGCAGATCAATACGGTTCTGATCAGCCATACCCTGCAGTTTATCGACGATTCCGTTGATTTACTAAATGAAAAAATAAGGGAAATTAATCCGGAAACGGTGATTCAGGTACTCAATACGAATGATGATTTCATGGGTGACCTTATGGAGTGGTGTAATCAGAACACAGAATCCTCAAATCCTGAAATCAAACTTGATGGCTTTCCAAGGAACTACACTTTAATAAAGACTGTTCCATTCACGGCGCTTTTACGCTGCCCTGATTTTATGGAACTCGCCAGGCAGGTATCGTATCTGATGCTCATCGAACTGGATAACGTAGCAAACAAATTAGTGCAGTTTTTGAAAAAAATGTTAAACCAGCCTGAATTTACCATCAGCCAGGTTATAGAAATTTATAAAAGAAATGAAAGAAGATAATTTAGCAGCGCTTTTTAGCTTTATCGAAAATGATAAGGTTCGCGAAAAACTTATAGGCTCGGAACACCGTATCCGAAAATCCTTCAATGAACTTTTCAAAGGTTATGCCCTGAATGCCGAAGACGTCCTGAATGATGTTATTCATGTAAAAGATTATAACGGTTTGGTTAAAATGCAGAACATTACCTTTTATTCGATGTGCGAGCATCATTTCGCACCGTTTTTTGGCACTGTCGATATTTATTACCAGCCTGATGAGATTATTACCGGCCTGGGAAAACTGGTCAGATTAGCGAAAGAGGTACATGGGGCAAGACTGCAGATTCAGGAACTGATGACAAGGGATATCTGTCAGGATGTGATGCGCGTGCTGAAAGCTAAAGGTTGTTTTGTGCGTTCGAGTGCTCGCCACCTGTGCATCTGTTCTCGCGGGCCGAAGGATGACCTGGCGGAAACGGTATGTACCTACGGCGAAGGAACTCTTGAAAATTTTATTTGGAATAATCACTTATAATACAGTAAATTAGAGCCATGCGCTCCGACAATCCTCAACCATTTTCTTTTGAATCGATAGACGAATCCCGTATTCTAGTCGGTAATAATGCTGATAAAAGCCAAATCCAGAATTTCATTAAACACTACTTTGAACAAGTGAGTAGAAATGAGCTATTATTCTCCATTGTTGAAAGTACCTCACTGAATGATCTGAAGGAAATCGGGGAAACTTTGATTTATAGTCCTTTCTCTGATTCTGAGGAAATACAGATAATGAAAAATTATCGGCAAACAATAAATGAAATCGTCGAGATATTTGGCTCGAGTGTCGCTGAGCATCCTGCTTGGTATAAATATCGGACGCAATTATTACTTCACTCCAACCCGACTTCCGGATCTAAATCCAGGTCGATGAAATTCGCCGATGATGAAGAGTCATGGTGGACATTCTTTAAAGGCGAAGAAAAGAAACCTTCAAAGCGAGAAAGTTACAAAAGCCAGCCTGACTTTAAAACCTACCTTCACACCTATGCAGAAAAGCTTTACAAAAACCTGAAGCTACATGAATTTCCAAATATTTGCGTTATTGTCAAACCCATGGCATTGAAGCAGTCTGACATGGAGCGATCACCCAAGCCTATTGGAAATCTTTATCTATTGTTTTGTACACGAACGGCCCATCCAAAAGAGTTCTACGAAGATTTTCTGGTTAAGCTGTTTTATGTATGGATAAAGTGCAACTGGGAGATTTTGCTAAGAGAATATAAGTCAGAAATTCTGGCTACAAAGGTTTACTACCCGAGACTTCCTCCTAAAGAAATGGTGATCAACCGGGAGAAAGTTTTCACTAAACTTGGTTATCCTCTTTTGGAGGCTTACGATATGTATTTTAAGTATGCAGAAGAAAAGGAAATTGATATAGCGAAGAAGTATGACGAATTATTTACTGCGCTTTACGAATTCCTTTGTGAAGATGAGCATGCCATATCCAATGGATTGCCGAAAAATATAAGCAATCTCATCAGCCTCAAGCAAAATACAAAAAATGACGTTTACGGAAAATTCGAAGTGTTTAGCAATTTTAGGATGTTTGCTTTGATATGTAATAATATCTTCGGGATGAATTTCGCTAAAATCCACGTTCTTAGTGGCCTTGGAAATCCATCTGACGATTTACTTTATCGTAATTTAGAATGTGAGCTGCCTTCTGCTTATAACTATATGCAAACTGACCATAAACTTTTGGTCGGGAAGAAAAAATTAGCTTCAAAATCGGAATCCTTGCAGAAAAAAATTACTGAAGATGTGCTTAACAGTGTTTCTATTTTCGAAATCAACCAACTTCTTCGGTCTATTGATTTTTTTCCAGCGCAATGTCCCAAACATCTGGAAGGCACCGACACTAAATTAGATCAGCTTAAAGAACGTTTACAAAAAATAATAGATCATGCACTATAGCCAGCTGTAGGTATAGCAAAGGCTACCCCATTTCCTTTATAGCCCATCTGTGCACATTAATGTTAGCTAACTCTTGGCTGACCGTTCCTTCCGAAAACACATTTTCATCCTTTACGGAAAAACTTTTCGTAAAAGCCTGTCTGACTGAAAAATAAATTTCTTAGCAACACTTTTGTATCATACCAATCGCGGAATGGTACCTCCGTAGGCATTGGTGTTGTTTCCAGGCTTTAACGGCTTTGAGGTTTGGAAACAGGATCAGACAAAGCTTTCATTAACTAGAACCTAAACAATGAAAAGATTCCAAAAATTTTTAAACCGATTTAATGATGGTGCGTTATTAAAAGATAGCGTTGAGGGATTAATTGAATATGTAGTAAGTCAGGTAGCTGCATTACAGAACAGAGTTGTTCAACTTTCAAACACTGACGCCGCTGGAGACGTGATTCCGGCTTCACGTGCAGAACTGGATGCACTGAATGACGATCCGAGGAAGTTAAACACGATACCAGCACATGTGCATAAAGGTAATAAAGCGGAAAAAAGAAGATTTGTGTTCTTTGTAACGCTGATTATCCTTTGTGAAAGTGCACTGACGTTTTATGCATTAAGTTTGATGATTGCCAGAGGTGATAACGGTATGGGCTGGGTTGCTTTAAGAATAGCATTGGCTGGCCTTACCACTGCACTAAGCGTTTTGGCAGCGGAGGAATTCTTTAAAATCTATTTTAAGGAAAAAGAAAGCGAGCTATGCGAACAGTATGATATCAGCAACGGTAAGGTGAACAGCAGTATTTACCAACCAGGCCAGGTTAATGATGCGAAAATGCAGCAGCGTAAAAATCTGGAAAACGTGGAGAGAAGAATCTGGTTTATGCTGATGCTACTAGGGAATATGGTGATTGTACTTTTTGCTTTAATCCGCTCAAAAAGCATTGAAACCTCTGCATCAATCGTTCAGACCATTGCGCTGGTAATCCTATCGGCCATCCTGCCGGTTATCGGCGGCTTACTATATTCCAAGGTTAAATTGCTTTCGTTTCTGATCAGGGCTTATGTTGAACAGGGACGGTACCGTGAAAAAGTTAAGGGCTTGCGCAGGAAGTTAAATGAATTTCAACGGACGATTCCTAAAAAATATAATGACGTTTTATTCGAGGAATGTTCGAAGGTTTTTAAGAATATTAAGTTTTTTGAAGCACAGTTAAATGAAATCAACTTAAAAAACAAACTTCCTAAGGCCTCCCGTCACGGTATTGAGTTTATTGCTGACTTTAACCAGTTTTTAAGCCATATCGAGCATCATACCAGGTATTTGGTGATGATGGCCACCGATAATAGTAATAAAAAAGTTCGCAATGAATTTGAAAATACATCAAAACCTGAGGGCTTTTATCAATCCAGAACCACCGATACAGCAATGGCGGATGTAACCGAAGGAGCAGGCAAAGCTGATGTGGAAGATTTAGTGCAGCCGGCTAACCTCCATCCTGATACTGAAGAAGCCAGGGGGCATAAAACTACAGTTGTGAACGGTAAACCTAAAATTAACTTCAACAAAAACTAAGCAATATGAAAAGTATTAACCAATTCACGATCACCATAGCGATGCTAATGGTGATCGCTATGCTAACCCAGTGCAAGAATATTCCGACCAATATTCCGGAATTGTTTCAGGGTGAAAAAGATTATAGAAGAAACATCAATATTCTTTTTGATGTATCCAATTCAATCAGCGAGAAACAGCTTAACAGTTACATCACTGCGGTCGAGATTGCTTTTAAGAACCTTGGCGCCCGCGATAAATTATCAATCGGGGTAATTGATAAAGGTTCTTATTCGGATCCGGCTTCGGTGTTGAGGGTAGATCTGTTAAAGGTTAAAACCTATGACGATTTACCGTTTGGTTACAATAAAAAGGTTATTTCTGCAACTGATACTGCCTGGGCAGGCCCTCCGTTTCACCGCCCGGAGGAGATGATGGAGGCAAATGGAAAGGCCAGGATGGAAAAGCGTCTGGAACATTTCAAGGCCTATGCCCTGCCCCATATTCGCCCGATGCTGTTGCGCATGTTTGCCGAGCGCAAGCCATATGCCGATAGAAGCAATATTCTTTGGGCGATACGCAATGTGCAGTCGGATTTGGAAAAAGATGAAAGCAAACTGCTTTTGGATCATGATCTAAGGCCGCACAACTACCTGATTATCCTTTCCGATATGATCCAGACGGATGATGAGATTTCCTTTAATAAGCCTATGGGTATTCTCAGGGCAGATGCCGAGCAGTTGCTTAAACGTATAGCGGGCGCGAATCAGCTGCCAGCTTTGGGCGGTGCAAATGTCATCTGTCTGGGAAGGGCAACGAGCAGCATCATCAAAACGGAGGAAGGTGTACAGCGTGTAGCTGATTTTTGGACGGAATATTTTGGTTCCAAATACACCAACGGACGTTTGGTTGCCTACGAATCAACAGATAAGTCGGATAAGCTATCCGATTGGTTAAATGAATGGAGTGCTAACAAATAAGATAGGTTATGGAAAGATTTTTAAAATTAATGGCAATTGTTTTTAGGTTTTTGGTAAACAAGGCAGGCTTTGTGCTTCTTGTGGGATATGTCCTGGCAGTTTATCTTGGCGGCGTGCTGAAAGGCGCGCGCGCCTTTGATGTAAATTCGTTCAAAGCGTTCTCAAGTACTGGCGGGCTACAGGATGTACTTTTGGATTTTGTGCTGCTGGCCATGGTTTGCGCATTTATCTACGTGCTTTTAAGCCCCAAAGCATTTCGGAAGATCTTCAGTCCGACGGTGAATATGCTTGGCTTAATATTGCTTGCGATCATATTCTTTTTCACCCACCCGTTGGCGCTGCTGATATTAATTGGAATTGCATTATTGATTTATATCCTGAGCCTGATTTCCGGTTACGGCTATGTTTTTGAGTTAAGCGGAGACAGTGGCCCCTGGAAGGGGCGTTTTATGGAGGAGGGTGAAATGCACCGCAACGGCCTGCGGGAAAAAGGTGGGGTAATTTTGGGCATTAGCAAACAGGGAAAAAATAATAATCAGGATTTCATTTCATTTAAGGGTGAGGGAAATGTGCTGGTGCTTGCTGCAGCGGGTAAGGGGAAAACCAGTTCCATTATGGCGAATGCTTTGGTGTATAATGGCTCTAGTGTATTTAATGACCCGAAAGGAGAAATCACTTTGAGAAGCGTATTTTCCAGGGCCAACTCGCTGGATCAGGAAATTGCGATCATTGACCCCTTTGGGGAATGTTTGAAGCAGGTTAAGGCGAAACTTGCACGCATTGATCGGCACATCAAAAAACTTTCGGCCACAAATGCTTCAGCTGAGGTGTTGAAAGAACTGGTGCAGGCCCGTAAATTTTATGAGGAGCTTTTGCCATGCATTGATGCCCAGGATGGCAGTATGATTAAGGGCATCAACCCGATGCAGTACATCACCGCGCTTTTCTTGGATGGAAAATATGATGAAATTTATGCGGAGGCCAATATTCTGGCGGAATCGCTGGTGCTGAAAACCGACGGACAATCTGAACACTGGGACGAGCGCAGCCGTATGATTATCCGCAACGCGATATTGTTCGTGACTTTTTCGGAGGCATTTGAAGAGGGGCCGAAAGATCTTGTTACCGTTCGAAACTTTATCCTGAAGACATTTAGTTCGCCTGAATTATTGGATACGATGATGGCGCAGTGTTCAACCTCGATTTATTCGGAATACCTGGAGCAGATCATCAGTGAATTTACCCTGATCGGCGGGGAGGAATTGAATGGCATTTTATCGACAACCTTAAAGCATACCGAATTTCTGGACGATCCTTTTGTTAAGAAATCAGTTTCGAGGACGGATTGCGATTTAAGTAAGTTAAAGCACGAAAAGATGACGGTTTATCTGGTGCTTCCACTGAATAAAACGGCCGCCTATGGCCGGCTTTCGAGATTATGGGTATCTGCTATTCTGCAGAGTCTGACCAAGGATTTATTTGAGCCTGAAGAAAGGGTGTTGGTGGTTCTGGATGAGTGTGCGAGTTTAGGTAAGGTGGATTTGATTGAAAAAGGGGTAAGTTATTTAAGGCAGTTCGGGGTTAACCTTTATCTGGTTTTCCAAGATCTGGCGCAGATCAAAGATATTTATGGCAACCGCTGGGAAACCCTTGCCACGAACTGCAGGTTTAAGCAGTATTTAGGGGTTTCTGATCAGTCGACAGCAGAACTTTTAAGTAAAGAAACCGGGCAAAAAACGCTGATTACCAAGGGCAGCAATGTGTCGGAAAGCAGCAGCCGCGGCGGTGGTACCAATAGCACCAGTAAAAGCCAGGGTTATAGCACCAATGTACAGGCCGAGCCGGTGATGCGGCCTGATGAGCTTAGGCGCTCAACATTTCAATACATCATTCCGGATGAGGGCTTCCCGATCGAAGCCGCCCGCCTGCAGTATTTCAATGACAGCTATTTAAAAGCGCAGCTGCCTTTCAGCTTAGGCGCGGATTATAAGGACATTTAATCAAAAGGCTATGGAATTATTTTCATTAATAAAGGAATATGCCCGTTTGAGGAAGGAGCATGTGAAGTTAAACAAGCAGCAGGCTATCGTAGATAAGCAGTTAAATAATAGTGTTAAGCAGGGCCTTTCTCCCGAACGGATTAAGGAACTGGAGAAACAGAAAGAGCTGAATGCAAAACTGATAAAGAGCCAGTCGGCGAAACTGGGGGCCTCCAAAGCAGCCTGTAAGCGTGAAATGACGCAGGCGGGACTGAAAACAGTGGATGCAGTGCAGGAATTTGCCAGGCAGGGTACTTTTATACATGCGATGCTTACCGGCAGCCCGGATACGGCAAAGGTGATGCAGGAATTTCTGGAGGCAAGGGAGGTGAAAGAGAGTTTTCTTGCGGAGGAACAGAACAATCAATATGTTAAGGGTATAAAAGCGCAGCTGGCTAACCGCAAACCGGGGCTGTCTGGTAGCGGCCGCCCGGTGGAGAAGGATCAAAAAAAGCAGATGCTGGATGAGAAGACGCTTGCGGAGATTAAAAGGAAAGAGGAAGAACGAAGGATGCGGGAACAGCAGCAAAATTTGGGCAGGAAGCGGTAGCTGTACTGGTTTTCGGGGCTGGCCAATCAAAAATACCGCATAGCTACCTTAAGTAAACCTGCAAGTTAAAATTGGTGAAGCGCAGTGATGGATATGGGCTGTAATTCAGAAAAAAAATGTTTTACAGCCTATTGTTGATATGCTGCAATTTACCTGCAGTTCATTTCGTTAAATTTAAGGTCTGCGTGAGTTCCATCCTCCAGTATTCCTGATCTGCGACCGTAGATTATGTAGCCAACGAAACCAAAAGATACGTTGGGATAAATCTGCGGTTAATAGATAATTAAGACGGGTGGAAAACAAAGTTTATATATCAAGGAAAAAAAATGGTCGGAACCATCTTTTGATATTTTTTTTGTACGAATTTCAGTTCGTAACCAAGATGGTCGAAGGTCAAGGAATCAGAAATTTACGATTTGCCGAATGTGCTTCAATAGTAGTATTTTTTTCGAAGCGAACCATTTCCCCAATGATAACCTTGGTGGTAATATTTACACTTTCAGTTTTTTCTACGGGCGTCCAGTTCAGGCGTATACCTTTCGATAACCTACTGCGAGACTGCCCCGTTTGATCAAAAGTTTTCATATAATTCCTTATTGTACTACAATGATACGATTTTAACAAAATTAAATACGTTTTATTTTATTCTCTTTTAGTGGGATATCTTTAGACTCTGAATAGATCGACCCTGGCCTTAAGCTCAGTTAAAATTCGGATTCACTTCAAATGAACGCTGAGTTCGATCAGACAACGTCATTGAGATCTATAGATCATGCGTAAATTTATTTTGGTTTTCAGGCTAACCCTGCTGTATGGATTTAGAGGAAACAATATGATCATGAATTCAGCACATTTAAACCTCGCCTTAACAATACTGAAAATTAGCCAACTACACAACTTTAGATGTCATCTCAGCACATTTTCCAGCTGGAGCGAGTTGCCCACTTTTGGAATAATCCCCGTGCTGGATGGAGAAATCACTCCGGCGGAGCACCGGAAGGTCAAAGAAGAGGTGGGTTCGACAGTTGTAAGCTTGGAGTCTCACTTAAGATCCCTGAACGTACAGAAATCAACACCAAATCAGGTCAAAAACCTTGCTGAGAAAGCGGTAAGGCTACTTTGCGAACTTGATAAACTTTTTGAGATATGTAATATTGAGGCAAAAAGGCTCTTAATTGGCACTTTTTTCCCAGAAAAGTTGACTTTTTCTGAAGGGAGATGTCGAACCCTGAAAGTCAACAGAGTGGCCGAACTTATTTACCTGAAAAACAAAGAGTTACGAGCAAAAAAAAGCGGCCAAAAACCTCTTGAAAAGCCTTTGACCGCTTGGGGGTGGCTGATGGGGCTCGAACCCACGACCCTCGGCACCACAAACCAATACTCTAACCAACTGAGCTACAGCCACCGTGTTTTTTGATGTCACAAAAGTACGACTTTTAACATTCCCTGCAAATATTTTTTTCAATGTTTTTACAACAAATTTTTAATTCCTTAACATTCAATTATTTGAAATTGAAAAAAAAATTCAGCAACAGATAAAATAGGCACTTTTAAACCTAAAAACATAACTTTACTGCGTTTATGATCGAAATTTATACAGACGGAGCAGCTAGTGGAAACCCTGGGCCAGGTGGTTGGGGTACCATTTTAAGGGCAGGACAACACTACAAAGAATTGAGTGGTGGTTTTAGAATGACTACGAATAACCGCATGGAGTTATTGGCTGTAATAAAGGGATTAGAGGCATTAAAAAGTTTGAACCAACAGGTCACCGTTTATTCGGATTCGAAATATGTAGTAGATGCCGTTGAAAAAAAATGGGTTTTCGGCTGGGTGAAAAAAGGTTTTAAAGACAAGAAAAACAAAGACCTCTGGTTGAGGTTCCTTGAACTATATAAACTTCACAAAGTAAAATTCATCTGGATTAAAGGCCACAACGATCACCCGGAGAATGAGCGTTGCGACCGTTTAGCTGTTTTTGCTTCACAAGACAAGCAAAATCTGGCTATAGATACTTTTTTTGAAGCAGAAAGAAATAAAACAACTTTGCTTTAATCCAATCCACCGATAACATTTAAACCTTCCAGTTTAGCATCTACATTGTTTTCGATAGAGATCGGTTTTGCCGTATATAGCAACATCATTTCTTCGGCTTTTTCGACCATTTTTTTTGATCCGATAAAAATCGGCACCCTTTGATGCAATTCAGTTGGGTTAATATCGAGTATACGTTCAAAACCTGTACTGGCTTTACCTCCTGCCTGTTCAATAATAAAAGCCATCGGGTTACATTCATACAACAACCTTAATTTTCCGTTAGGCGAACGTGAGGTTGTGGGGTAAATATAAATTCCTCCTTTTATTAAATTCCGGTGGATATCGCCAACCATGGAACCAATATAACGCGATGTATAAGGGCGTTTAGTTGCCTCATCCTCTACCTGGCAGTATTTGATATATTTTTTTACGCCATCGGGAAAATGCACATAATTCCCTTCATTTACAGAATATAAATAGCCCGTTTCGGGTATTTTCATTTGAGGATGCGAAAGACAGAATTCACCGATTGATGGATCAAGTGTAAATCCATTTACCCCTTTTCCGGTCGTGTACACCAGCATGGTTGATGAGCCGTAAATAATGTAACCCGCAGCAACCTGTTGTGTACCTTTTTGCAATACATCTTCCAAACTGGCTCTCCCCTCAAGGGATTTCCTTCTGTAAATAGAAAAAATAGTACCAACTGCAACATTCACATCCGTGTTTGAAGAACCATCCAAAGGATCAATGCAAACAATATATTTGGCATTCTGAGAAACCGGCGATTCGATATGAATGATCTCATCTTCCTCTTCAGTTGCCACGATACAGCATTCACCACCACTGGTTAGTGCGGCAATAAACTGCTCATCAGCATAAACATCTAATTTTTTCTGTTCTTCTCCCTGAATATTCGTAGTGCCCATATCGCCAAGAATATCAACCAAACCTGCCTTATTAATTTCGCGGTTTACGATTTTTGCGGCAATGCCAATATCTCTTAGCAGCCTGGAGAGTTCACCTTTGGCATAAGGAAAATCTGCCTGTTTTTCTATAATAAATTGTCCTAGTGTTTTAACGCCACAAACCATACTTAGTGTAAATTTTACATTATCTACCTGATAACTCTATGACCTCTAAGGTATGAATATTTTCATCAGTAATGCAAAATCTAATCAGGGTTCTCACCTTGTGCCAACCATGTTTTCCGGCTGCACCGGGGTTTATATGCAAACATTTAATCTTTTCATCGAACATTACTTTCAAAATATGCGAATGCCCGGTAATGAATAATTTAGGAGGGTTAGTGTATATTTCTGGTTTTACAAAAGATGAATACCTACCCGGGTATCCGCCTATGTGGGTCATCCAAACATCAACCGCTTCGCAGCTAAATCGATTTTGTTCTGGAAAGGCTGATCTAATCGCTCCATCATCGATATTTCCGAACACCCCACGCAAAGGCTTAAAAGCAGCTAAAGGTGCTGCAACATTGGGACCAAAATCTCCCGCATGCCATATTTCATCCACCCCATCAAAGTGCTTAAAAACGGCATCATCTAAAAAACCATGGGTATCAGAAATTAATCCTATTTTTTTCATTTTGTAAAGTTAATATCCGCTGCGTTTTACACCTTTATTTACGGGTAAATTATTTTTGCCCCTTTTTAAAACAGCTATAAAAGAGATGCTTTTTAGCTTAAGCGGCAACAAATCCCAACGAATCATCCTTTTTTTAATTATAGGATATTATCATAGACACAGCTCCAAATCAGGACTGATAATGGGGCTGTCTTCTAATTTTGCCTTACCTGTTTAAATGTCCCGTTAGGTTGTATAAACGAAACGGACGAAGCTTTTGATACCCCCTCTTTTTTCTCGAATTTTAAACTAAAGCCTTTTAAATTTTTAAAATTAAAAGTATCGTTTCCTACTGATATGGTTTCATATTCTGGCTGACCGGGTACTGAAACAAACAAAATTTTGCCTTTTAAATATACCTTAGCCATCCCCTTTTCTCCGTAAGTACCCGTATAACTTTCTAAGTCCGCAGCACTCAACTCAACAGTTCTTGGTTTGTATGTAAAAATGGCAGGTTTCATTCCCCGCTCAAGCGGAATACTGATTCCTTCAATTTTGCCGTCCTGTCCGCTGATAAAATTAAAACGCAGATCACTTTCTGCCGTATCAATCTTCCCTTTTTTATCGATACCGCTGATGCTGAACACATCATAATGATAGTGCCTAAGCAAAAGTTTCTCTTTTCCCATCATAGCAAAAAGCGAATCGTTTTTAAACGATACATTGATCACACCATAAGCAGGGTTATCAAACAGGCCATCGTAATCTTTTAAAGGATGTGAAGGTTTGGTATTTAGAACATGGGGATTTTCAGCTGTTTTTTTTGCTGCCTTTTCTCTTTCTTTCGCCTCTTTTTTTGCTTTAATCGCTCTACCATTCCAGTCGATATTTTTCAGTTCCAATACCCTGTCGGCAATGCTGCTGTAAACAATTTTAGGAACATTAGAAGTATTCTGATTGGTTAGAACCACAATACCTATTTTATCCGTAGGAAAAAAGGACACACTTGCAGAAAAACCATTGATGTTGCCCCCATGCTCTACCATATAATGCCCACGGTACGAACTGATCATCCAGCCAAAGCCATAGGTAGATAGGTAAATATCCTTATCCGCTTCGGGTAAACCAGCCCCCATTACCATCTGAGAGCTTGCAGCCTCTCTTATATAAGAAGTGGGTAAAATCTCTTTTCCTTTAAAAGATCCCCCGTTGATCCACACTTTTAACCAGTGCGTCATATCGTTTACACTGCTATTGATGCTTCCGGCTGGCCCCATTCCGTCAATATTAAAATAATCGATTTTTTCGATTGCGCCTTTATCGTTTATGGTATAAGGTAAAGAAGCATCATGATCCTTTTCAAATTCAAAAATATTGGTGTTTGAACGGTTCATCTCCAGTGGACCAAAAAACTTTTCTTTAATATTCTGCTCCCAGGTTTTTCCGGTCAGTTTCTCGACAATCATACCCTGCGCCAAAAACATAAAGTTATTGTACTGCCATTTCTCACGCACGGCAGCAGTTGGCTCCATGTAACGCACCCTCTGTATGATGCTATCGCGGTTGGAAGTATTAAAAATAAACCAGGATAAATCATAACGCGATAAACCGGTGCGGTGGCACATCATATCGCGCACGGTAATCTGGCTGTTCATATTATCATTATAAAACTTTAACTGCGGCAAATAAGAGGTGGCAATGCCATCATAAGAAAGCTTTCCTTCTTTTTGCTGCAAACCAATGAGTGCGGAGGTAAATGATTTAGTGCTGGAACCTATAGCAAAAAGTGTATTCGGCGTAACTGGTTTTTTGTTTTCGACATCGCGGTAACCAAAACCTTTACTATAAATGACCTGATCGCCTTTTACTACGGCTACCGCAAAACCAGCTACTTGCTGATCCTTCAAGATCCTGTTCAGCAAAGTATCAATCCCGGCTAAAGGATCGCCAGTTTTTTGTTTTTTGGATTGAGCAAGAGAAGATAGTGCCATGAAGCACAGCAAGAACACATTTAGAATACGTTTCATTTTAATTTAGGTGAGATTATGCCTCCTAAATTACAAATGATAATGAGATAAAAAGAATTATATCAGATGAGACATAAAATCGACTCTAATAAGCCAGGAAAAAGTCTTTCAATAAAAGCTTGTATTCTTGGGTATGTTCCTTTAAAGATTGATAAATATTAAAATCACTTTCTTTTAAAAGCGCTTCGCCTCTTTTCAAACAGATAATTTGCCTGAAAGTAGGTTTATTTTCATCAGAATGAATATTGATCCGTTCAGCAAGCGATAAATCATAGTGAGATGCGATCGCAATCGCTTCATTCGCCTGTTTAACCGGTAAAATAAGCCAGATCTGCCCATCATCAGCCAAAAGTGAGTTAGATTTTTCAACTAATAAACTAAAAAAATCTTCATTTGCATGCCGGGCGATGCCTTTTCTAAATTCCTCATTCTTTAAATCATTCACAAAAAAAGGCGGATTAGATACGATCAGGTCAAATTTTTCATTCGTATTATATTTTTCAATTGCAACATGGTTAATATTCAGGCGCTCACTGAAAACTGATAACCGGAAGTTTTTGCTCGCAGTTTCAGCAGCCAGTTGATCAATCTCCACTGCCTCTATAAATGCATCAGGAAAACGTTGCGCCAGCATTAAAGCAATTACGCCTGTTCCTGTGCCAATATCCAGGATTCTTTTTGGCGAAGGATGCGAAACTGTTGCACCAAGCAATACGCCATCTGTATTAATCTTCATGGCACAGCCTGTTTGATCGACATCGAACTGTTTAAACTTAAAAATGCTCATCTTAAATTTCGTACAATTCTAAAGGCAAACCATCCGGATCAGCAAAAAAAGTAAACCTTTTATCGGTAAATTCATCAACGCGGATCGGCTCCGTTACAATTCCCTGTTCATTTAATCTAGCAATTTCTTTCTCAATATCCGTTACCTCAAAAGCCAGATGACGCAAGCCTTGTGCTTCTGGCCGTGATGGCCTTGCAGGTGGGTTTTCGAACGAAAAAAGTTCGATCTGATACACACCATTTACCGCCAGATCGAGTTTATACGATTTCCTTTCCGCACGGTAAACCTCGGCCAAAACCGTAAAACCCAATTTATTTACATAAAAATCTTTCGATTTTTCGTAATCAGAACAGATAATGGCAATGTGGTGGATTCGAAGCATAAAAATTAATGATTGAATGGCAAAATGATTGAATGAGTGAATTAACCGGACAAAGTTGCAAAATATCCCCCTCAATTAATCAAATTATCTCCAGGCTTTCATCATTTCGCCTCCTGCCATTCATTCATTCAAAAATCCCTTCATTCCATCATTATATATTTTGACATTCAATCATTCAAAATTCTATCATTCAATCCTAGTATCGCACCTGTTTTTTCATATAAAAAAGCTATTTTTGCAACTTCAAAAAAAAAGCATGATTCATTTCTTCCTTAGTCAATCGCAGGCGATTTTTGTTTTACAAACAGACAAAGCGCTTTCTACCACTGATATTACTAAACTCGAATGGTTATTTGGCGGTGCCAAAATTTCGCAGGAAACAGCTCTAAAAGGCTTTTTCGTTGGACCAAGAGCAGCAATGATTACTCCATGGAGTACTAATGCCGTGGAGATCACCCAGAACATGGACATGCAAGGCATCATCAGGATTGAAGAATTTAAGCAGGTTGACGAGAATTTTTCAGATTACGACCCGATGCTTTCTCAAAAATACGACAAACTTGATCAGGAGGTTTATACCATCAACATCAAACCTGAACCGATTTTAGAAATCACCGATATTGCAGCTTACAATAAAAAGGAAGGACTTTCTTTAAGTGATGAAGAAGTTGAGTACTTAAATAAATTGGCAAAAAAATTAGAAAGACCTTTAACCGATTCTGAGGTATTTGGTTTCTCGCAGGTGAATTCAGAGCATTGCCGTCACAAAATCTTTAACGGAAAATTCGTAATTGATGGTGTAGAGCAGCCTACTTCATTGTTTAAGCTCATCCGCAAAACTTCTGAAGAGAACCCGAACGATATTGTTTCAGCATATAAAGATAACGTTGCTTTTATTAAGGGGCCGAAAGTACAGCAGTTTGCACCTAAACGTGCCGATGAGCCTGATTTTTATGCAGTAAGCGATTTCGAATCCGTAATCTCTTTAAAAGCAGAAACACATAATTTCCCCACAACTGTTGAGCCTTTTAATGGTGCTGCAACCGGTTCGGGTGGCGAAATCAGAGACCGTTTGGCTGGTGGGCAGGGTTCTTTACCTTTAGCCGGAACTGCAGTTTACATGACCGCGCTTTCGCGTCTGGAGGATAACCGTCCGTGGGAACAAGGCGTTCAAGAGAGACAATGGTTATATCAAACGCCAATGGATATCCTGATCAAAGCTTCAAACGGTGCTACCGATTTTGGAAATAAATTTGGTCAGCCACTAATTACAGGTTCGGTTTTAACTTTCGAACACGAAGAAGATAACCGCACATTGGGTTTTGATAAAGTGATTATGCTTGCCGGCGGTATTGGTTATGGTAAAGCCAGCCAGGCGCAAAAACTTAAACCACAGGAAGGCGATAATATCGTGATCTTAGGTGGCGAAAATTATAGAATCGGAATGGGTGGTGCAGCAGTTTCATCTGCTGATACGGGTCAGCATGGAAGCGGAATTGAATTAAACGCGATCCAACGGTCAAATCCTGAAATGCAAAAACGTGCGGCCAATGCCGTTCGTGGTATGGTAGAAAGCGATCACAATCCGATCATTTCTATTCACGATCACGGCGCAGGTGGTCACTTAAACTGTTTATCAGAACTGGTTGAAGAAACCGGAGGTTTAATCGACCTTGATAAATTACCAATAGGCGACCCTACCCTTTCAGCAAAAGAAATTATTGGTAACGAATCGCAGGAAAGAATGGGATTGGTGATTGGCAACGAGCATATCGAAACCTTACAAAAAATTGCCGACCGCGAGCGTTCACCAATGTACACCGTAGGTAAAGTTACCGGCAATCACCGTTTCACCTTTAAATCGGCCACTACCGGTTTAAAACCGATGGATTTTGAGTTGGCCGACATGTTTGGCAGCTCGCCCAAAGTTGTAATGGAAGATACCACGGTAGATCGCAAATACAGTGAACTTAATTATAATGCTACCCAATTAAACACTTACTTAGAACAAGTACTTCAATTAGAAGCTGTTGCAGCTAAAGATTGGTTAACCAACAAGGTTGACAGGTGTGTGGGTGGCCGTGTAGCCAAACAACAATGTGCTGGTCCGTTGCAATTACCCTTAAACAATTGCGGCGTAATGGCTTTAGATTTTCAGGGTAAAGAAGGTATTGCCACTTCAGTTGGTCACTCGCCTGTTTCGGCGCTGATTGATCCGGCTGCCGGTAGCCGCAATGCCATTGCCGAATCACTTTCGAATATTGTTTGGGCATCTTTAAAAGATGGTTTAAAAAGTGTTTCACTTTCTGCCAACTGGATGTGGGCCTGTAAAAACGAAGGTGAAGATGCCCGTTTATATGCTGCCGTTGAAGCTTGTTCTGATTTCGCAATTGGTTTAGGAATCAATATCCCAACCGGGAAAGATTCCCTATCAATGAAGCAGAAATATGCAAACGGTGATGTTATTGCTCCCGGAACGGTGATTATTTCGGCTGGTGCCAACTGCGATGATATTACCAAAGTAGTTGAGCCGGTGTTGCAAAAAGATGGCGGTGCCATTTACTACATCAACCTTTCTAACGATAGTTATAAACTGGGAGGTTCATCATTTGCGCAAATTTTAAATAAGGTAGGTACCGAAACTCCGGATGTTAAAGATGCAGATCAGTTTAAAAATGCATTTAACACCTTACAGGAATTAATTAAAGCAGGTCAAATCCAGGCCGGACATGATATTGGCAGCGGTGGTTTAATTACAACCCTGTTGGAAATGTGTTTTGCCGACCGTGATTTAGGTGCTCAGATAGACTTATCGGCTTTAGCAGAGCAGGATAACATTAAATTGCTCTTCGCTGAAAATATTGCCGTTGTTTTCCAGGCCGATGCTGCTGTTGAGGCAACTTTGACCAAAAACGGTGTTACTTTCCAAAAAATTGGTACTGTAAGCACTTCAGCTACCCTTGAGGTTAAAAATGCTGCCGATAGCTTCAGTTTTGATATCGACCACCTGCGTGATGTTTGGTTTAAAACTTCATACTTATTAGACAGCAGACAAACTGGTAATGGCTTAGCTAAAGAGCGTTACAACAATTATAAAAACCACGTTTTAAATTACAGTTTCCCGCTTACTTTCGATGGTAAAAAACCGGTAATAGACGAAACCAAGCCCAGACCAAAAGCAGCCATTATCCGTGAAAAAGGAAGTAACTCTGAGCGCGAACTGGCGAATGCCATGTACTTAGCTGGTTTTGATGTAAAAGATGTACACATGACCGATTTAATTACCGGAAGAGAAACATTAGAAGATATCCAGTTTATTGGCGCAGTAGGCGGTTTCTCTAACTCTGATGTTTTAGGATCTGCAAAAGGTTGGGCAGGTGCATTTTTATATAACGAGAAAGCGAGAATTGCTTTAGAAAAATTCTTTGCCCGTCCGGATACTTTATCAGTAGGCATTTGCAACGGCTGTCAGTTATTTGTTGAGCTGGGCTTAATTAATAAAGACCACGCCGATAAACCTAAAATGTTGCATAACAAAAGTGGCAAACACGAAAGTATTTTTACGTCGTTAACTTTACAGGAAAACAATTCTGTCATGCTATCAAGCCTTGCCGGAAGCACTTTAGGTGTTTGGGTATCACATGGTGAAGGAAGATTCTCGTTACCATACGCAGAAGATCAATATAAAATTGTAGCCAAATACGCTTACGAAACTTATCCGGCCAGCCCAAATGGTTCCGATTACAACACGGCAATGTTGTGCGATGAAACCGGACGCCACCTGGTGATGATGCCGCACATTGAGCGTTCATTGTTCCAATGGCACTGGGCAAATTACCCGCAAGGCAGAAAAGACGAAGTTTCTCCTTGGATGGAAGCCTTTGTAAATGCCCGTAAGTGGATTGAGAACAAAGGGTAATACCTGGACGGAAGATGTAAAATGGATGATAGAATTAAAAACCATCATCCATTTTTTGTTAAATACACTCGTCATCTCGAGCGGAGTGCCTTATAGTGCCGTCATCTCGACTGAAGCGCAGCGAAATGGAGAGATCTATAATAGATTTCTTTATTTCGCTACCGATGAAACCTGTGAAACAAGCATACCATGTATAAATAATAACAGATGCTTAAACCGGCAAGCTTCATCCAATAGCTATCGTATCGAAATGACGTTTTTTTTGTATTATTCTAAATGATTTATTTTATCATGAAATGAGCGTTCCGCCTTTCATAGCTGCTGTACACCCGCCATCGCTTATAGTCCTCGTTCCGCTGCACTTCACCGCGGGCTAACTGCTCTGTCGGGTTTATTGAACAAAAGCCTGTTCTTCGGCATAAGACTTTCTGCCCCCAGGTTAAACCTTTAATAGCACCACCAGCCTTGCCACCTAAACCCGACCGAAGTGGAAAACCCACAGCCCGAGGTACGAGGGTGAGGATTTGAAACAAAGGGCGGGACTGCAATTACAAAAAGGCACTGTCCCTGCCTTCCAAAAAAAGCAACAATAAAACCACGAGAACAAAAAACCGGCCGGGCACCGCCCAAACCGCTTCAATTTACCAACATCCACGATCCGTGTCCTCACAGACTGCGTTACCGATGTAAAATCGGTACAGGTAGCACTACGCTCGAAATGACGCAACTATTTAAATCAGATTACATAAAAAACGGCCTGGGCACCGCGCCCAAACCGTTCAATTTACCTAACCCTACATCTCCCTAAAAACCAAGAGCGTTAATTAGAAATCCCACCATCATCCATTTCCCTTCCTACATCTTAGATCCTCTTCTAATTAGAAATCTGGAAATTAATGGCCATATTATACCTTACACGCACCGGAACCCCTTTATTTTTTCCCGGTTTCCATAACGGCGATTTTTTGATCACTTTCATCGCTTCCTCATCACAACCAAAACCGATTCCCTTAATTACGGACACATCCGTGATGGAACCATCTTTTTCTACCACAAAACTCACAAATACTTTTCCTGCTGCGCCTTCTTCCTGAGCCCTTGATGGATACCTTAGATTGCGTTCCATATATTTAGACCAAGCCTTGGCACCACCAGTAAATTCAGGGTATTCATCAACACCATTCAAACCAACAACTTCATTTGAACTCTCTCCTGTACCTTCTTTAGCTGTTCCTGTTCCATCACCATTACCTTTTGCCTCTGGAATAACCAAATTTGGAGCTACAATCCCCTCTTGTGTTCTATCACTGATCACAGCATTCTCGATTTCCTTAATCGTTGGTGGATCTGGAAGATTTACTTTATTTACGACAACTATATTATTAGATAAGGCTACCGTTTTAACCTTTACCGGATCAGCCTTTTTTGGCTCAGGCTTTTCCTCTGGTTTAGGCAGATCCTGTTTCATTTGATGAATCACATTATCCAATTTTACTTCTGTTGGAGGTATTTCTACAATAATTTCTTTCGGAAAGAGCTTCGCATAAACTAAAGGCGAGAAACACAATAACACAAATAAACTACCTGATACAAATAGTGCCCTGGTCATAATCTTCGAAGATTTAGACCTTAAATCGTAAGCACCATAATTTTTGTTGCGGTTTGCAAATACAAGATCGAGCCACTCGGTTTTGTATACGTTAATAGAAGAGTTGAACATAGCTTTTATTTTTATACCATGATGCAGCAAAATCATCAATTCCACAAAACATTCGAAAAATCTCTTTTCTTTACAAAAAATGAAATTTCTCACCCGAAAAACATTTTTTTATTTCATTTTCAATAAAATTGATATAATTTTCACGATTATTTAACAGGAATTAATAAAATATACTATTTTTGACAAAAAACATAACGAATTAATGAAAAGCTTAAGAACCATCGCATTAAAAGAGGCTCAAAACAGAATTTCACCAGAAGTTAAAGCACCAGCGGCAAAAATTTCTGACTTTTTTGGCGCTAATGTATTTGATAAGAAAAAAATGAGAGATTTCTTATCTAAGGACGTATATGAAAAATTAATATCATCTATCAACCAGGGTGAGTTAATTAATTCAGACGATGCCAACCAAATTGCAACCGCTATGAAAGCGTGGGCAATGAGTGCCGGCGCAACGCATTATACGCACTGGTTCCAGCCGTTAACAGGTACAACTGCTGAAAAACATGATTCATTTTTTGAGCCAAGTGGCGATGGAGCTATCGAGAAATTTGCAGGAAGCGCTTTAGTTCAACAAGAGCCAGATGCTTCTAGTTTCCCTAACGGTGGTATCCGTAATACTTTCGAAGCCCGTGGTTATACTGCATGGGATCCATCATCTCCAGCATTCATTATGGAAAGTAAAGCAGGTAAAACCCTTTGTATCCCTACTGTTTTCGTATCTTACACAGGGGAAGCGTTAGATTATAAAGCACCTTTATTAAAAGCATTAGCTGCATTAGATAAAGCTGCTGTTGATGTTTGCCAGTATTTCGATAAAAGCATCACTAAAGTAAATGCATCGTTAGGTATTGAGCAAGAATATTTCCTGGTTGATGAGTCGTTGTTCAACGCCCGTCCGGATTTATTGTTAACAGGCCGTGCTTTATTCGGACACATGTCTGCTAAAGGTCAGCAGTTAGAAGATCACTATTTCGGTTCTATCCCTGAGCGTGTATTCAGCTACATGGTAGATTTCGAAAACGAAGCTTTAAAATTAGGTATTCCTTTAAAAACCCGTCACAATGAGGTTGCACCGTCTCAATTTGAGTGTGCGCCAATTTACGAAGAAATCAACTTAGCAATCGATCACAATCAATTGTTGATGGATTTGATGGAAAAAGTTGCCCGTCGTCACCACTTCCGTGTTTTATTACACGAAAAACCTTATGCAGGTATCAACGGATCAGGTAAACACAACAACTGGTCGTTAATTACCGATACCGGCAAAAACTTATTGGCTCCAGGTAAAACGCCAAAAAATAACTTAATGTTCCTTGCTTTCTTTGTAAACACAATCAAAGCAGTTAGCGAGCATGCCGATTTATTACGTGCAAGTATTGCATCAGTAAGCAACGATCACCGTTTAGGTGCTAACGAAGCGCCACCCGCAATTATCTCTATCTTCTTAGGCTCACAATTGAACGATGTATTAGACGAGATTGAGCACTCACGTATCAGCAAAAAAATCAAAGAAGATAACGCACTTTGGTTAGGTATCCCTAAAATCCCTCAGATTTTATTAGATAATACCGACCGTAACCGTACCTCTCCTTTCGCATTTACAGGTAACAAATTTGAGCTTAGAGCTGTTGGATCTTCAGCAAACTCTTCTGCTCCAATGACGATCTTAAACGCAATTATGGCCGAGCAATTGGTTAAATTTAAAGTTGAAGTGGATAAACTGATCAAAAAAGGTGATAAAAAAGACATCGCCTTATTAACCGTGATCAAAAAATACATCAAAGAATCTAAAAACATCCGTTTCGAAGGAAATGGTTACAGCCAGGAGTGGGAAGATGAAGCTGCAGCACGCGGTTTATCAAACATCAAAACTACACCAAAAGCTTTAGATGCTTATTTAACGGAGAAATCTGCTGAATTATTTGCTACAACAGGTATTTACAGTGCACGTGAGATTCATGCCCGTCATGAAATCATGTTAGAAAACTTCTACAAAAAATTACAGATCGAAGCACGTGTAATGGGCGAAGTAGCTAACACTGCTATTATTCCTGCTGCAATTGCTTACCAAAACTCTCTAATTGCAAATGTACAAGGATTAAAAGCAATCGGTGTAGACAGCAAAGTTTCTATTGATATCGTTAAAAAATTAACTGAGCATTTAGAAATTGTGAAAACCAATATCGATGCGATGTTAGAAGAACGTAAAGTAACCAACAAAATCGAAGATACCCGCGAAAAAGCGATTGCCTACGATGAGAAAGTTAAATCTTACTTCGATATCATCCGTTACCATGCTGATAAATTAGAGCAAATTGTTGACGATAGCGTTTGGCCTTTACCAAAATTCAGAGAATTATTATTTATGAAATAGTTTTTAAGCCGTAAGGTTTAAGGTATAGGGCGTAAGGTTTAACTTTACGCCCTTTTTCGTTAGTTATAGTTACTCATTGGTTCGTTGTTTTTCTTTGCAAATAAACTGTCAATAAAAACTGTAAACTAGTTAATCGATTAATTATTGAAATTGGTTATCGTTATCCCCCACCGTAACGTCCTCCTGAACTTGGTTCAGGATCTAATCGAAAAGTGATTTACGTTCGCAAAGGCTTTTCTTGGAAAGCAATACCAGTGCTCATTGGTTAATCCAGCCCTGCTTTCCTTCCTGCTGTAAATTTTTCACTGCCTTTTTAATTCATCGTTTACAGCATCCATGCAATCAGGTTTATTTCAGATAAGCCTGTGCACAATGTTATATGTTAAAGGATAAATCTCAAAGAGATGTCACCTTGAGCGTAGTCGAAGGGCATTTATTTGCCATTTATCAACCACAAGAAGTCTTCAACTACGCTCAGACTGACAACCGCGGCGCTTAACTTAATGATGTTGGACCCGTAGAAGAAAAAAAAATCCGCCACAAAGAACCTATCTCTTGTACTTAAGCCCGATTGTACGGATGCCGTTTTAATCGACAGTTTTTTAATCCCCGAAATTTAAAACGGCAGGAGGAAAAGCGGGGCTGCAGGCTCCTATGAAAAACGACCTTTCACTTCCAAAAAAATGAGCAAAACACTTTTTTAGGCACCTTGAAAATAAAGCAATCATCCTACTTCAGACTATTCACTTTACATTTTAGCTTCTATGTTTTTACCTTCCACCTTAAAAAACTATCTTTGCGGCAACATGAGTGATAACAGGTACAATCAACGCGGCGTTTCTGCCTCAAAAGAAGATGTGCACAATGCCATCAAAAACATCGACAAAGGAATTTTCCCTAAAGCATTCTGCAAAATTATCCCGGATATTTTAGGTGGAGATGAGGAATATTGCAACATTATGCACGCCGATGGTGCCGGCACCAAATCTTCTTTAGCTTATGTTTACTGGAAAGAAACCGGCGATATTTCGGTATGGAAAGGTATTGCGCAAGATGCCATTATCATGAATATCGACGATTTAATCTGCGTGGGTGCTACCGATAACATTTTATTATCCTCAACCATCGGGCGGAATAAAAATCTCATTCCAGGCGAAGTAATTGCTGCCGTAATTAACGGAACTGAAGAAATTTTAGCCGATTTACGCGAACAGGGCATCTCTATCTACTCAACAGGTGGCGAAACTGCCGATGTTGGCGATTTGGTAAGAACCATTATCGTCGATTCTACGGTAACTTGTCGCTTAAAGCGCGAAGACATCATCAGCAACGATAACATTAAACCTGGCGACGTAATTGTGGCATTAGCCTCATACGGACAAGCGACCTACGAAACCGAATATAATGGTGGAATGGGATCGAACGGATTAACATCTGCCCGTCACGATGTTTTTGAAAAATCAATAGCCAATAATTACCCTGAAAGTTTTGATCCGGCCGTTCCTTTTGACCTGGTTTTCTCCGGGCAAAAACAACTGGCTGAAGAAATAGAAATCGAAGGTTTCGGCAAAACCACTATTGGTAAATTAGTGTTATCACCTACCCGTACTTATGCACCTGTAATTAAAAAGGTTTTAGAAAGCTACCGCGGCCAGATTAATGGTATTGTACACTGTAGTGGTGGTGCGCAAACCAAAGTATTACATTTCATTAATGATGATATCCATGTCATCAAGAATAACTTATTCCCTATCCCACCGCTATTTAAATTGATACAGGAACAATCGGGCACGGATTGGAAGGAAATGTACAAGGTATTTAATATGGGTCACCGTATGGAGCTGTATGTCCCTCAGGAGATTGCAGATCACATTATCGAAATTTCTAAAAGCTTTAACATCGATGCGCAGATCATCGGTCGCGTAGAAAAAGGCGATCAGAAACAGGTAACCATCGAAAGCGAAAAAGGAACTTTCGTTTATAATTAAGAAATAAAATCACAATGTAAAAAGGCTGCTGAAATTAAGTTTTCAGCAGCCTTTTTTATTTACACGAATCGCCATTCATTAAATAAAACTTTTGGTATTATTAAAAGCCCAAATTGTATGATCGGAGCTTTTATTAGAAATTAAGTTTAATTAAAAATTGTTGAAACTATTTGAGCCTTATACATTTGATAAATTACACTTTAGATTTCTCTTAAGTTCATATTTATAACTTATAGCCTACGCCATTTTTTAATCTGATAGGAAGAAATAAAGTGGAAAACATAATTACCATAGTCAAGTCTATACTCATCTCTGGATTCACCTAAATATACTTCATTAGCTCCAGCTGGAGCAATTACAGTCCTACTTTCATTTATCTCCGTGGTGCGACCAATTTCTTCTTGAGTATAAATATATTTTAATTCAATTGGCTTTTGAAGAACTACTTTAGTTGTATAACTTGCATCACTGAAAAATTCTGCTTTATTAATATAGATCTGACGCGCATCATCAATATTACTATAAGAGTTAACATCATCATAAACTACCGAAATTCTAGCATAAACTGAGGGTGAATATAAATAGTTCACCCCATCAATATCCCCCTGAGATATATAAGAATTATACCCCCAAGTAGTTCCATTTTTTCTAGTCATTTGTGGTGACGTATTTGAACCTACTCTTGCTTCTGGCACACTTGAAGGATATAACATCACCGAATTATAATCAAATGTTCCTATTTGAAATCCAGATCTACCTAGCACATCATAAGTTTTGTATTGATCTTTCCAATCATTATTGATATTGGAAAAATCGATATTTATATATTGATCGCGGTCAGTTCTGGTTTGTTCGTGCATTAGCCCCACGGCATGTCCAATTTCATGGATGACCGTAGATTTATCTGCACCTGTGGATAATCTAATGAGCTGCTGCCCACCTACCATACCTAATTGAGAATCGCCGCCCCCATGGGTGGAGCTCCTTGAAAATTAACATAATTAGCCTGGTTTGTTCTTTGTAGAAAACGTATTGGCGTGCTGGCCTCCCAATCGCTCATCGCATTTAAGATATCTGAACTATGCTGGCATCATTAATCACATAATAAATGATGCCACCAGGCCATAACTTTTGAAATTCAGCGGTAAAAGTACTCCTGTGTGTAGTTTCTTTGCCACTGCCTACTTTATTATACTCCAAATAGGCAATTTGGTCTTTTGACAAAACAACATCACCGCCAACAACATATTCTCCTCTGTTATTAATGGCCACTGTTACCTGGCCTCCATTTTTTAAATGATAGGTAATGGTTTTCCCCGGAGCCTCCTGTTGTTCTTCCTTAATTGAAGCTTTCTTTTTACAAGCACTCGAAAAATAATAAGCACTACAATAGCATAATAGATTTTTTTCATGTTTAGATGTTCAAAAAATTAATTCATATTGATTGATTTAAATAGATAAAACAATAATGACTTATTAAAAAGGCACAGAAGTTTAGGCTTGTAGAGTTTAATTAGCACTGGCGTGGCAAACTAATTCAAGCAGAACAGGATTATTCTAATTGGCGAAAGGAATATTTTCGTAGAGAGCATGTGTTTCATAATAGCTTTTTTGTTTTCCGTATTAAAAATACACATCAACAATTAGCAATTATTATTTTTACATGAAGTAGTTATTTTATTACGCAAAATACTTCAATGGATAGACAATCAGCTAGTTTTAAAATGGTAGTAAACAACAAAGCCCCGATCGAATGATCAGGGCTTCTAATGCTGTATTCCGTATTAATTAAAGTTATAACGAATACCAACTTGTCCTTGCCATCTTGATAGAAATGAAGATGGTGCATACGGAACACCACCAGTTGGTGCTCTGAATGTAAAACCACCGCCACTAGTTGTTACGTAATTGATAAGTGAGTATGCAGTATTATTGATAAAATAAGATCTGCCCCAATCTTTATTAATCAGATTACCAACATTAATAATATCAACAGAAAGCTGTAATGAATTTTTAGTGCCTTTAAATACAATACCTAGGTCTTGCATAATGCGAACATCAAACTGATGTTCCCATGGCATTCTCGCAACATTACGCTCAGAATATTGACCTCTAATTTTACTTAAATAAGGATCGTTACTAATATAATTATCCAAAGCAGCCCATTGTTCAGCTACCGATTGAGCAGGTAAAGAACCTGAAGCAGCTAAAGGAATTAATTTAATGTCACTTAAGGTACGAGGTACAAAAATCAAATCATTACTTGGGTTCCCTGATGAAATTGAATTATCTCCGTTCAGATCTCCATTATAGATATATGAGAATGGGGTCCCAGATTTACCTACGTAGAATAATGAAAAAGTAGTTGCTGAAGCTTTATTTTTACCATATTTAATTGAGTAATTTAAAGCTCCAACTATTCTATGACGAAGATCATAATTAGAATAAGCTAAAGGCGGGTTTTGCGGATCTCTAGAAATTAACACACCTCCGAACCCAGAACTTGCTGTGCTACTAAAACCTGAGTTAATATCTTCTGATTTCCCGTAGGTATAGGCAATCGAAGCATATAATCCTAGGTCAAATGATTTTTGCAACTGAGCAGTTACATTATAAGCTGAACCGCTTCTCGTATTCTGTAACAAATAAACTTCAGTAAACTTAGCTCCGTTTACTCGACCGGCCGTTGTATTTACAAAAAGTGGACGGGTATCTGCACCACCTGACAAAGCGGGATTAATCGATGCTACAGAAGGTTTAATATTTAAATTTTTATATGAAATATTGTTAACTGTAGAAGAATATAATCCTTCGATAGTTGCCTGAACTCCACCAGGTAATTTAAAATCAACAGCTAAATTGGCTCTAAAAACCTGAGGTAACTTGAAATTATTATCAATTAAACTAATTTGCGAAGTTGTACCAGCAACACCACCAGCAGCCGATTGATTATTTACATCTGGAATAAAGGTTCCTGTACCAATTGGTGCGCTAACAGAACTAGTTAACATACCGTTTCCTGAGAATTGATTAGATATCCATACAAATGGAGCACGACTTGTTAATAATCCACCTCCACCTCTCAATTGAACCGAACGATCTCCTGTTAAATCCCAGTTAAAGCTCAAACGAGGAGAAACAAGTATTTGACCACTTGGAACCTGATCAGTTTTGTAGTTAGGAAAAGTAGCAACGACATCAGGGTTAGCTAATGGAGTATCAAAAATTAATGGCACATCTACTCTTAAACCAGCGATTAATTTAAAACCTTTAAAAGCATCTATTTCATCTTGAAAGTAAAATCCTAACTGTGCAGCGCTAAATCTAGCTGCAGGTCTTGGATCTCCTTGAATTTTTGAAGTACTTGTAGCTGCAGAAGGCTTAGTATTGGACTCAAAGTCCGCTAAGTTATTCCATGCATAACTTCCGGCTAAATTATTCACAAATAAGTTTCTAATTTTATAAAACTCATTGTGTGTACCAATTGTGAAAGTATGTTTGTTTGCGAAAATTTTAAAATTATCAGTAAATTCGAAAATATCCTGGTCTAATTCATTCGCTGTTGAAGATGCTTCTGAACCTAATGTAGCAGACTGACTGCCAGTACCTAAACCATTAATTCTGATTTGAGGGAATAAATCGCCAACAGTAGCTCTTGTATCTCTAATTCTAGAGTAACCAACAATTAAATTATTCGATAAAGTACTTGAAATAGCACTTCTTAACTCTAATACTGAATTATTTTGTTGATCATTAAAGCGATATAGATTACTTGCGAATCGGAAAGATGTTGCACTTCTAGAAATGTTATCATCATAAGCTTTAATATAGTTATGACGCAAGGTTAATTGGTTTTTTGAATTGATATTCCAATCTATACGAGCAAATAATTTATCATTTCTAGTTTCTGCATCAAATGCATCAATACCACCAGCATCGTACCCGTAGCGATCTTTAGCAACTTTAGCAATTCTTAAAAGCTCAGCTGTAGAAACTGCACCAACATCGCCTGAGTTAAAAGTTGTAGGTTGAACAATACTTTGTCTTTCAGCACTAACAAAGAAGAATAACTTATCTTTAATAATTGGGCCACCTACTCTTGCACCGTAAGTAAAATTATGGAAAGGTAATGCTTTGGCATTTGTACCATCAACACTTTTACCAATTGTGTTTTGATTTCTTCCGAAAAAATAAGCTGAACCTTCTACAGTATTTGATCCTGATCGGGTTACAGCGTTAACACCACCACCAATTGCATTACTGTTCGTAACGTCAAATGGAGCTAAAACAATCTGAAGTTCTTGAATCGCATCCAAAGAAATCGGTTGTGTATTTGCCTGACCACCTGGCGCACCTGTACTTCCTAAACCAAAAGCATCATTATTTACGGCTCCATCAATAGTTAAGCCATTAAAACGATTGTTAATACCACCAAATGAATTACCATTAGCTTGCGGTGTTAAACGTGTAAAATCTTGTAATGAACGTGATAGAGATGGTAGGCTTTGAATTTGATCCTTACTAACATTGGTAGAAGCACCTACTTTCTTACTGCTAAATACGGCATCTCTTTTTCCAGCAACCACAACTTCTTGTAGTTGTTTGCCATTTTCACTTAAAACAAGATTTAATAAGTAAGGCTCACCTAACTTTAACATTGCTCCAGTTACTTTTTCAGGTTGATAGCCAACAAAACTGATTTCGAAAATATAAGGACCGCCTACACGCATGTTATTAATTACAAAACGGCCATCATTATTTGTTGACACAGAATATACTGTACCAGTTGGCGTATGTGTTGCTTTAACACTCGCTCCAGGTAAGGCGCCTTTGGCATCCTTAATTGTTCCTGTCATTGATGATGAGGTTACCTGTGCATTCGCACCAATGGTAACACTTACAAATGCAACAATAACCAGTACTAATCTTAAAAGTAAAGATTTCTTCATACTTTGTTTTTTAAATGTTTTTTGTTGTTGAATAATCTAATTAATGATATTAAGCTGCAAATGTCCTAATTAAATTTAACACATTTTAACATCTAATGTTAAATTATTATTAAGTCAGGCAAAACTTTTCAACATTTAACACATATTGAGCAGATTATAACTTTCAGTTTATCAATACTTTGATCATATAAATAGATTATTTATAACAAAACCTTAGGCTAGTTATAATTTACGCATAAAAGACGATGTAATGTTGGTATTTTTCCAATAACGCCTGTAAACAATAACTTTTTATGTAAAAACACGATAAATTAAACCTATCGTTAAATATTTACTTTTTATCGGCAAAAGCACAAACACTAATCAACAGGCAACCATAAATTTGAGGCAACAATATTCAATCATTGTAATTTTTAACAGTTATCTCAATATTCACCGAAGCCAATTGACATTTTTTTTTTAGTTTTGAGCGATTGTTGCAGGATGAAGATCTTTTAAATTTTGTAATCTGGATGTAGACAACCCGTATTAAGGGATAATTGAGCAGATTACAGGTATAAAACAATTAAAAACAAATCTCTTTAAAATAGATTAAAAAACAGATGAATTACGACGTTATTGTTTTAGGCAGCGGCCCAGGTGGTTACGTAGCTGCAATCAGAGCTTCTCAATTGGGACTAAAAGTTGCAATTGTTGAGCGTGAATCATTAGGTGGTATTTGTTTAAACTGGGGCTGTATCCCTACTAAAGCACTTTTAAAAAGCGCTCAGGTTTTCGAATATATTAATCATGCTGCTGATTACGGAAT
>Ga0157371_10000051_pt1 | contig 180272 bp, 128 predicted proteins | sample C45metaG_FD_113462 | JGI IMG/M metagenome (GOLD analysis project Ga0157371, IMG submission 113462) | Corn rhizosphere microbial communities from Kellogg Biological Station, Michigan, USA - C4-5 metaG | ecosystem: Host-associated > Plants > Roots > Rhizosphere > Soil | place: USA: Michigan...
ATAAAAATTAATGTTAATAAATTATCAATTAAGGGGTTCTATAATTTAAAAATTTAATTAGATTTGCCGACTTGTTAAAAAACAGCGAAAGACAAATTATTTTAAACAAACAATGCAAGGAAAAGGTTTTATTAAGTTTATAGCGATAGTATTGGCTATCGTTTGTGCGTATGCACTTTCTTTTACGTTGGTAGCATCCAAGGTGGAAAAAGACGCAAAAAACGCTGCGAAGGGTGATTTAGCCAAAGAAAAGGCTTACTTAGATTCGATGAGTACCGTAAAAGTTTATCCAGTAGTTGGATTTACTTACCAAGAGGTAAAAGCGAAAGAGATTAATTTGGGTCTGGACTTAAAAGGCGGAATGAACGTAACGATGGAGATATCGTTGGCGGAGTTGGTAAAATCATTAGCGGGTAATCCTACTGATGCGAACTTCAATAAAGCAATCCAAAACGCACAAATCCAATTAAATGCCGGTGGTAAAGATTACATCAAATTTTTTGTTGATGAATTCGAAAAATTAAGCCCTGGAGTAAAACTAGCAGATTATTTTTCTAACCAGGATAATGCATCTCAGTTAAAACCTAGCGCAAGCAATAGCGATGTTGAATCTTTCTTAGAAAAAGAAGCAACCAGTGCTATCGATCGTTCATTTACAGTTTTACGTTCTCGTATTGATGGTTTTGGAGTAGTTAGTCCGAACATGCAAAAACAAGAAGGCAGTAACCGTATCTTAATCGAAATGCCAGGTGTACAAGATAAAGAGCGTATTGCTAAACTTTTACAGGGTTCTGCCGAATTACAGTTCTGGCAGGTATACCAGGTACAAGAAGTTGCACCCCTACTCGAAAACATTAATAAAATTTTAGCGGCAACATTAAAAGCTGATGCTCCAGCTGCTAAAGATACAACGGCTGCTCCGACTGCTGGTGGTAAATTAGCTGGCTTGGAAAAAGCTGCTGCTAAAGACACTACAGCTAAAGGTGGCAAACTTGCTGGCTTAAGTAAAAAAGATTCGAGTGCAGTTAAAGCCGAACTGATTAAATCTAATCCATTGTATGCTGTTCTTAACCTTCCGATTTACCAGGGCGAAAACGGACAACAACAATTAATGCCTGGTGCAGTTGTTGGTATGTCGTTACAAAAAGATACTGCAAAAGTTAATGCTTATTTAAAACTTCCTGAAGTTGCTGCATCTATTCCATCGACGATGAAATTTATGTGGAGCGTTAAACCTAGAGAAGGTTCGAAAATTTTCGAATTATATGCCATTAAAGTGGTTAGTGCCGATGGTAAACCAGATTTAGGTGGTGAGGCAATCAGCGATTCGCGTGCTGACTTTGATCAAAAAGGTAAACCAGAGGTAACCATGTACATGACCAGTGAAGGTTCTGCGAAATGGAAAAAAATTACTGCTGAAGCTGCTGCTGATCCAAATAACAAAAAATCTATTGCCATTGTATTAGATAACCAGGTTTATTCTGCTCCTACTGTTCAGAATGAAATTGCTGGTGGTGTTTCTTCAATCACGGGTAACTTTACCCAGGCAGATACTAAAGATTTATCAAACATCTTAAAAGCTGGTAAATTGCCTGCTCCTGCGCGTATAGCAGGTAGCTACGTAGTTGGTCCAACTTTAGGTGCACAAGCTATTCACGATGGTTTAATCTCATTCGTAATTGCCTTTATCGTAATCTTAATCTTCATGGCGCTGTATTATCACCGTGCAGGTTGGGTTGCAAACTTTGCATTGTTAATCAACTTATTCTTCATCATTGGTATCCTGGTATCACTTGGCGCAGTGTTAACCTTACCTGGTATTGCTGGTATAGTATTAACCATTGGTTTATCGGTAGATGCAAACATCCTTATCTTTGAGCGAGTACGTGAAGAGCTTGCCCATGGCAAGAATACCGCTACAGCAATTAAAGAAGGTTTTAAACATGCAATGCCGTCGATTATTGACTCAAACGTAACCTTATTCATTTTAGGAGCTATCCTTTACGTTTTCGGTAGCGGACCGGTTCAAGGTTTTGCCACTACCTTGTGTATCGGTATCCTTTCATCATTATTTGCTGCTGTAGCCATTTCGAGAGTAGTTTTCGAATCGTTGTTAAACCGCAAAATCGAGGTAAGTTTCGATAATAGCTTAACCCGTAATGCATTTAAAAACTTAGCCTTCAACTTTGTTGGCCGTCGTAAAATCTATTACATTATCTCTACCATTATTATTATTGCCGGTATTGGTATGTACTTCAAAAATGGCGGTTTAAACTTAGGTGTAGATTTTAAAGGGGGTAGAACTTATTTGGTTCACTTCGATAAAGCAGTTAACACTGAAGATTTAAAAGCTAAGTTAAACCCGGTTTTCGGTAACGAAACGCCAGAGGTTAAAACTGCAGGTGAAGATAGCCAGGTAAAAATCACCACTACTTTCCACATCGAAGATCAGGACATTAAAACTGATAAAGTTGTAGAAGATGCGTTAAATAAAGGTTTGGCCGGATCCAAATATGAAATCGTAAGTTCACAAAAGGTGACGCCAATTATTGCAAGCGATATCGTAAACGGTGCTTTCTATGCGGTATTGATCTCGTGTTTATTCATGTTTATCTACATCGTTGTACGATTCAAAAAATGGCAGTATGGTTTAGGTGCGGTAATCGCCTTATTCCACGACGTTTTAATGGTATTATCTTTCTATACTATTTTAGATGGTATTATGCCATTCTCATTAGAAATTGGTCAGGATTTTATCGCAGCAATTTTAACGGTAATGGGTTACACCATGACAGAGACAGTTGTTGTATTTGACCGTATCCGTGAGAAATTAAAAGAATCAGGTAAAGAAGATTTACATGGAGAAGCGCGTAACAACTTAATCAACTTCGCGTTGAACAGTACATTAAGTCGTACCATCTTAACCTCATTAACTGTATTCTTCGTGTTATTGGTAATCTTTATTTTTGGTGGCGATAGCATCCGCGGGTTTATCTTCGCATTGCTGATTGGCCGTATCATTGGTACATACTCATCATTATGTATTTCTACTCCTATCGTAATTGATTTGGGTAGTTCAGCTGAGAAAAAATAAGAGATTAAAATCTTAATATATAAGCGCTTCGATTTATCGGGGCGCTTTTTTATGCCCCGCTTTTTTACCGCGAAGGCACAAAGACACCATTTTTTTGTTTTTGAAAAGCAAAGGCAGTGGTTCTTCGGTTCCGATTGTCCTGCTATATATTCCAATCTTTTTAATTGGCACTGTCATGCTGAGGAACGAAGCATCTGTTGCATCGATTGCAGATGCTTCGTTCCTCAGCATGACAAAATGTTCAGGGCTACTGCAAATTAAAAAGGATTTCCATTCCTATCAGGTTTATTTAACCCGAGTCTGTGCTTCAAAACTGCAAAAAACCGCCTTCGTCATACCAGCGTTATATATTGATCAATCAGGTGAAATAGTGACAAAACCTCAATTATTAAACCTTTTGGCTATCTTTTTGTTACATTAGCAATAGATAAAATCGATACGAAAATGGATTTACAACTTCCAAAAAGCGAATACCCCAGGGTAGTGATTGTTGGCGGCGGATTTGGTGGCATAGAGTTAGCTAAACGTTTAAAAAATAAGCCTTTTCAGGTAGTGATGCTCGATAAGCATAACTACCATACTTTTCAACCTTTACTTTATCAGGTAGCTACAGGAGGTCTCGAAGCAGACTCTATCGCTTTTCCTCTACGCAAGATTTTTAAAGGACAAAAGAACCTCATTTTCCGGGTGACCAAAGTTACGGAAGTAAATACTGCCGAAAACTGTTTACAAACTGACATAGGTAGAATCAATTACGATTATCTGGTTATCGCCACAGGTTCTACCAGTAATTTTTTTGGCAATAAAGAAATTGAAGCCAATTCGATGCCGATGAAATCCATCCCAGAGGCGCTGGATTTGAGAAGTCTGATCTTACAGAATTTCGAAAAATCGCTGATCGAAAAAGATGCAGATAAAAAAAGCGCCTTATTAAACTTTGTTGTAGTTGGCGGTGGTCCGACAGGCGTTGAAACCTCAGGTGCCATTGCAGAGCTTAAAAGGCATGTAATTCCTAACGATTATCCGGAAATGGATTTGAGTAGGGTTAACATTTACCTGGTCGAAAATTCACCAGAATTATTGGGCGTAATGTCGCCACAGGCACAAAAAAAAGCCAAAGATTTCCTTAACGATATGGGCGTTCAGATTATGAATGAAACCAGGGTACTGGGTTACGACGGACATACCCTCACATTGCAGGACAAAGCACCAATTTTAAGTTCAACCGTAATCTGGAGTGCTGGTGTTAAGGGTGAGGTTTTAAGTGGTTTAGATAAAGCTGAAGTGGTGAGAGGCGGCAGATTAAAAACAGATACCCAAAATTTAATAGTAGGCTATCAGAATATTTATGCCATTGGCGATGTAGCTGCTATTATTGACGAAGAAACACCTAATGGTCACCCGGGAGTAGCACCAGCAGCCATCCAACAGGGGCATCATCTGGCCAAAAACCTGATCAATATCAAGGAAAATAAACCTTTAGAGAAATTTAAATATTTCGATAAGGGCTCAATGGCTACAGTAGGTAGAAACAAAGCCGTTGTAGATATTGGCAAAATCCGTTTCCAGGGAGTTTTCGCATGGTTTACCTGGATGTTTGTGCACTTAATGACCTTAGTAGGTTTCAGAAATAAAATAATTGTTTTCGTAAACTGGGTTTGGAGTTACTTCAGCTACGATCGGGGAACCCGCTTAATTATCAGAACTTTTGCTAAAGATCGAAGTGTGGATTATAGAAACGAGGTACCAGCCGTAAAAGAAGAAGTTAAGGTGTCTTAGTCTTTAGTCTTTAAGGTAACTTTGACGATAAAAAAATTGTTTTCTTTTTCTTCTTTTCTTTGCGAAAAACTTTGCGCATTTTGCGGTTAAACCAAAACCATGAGCCAAAATAAATTCAAATTAGTAGAATGCCCGCGCGATGCTATGCAGGGATTACACGATTTTGTTCCCACGGCGCTTAAAGCCGAATATTTAAATCTTTTGCTTCAGGTGGGTTTTGATACCCTTGATTTTGGCAGTTTTGTTTCGGCTAAAGCCATTCCACAAATGGCCGATACTGCCGAAGTTTTAGCACAATTGGATTTAAGCAACACTTCTACCCAGCTTTTGGCAATTGTAGCCAATTTAAGGGGTGTAGAAGACGCTGTTAAACACAAAACGGTGAATTACCTTGGTTTTCCTTTTTCGATCTCTGAGACATTCCAGCAGCGTAATACCAATTCGAGCATAGTACATTCATTAAATACGGTAGAAGAAATGCTTTCACTTTGTGCAAAAAACAATAAAAAAGCAGTTGTTTACCTGTCCATGGGATTCGGAAATCCTTATGGCGATGAATGGAATTATGAAATTGTAGAAAAGTGGGCAGATGTTTTGGTGAGCAAAGGTGTCCAAATTTTATCTTTAGCAGATACCGTTGGTGTTTCTACACCTGAAAAAATTGAAAGCATATTGCCTAAACTGATCACGAGGTTTAACCATACAGAAATTGGGATTCATTTGCACTCCACTCCTGCTGAACGGTTCGAAAAGATAGAAGCTGCATATCGTTCCGGTGTTAAAAGTATAGATTCGGCACTAAAAGGTTTTGGAGGCTGTCCAATGGCTGCTGATGATCTCACAGGCAACATTGCCACGGAAGATGTGATCAGTTTTCTTCATAATAAAGGAGAAAAATTAAATCTGGATATGGATAAATGGAATGAGGCAATAATGTTATCGGGGAAGATATTTGGGTAGGTTCCTTTTAACTCCCGGGGTCGTCATTTCGAGCGGAGTGAAACGCAGTCGAGAAATATATATCAAAAGATTTCTCCATTTCGCTGCGCTTCAGTCGAAATGACGATATTCTATGCCGTGCCTCCGTGCTAATTGGATCAGACCTTCTTCACCATTTTAAAATGCTGTATGCCAGCTTCCTCAAATTGCTCACCTTCAGCTACAAAACCAAATTTAGCATACAAGCTCATGGCATCTAATTGTGAGTTTAAGTATATATAGTGTGCATCTTCAGGCAGGTCAGATAAAGCTTCAGCAATTAGTGCCCGGCCAACTCCTTGTCCTCTAAAATCCTTTAAAACCGCAAAACGTTCCAGCTTATAACCAGCATCTGTTTTACGCCATCTGCAGGCACCGCAAGGTTGTCCGTTGCTGGTAGCCAGAAAATGTGTTGATTCATCTTCATGCTCCCACTCCAGCTCTGGCGGACAATTCTGTTCGTCTACAAATACAATTTTACGGATAGCAAATACTTTATCTAAATCTTCTGGATGATTAACTTTTTGAACGTGCAGACTCATTATCGTGGTGTTTAAAGTGTTTATTCGATTTTAATTTCAATTCATTTAGCTCTTTCGCTACATCTATCGAATGTGAGCAATGAATATCGGCCTCTTTTTTGGCAAGTGTAGCAATCGTAACGTAAAATTTATGTAACTGATCCAGTTCCTTTTCACTCAGGTCTTCAATATCTACCATCCGGTTACTTGCCCCCTGTTGTGCTGCAATCAGTTCATTCAGTTTTAACTGAATGGCCTTACCATCTTTATTCTGCGCTTTCTGAATCAGGAAAACCATTAAAAACGTAATAATTGTTGTGCCTGTATTAATCACCAACTGCCAGGTTTCAGAATAATTAAACAGAGGGCCGGTTACTGCCCAAATAATTACAATAGCGGTTGCCGCAATAAATGCAACAGAACTACCGGTAAACTTGGTTGCCGCATTGGCAAATTTCTCGAAAAAATTATTTCTTTTGGTATCGTTTTTAGATTTTGCCATTACAATTTGTTTGATTAAATATACCATAAAACAAACAAAAGCGCCATAAGTTTTTAAACCCATGGCGCTTTTGCTTAATTATTGAATGATTGATTTTTGAATGATTGAATGAAAATCCAATCTTCTAAACCAACCGAACTTACAACTTATCGTTAACGTTGATACAGTTCAGATCTTCGAAAGCGGCAGTTAAACGCTTTACGAAAGTTTCTTCACCTTTACGTAACCAAACGCGTGGGTCGTAATATTTTTTATTTGGTTTATCATCGCCATCAGGGTTACCAATCTGGCCTTGAAGATAAGCTTCATTCTTTTTGTAATATTCTAAAATACCTTCCCAAAATGCCCATTGCATGTCAGTATCGATATTCATTTTAATTGCACCATAAGAAATTGCCTCTCTGATTTCTTCCTGAGTAGAACCAGAACCACCGTGAAATACGAAATTGATCGGTTTCTCTGCAGTTAAACTGAATTTTTCTTTGATGAAATCCTGAGAGTTCTTCAAAATTACCGGTTGCAATTTTACGTTACCTGGTTTATAAACACCGTGTACGTTACCAAAAGCAGCAGCAACAGTAAAACGAGGAGAAACTTTGCTCAATTCTTCATAAGCATAAGCCACTTCGCTAGGCTGGGTATATAATTTAGAACTGTCAACATCACTATTGTCAACACCATCTTCTTCACCGCCGGTAACACCAAGCTCAATTTCGATGGTCATGTTCATTTTCGCCATGCGCGCTAAGTATTTAGCTGAAATTTCCATGTTTTCTTCGATCGATTCTTCCGATAAATCCAACATGTGTGATGAAAACAAAGGTTTTCCGGTCTCAGCAAAGAATTTTTCACCGTGGTCTAAAAGTCCATCAATCCAAGGCAATAATTTTTTAGCGGCGTGGTCGGTATGTAAAACCACGGCAACACCATAATGCTCTGCCAATAAATGTACATGTTTAGCAGCCGATACAGCGCCTAAAATACATGCTTGCAATTTCTCATTATCTAATGATTTACCAGCATAAAACTGCGCACCTCCGTTAGACAATTGAATCATAACAGGCGAATTTACTGCCTTAGCAGTTTCCAATACCGCATTAACCGTATTGGTACCGGTTACGTTTACTGCTGGTAAAGCAAACTGATGTTTTTTAGCCTGCTCAAACAATTCTTGAACGGCATCTCCGTAAATTACGCCTTTGTAGCCTTTTAAACTCATTTCTTGTTAATTTTATTAAGTCCGAAGTTATAAAAAAAAATAACATTCCAAGCTTTTGTAACAACAGAATTATTTGCCTAACAGCAAAATAAAGCCTATTTAGTGTAAAAAACACATTATCCTTAGTGTAAAAAAGACACACTTCTAGAAATAATCAAATCACAATGATCAATTATCAAACCTTACTAAACGCCAAGTAGGTTTGATAATTGTGATTTGATCATTGGTAATTCTTTATCTTAATTTTATTTTTCGTTTCTTTGCAATCCAATTCTTCAAAAAATTATATGGCTTGGTTTAAAAGAGAGAATAAAGGTATCATTACCACAACAGAAGAGAAAAAAGAAGCACCAGATGGTTTGTGGAATAAATGTCCAAATTGTAAGAAACCGCTACATCAGGCAGAACTTCAGGAAAACAAATACGTTTGTCATTACTGTAATTACCACCTGAGAGTAGGCTCAAAAGAATATTTTGAGGTCTTATTTGATAATAACGAATTTAAAGAGCTGTTCCCTAACTTAACATCAGGCGACCCTTTAAACTTCAACGACAACAAACCTTATACCGATAGAATTAAAGAAAGTCAGGCTAAAACCGGCTTAAAAGATGCTATCCGGGCAGGTGTTGGTAAAATTGAAGGTCAGGATCTTGTTATTGCCTGTATGGATTTCGCTTTCATCGGCGGCTCAATGGGTTCGGTTGTGGGTGAGAAAATTGCACGTTCAATCGATTATAGCATCAAACATAAAGTTCCATTTTTGATGATTTCTAAATCAGGTGGTGCACGGATGATGGAAGCTGCATTCTCATTAATGCAAATGGCTAAAACTTCAGCTAAACTGGCTTTATTAGGTCAGGCTAAAGTTCCATACATCTCTCTATTAACCGATCCAACTACAGGCGGCGTAACGGCCTCTTATGCCATGCTCGGCGATATCAACATTGCCGAACCAGGCGCTTTGATCGGTTTTGCCGGTCCGAGGGTAATTAAAGAAACCATTAAAAAAGATTTACCAAAAGGTTTCCAAACTTCAGAATTCGTTCTGGAACATGGTTTCCTTGATTTTATTGTAGATAGAAGAGCCATGAAAGCTAAATTGGGCGCTTTTATCAAAATGATGAATAACTAGTCTGGTTCAATAGTTCATTGGTCATTTGTTCATTAGTACAAGTTGCCTAGTAAACAAATAAACTATAATAAGAAAATCAGGGCTTGAAGAACTTCGGTTAATTCAGTCCTGCTTTTTGCTTCAAGTCCTCGTTACACTCCGGTTTTTCCGCGGCAATCAGGTTTAGTTTACATGGGCCAGTGGTTCTTTTGAGGAGTACTCCCACCCAAAGCGTTAAACCACCCTGCCCTGCGGGCACCCCTCCAATAGATGGGAATAAAAAACGCCACAAATTTTTCTTAGTTTTCGTTTAACCAAACTAAAAAATCAGCAAATTATTAGAATCAGATTATACAAATGGTATGGCTCTGCAGCACTAGCTGAGTATTTGCCTTTTCATGATAAGATCCAGAAGAGTATTTTTTAAGGTTTGTTTGCCACGGAATCACTGAAGGCACGGAGAAGTTAACATAGTGAGGTCAAATGTTACCACCTGACCTTTTGGCTTTGTTAACCATTAAGATCAGCTATTGTCAGTTGGTAATAACTGACTCCACAGTGGGCTGCTGATACCAACTCCTGCAACATTTCCATTAACATACCACAATCCTACTCCTCATTTCATAAATTAGTGCATCAAATAATCAACCCTAACTAATTATGAATAAAAAACTACTATTTTCTGCACTATTCCTTTGCGCTTCGGCGAGTGTTTTTGCACAAGACAAAAAAATAATCGAAAATATTGTTAAAGAAGTAAATGAAAACTCTCAATTAGAGAAACTCGCGCACGAATTGCTTGATGTTGTTGGTCCGCGTTTGGTTGGTTCGCCACAAATGAAACAGGCCAATGATTGGGCAGTTAAAAAATACAGTGATTGGGGCATCTCTGCCAAAAATGAAAAATGGGGCGAATGGGCAGGCTGGGAAAGAGGCATTACCCATATCGATCTGGTAAGTCCACGGGTACGCACTTTAGAAGGTACACAATTGGCCTGGAGCCCATCGACCAATGGTAAAGCCATTAATGCAGAAGCGATTATCCTTCCAGAAATTACTGATTCGGTATCTTTTCAGAAATGGTTACCCAATGTAAAAGGTAAAATTGTTTTAATTTCCATGAACCAACTTTCTGGCCGACCAGAAAAAAACTGGGAAGAATTTGCCACAAAAGACCTTTTTGAAAAATTTAAAAAAGGAAAAGCTGATGCTACCAAAGCATGGGCAGCAAGTCTAGCTAAAACAGGCCTAACTGCGAAAACACTTCCCGTAGCTTTAGAAAATGCAGGTGCAGTAGCTGTGGTAATCAATAACTGGTCGCAGGGTTTTGGTGTAGATAAAATTTTTGGTGCAAATACCACAAAAGTACCAACTTTGGATTTATCAGTTGAAGATTACGGTTTAGTTTACCGTTTGGCCTTAAATGGCAACAAGCCTAAGCTTAAAATCGAGGCAAATTCGAAGAAATTAGGCGCTGTACCTACTTTTAATACCATCGCTGAAATTAAAGGCACACAAAAGCCAAATGAATATGTGATGCTTTCGGCACACTTCGATTCGTGGGATGGCGCAAGCGGCGCTACGGATAATGGCTCAGGAACCATTTTGATGATGGAAGCCATGCGCATTCTAAAGAAAATTTATCCTAATCCAAAACGCACCATTTTGGTTGGCCATTGGGGGAGTGAAGAGCAGGGTTTAAATGGTTCAAGGGCTTTTGTAGAAGATCATCCGGAGATTGTGAATAACCTTCAGGCTTTGTTTAACCAGGATAACGGAACAGGTCGTGTGGTTAACATTGGCGGACAAGGATTTGCTAAATCAAAGGATTACATCACCCGTTGGCTGGCAGCAGTACCGGATACGATTAAAAACCAGATCAAAACCAGTTTCCCGGGAACACCGGGTGCAGGTGGGTCAGATTTCGCGTCATTTGTAGCTGCCGGAGCATTGGGTTATTCGTTAAGTTCTACGAGTTGGGATTATGGAACATATACCTGGCACACCAACCGCGACAGTTATGATAAACTGGTTTTTGATGAAATCAGAAGCAACGTCATTTTAGCTGCAATCATGGTTTATATGGCTTGTGAAGATCCAGAAAAAACTTCAAATGAAAAAGCAACCGATCTACCTGTAAACGAGCGTACCGGCAAACCAGCAACCTGGCCAGTACAAACGAAATCGAACAGAAAAGGTGGTTTGTAGGTAAGAATTTTGAATCGATTTGTAAAGTAGCACTTGGAAACAGGTGCTCTTTTTTTAGATTTGCGTTTATTAACGCAATAATTACCAATGACCAGCACTTACCAACAATTAACAATTTACTTCCTTATTGGATTAACCTGTATTACGTTAATCGCTACTTTAGGCGCAGTAGCCTCCAGAAAATTTAATTTTAAATACACTTATCTAGGCATGTTATCTTTTGCAATATATATTGTTATAGGCTATCTCCTATCCGGCTGCCATTTCGAATTAATAACTGTTTTAGCTATGTGCGCACTTTTAGGATTATATGACAGTACAATAGGCCTAAAATTATCAATTAGATTTAAGGCTAATTCAGAAAATATCGATCTTATCAAAGGTAGCACTAGGTTGGTGATATCGATGATATCAGTAGCAATTGTTTTAGGTGCATTTGGATGCTGCATATATATAGATTTTCAACCTTTTTATCATAGCAATTTTTTAAACGCAACGCTCCCTTCCCAACCAATAACTCTCCACTCCAAACTTATTCCTTATTCCTCTTTCTTCTGAAACTTGTAAAACAGATACCCTAAAAAAGGTAAAATCAATACACTACCCAATAAAAGGGCTAAGCCCAAACTGTAAATGGTTTTCTCTGGTCCAGCGGTTTCCAATAGCGAGATTGCGTCTCCGCTTTTTAAACGGATAAAATTAGGGAAATGGGCATAACTAATCGCCAGAAGGATCATCGTTACCTGGAAGCCTGCTAAAACGCGTAAAATCTTGGTTTTGCCTTTAATCAACAAGTACCATAATAAAATAAGAGATAAACTCGCCAGAACAATGGCCGATAAGCCCACATTACTCTTGAAAACCCAATCGATCAATGGAATTTTATCACGTTGTGCGGCAATAAATACCATGGCACCAAAAACTACCGCAGCGATATTCATAAATTCGGCTTTTTTAATAAAGCGGCGTTTATCATGATATTCATCTGTTTCACCAATAAGATAGATCGCTGCCAGAAAACCACAAAGCGCCACTGTAAAGAAACCTACAGCGATTGAAAACCAATTTAACCAGCCCGATATATAGGCCGTATAAAAATCAGTCGCCTGTGTATCGATATGGCCAGAAATTAAGCTTCCGGCAATGATGCCTAAGAATAAAGCGGTAACAAAGCTCGAATACCTGAAAATGCGGTTGTACAGCCACTGCATATCATCTTTTACAGCATCATAATGGCGGAATACAAAGGCAGTACCACGGGCAATAATCCCGATGAGCATAATGGCCAAAGGGATATGCAGGTAAACCGACATGGTGGTATAAATATGTGGGAAACCCACAAAGAGGATCACAATAGCAATAATCAGCCACATGTGGTTGGCTTCCCAAACCGGACCAATGGCCTGGTACATGGTCTTACGGGTTTTACTTCTGTTTTTTGTTGAAGTAAACAACTCGATAATCCCAGCGCCAAAATCGGCCCCACCCAATAAAAAGTAGAGCAGAATGGCCATGCATAAAAATGTAATTACCACATCTTTCATAATTTATTTTTTTGCCACAGATTTATACAGATGAATACAGATTTCAAAGAAGTTAAGCAACATACATCAAAATTTTTATCCGTGTTCATCCTTTTTATCTGTGGTTAATTAATTCGTTTCAGATTTGTTATAGAGCACAGGTACCATTTTAATCTGTCGGTAAAGTAAAAACGTTACGATAATGCTTAGCGACACATAAATTGCCGAAAAGATGTAAAATGAGTAAGCAATACCTGGCATGGGCGTAACCGCATCCTTAGTACGCATAAGGCCATAAATAATCCATGGCTGCCTGCCAACCTCTGTAACGACCCACCCGGCCTCTAAAGCGAGATAACCAAGCGGAATGGCGAAGACGAACAGCTTTAGTAGCCAACGATTTTCGGTTAAAGGTTTCTTTTTAAAAAGGATAACTAAATAGGTTAAGGCTACCAAAAGCAGTAAGGTACCGATGCCTACCATAATCTGGAAAGCGTAATGGGTTATAGCGACTGGTGGATGTTCATTTTCCGGGATCTGATCCAGGCCCTTAACTTCGGCTTTAAAATCGCCATGTGCTAAAAAACTTAAAGCGCCTGGAATTTTGATCGCACCTTTTACCGTTTTATCTTTCTCGTTTACGATACCACCGATCAAAAGCGGAGCAGGTTTCTCGGTTTTATACAATGCTTCCATAGCAGCTAGCTTTGCAGGTTGACGTTTGGCTACGTCTTTTGCAGAGATATCGCCACTTAATGGCTGTAATAAAGCAGCAATGCAGGCAAATACAGCCGCTATTTTAAAGGCTTTTAAATGAAAATATGCATTTCTGTTTCGTAGGATCATTAAAGCATGTACACCAGCCACAGCAAAACCTGTAGCGGTAAATGCAGCCAAACACATGTGTAAAGCCTGACTAAACCAAGCTTTATTAAACATGGCCTGTATAGGATCGATGTTGAGGTATTTTCCGTTTACAAAATCAAAACCCGCCGGACTGTTCATCCAAGCATTGGCAGCAACCACCAATATCCCTGAGGCCAGTCCGCTCACCCCTACTACCATTCCTGTAAACCAGTGGAACCACTTATTCAATTTATTCCAACCGTAAAGAAAAAAACCAAGGGCAATAGCTTCAATAAAAAAAGCTGTTCCTTCCAATGAAAAAGGCATTCCGAAGATGGGTCCGGCATGATCCATAAATTTTGGCCAAAGTAAACCCAATTCGAACGATAACATAGTACCCGATACGGCTCCTGTGGCAAAAAAGATAGCTACCCCTTTACTCCAGGCTTTGGTGAGGTTTTTATATACCTCGTCGTTTGTTTTAAGCCATTTGTAGTGCGAAACGGCCATAAAGAAAGGCATCACCATGCCGATACAGGAAAAAATAATGTGAAAGCCTAATGATAAGGCCATTTGGGAACGGGCTGCTATAAAATCATCCATGGGCTGTAGATTTTGAATGGTAACAAATATAGTTGTTAATGATTAAAGCCTATGGTAATTCAATGACGTTGAAAGGATTATTTTAAATATAGAACGTTTATAAATTGAAAATAGATTTGGAGGGCTGTATTAAAGAAACGAAAAATTTTTAGCCACAGATGAGCACAGAAGGATATCGTCGTTTCAAGCGAAGTGCAACGCAGTCGAGAACCCGAAGGCTCTGCGAAGCAAAATCTGTCAAGACAGATCTCTCCATTCCGCTGCGCTTCAGTCAAGATGACGACTTTTCTTATGGAATATGAGATTAAACTCCCTTCAATTCATCATAAGCAGCGGTTAGACTTCTTTCAATACCTTCTCCCTTCCATTCAGGTGCATTTGGGATTGTAGTCGTTTTTAAAATATCTTCTTTGCTTTTACCTGCTTTAATTTCGCCGCCCACAAAAGTCAAGAGGCTTTGGAGGTAATTTTGATAAGCTTTAACGTCGGTTTTATTTCCGGTTACTTTTTCCGGATCAAGGCTATGTCCCCAGATAAATAAGGTATCGTTATCAAACTGGTTCTGGATCTTATCTAAAGCAGTAATCCAGTTGCCAATATGTGCACCATTTTCTCTATCAATATATGGAAATTTTCGATTGAAAACCAGATCCCCTACATGTACAATATTGGCATTTTCGAAATGATAAACGGCATCGCCATTGGTATGCCCTGAACCGTAATAATAAGCTTTAATATTTTCATTGCCCACTTTCGCACTCCATTTTGTACCGAAAGTGGTATCAGGCAAAAGCTGTTTATCTAAATTATTTGCTTTCTCAGCACCTCTTTTCTGGTTTACCAGCGAATTTTGGTGTGCAACCACTTTTTCGGCCAATCCTTTAAAAGAAACATTTCCGGCCGTATGATCGCCATGGTGATGCGTGTTGATCAAATATTTGAAAGGCTTTTCACCCAGTTTTCTCAACTCATCGATTACATGCGGTGCCGTAGTTGGGAACTGTGCATCTACCACCACAAAACCATTGCCCGAATTTAACCAGCCAATAGTTCCGCCCTGCTCGGTAAATATACCCACATCATTACGAAGCGGTTTAAAATCATAAGCACGCAACAACTCTTGCTGCGCAAAAACATCCGTTTTATAAATTGAAAGCAGGGCCATGGCCAATGCCGAATTTTTGATAAAATTTCTTCTTTCCATTTTGGGATTAAGCTAAAAAACCACAGCAAATGCTGTGGCTTAAATTTAATAATTTAGATGCTGAAATAACAAATTATATACCCGAACCCGGTGTAGTACCTGGCTCATGCCCCGGACCAAATGAATTATTCTTACGGTCTTTATCTTTGTTAAACAGATTGGTCGTTACTTTCGATGATTTATTTTCATCTAAAGTTCTATCTTCTTTAATATCTTCTGCGGTTTTATCCAGTAAATCGTTCTCAACAACTTTACCTTTTTCTTTATTCGTTTCCATAGTAATTTTAAATTGATATACTATAGGAACAACCTAAAAATAAGATTGTTTTTAATAGTTGTTTTTGGAATGGGTTTTAGTAAAAGAAAAATCTTATATTTAGTGAGCCACCAATCAAACAGTTGAGTTTCATAGATTCTAATAATAACGATGGCCATCTCAACTGAAACTGTGAAATTGAGAGATCTGTCAAGCAGATTTTGCTTCGCAGAGCCTTCGGGTTCTCGGCTACGTTGCACCAGATAGCTAGCTATCGGGTCCGCTCGAAAATGACGATGCGGATGGAACTTCGCTACCAATTACGACGTCTCCTGTTAAGATTTTACAACATTGCCCCAGGCAATTTCCCCAACTCATGGATAGATCCGAAAGAATGAAACCTCCTTTTATGAATTTTATTAAAATGGTTTGAACATTCGAAAGAAAACGGATTGAAAATAAATTTGTAAATGTGTTTCCTTTCTTCGTTTAATTTTTCTTCCTGTTTTGCGTTTTCCAGATTTTGAGTGTTGCGGTTAGTTTCCATGACGATATAGATTATTGAAAACCTGGTAGGTTTTCAGGGTTAACAATTTTAATACTTAATTAAAGCTTTTTTAAATTTGCTTAACCTTATACCATGGGTGTTTGATAAGGTTTCGTTCTGGAACTACATTAAAATGGCGTGGATTGCCTTATGTTTAATTAAATTTAAGCTTAATTTTTGATTTTTGCAAATTATTTTTTTGGGAGTTAAATGTTATTGCGCTAAAATCTAAAGGGCATTTTTTGGAAATCAGTTGCAGTAGTACCTGGGAAGATACAGTCCTGCTCTTTACTTTACTCCGCTACGCTCCGTGCTCATTCCGATCAGGTTTATTGGCACAGCCAACAATACTATCTGGGGTTACAGAGCGTATAGAATTTGTTTTTAAAATGAATTCGTCTTTGCATCATCCAGCCTTAAATAGCAGCACCAGTTTAATGGAGCTAAACCTGATTGAAGCGGATACCGGCCAAGTGCTTAAGGCCTGCAGGCGTATGAGCGAAAAGCAGGACGAACATTAAAATGAAATGCCGCGTTTGCTTTCCAAAAAAATCAGCTGTTTTTTTGCCCACAAAAAAAGTCCCGATTTTCACCGGGACGCTCCTATTTGGTTAATGATATTTTAAGCTAAAGCATTCTGCTTCACTACCATTTTAACTTTTTCGATTACGTAATCCAAATCCTCTTTAGTGGTGTATTTACTAAAAGAAAAACGCACTGAAGGACGGTTTGGATCGGCATTGATACCATTTAGCACATGCGAGCCAATGTTTGAACCTGAAGAACAGGCACTACCGCCTGAAGCGCAGATACCATTGATATCCAAATTGAACAATAACATATCGGCCATGTCCATTTCAGGGAAAGAAACATTTAATACCGTATATAAACTTTTATCGGCATCGGTTTCGCCATTAAAGCCAATACCTGGGATTTCGGCAATTAACTGTGCTTTCAAATAATCTTTTAAGCCCTGAATGTATGATTGATGCTGATCCATTTCTGAATAAGCAATTTCTAAGGCTTTAGCTAAACCTACAATACCATATACATTTTCGGTACCGCCACGCATGTTGCGTTCCTGTGAACCACCGTAAATCATTGGTGGGATTTTAATATTGCTGTTTACGTATAAAAAACCAACGCCTTTAGGTCCGTGAAGTTTATGTGCAGCACACACAATAAAATGTGCTTTAAGCTCGCGTACATTGTGTGGATAATGGCCCATAGTCTGAACGGTATCGGCATGATAAATAGCATTGTATTTCTCGCAGATATCGCCCACTTTAACCATATCGGTTAGTGTACCCAATTCATTATTGGCATGCATCAATGAAACAAAAGTACGCTCGTTATTCTGGAGCAGTTCTTCTAAATGGTTATAATCGATATTCCCTTTTTCATCAATATTAACGAAACTTAATTTATCGATCTCGCCATTTTTAAGCATCGTATTTAAGGTATGCTCAACCGCATGGTGCTCTATTTTTGAAGTGATGGCATGTTTAATGCCAAAAGCTGAAATTCCGCAACGGATAGCTGTATTATCGGCCTCTGTACCTCCGGAAGTAAAAAATATCTCAGATGGAGATGCATTTAACAGACCTGAAACGGTTTTACGGGCTTTCTCCACGAGTGTTCTCACCTCACGGCCAAGTGCATGAATGGCAGATGGGTTACCAAAGTAATTTTCCATCACGTTTGTCATTTCTGCGATTACTGCTGCATCTAAAGGCGTTGTTGCCGCATTATCTAAATAGACCCTTTTCATTTCTATGAATATTTAAAAGTTATGTGTTGCAAAGATGCCTTGTTAATGGCAAACTCTGATTTAAATGCCCAAGGTTTAATCGTTTTATTAAACCCCTGAACAGGTATGCTTAATCCTAAAATGCTTTAAAGATTAAAGGTGTAATATTTCTTTAATGTCAGAAATAATTTTGTTAGCCAAATTCTCGGCAATGGTTTTATTTTCTGCCTCACTATAAATCCTGATGATCGGTTCCGTATTAGAGCGGCGCAAATGTACCCAGGTTTTATCAAATTCTATCTTCAAACCATCAATTGTACTATATGGCTGATTTTTATATTTCTCTTCTACCTGTTTCAATAAATTATCGATATCCATTTCTGGCGTAAGGGTAATCTTATTTTTAGAGATGTGGTATTGAGGATAACTGGCCCGAAGTAGAGAAATAGATTTACCAAACTTAGCCAAATGTGTTAAAAATAAGGCAATACCCACCAAAGCATCTCTACCATAATGCGATTCAGGATAAATGATTCCACCATTACCTTCACCACCGATTATGGCATTCGTTTCTTTCATTTTGTTAACTACGTTTACCTCACCTACTGCTGATGCATTGTATTCAGCACCTGCTTTTTCGGTTACATCGCGTAAAGCACGGGTTGATGACAGATTAGAAACCGTGTTTCCAGGCGTATTTTTCAATACATAATCGGCAACAGCAACTAAGGTATATTCTTCGCCAAACATGCTGCCATCTTCGTTTACAAAACATAAACGGTCAACATCAGGGTCTACTACAATACCTAAATTTGCGTTCTGTTTCTGAACTTCTTTCGATATTTCAGTTAAGTTTTCAGGAAGTGGTTCAGGATTGTGTGGAAAATATCCGTCTGGTGTACAATATAATTCTACTACCTTATTCACTCCCAAAGCTTTTAATAAAGCAGGAATAAAAATACCGCCGGTTGAATTTACACAATCGATTACTATTTTAAAATCAGCTTTTTTAATTGCCTCAACATCAACCAATGGTAAGGCTAAAACTTTATCGATGTGTTTTTGAAGATAAGTATCGTTTTTTATTACTTTACCTAGTTTATCTACCTCTGCGAAGTCAAAATCAGCACTTTCGGCTAAATCTAAAACTTCCTTGCCATCTGCATCGCTAATAAATTCTCCACTGGCGTTTAATAATTTTAAGGCATTCCACTGCTTTGGGTTATGACTTGCGGTTAAAATAATTCCACCTCCTGCTTTTTCATCAGGCACCGCAACTTCTACCGTTGGCGTAGTAGATAAGCCTAAATCGATTACCTCAATACCCAGGCCTTGTAACGTTCCGATAACCAGGTTATTCACCATCTCCCCCGAAATACGCGCATCACGACCTAAAACTATCCTTTTACTGCCTGTTTTTTGCACCACCCAGCTACCAAAGGCAGCTGTAAATTTCACAATATCAAATGGGGTTAAGCCGTCGCCAGCCCTTCCGCCTATGGTTCCGCGTATTCCTGAAATTGATTTTATTAAAGTCACTTTTTATAATTTATTTGAGGTCAAAAATAACAAAAAAAACAAGACAGCCGTTATTTAAACCTACCTGTGAAAGTTAATTTACATTGTTTTTATATCTACATGTACGATCAATATTATAGAACTGGGCCAGGCGAAGAAAACAAACGTGTGTTTGATTTAAATGTTCAATTGAATTTTTATGGCGAATATTCTCAGGGTCTTAAATAAGGTTTACAGACAAATCCATAGCCATGAATTACAAGTTGATTACATTCAATAAATAATCAGCACCTCATATTTATGCAACTTTATTGCATAAAAGTATATTCTAACTTTACTAGCGATTGTAAAACCTTATATTTGCATCTTTTTAAGATACAAACGGCTTTTATATGCAGCGCAAGTGGTTTCAATATTGGTTCAATTCGCCATATTATCATATTCTTTACCAACAACGAAATGATGCTGAAGCCGAATTCTTCATTGACAAACTCACGGATTACCTTCATCCAAAAGCCGAAGCGAAAATGCTTGATATTGCCTGCGGAAAAGGCCGTCACTCCATTTACCTGAACAAAAAAGGTTTTGATGTTACTGGAATAGATTTATCAGAACAAAGCATAAAGTACGCAAAACAATTCGAAAACGGTAAATTACACTTCCTTGTTCACGATATGCGAAGGCTTTTTTACATCAATTATTTTGATGTGGCTTTAAACCTTTTTACCAGTTTTGGTTATTTTGATACAGAAAAAGACCACGTAAATGCGCTTAAAACTTTTCGCAAGTGTTTAACCGCCGATGGGATTTTGGTGCTGGATTATTTTAACACCGAAAAAATTATACGCAACTTAAATTCGTGTGAAGTAAAATCGCTCGATGGCATCACCTTTAACATCACCAAAAATGTTGTTGATGGAAAAATTATCAAAAAGATAAATTTTGAAGACCAACATAAGGTATATAATTTCGAAGAACGGGTGCAGGCGTTTAGCTTCGGAGATTTCGAACGTATGCTTACCAAAGCAGGGATGCGTATCGAAAAAACCTTTGGAAACTATAGCTTAGATGATTTTGATCATTCCACTTCTGATCGCTTAATTTTAATCTGTAAAAAAGCATGATAGAAAGCATTCAGCAATTTGACATAGAATTGTTTTTGAAAATCCACCGCGGACTTTCAAACGGCTTTTTTGATTGGCTGATGCCGCTAATGCGAAACCGCTTCTTTTGGTCGCCACTTTACCTTTTTATTGTTGTTTTTTGCATCAGGCAATATAAAAAGCAAGGTTATTATATCATTGGTATGATACTGTTCACCTTTGCTATGGGCGATTTAATTGCCTCAAGGGTTGTAAAACCCTGGGTATCGCGTGTGAGGCCTTGCAATGATTTAAGTTTGGCGAACGATATTATCCATCGTGTACCCTGTGGAAGTGGTTTAAGTTTTCCATCGGCGCACGCTACCAATCATTTTGCTATAGCTGTTTTTTTAATCTGCATTTTTTACAGCAGATGGAAACCTATTTTACCTATTGGCCTAATTTGGGCATTTATTATCAGTTTTGCGCAGGTATATGTTGGCGTTCATTACCCTGTAGATGTAACAACCGGCGCCTTGTTAGGGATGACAATAGGCATTATCTGTTCGAGAATATTTAAAAAATTACAACCTGATTTTTAACCTATGGAAATCTGGAAACTCTGCGTACTCTTTTTCTGTGCCTTTTTAGGCGGAACGGCTATCTTTTTGGTTAAAAGTGATAAATCTAAATTACTTAAACTGATTTTATCTTTCAGTGGAGCCTATTTATTTGCTATTACGGTTTTACATTTAATTCCAGATGCCTATAGCGGGCCCGACAAATTGCAGATAGGCATTTTTATACTGATCGGTTTCTTATTACAGATTTTCTTGGAGCAGTTTTCAGAAGGTGTAGAACATGGGCATATCCACAAACATCATGATGGGCATGTTTTCCCATTTGGTATTATGATCAGTTTATGTTTACATGCTTTTTTAGAAGGGATGCCATTGGCGAAAGAACAGCATAATGAATTGATTTTTGGTATTTCGCTACACCATATACCTGCAGCATTCGCATTAGCGAGTATATTGATGCAAAACCACTTTAAGAAAGGCAGCATTGTATTTTATCTAATTGTATTTGCCATTATGGCGCCCCTTGGTTTTTATGTAAGTGTTGGTTTAAGCAACGGCACTATTGGCGGCCTTGATGCTTATTTCAATAAAATTATGGGCATTGTAATTGGTATTTTCTTACACATTTCTACCACCATTTTATTCGAATCGAGTGCCGATCACAAAATCAATACCCGCAAAATGATTGCCGTTTTATTAGGCATTGGTGTAGCATTGATCGGTTTCTTTGCCGGACACTAGTTCAGTTGGCAGTTTTCAGTTGGCAGTAGGTAATTGCCAGTTTTCAGTTGACAGTTTACCAACTAAGCAATTCGTCAATTAACCATTTCAAACAATTAACTCGCTAGCCGTTTTAAACGTTTAATCGTTTATATATTTAAACTTTTCAAAAAAACATCTGTAAATTCGTATATGGATGAGATTGTAAATGAACCTGTTGTAGCCTATCAAAAAAGGTACTACACTGTTGAAGAATACCTGGAGATGGAAAAGGTATCAACAGAAAAACACGAATATTTCCAGGGAGAGATATTTACTATGTCTGGTGCTGGCGATAACCACAATGAGATTTTCAGCAATGTTTTTGGAGAAATAGGCAACAAACTTAAAGGCAAGCCGTGTAGACCTTATGGAAGTGATAAGCGGATGAACATTCCCGAGAATACGTTATTTACTTACCCTGACATATCCATATATTGCAATGGTTTAATACATAGCAAATTTGATGATGATACTTCCATTTCACCAACTGTAATCATCGAAATTCTTTCTCCTTCAACCAAAAATTATGATCAGGGCAAAAAATTTAACCTCTATAAAGATATTCCTTCGTTAAAAGAATACATCATGATCGATTCCGAATCGGTTTGGGTTCAGGCCTTTTATATTGATGATGAAAATAACTGGAAACTTAACGAGCATAAGAAGATTTCTGATACCCTGAGCCTAATATCGATGGGATTTGACTTAGCGCTAAGCGATATTTACTATTATGTTACTTTTTGAAATCGGAGATTTTAACCTTATTTATTTTAATTGCAGACATAAAATACAAACACTTGTTAAACAACCAGTTAACACTATACCCGTTTTAAACGTTTAATCGTTTATATATTTAACCTTTTCAAAAAAACATCTGTAAATTCGTATATGGACGAGATTGTAAATGAACCTGTTGTGGCCTATCAAAAAAGGCATTATACCATTGAAGAATATCTGGAGATGGAAAAAGAAGCGACAGTTAAACATGAATATTACCAAGGTGAGATTTTTGCGATGTCGGGGGCTGGAGATAATCATAACTGGCTTTTTTCTAATGTTTTTTTAGCAATTGGAGGTCAGTTAAAAGGAAAGTCATGTCACATTTTTGGAAGTGATAAGCGGATGAACATTCCGGAGAATAGCTTATTCACCTATCCGGATATCTCTATTTACTGTAACGATATAAAACATATTGATATTGATGAAGACACCTCAATTTTACCAACAGTAATCATCGAGATCCTTTCGCCTTCGACAAAAAACTATGATAGAGGCAAAAAATTTAACCTTTATAAAGATATTCCTTCGCTAAAAGAATACATCATGATCGATTCAGAATCGGTTTGGGTTCAGGCCTTTTATATCGATGAGGAAAATAACTGGAAACTTAACGAGCACAAGGAGATTTCTGATACCCTGAGCCTAATATCGATGGGATTTGATGTGGCTTTAAGCGATATTTATGATCACGTTCTCTTTAATAAGGATAAATGAGTTTGTAGACAAAAATTGAGAAATGTAACCTAAAAATTGCCAACTACCTACCGCACTACTTCTTTTCTTTCTTCTTTCCATAAGCCCAAGGGCAATGTTTGCACTTATTTTTACAGCAATAACCGCGTTTTAAATGGTAGGCTTCAGTAAAAACCATCAGTCCATCTTCGTTAAAGTAAAAATCTTCGCCTTCTTTTAACATAATTATTGAATGACAGCATCTTGAATGAGTGAATTATAATGATTGAATATTAAATGAGGGAATGTTTTTAACCGTTTTTCTTTATCGCCACATTCAATTAGCCTCTAACTCTATCATTCAATCATTTTTTAACCATTAAGTATTTTGACTTCCAGTTTATTTTTAAAATAATCTTTAAGCTGTTTTCCATCTCCGTGCAGCGTCCATACCTGTTTTGGCTTAACTTTTTCTATGGTTTCTAAAATTGCATCCCAATCGGCATGATCAGAAATATAAAGTGAAATCCCGTTTTGTTGCTGCAAGTTTTTCCATCCGGAGGCAAAGGCACGTACTACATTAATTGCCTTATGGTAACTGTGAAAAACCATCGGCGGCACAATATAAACCTGATGTTCCTGATTATTTTTCATCACCTTTCTATCGTACATTTTGTAATTCCCTACTTTTATGCCATAGTCTTCATAGATTTTAACAAAAGGCATAATACTGTGGTGAACCATAACATTTTTCGTGGGGCAATGCTCGTTGAGCAATTGTATTATCCGCTGGCTTTTGCCCAATGCGTAAGACCCAAGCATAATATTCGCACTGGTTTCATTCAGCTTTTTAATTTCGTTTATGGGAGATGGGTGTTTGGTTTCCGGATTAGCGAATGTACTTTCTGTAATTAAAACGTCTGCTTCTACAAATTCAAAAGGCTCACAGGTATTGTCCGGTTCAATCTTATAATCACCAGTATAAAGATACTTTACACCCTTATATTCCATTAAAACCTGTGCAGAACCCAAAATATGTCCGGCAGAATAAAAAGTAACGGTAACTTCTTTTATTTTGAAGGATTCATGATAACTTTTGGTAAAAAAATCAACCGCGGCAAATTTGCGGTAACGGTGTTTCATAAAAGTTGCAGTAGCAGCCGTACAGTAAACATGCTGGCTTCCACCAATGGCATGATCACCATGTGCATGTGAAATCACCGCTTCATTTACCGGTTGTTGTGGATCTAGGTAAAAATCGCCGTAAGCACAGTATAAACCCGTTGGCGTAATAGCAATGAAGTCTTCTAAAATCATTTATAAAGGTGAATAGAATTTAAGGATGAATGATTTAAGTTAATTAAGCCCTGGTATTCTTAAATTCTTTGGCTGACTTCAGAAATTCCTGGTGTAAAGCTAAAACCTGCTCAATGATAGACTGTTGCTCATCGTTAACAATAAAATGACCGGCCATTTTTGCCTTTTCTTCATCGCTAAGCTGTTTATCCATGCGGGCCTTCACTTGCTCTTCATTAACCCCATCACGCTGTATTAAACGCTTTAATTTAACTTCGTAAGGGGCGGTAACCAAAATTGTGGTATTGCAAAGTTTATAAGAACCGCTTTCGAACAGTATTGCTGCTTCTTTTAGGGTATAAGGTACTGTTGAAGGAATTGTTGATTCCCAGGCATCAAAAGCCCTGAAAACGGCCGGATGTACCAAAGCATTCAATTGTGCGAGTGCCTGCTCATTATTAAATACAATGCCTGCAATGTGTTTATTGTTTAGTTTTCCATCTTCAAAATAGCTTTCATTACCAAAAGCAGCTTTAACACCTTCTATTAATAAAGTATCCTGAGTCATGATTTCTTTAGCCACGGTATCGGCATAAAAAACAGGGATTCCCAATACTTCAAACACCTTGCAAGCCGTTGTTTTACCACTGCCTATACCACCTGTTATACCTACTTTATACATTATTTTTCTACAATAAAATCTATTTTGGAAGGGCTTACGCTCACCAGTTTGCAATAATCCGGAAATTCGGTTATCTTGACCGTAAAGCGGCGATGTCCTAAATTTTGCCATTCATCAACATCAATAGTTGCGGTTATAAAACTTTCATCAACCTGATCATAATTGCTCAAAGCTACTAAAAAGGTAACTTTAACTTTTTTAGGATAAAGTTTAATGCTGTTATAGCTTCGATTATTGATAATTTTTAAAGGTACCTCAATGGTTTTTTCAGTAAATTCGTCTACAGGAACTTTAACCTCTACAGAGGATGGATAGATGCTAACATTTTTGTGGATACTGTGCTGTAAAGCTACCCTTGTTGTGCTGCTGCTCTGTATTTTATCTTGCTTTAGCGTATCGGTTGGCCAAAATTTTATTTTTGAAAGTTCTTCCGGCGGGCCAGCCACCTTAACATATTTTGGGTTAAGAATAATTTCGCTAGAAATGCCATATTGTTTTTCGAAACTTAGTTTATCAATCAGTTTTACTGGAACTTTTTTCACTACACGTTTAGTAAAATCGAAATAAAGGGTATCAGGCTTAACTGAAATTACTTTTTGTGTACTTTCTAACTGCCTGTTGATATTAAAAAGCTGATCGGAGAAAATGATAAAATCTTTGGTATTCAGCTGACTCAGACTAACAGAAACTGAAGGTGGACTGATCCTTAAACGGGCGAACAGTAGCTGCCATCCTGTTCCTTCTACCTGTAAATCTATCGTATCTGATTGCAAGGGATAAAATGCCCTTTTAGTAGGTGCATTTTTAAAAACCAAAACGGTTTTGGCTACATAAACATACTTGTTATTTAATGCCATAAAAAGCCATGCAGCTATGGCCAGCAACAAGCAGGCCAATAAGCTAAATACACGTCTTTTTTCAATCTTCGTTAACCTGATGAAGGGCATAATAAATTACATATTAGCTGTAAGCTGGAAAAACACTATTCAAAATGCATTTAAATCAAATGTAGTAAAACAAAAACAGTCCCGAAAGTTTTCGGGACTGCTCAAATTTTAATTATTTTTAATTAAGCTTTAGATGCAGCAGGAGTTACTGTTGCTTTTGTTGCATCTAAAGAAACTGCCGATTTATCGAAACGGATTTTTACACCACCTTCTACCTCGATCAAAAAAGTTGTCTCATTCATGTCGGCAATACGGCCGTGAATACCTGCTGTAGTTACAATTTTATCACCTTTTTTCAGTTCACTGATTAACTTTTTATGGTCTTTAGCTTTTTTAAGCTGAGGACGGATCATAAAAAAGTAGAATACCAGTGCAATCGCTCCAAACATGATTAATTGTCTTGGATCAAATCCTCCTGCTGCCTGTAAAATTACTGTTGATGTCATTTTTATTTTTTTTGTTTTTTATGAATTTTGATCCTTATGGATGATGCCATAAACAATTGAACCAATTTATTTTTTAGCAAGTACCTCTCCTATCAAATGAACAGTGATTACCGTTGGGTTTGCATTTGATGTTACGGTTACTACCTTATCTTGCATACCCATTTTGCCTTCGCTATTGAAAACTACACTAATTATACCTTCTTTACCTGGCAAAATAGGTTCGCCTGGTACCTGCGGAATAGTACAGCCACAAGTTGCCGTTGCATTTGAAACGATGAGTGGACTTTTACCTGTATTTTTAAATTTGAAATCGTGCTTAACTTTTTCACCTTGTGTTATTTTACCAAAATCGAAAATATCGCGTTCGAAAACGATAACAGGTGCATCTGCCGGAGCAACTTTAGCCGTTTTTGACGTATCGTTGCCAACTGAAACAGTTGAAGAAGTTTCGCTGGTTTGATTATTTGCATTACGACATGCTACAAATGAAAGTGCAGCAATAGCCAGAATAAATGTTCTTTTCATTTTTAATCTTCGATTAATCCGCGGCCAATCTTTTTAATGGTATTATTTTTCTTAAGATCACCTAAAATTTTGTCTAAAATACCGTTAATAAACGAATTACTCTTCGGTGTACTGTAATCTTTTGATAACTCTAAATATTCGTTAATGGTTACTTTAACCGGAATAGATGGGAAATTTAGGAGCTCGCAAATGGCCATTTTCATCAAAATTGTATCCATTAATGCAATACGTTCTGATTCCCAGTTTTTAGTTCTATCGGCAATCATTTCCTGATATTTTGCATCGTTCTGCAAAGTATGTACAAAAAGATCCTGAACAAATTTGCTGTCTTCAACCCAATCGGCACTAATTTCGGTCAACTTATTTTTGAAAGGATCTTCGGATGTAAAGTTTTTCAAGGTTTTGGCAACCATACCTTTCATCACTTCGTGATCTACCTGCCAGTTGATAAATTTCTCTTCGAAAACCTGAATAATGGCCTGATTTTTTAAGATGATTTTACGGAAAATGTATTTTATGATATCTTTTGATGACTCTAAACTTTCGTTCGGATCGGCAAGATAATCGGCATATTCTTTTGATGCTTTTAAAGAATTGTAAACGGTTTTACGGATTTCCGGGTCGAAACCCCAATCAACCTTGTATTTTTTAATTGCAGAAACATACTCTGGATTTTGCTGCATTAAAACGCTAAACTTATTGTTTAGCAATTTCATGTTAGGATTAATATCCTCTGCTGTTTTAATAAACTTATTTGCGCGCTCCGCGGCGTCGTTAGCAGTAAATTCGGTAACTTCTACCATTAAAGATAACATCCAGATGTACATTTCGTACACGCTATCGATGCTCTGCATTAAAGTTTTTAAATCACCTTTAATGTCTTTTTTGTCTGCCATGTGCCATGCAAAAATATTTTGCAAAGCTTTGATTCTTAAGTGCCTTCTGTTTAACATGAATGTAAGAACGAGTGTGGTTTTTTAAAACCTGTTTTAATAATTATGATTTAATATGACGATTTAATTTTTTTAATATCTGCAATACGTTTCTCGGCAATGCGATTGGCAGCAATATTTGTTGATATATTTTCGGTTTTACTTAATTTAATTACACTGCGTGTAGCATCGTAAATATTATCTGTAAGCTGTACAGTACGTTTTTTACCAAAACCAGTTAACTCCGAATAGCAGGAAATTAATCCGCCTGCATTAATCAGGTAATCAGGTGCGAATAAAATCCCTTTCTTCAAAAGCAATTCGCTATCTGAAACCTCATCTTTTAACTGGTTGTTTGCTGACCCTGCAATAATTGCAAATTTCATTTTTTCGATGGTTTTGTTGTTAACTGTAGCACCCATTGCACACGGGGCATAAACATCGGCATCAGTTGTAAAAATCTTATCGGCTTCGATCGGTTTCGCTTTATATTTACGGGCAACATAAGTTAATTGTTCCTGATTAATATCGCTGATCAAAACTTCGGCGTTTTCTTTTCTTAACAGGGCAACCAGGTGCTCACCAACATTTCCGATACCTTGTACTACAATGGTTCTCCCTGCAAGCATATCTGTACCGAATACCTCTTTAACACTGGCTTTAATGCCTAAATAAACACCTTGAGCAGTAAAAGGAGCCGGATTACCCGCACCGCCTATTGACTCAGGAACACCGGTAACATAATTGGTTTCCATACGGATATATTCCATATCGCGTGTATTGGTACCCATTTCTTCTGCGGTAATAAATTCGCCATTTAGATTTTTAATAAACCTGCCATAGCTACGCATTAAAGTTTCTGTTTTGTCTTTTCTGGAATCGCCTATAATTACGCCTTTTCCACCGCCCAGATTTAATCCGGTTATCGCTGCTTTGTAAGTCATTCCGCGCGATAATCGCAGCGCATCTTCTAATGCTTCGCCTTCGGTGCTATAACTCCACATGCGCGTCCCGCCTAAAGCAGGACCCAATGTGGTATCGTGTATAGCAATAATTGCTTTTAAACCTGTATCTGGATCATTACAAAAAACCAATTTCTTGTGTCCATAGACACTTAACTGATCTAAAATTGATGAATCTGACGGAGAATTTGCTGGCATATTGAACGTTCGGCTAACCTGCTGCAAAATTAAAATAAAAAACCATTATTACATCTATTTAACGAAACTATAACAAAATTAATTCGGACGGGATTAAATAAACAAAGTTATTAGTTTGATAAAATTATTATTTTGGATATAACCAAGGTCTTGGGCCCTTATTAATTGATATAATCTTCTTTGTAGAAAATATACTCTATCTGATCTTAAGAATCACAGGCTTATGTTAAATAAACCTGATATAGCGGAAAGCCCACAGCGTAGCGAGGACTTGAAGCGATAGCAGGGCCGGTATGGCCAAAAAGCACCGAACCTTGCTTTTCAAAATAATCATTGACCACCTGAGAACAGCTTAGTTACCTTACATCTTCCATCCTACATCTTCCCTTTTACATTTGAAAGTGTCATTAATTTTTAAAGCTTAGGCCCGAATAGATAAATATGTGTTATGAAATAACAAAATTAGCTAAGTTTGTATGGAATGAAACATTTAAGCCGATTAAACAAATACTTTCTTAAGTATAAATGGTGGATTATACCCGGAAGTATTTTCGTGGTGATTTCTAATATTTTTGGTGTAGTGCCTGCACAGGTAATTGGCTATGCAGTTGATTTGATTAATGAAAACATTCAGATATTTAATCTATTTTATAGTTTCGATAGGCAGGCCATAATTTACGACATATTTAGCAGTAACCTTTTATTTTTTGGGTTGCTGGTTATTGCACTTTATTTATTACGCGGGCTGTTTCTGTTTTTTATGCGCCAAACCATTATTTTAATGTCGCGGCACATAGAGTTTGATATGAAAAACGATATCTACCAACATTATCAGAAGTTGAGCCTGGGTTTTTACCGCAGAAATAATACTGGCGATTTAATGAACCGGGCTACCGAAGATGTTAATCGGGTAAGAATGTATGTTGGTCCGGCGATTATGTACACCATTAATACCTTCGTTTTATCGGTGCTCATTATCTGGTCGATGTTTGATGTAAATTCGAAACTGGCCATTTATTGCCTGTTACCCCTTCCTTTCCTGGTGGTGATTATCTATTATGTGAATACGCTAATTTTTAAAAAAAGCGGCAAAATACAGGAGCGTTTATCAGATCTTTCCAGCTTTGTACAGGAACGTTTTTCAGGGATCAGAATCATTAAATCTTATGTTCGCGAAGATTATACACGAAACATGTTCGAAATACAGAGCAATGATTATAAAAAAGACTCAATGAGTTTGGTTAAAGTATCGGCTTTGTTTTATCCAACCATGCTTTTATTAATTGGACTGAGTACGATTTTAACCATATATATAGGTGGTATCCAGGTAATGAATGGCAGCATTACTGCAGGGAATATTGCAGAATTTATCATTTATATTAACCAGTTAACTTTTCCGGTAACTATGCTGGGCTGGGTCACTTCTTTAATCCAGCGGGCTGCTGCATCACAAAAAAGGATAAATGAGTTTTTAGATATTCCATCCGACATTGAATCGAAAGAAACTGCAGAAATTGAGCTAAAAGGTAATATCAAATTCGATAACGTGAGTTTTATTTATCCGGATACGGGCATTGAGGCCTTGAAAGATGTGAGTTTTGAGATCAATAGCGGAGAATTTGTAGCCATCATCGGCAAAACAGGTTCAGGAAAATCGACATTGGCAAATCTGATTATGAGGATGTATGACGTAGAAAATGGCATAATAGACATCGATGGAAAGAATATTAAAGCACTAAATCTTAAAGATTACCGTAACCAGATTGGCTTTGTACCACAAGAAGTTTTCCTCTTTTCGGATACCATAAAAAACAATATAGCCTTTGGTTTGGATACTGTTACTGATGAAGAAGTGCATACAGCAGCAAAAAATGCCTCGGTTTATACCAATATTATCGACTTCGAAGAAAAATTCGAAACGATGCTTGGTGAACGGGGAATAACCCTGTCCGGAGGACAAAAACAACGTGTTTCAATTGCAAGAGCATTGATTAAATCGCCTAAAATTTTAGTCTTCGACGATTGCCTTTCGGCAGTTGATACTAAAACAGAGGAGGAAATACTGCAAAACCTTGGTAAAATTATGGCCGGAAAAACAAGTATTTTAATTGCTCACAGGATTTCAACCATAAAAAACGCAGATAAGATTTTAGTACTTGATGATGGAAAAATCATCGAACAAGGCACACACAATGAATTACTTAAGCTAAATGGGAGTTATAAGGAACTTTATAATAACCAACTTTTGGAGGAGGAAACGCGTACGATTTAAATTGTATTAAAATTGTATTTTGAACTTTAAATATTTACTTTATATTTACCGAAACCAAAAACCAACATCAATACCAACCATGGGAGAATTCGACAACAAGGAAAGAGAAGAAGTTTTTTCAAAGAAAGTAAGAGCAGGTAAGAGAACTTATTTCTTCGACGTGAAGGCTACTAGATCGGGTGATTATTATTTAACAGTTACCGAGAGCAAGAAAAGATTAGAAGACGGTGTGTTTGTAAAACATAAAATCTTTTTATACAAAGAAGATTTCGAAAAATTTGCAGAAGGACTAAATGAAACGGTTGATTATATCAAAACTCACCAGGATGTGGTTGAAAAACGTTATGAATACTCTGAAAATGGAGAACATAGCACTAAAGCAAGCGACGATTTTACTTTTTAAGTAATTATAATTTCAATAGGAAGCCTCCGGTTTTAAAATCAGGAGGCTTTTTTTTGTGTATAATTTATTGTTTATTTTATACCTACACTACTTACGGCTACAGCAAGAATTAGCAGGAAATAACTCACTAGTAATACAATGGTAAGTATCCCCCAAAATTTAAAAAGTGATTTTACATTCGAAATGGCATCGTTTAAACTTTCCTGATCGCCAAACAGCACGCCTTGTTTGCCCTTAGCTGAAAAACGTAACAATAATAAACTTGGGTAAAAAAAGAGTAAGGCTAGCAACAGGTAAAATATGGTAATCCCCGTGGCCCCGATACCCGCCAATGGTCCTAGTTGATTTAGCATTGCTGGATTTGCCGTTATTGCTGCTCCTATGCCAAATGAACTTAAGGTTAAAAATGCAGAGATAACAAAACCTACAACTGATAAAAACCTTGCCCATTTACTCATATCGTAAAAATAGCTCCGCATTTCTTCGGTAACAACCAATTTTACTTCCTGAGGTACTTCATTTTCAAAATCTTCCATTTATCTCTATCTATTTTGGGCTAAACTTAGATAAAATATAGATTTGATACAATAGTAAGGGTTTAAATAAAGGTTTTAAAAGCTTATCTTTGCGCGGAATTTAAGGCGGAAGGCGGAAGGCGGAAGGCGGAAGGCGGAAGGCGGAAGGCGGAAGGCGGAAGGCGGAAGGCGGAAAAGGTAAAATGGTTGATGGTATGATAGATCATGCCAAAATGCATAACTAAGCGTTAAAAATGAAACTCAAGGCTATTGACCATAAACTATGAACCAATGGCCAAAAACTAAAGATATAAAGACTAAAAAATAATGGCATTACAATGTGGTATAGTTGGTTTACCAAATGTGGGAAAATCGACTCTTTTTAATTGTTTATCAAATGCGAAAGCGCAGGCTGCAAACTTTCCCTTTTGTACTATTGAGCCCAATGTTGGAGTAATTACAGTACCTGATGACAGATTAACCAAACTAGCCGAGTTGGTTAAACCAAACAAAGTGCAACCAAACACAATCGAGATTGTTGATATTGCCGGATTGGTAAAAGGTGCATCGAAAGGTGAAGGTCTTGGAAACCAGTTTTTAGGAAACATCCGTGCTACCAATGCTATTATCCATGTTTTACGTTGTTTTGATGACGGAAATGTGATTCATGTGGATGGTTCTGTTGATCCGATCCGCGATCGTGAAATTATTGATACTGAACTGCAGCTTAAAGACCTGGATACCGTTGATAAACGGATTCAAAAAGTTGAAAAGATGGCTAAAACAGGTGGCGATAAGGATGCAAAACGTACCTATGAAATTTTAACGGTAGTTAAATCTCATTTAGAAAGTGGTAAATCAATCCGTACAGCACCATTGGCTCAGGATGATTTCGATTTTATTGAAGATTTAGGTCTACTTACGCAAAAACCTGTAATGTATGTTTGTAATGTTGATGAAGCATCGGTAATTAACGGCAATAAATATGTTGATTTGGTTAGAGCAAACGTTGCTGATGAAAATGCTGAAGTTTTAGTGATCTCTGCCAAAATTGAATCAGAAATTGCTGAACTGGATAGCTACGAAGAGCGTCAGGAGTTTTTAGCTGATTTAGGCTTAACTGAATCGGGTGTAAATAAATTGATTCGCGCAGCTTATAAATTATTAAATCTTTACACCTATTTCACCGCTGGTGTACAAGAAGTTAGAGCCTGGACGATTACGAAAGGTTTTACAGCTCCACAAGCTGCAGGTGTAATCCACACTGATTTCGAAAAAGGATTTATCCGTGCGGAGGTGATCAAATACAATGATTTCGTAACCCTAGGTTCTGAAAACGCGTGTAAAGATGCTGGTAAATTGGGTGTTGAAGGAAAAACCTATGTAGTGGAAGATGGCGACATTATGCACTTCAGGTTTAATGTTTAAGCCCCTAAATCCCCTAAGGGGACTTTTTAAAGCATAGATAGTGTAGAGCCATTCGAAAGAGTGGCTTTTTTTTTGCAGAATTTTTGCCACGGAGACACGAAATCTATTTAGCCAGAGTTGACAACTTTAATAATACAGTTGCACAGAAAGTTGTCAACTCCTCCAATATTATAAGTGATTTTTGTCACGGAAGCTCGGAAAACGTGGAAGATATTACGCTTTTAGTCGCGATTGGCTGCGTTACAGGAATTAACTACAGATGCGCACGGATAAACACAGTAATGAAGTGCTGTTTTTTCTTCTTTGTAGCAGTCATTTTGCAATCTAAACCCGATTGACAGTGAAAGCGCCTGATCCTTCATCGGGCCTTGAACAGAAAGCGGGAACAAACTTTAAAAAGAGCTTCTGCCTTTGCTTTTCAAATACAAGGAAATATTTTGATACAGAAAACACAGAAGAATTTTCGTTGCAACGATGATAAGCCGCAAACTCGTCATTCCGAGCGGAGTGCAACGTAGTCGGAAAATCTAAAAGATAGATTTCTCCATTTCGCTGCTCTTCAGTCGAGATGGCGATTTTTCTTCTAAACCACTAATCCGTAAGCAGCTAACTGTGCCCTGGTATCTTCGTAACCGGTATGATGAATACCTTTTAAACCCAAACCTTCAGCAACCTGTACAAATAACATACGGTCATCGACATACAAACTCGTTTCTACATCGCTTTGCGAAATATCAATGGCTACTTTAAAAATATCGGCATCGGGTTTACGGAAATGCACAAAACTTGAAGACACAAAAAAATCTACAAATTCATTCAGTTTAAAGGTATTAATGCGGTATTGGTTTAGCTCTCTTCCTTCGTTGCTGATTACAGCTACCTTCAGGTTATATTTCTTTTTTAAATCGCAAATTAACTGAATCATTTCGGGATAAGGAAGCGATTTTTTGAACATGAATTCCTTAAAATCGTCGTAGGTAAAATTCCGTTCTTCGAAGAAAACAATACGCTCTAAATATTCATCAAGCGTTAATTTACCCACTTCATAGGTATCGAAAGTAAGGTGATGGCGTTCTTCGAGATCAACAGAGTCGAGGTTGAAAAGTACCGAAGCCTCTCCTCTTGCATGCCTATCCCAACCATTGGTTAATAAAACGCCCCCGATATCGGTAAAAAGTGTGGTAATTTTCTTCTGCATGATTTAAGTTTAAAGTAAAACGCCTTTTAAAATTAATACGGCAACACTGAAATAGATTACAATTCCGGTCACATCAACCATTGTAGCTACAAATGGTGCTGATGATGTTGCGGGATCGAGTTTCAGTTTTTTTAAAATAATTGGCATCATCGAACCAATTAAACTGCCCCACAAAACAATGCCAACCAGGGTAAAAAAGATGGTAGCTGCTATTAAAAACCAATGTGGACCATAATTATAGAGATGTAACTGTTGCCAGGTTACAATTCGGACAAAACCAATGCTACCTAAGATGATGCCCAGCAAAGATCCTGAAATGAGCTCGCGGCGCATTACACGCCACCACTCGGCAATGGTTACCTCGCCTAAAGCCATGGCCTGGATAATTAATGTTGAAGCCTGAGAACCACTGTTTCCACCGCTGCTCATTATCAGTGGAATAAAAAGGGATAACACCACTGCCTTTTCGAGTTCGATTTCGAAGTGCTGCATGGCAGTTGCGGTTAACATTTCGCCTAAAAATAGCACAATTAACCAGCCAGCACGTTTTTTAACCAGTTTTAGGATCGGGATATCGAGATAAGGTTCATCCAAAGCTTCGGTACCCCCAATTTTGTGCATATCTTCGGTATATTCTTCATTCGCAATCCACAAAATATCATCTACCGTAACTATACCTAAAAGAATGTTATTCTCATCTACTACAGGTAAAGCCACACGGTTATTCATCCTGAAGATATTGATTGCATCTTCCTGCGGATCGTTTGCCTTTAAGGCAATGAAGCGTTTATCCGTTAATTCACCAATAATAGCTTCCGGATCGGCGAGTAAAACCTCACGAATCCTGATATCATCCAGCAATACCCCATCTTTATCAATGACGTAAACTACATCAATGGTTTCGGAGTTTTTACCATAACGCCTGATGTGCGCCAAAACATGAGTAATAGACCATTCGGGTTTTACAGCGATGTAATCGGGTGTCATTAAACGGCCGATACTATCTTCTTTATAGCCTAAAAGTGCGAGCGATTCTTTACGTTCTTCGGGCGGTAAAAGGGTGATCATTTTTTTAACCACATCACCTTTTAATTCGCTAAATAGTGCGGTACGATCATCAGGTGGCAGATCTTTGATGATCTGATTGAGTTTATTGCCGGAAAGTTTTTTTATGATACGTTCCTGCGTAGGAAAATCCAGGATCCTGAATACGTTTACTGCCCTGTTAAGGGATATGGTTTCAATAAATTTAGCTGCATATTGTGGGAGTTCATCTATCAGTTCTTCAACATCCGAAATATTAAGCTGATCCAGATATTGCTTTAACGCTTTATCATTCTCTTTTTCAAGTAGTTCCTGAATTTCTTCCACAACCATTTCTTCCATACACAGCTATTTAATTTGTTACATCCTTAAACCTCAATTAACGGTTCGCAAAGGTGCATTTTTATTTCCTAAAAAGCCAACCTAAGCATTTAAAAACCGTGAACCAAACAACCGAATTTAAAAATATGGATGCATAAAGCCAACATGAAGGAATGTCTGGGCAATGATTTAATCATTTTTTAACATAAAAAACATCAGGTTAAGCGGAAGCAGACTTAAGATCGGATTATTGGTTAAAATTTGCTTTTATATTTCGGCGAAATGTATTTGATTTTTCTATATTTGCAGCCTTGCTCCCGTAGTTCAATGGATAGAATTATGGTTTCCGGTACCATCGATATGAGTTCGAATCTCGTCGGGAGCACCTTACGAGACAAATCAGTTTTCACGCTGTTTGTCTCGTTTTTTATTTTATGTAAATCGCTATTAATCAGACATATTAAATCAACTCCCTCGTTCAATCTAGGTGTTCGATAACCCTTCACATCATATATTAGTTTTTCAGGGAAAATTGCTGCGATAATTTCACGTTTTAAGCCCATATCAGCCTCAAAATAGGCTTTTTTGATGCTTAGAAGGGTGTTCGATAGATTTTTGATCAGGTTGTCAATTTCAACTTGTTTTTTATCAAACTAGCAAAGATTTTTTCTTCAAACTGTTTTAATGACTCCTTAATCTTCAGGCGAAATTTGGTCGTTGATCATGAGTTTGCGAACTCTATCAATATTATCATTAGTGCATTAAGATTCTTTTTTTCACCTGTCTTCTTTTCATAACTGCCCTTGATCATAATTATATTTAAAAGAGCGCACAAGTTGAGTCCAGTGATTAATCACTGGATAGTACACGTAATTTTCACGAAAGCATCAGAGATAAACAGCAATTAAACGGACAGAAAATAGCATTTTTCGTAAATATATATAGAGTTTACCAAACAGAAACTGCCGATTCATCACTGATTTTTGAAGATTCGTCAAACAAAAAACCGATTTTATACCATAAGCATTAAATAAACATCTTTTTACTCATATTTTCTCTACTTTCAGGTATTGACCAATCATTTTATAATCAATATTTTTACGCCCTAACGCTCTATACTTAATCTATGCTCGCGCGAATACTGTTGTCTCTGTTTTTCTTTGCCTTTATCGTTAAGGTACAGGCACAGCCACCCGTAAACGATGAAGTTAAAACCGCAAGCCTCCTTAAAAATGTTGCCGTTTATTGTTCTGGAGATGCTTCCTTTACCAGCGCCAATGCCACCGCAAGTGGGTATAAGAAGGGAAGCTTTTGGAGCAGCGAAGGAAAAGACGTTTGGTTTAGCTTTACAGCAATCGGTACCGATCTTACCGCTACGGTAACGGGACAGGCCGCTGGCAACAGCAACACATTGCTTACCCCCTTAATTGCTTTTTATACTTATAAAGACAATATACTTACCGAACAGATTGGTTCTATGACAACCGAGGGCAACCTTACGACTGCTTATAAAGGAGGGCTGATGATCGGGGAAATCTATTACATCCGTATCAGTGCCGAAAATGATGCCACAGGAAGCTTTAAACTTTGTGTAAATAGTTATAATCCACCTAATAAACCCGGACAAGATTTCTCATCCGCTTCGCCTTTATGCAATAAAGATGGTTTTACTGAGCTTAAAGTGACCGGGGCTGGAATGAATAACAGCGAGGCAAACGGCACCTGTTTAAGTATTGAATCGAACAGTGCCTGGTATACCTGGATAGCAGCCAATAATGGAACTTTAGGTTTTACCATTACACCTACTGCCGTTACAGATGATATAGATTGGGTATTATTTGATCTCGGGCCTGCCACAGCCCCAGCCACGCCATCTTCAACTAATGCCATCCGTTGCGCTGCAGGCAGTGGTGTAGATTGCAGTCCAAAGTATTACATTACAGGCGCCAATAGTACCTCGGTTGATCTTACCGAACAAGGTGGTTGCTCGCCAAACCAGGATGGTTTTGTTAAGGCCATCGACATGATCGAAGGGCACCAATATGCTTTATTGATCGATAATTTTTCGAACAAAAATAATGGCTTTACGCTTGCATTTGATGGAAATGGGGAGTTTTTAGGACCAAAATCAGCCATTGAGATTAAAACCGAAGATGCATGCCTCAATACCCAAAAATTTATATTTACTGCTAATGCGAGTAATTATAGCAGCTTAAAATGGAGTTTTGGCGAAGGTGCCAGCATCACCACTGCCAGTACCACCGGTCCTTTCGAAATTACATACAGTACACCAGGCCCCAAAACGGTAGTACTCGAAGCTTTTTCGTTGAGGGGTTGCCGCACCGTAAACAGTTATTCTTTTTATGTAACTCTAAAGCCCAATAAGCCAATAATCTCGGCGAATAGAACCAACTTTTGTTTAGGCAGCACGATGGAACTCAGTATACCGGAAGTACAGGATGCCTCTTACAAATGGACAGGTCCGGTTGGCTTTACCGATACAACCGCAGCCATTAGTGTGCCGATAACAGATTTTGCCCAAGTAGGCGATTATACGGTGACGGTAAGAGTGGGCGATTGTTATAGTGAAGTGGCGACAATTAATATACCTACCATTGTGAGAAACCCGGTAGCAAATTTCCAGACAGACCCTACTGTACCAGGTAAGTTTGCAGCCCCTGTTCCCATTACTTTTTTAAACCATTCACGCAATGCCGATTATTTTGAATGGAATTTCGGCGATGATGAAACCTCTACCGATTATCAGCCTACGCATGTTTACCAGAAAAAAGGAAACTATATGGTAACGCTGAGAGCTTTTACCAACAATGGCTGTGTAGATATATTTACACTCAATAACCTGGTTGTACTGGACGGAAGTACTTTGCAGATCCCAAATTCTTTTTCTCCTAACGGAGATGGCATTAACGACCTGCTAAATGTTAACGTAAGCAATTTAAAAAGATTTAGTTTTAAAATCTTTAACCGCTATGGTGATGAGCTTTTCTTCGCTACTAATATCTTCGATTCCTGGGATGGTACCTGGCGCAATAAACCTCTACCAGTTGGCGCTTATTATTATGTATTGAACGGAACAGATGTTTTTAATAAGGAAGTGCGTTTTACCGGCTCTATTACGCTGATCAGATAACTACCATTGACGTTGTGGACACACCACTTTATAAACATTATTGAGCAATAAACCCAGTACAATTTCGTGGCTACCCTTGCTGGCCTGGTTGAGGGTAGAAGTGGTAAAATCATAACTATAGCTTAGGTTAAAAAGGTGGTTGATATTAAAACCAGCCATCATATTTAAAGCATCTTGTTTTCTATAACCTGCGCCAACCCAAATACGGTCTTTAAAACCCATTTTCACATTCACATCTACCGACAAAGGAACATTTTGCACATACTTAAATAATAAAGACGGCGTAAAATTTAAGTCTTCGGCCAGGTAAAACTTATAACCACTATTCAGAAATACATGTGGAACCTGCTTGCCCGTATAATATTTTTCATCGCCAGAAAAGCTTAATTTCTGCGGCAAAACCTGTTGAACAGACAGTCCCGTAAAAAAATTAGCTCCGTATAACCAAGCACCCACTGAAAGATCGGGCAAAAGCCTGCCATTGGCAGTATTATTTAAAGCCGGATCCTGCGGATTTTCGAGCACCAGGGCATTAATATCGATCGCCACGCGGCTAATTCCACCTGCAACACCCAATGAAAGATTCAATTGGTTATTTAGCTGTAAATGATAGGCATAACTGATATCAAAAGTAGTGGTAGAAAGTTGCCCAGCTTTATCCGACACAGCCACAAAACCCACGCCATGATGCGCAGGTGAAGCCGTATAGTTTTGGGTATAACTTCTGGAACGCGGATCGTTACCGTTGGTTTGAAATGATAAGGCGTTGGCCCATAAGTATTCGTTGCCCAATGCCCAATGTGCAGATACAAAAGCAGTCTTTGGCGCATCCTGTAATCCTGCCCATTGCTGTCTGTAGCCCACTTTTACATCTGTATAGTTTTCAATGCCACTTAGTGCCGGGTTTAATAGGTAACTATTTAGAAGGTATTGGCTATATTGTGGCCGTTGCTGTGCTTTAAGGCCTAAACCAGCAAATAACAACAATATTAAAAGCCACTTTTTCATTACCACTCTTTCTTTTCCGTTCTACTGTTTACCCAGCCTTTTCTCTAGTAAGCGAATGCGTTCTTCCTGTTTTTTCACATCACCCAATAAGCCATTATACTGTTTATCCTTTTCTATTAAATGTAGCGTAAGTTCTTCTATCTTTTTCAACAACAATTTGTTCATTTCCCCAACAGCCATTCCATCGCGTTCAAACTCCTTTGCCGATGGAACTTCGGGCAAGTGTCTATTGGCTTTGATATAAGCTTCCAGCTTCACCAAAGTTTCAAGTTCGTATTCTTCTTCGAATACATAATCTGGTGCGCCATTACCATCCACCCTAATCTCTTTTGCTTTTATTTTACCATTAACGGTAAGCTTCTCGGTTGGGGTAGCTATACCTATTCCTACATTACCCAACCGATCTATCCGCATTTGTTCGGTATTTTCATTTGTACTGAAGGTCATGAACCCCCCGGTCTTACTTCCACCTCTATAAAAACTTATCGAACTGTTAACTAAGCCATAGAAACCGTGTTCTAATGCAAAAGTTTTCCCATTGTAATTTGAAAATTGGGTTTCATAGCCTTTTACACCTAAATAAGTTCCCAACCCTTCCTGGTCTCCTTCGGCCATCCTAGAAAGTACAGTACCTAATTCCCCCGAACCTAAGTACTTAGCTACATCTAATACGGCTTTAGGAGATACGGTACCGATACCTACATTACCTGTAATTCCCAAAATCATTCCTGTTTTGTACTTCAACGATTCGTAACTGCTTTCCGAACCTGCATATTTGAATTGCAATCCATATCCACCATTGTCAACATTAGTTGTCAGTTTCATGCCATAGGATGTATTAACACCTGAGTGATTGACAAACTCCAACTCGCTATTGCCGTTTCCGACCTGTCCAAGCTTAACGCGCTCAAAATTATACAAGCCTGGAATTGTAATTTGCTTAGCAGTAATTTCATTTCCAATATTTCCTAACTGTAAACCTGTTAAGGGGCTAGAAGTTCCAATACCTACTTTACCATCCGCCGAAATCCTAAGCCTTTCGGCCATGCCAGAATATAAGGAAAGTCCCGTTTTATTGCTATACAAGCTCTCGGCAACACTAGCAATACCGGCCCATTTATCTTCACTTAGATAACCTGAATAGAACTTAAGGCCATTAATTTCTCCCACGGCTCCTGCGATAACCCTTGAACTCATCATCCAACCGTTTTGTGACGATTGAATATCAAGCTGGACTTTAGGATCAGTTGTGCCGATACCTACTCTGCCATCTCCCGAAATCCGTACCCTTTCGGCCATGCCAGAATATAAGGAAAGTCCTGTTTTAGTGCTAGTTAAATTTTCAGAAACACTAGCAATACCAGCCCATTTATCTTCATCAGGAGCCCCTGAATAGAACTTTAAGCCATTAATTTCTCCTGCGGCTACTGCAGTAGCCCTTGAACTCATGATCCAACCGCTCTGTAAAGATTGAATGTCGAGCGGCGTTTTAGGATCAGTTGTGCCAACTCCCAGTTTCCCCCCTTTTAGGGTCATAAAAGTCAAGTTTCTGGTGCCCCAACTTTGAATTTCATTCCTGGGATCTCGCTGCCACCATGTTCTGGTATTTACCTGGGGCTGCAAAAATGAAACATCAACCGCAATACCATCATGTAATGACGCCGAAAACCAATCGTTGCCATCTTTATTACGATAAAGCCATATTTTACGCATCATATTATTACTAACTGAACCATTTATGTTTGATATTTCTATTGCATCATCTTTAGTAATCCCCAATTGGGCCATTACAATATTTAAAAAACCCCCTATAAATATTAATACCAGTATTATCTTCTTCATGATGCTATTTTTTGCTTTTAAATAATATTTCCAGCTTTGTAATTCTTTCCTCCTGAGATTGATTTTTTTCTTTTTCCTCGGCAAGTTGTTTATTTTTTTCAATGAGGTGCAGCGTAAGCTCCTCTATCTTTTTCAGTAACAACTTGTTCATTTCACCAATAGACATTCCATCGCGTTCAAACTCTTTTGCAGAAGGCACTTCAGGCAGGTGTTTGTTTACTTTTATATAACTTTCTAAGGCTTCTAACGTTTCCACTTTATATCCATCTTCAAACACATAGTCAGGTGCACCAGCACCATTTACCCTGATTTCAACAGCACCTATCTTACCGTTTACTGAAAGCATTTCTTTGGGTTCAGACGTACCGATGCCTACTTTACTTCCGGTAGGATTGATTATAAGATCGCCACCCCATTGGGTTAAGTTATAATTATGAGTGCCAATTATCGTTCTTCCCCCAAAGCCACTCCCGATTACCAACCTATCTGAGGCATTATCAGATCCGCCAAAATCTGCAGCAATCCATCCTGTATGCAAATTAGAATCTTGCCCTGTGTTAAAGGAATTGATCGAATTACGACTATTGCCATTAAAAATTGCGTTACCTAAACGCAAACGATCTAGTTGAGCATTTCCGTTCACATTAAAAAGTTCAGTCGGATAAGATGTACCTATCCCAACTTTGCCATCACCTGTAACCCTCAGTTTTTCAGTCTGATTGGTATAAATAGAGAAACCTGTACTATTGCTGTGTAAATCCTCTACAACACTAGCAATACCAGCCCATTTATCATCACCAGGATAACCTGAATAGAACTTTAAGCCATTAATCTCTCCCGGGGATTTTGCAGTAACCCTTGAACTCATCATCCAACCGTTTTGTGAAGATTGAATATCGAGCGGGGTTTTAGGATCAGTTGTGCCAATACCTACTTTGCCATCTCCTGAAATCCTTATTCTTTCGACCATGCCAGCATATAAGGAAAGTCCAGTTTTGCTACTATGTAAACTTTCGGAAACGCTAGCAATACCAGACCATTTATCTTCACTGGGGTAACCTGAATAGAACTTAAAACCATTAATCTCTCCAGGGGATACTGCAGTACCCCTTGAACTCACTATCCAGCCGTTTTGTGAAGATTGAATATCTAGCGGGGTTTTAGGGTCAGTTGTGCCAATCCCTACTTTGCCATCTCCCGAAATCCTTACCCTTTCGGCCATACCAGAATATAAGGAAAGCCCTGTTTTAGTGCTATGCAAAGTCTCACAAACACTAGCAATACCGGCCCATTTATCTTCACCAGGATAACCCGAATAGAACTTTAAGCCATTAATCTCTCCCGGGGATTTTGCAGTAACCCTTGAGCTCATTATCCAACCGTTTTGTGAAGATTGAATATCGAGTGGGGTCTTAGGATCAGTTGTGCCAACACCAAGTTTCCCCGCTTTTAATGTCATAAAAGTCCAGTTTCTGGTGCCCCAACTTTGAATTTCATTTCCAGGATCCCGCTGCCACCAGGTTCTGGTATTTACCTGGGGCTGCAAAAAAGAAGCATCAATCGCAATAGCATCATGTAATGATGCAGAATACCAATCGTTGCCATCTTTATAACGATAAAGCCATATTTTACGCATCATATTATTACTGGCTGAGCCATTAATGTTTGATATTTCCAATACATCGTCTTTATTAATCCCCAATTGGGCTTTTACATTATAAAAACTGCCTAAAAATGTTAATACCAGGATTATTTTCTTCATTTTGTTATTTTCTTCTTTTAAATAATATTTTGGTTTATAGCCTAAAAGAATTAAACGGGGTTAGTTATTCCTCCAACAGACGTAATGGGCCAATCTAAAATCCTGAATTAAAATGGCAAAAAAAACCGTGTTTGATGAAACCCAGGTTTTTGACAGTCTAAAACCACCAAGTAAATGACTAAATGTATTAATGTAAATTACGGATGAAAGTTTTTGGTATCTTGAAAGCGAATTTCTATATGCCTAACCATAATTGAAAATTATTAATTCCAACACGATTACTGAACTGGACATCTTATCATAAGTCAGCAACACTGCCCTACTCACGAAGACTTGCGCTAATGACAGCGTACTGGAGCAGCTGGCCGCAGGTGTTGCCCCTGCAACCGGAGAGGTTTTCCCGCCCGATAGCCCCTACCAGCAGGCCGCAGTGATCAGAGCGCTCTATTTTGCGCTTGCCGAACTTAAAGTTTTAGCAGTTAAGGGAAAATAGGGACAGTTATGGACACCATCAGAAGATGAGGTATTGGTAAAACAGTTTAACGAAGGCAATAAGATCTCCCAACTCGCTAAACTACACGGACGATCTTATGGCGCAATTAAAGCCAGGCTTATCAAACTCGAAATACTATAAAAGTAAAAAGCCCAGTATAAGAACCGGGCAAAGATTATTAGTTCTTAAAGCATAAAATACTTAGACTAAACAAAGGTCTCAGCGAGACGCTAAGACCAGATTGGGTAAAAAGCCTTGGCACAATTGCGAGGCTAAGATTATTAAACTGTTAAGCACAAGTCAACCCGGTACACAGTCTTGCACGCTAAGACTTGCGCTAGTGAGGGTTATATTTTCCCATGGCAATATTATTAACAATTAATTTTCCCATACCCGCACCAATTAAATAATCATGATCATTAAAAGCAATTAAAAAATCATTATTTAAGTTAGTAATATAAAAAACAAATTTATAACAATTTTCAAAAATTTTAGTTAATACACCCCCATCATCGAATAAAAACATATTCTCATCGTCATCATGATCAAAGAACAAAACAACACTTTCTTTGTCAAAAATCTGATTGAACAACTCCCAAGCAAATTTATATCTAATACTATCACGATCTACAATATCCTCCCATAATGGGAACGAGTACTTTTCCTTATGGCAAAATTTTTCTAAAACAATCTGTAATACTTTTTTTGATTTTTCAACAGGCAATAGTACCAGTTCATAGTTAATTATTTTTGCAGCCTCTAAAACTTCATTACTGTGCGATATAATCATAATTACTTTTATTGTTTAACTTTCGATCTTCCAGCAGGAACTGCATCTAAAATAATATGGCCACTGTCTTGTTTATTTCCTTTCCCTCTAGTCTGCCATCCAATATGAGGGGCATCGGGGCCATCTGTATCGTGAGCATAATCAATACTAACTTCAGCCCCTCCAGCTGCTCTATATTCTACTGGAATAGACTTACCATACATTGTTTTACCCCATTTAGTCACTTTAAAATCTTCTCGATCTACACCTGTTTTCTTAAACGCATAATCCAAAACATCATTAAATGACACCTGTTGACTCCTAAAATCTTCATCTGCTCCGACTTTAAAATTATACCTCATTAGGTTTATTTTCCCGTTCCCTAGTCTCTTACTTGCTTCTTGAGCGTACTTATAATCCGAAGCAAATGCTTTTCCTGTCGCAAGTCTCTCCTTAACCTCAATTAGGTATTGTGTTGGAAGGCTAGAAGGATCACTTGTGAAAATCTGAAAATGATTTTTGGCTGCATTCTCGTAATTTTTCACTTGCTCACGCGCATTTTTTTGTCTCAACCAAGCACCTTCGTAGCCTCCATTTGGATCATTTGGAACTGGTATTAAAACGTTAATTACAACTCCAACTGTAGTTCCTAAAATCCTTCCGAATAAACCCGCACTCTCTCCTATTAGACTTGAACCACCTTGTGTTATAAGTCTGCCAGACTGATCAACTGCAAATTTAGTTCCTATTTCTTCAGCTTTTCTTAAAACAATTTTACTCGTTGCTTTAGCAACTTCTTTCGTCGCAGTTGCTTTCTCCAATCCATCAAGATCTATATTTTCAATAGGAGAATTACTAGCGAATTGATAAGTACTCAAATCGGGGTAACGATAACTTAAAGGGTCTGTACTTAAGAATTTCCCTATCCTTGGGTCATAGATCCTCATCCCGTAATCCTGCTGATTACCCGCACCTTTTACCTCATTATCGTTCTCCTTACCGTTAAAACCATAACGGTACCCTTCGACTCCGCTCAGGGTGACAGCTCGGCCCGGCATCTGCCCGCCAAAGGCATAATAATCGTTACTGTTAATTACATCAGCCTCATAGGTACCACCCGTTTGTAAACGGTTATCGCTTACTACCGCCATTACGTTACCCAGGTGGTTACTTAACTCAAAGAACTTAAGGCCATAGCTATTCCAAATGCTGCTGCCATTGGCTGTTGCTAAATTAAGGTTTGGTTTCCACATTCCCAAGCGGTTACTGCCATACAGCTGTTGCTCGCGCCAGTTGTTGGTATTGCCGGTATTATCGTACACGGCTAAACTGTTACCCTGAGCATCGCGTACATAATAAGTGGTAATGCCATTGTAAAGCTTGCTTACCCGGTTACCCGATGGATCGTAAGTATAATTAATGCCGCTGCTACTTTTGCTGATGCTCCTGATTTTACCGTAAATACTCCAATCTATATTACTGATGCCTTCTGCAGCATCCGTTTTTAAATTACCAATTTCATCGTAGCTATAACTGTTATTGCCAATATCATTTCCATTGGTTACGCCTACTGCATCGTTTAAAGCGACCAGGCGGTTATTTATGAGTTTGCCAGAAGCATCTCGGTTGTAGGTATAGCCCAAATTATCCATGGTGTTACCATTTTGGTTATTGCGCTGCAGGTTTAAAATATTGCCATTACCATCGTAACTAAAACCTTCTTTAAACTTATCGTTTGCACTGGCAAAACTCCAGTTGCCCGTACCAATATCGTGTTGGCGTACATTTTTAATGCGGTTTAACTGATCGTAGCCATAACTGTAACCCACAGTTGCCTCATTGTTTATTTTGGCAATGCTGTAGGTACTGTTACTGATATTCCCATTGAACAAAGGTTTACCAGTAAGGTCGCCATTTGTGCCCGCGTAGGTATTAGCAAAAGCCCCATTGCCTCCTATAGGACTATAATCGCCATTGTAATAACCCAGGCTATAAGCCAATGCATCTTTGGCGATGGTTGCATTTTGGCCAGTTCCCGCATCGGCACCCATTTCGATGGCTGGGTCTAATTTGGTTCCATTTACGCCTTTTAGCCAGCCCTGTAAGGTATAAGCATAATCTATGCCCTGTACTTTTTCTAGACTACGGCCAAGTTCCATCCTGGCCAAAGGCCCGTGCAGGTAATACTGATAACTTGCATCCAGGCGACGGCTGGGATCGGTTAAGGTACTGCCAAATCCATAGTTTACCACATTTGCCTGAGTGCTGCTCCATGCCGAGGTTAAACGGTTATCGGCATCATATTTATACTGGTAATAAAAGGCATCGTTCTGGCCATGCTGGTAGGCCAGAAAATTAACCTTGCCGCTAACTAAATCGTATTCGTAGTTTATTGTTTTTAAACCCAGTCCGTTAATCTGCTGGTATAACGTTTTAACATTACCGCTTACATCATAGTTATAATACGTTGCATTAATGGCTGATGTTCCTGTTGTTTCGCGATAAACACTGGCCGATACACGTTTACGGGTATTATTCTGCCCAAGGCCAGGGAATGTACCAGTACCGCTGATTACGCCATCATAATAAGTTTGGGTAATCTGCGTATTACTACCGAGGTTTATAAAGTTACGGTAAAAAGTATTGTCTACATAAGCAGGTTCGGTTAAACCACTGCTTGCCGTATTCTTCTGTCCTACCTCTTTTATCCTTCCCAATGCATCATAATCGGTATAGCTAAAGTTATTGTCCACGGCCTGTTTTGCGTTTTGCGAAATTACCAAACGGCTTAGGTAATCGTACCAGAACTTACTGGTACCGGCATCAGGAGTATATTGTTTTACTACCTGGTTAGTGGCGTTGTAGGCATAAGTGGTGGTTAACCTGTGTAAGGGATAGGTACCGTTAAATTGGGTTTCCAAAGTACTATTTTCGGCAATGGTGGTAGGTTCACCGGCAGCCGGTATGTTAAAGCGATACCAGGCCAGTGCAGTGCCATCTGCAACAGCAAAACAAGGACTCGCTGCATTGGCCGTAATTTCGCCAGCGGCCATTAAACGTCCGCTATAAATGCGCAGGTGTTTTAAATTGGTAAAATTGCGCGGCATATTAATAGGGTTGCTGGTAATGGTCCAACCACAACCTGCTGCCGGCGCACCCGCCACAGGACTGTATACTTTTCCGTTTATCCAGATCTGTAAAGCACCCCGAGCAAGGTCTGTTCCCTGTACTACGACATGTGTCCATGGTGATAATGGTAAAATATCGCTAACATTTGCTGTAACATGGTTACTTAGTACAATGCTGACATTATCTGATGCCGTTTGGTTTAAAGTAAAAACATCTACGTTAACCAAATTACCGTTTACACAGGCCTGTAACATATATTTCATATCAGGTGTGGCGGCAATAAACTGTTTGCCTCCGTCGGCATTGGTATGCAGCCACATTTCTACCGCGTTGTTACTATGCCCCTGTAAGGTATTACTCAAGGTTTGCAAAGCTGTATTCTGATCAGCTTCGGTGAGCGGGCCATTGTAATTACAGTTTTCGGGGTAGGCCTTTCTGCCACGCTGTACCAGTTCAATCTCATTATCGCTTAACAGTGATACCCCTTCTGGCGGTACTGTACGGATGAGGTTACCGGCCAGATCATAATAGTATAGTGTATAGTGGTAAATCTGCTGTGATGCCTTAAGTGTAACATTAGTCTTTGCAGCCGCACAGGTACTCACATAGGCATTAACGAATTTTCTTTTTTCTTCGTTAATGTAACTGCTGTATTGCTCGCTTCCTGTTCCATAAGCCTGATCGATCAATGTTTTTACACAAGCCATCGGATCGACCGGTGCGGCGACATAAGATGGTTCGTTACATAATAAGTCGCGGTTACTGGTACTATAATTCACGTAATCCTGGTACGACAGGAAAAAGCCGAATTTCTGGTTTAAATAGTTACTAAAAATGGTTTCGTAATTGGCAGATGCCAGATTTAGGGTATTTCCGAAGGCTGTATTTAATTCGGAAACAGCAGCATTATAAGCATTTCTAGATATACAACCATTTGCCCCTGCGTCCAGAAAAACTGGGAGTTTGATATCATTATCCAGCAGGTGTTTACAGTTGGTACAGCCTTTAATCAGGGTATTCAGCTCTGCTTCGGTTAAAGTCATTGCACCACCATAATGTGTTACCAGTGTATTGTAAAAACCTGGCGCACCATAACCAGGCAGGTTCATTAACTTAGCACAGATCGCATCTGTAGTAGCAGAGATAGAAACCTGGGTAGGTTGCTGTATCACCTCATGCGGATATGGCGAATCGATTAACCATGGGTTAAGCAGATCTGTAAACGTAGTAATGCCTAAAGTGTATTTAATTACATCGCCAAAATTCCTGGCTGCATTTCCGTTTATGTTTATGCTGGTTGAGCCTGGTAAACTGCTGGCGCCAAAAGGATGATCAAGGTCTCCTCCAAGATTACATAAAATGATTAAGTTATTTCTGAGTTCATCTATTTTTGAGGTGAAGTTGCCAGCTTCCAAACCTTTTTGAAGGCGCTGGATCCAGCCATCGGCACTACCCGTACAAGAAGTATTAACCTGACTGGCTAAAGCTGCATATTGCTCTGCTTTATACTGCGCTTCGGTTAAACCTGTTTTGGGAGCTATAATATCTGGGTCGAACCTACTCTTTTTTTCAGCATAAATGGCCGGGCAATCGCTTACAGTACTTCCGTCACAAATGGGAATAGTCGAACACACATTTGCTCCAAAGACTTTATCAATACATTGAACTGCTATAACCCTCGGGAAACACAAATAATCTGGATTATTATAGTCACTGTAATATTCTTCATGCTTATACTCCCAGTAAGAACTCGTTTGACCACTATTTAAGTAGAGAACCTGTGTCATTGTTATACCAGTACCAATTGGATTGTTCCCATTGCTTATCTGAATTTTTAAATCAACACGAATATCTCTTGGCGCTGCAGTAGCAAGACCATTGGCATCTAAATACTGTAAATTTATTCGCCTTATAGTGTTTGAATACGGCCTGTTATTACAAATTATATTTTGTCTTGACACCTCAACATCATTCACATTAACACAGTACGATGTTGATACATTTTGTAATTGTTGTGTTTCTGAAATACTGGATTTTGCCTCAATTGCCTTTTTAGTTTGAGTTGTTGATGCTATATTAGATCCAGCATCTGTAAAATATTTAGCTACCCAAACATTTCTGTAAATTCTATAGTTTCCTTTTTCATTCTGGACAGCGAAATAAGGTTTAAATTCATATTCACCAAACTTCCTGAAGACATCAGCTACTGAGCTAACATTATTACTTTTTCTAGCTTGGGGCGTAGCGCTTTTATTGGTTTCATTAGGTGCTACTGTACTAACACTATAGATGTTATTACTATCGAAATCGGCTAAAACCCACTGCTCGCTCGAATTATTTGCCATTAATTGTTGTGTTATCTCACATGGAATTGGCCGTTCTAAATTATTAGTATTTGCTTCAACGGCTTTAAAAAGTGCTGTAGACTGTAGATCGCATGGATTACCTCCGCCGCCACCGCCACCGCCGATATAATTGGAACAGGAACTCAGCCACACATTGTTAAAAACACGCTGTTCTCCATTATAATAAACTGTTAAACAATCAAGAAACTCAGGAACGGTACTACCTGAACAATAACTTGGCAGTACAGCATCCGGAGAATAATTATCTATATAATAATCATAGCGATAAGGGTAATTGGTGACATAATAATGATTGTTGCCGTAATCACCATCAGGGGATATTGAAACTGAACTAGAACATACCTGAGGGATTGTTTCTGTGCAGGTAATTTCCCACACATTGGTATATCTTATCGTTCCTCCAGAAGGTACGCTTACCTCCAGGCAGTTATAAAACTGTCTGGCACCTAAATTGCTGCAGTTAATTGCAGGTGGCGCATTATGCGTTCCGGTAATGTAGGTATAAGTAACCTGCTGGTTATTAAGATAATCGAATGTTCTGTAGCTATTTGGTGAAAGTTGTTGACTAGTGCCTGGGAACACCCTTGTTGAGCAATCGCCGTTGTTAGTATAATCATACTCAGCACTTACCGGTTTCCCTATGGTACAAGAAGTAGCAGTATTACAGGTTTCTATATTTCTAAGTATCTCTATATATTTTGCTTTAAGCTCCAGATAATAATCACGGTAAAGCTGCCATTCGCGGTTTTCTACCCTACATGCATTGTTGGGGCTGCAGGTATTCCAGTTCTGTGCTGTTGTATTAACACCTAAATTGGTGGTACCGGTAGTATCAGCACAATAAAGTGCGAAATCGATAAAAGCATTGATATTTTTTACAGCAACATCGTTACGGCCTGTTTTTACCACACTAAAATTGGTGAGGTCGAATTCCATATTGCTCTTGTAAGTACTACGTGCAGGATCGGTAAAAAAAGGATCGGTATTGAGCAACCAGTTTATTGCATTATTGCGGTGATAGCCAATTGCTGCTGCCGTTTCTATCTCCTTTAAACTGTTATCCCATGCTTTTTCTCCAGAGTGGTTGATACAAAACTGTAATTTGCAATATTCGGGGTGGAAACGGAGAAACTGTTCTGCCCATTCTGGTTTCCAGTACCTCACCAAATCAGATAGTGTAAATGAAGCATCGTAAGGTGAGGTAATACTACCATCCTCCCTGGTTACGGCAGTATTGGTGTATAGCGGATCAGAACTATTCACGTTATCAAATACCCCATGTTTAAAATAAAGTTGTAGTACGTTGGTAGCCGTTTCCAAAAAGCTACCAGCATCATCAACCATGGCATATTGCCCGCCAGGTGAAACATCCAGTAACATCGGGTTACGGTAATCATCGCAAGGGGTAGCAGTGCTCACGCAACCTGCTTCGAGCGCAGCTACTTTGTTCAAAAGGTCATCATAAGTATCCGAAATAAGATTCTGATAAGGAGCCGGAGCTTCGCCAAGCTGATTAAGCTTAGCCACAAACATGGTTGTAAAATCGGCTTTGGTCCCAAGTTTTGTCCTTGCTGTTTTACAATCGGCAAAACAATCCTGAAAACGGCTTTCTACCAGATATTTCAAAACAAAATCGGACTGTTTTTTAAGATAAAGCGCATCCTGACCTTTTCTGACATATTCATCTGTAAAGTAATTGATTACTTTTTCGCTCAGGTTAAAATTAAAGGTGATGTAATATTCGCCAATCTGGTTAAACGCGGTTTCGATATTTCCGTTGTATATACCACCATCATCGCAATTGGATGTTTCAGTGCCAATTTTAACAGGGGTAGCGGTATTGTAAACAACTACATTGCAATTATCGCGTATGGTGATACTCAGTTCATAATAGCAATTGCTGCATGGTTTAAAAGCGGTACCCGGATATTGGGCAATCAATTTTTCTATATCATACTTTAAGGTAACCGGACCCGTTACGGATGCGATATAAGTGGTAGTTGCATTTAAGCTTAAACGGCTGGCATCAAAATTAAACTGTTCTGGTTTTAATATTTTCATACTAAGCTCTTGCGCAATAGGTTTGTTATCTAGGCTCGAAACGTTATCAGGTGTATTGCCCGTTAAAGCGGTTGCTATCGTTTTACCACTGGCATTAAGGTAGCTGATACTGATCTGTCCGTTTGGATCGATCACCATATTTTTAAGGTAATGCTCTGCAAAACCTACATCATTACCAAATAGCCTATCCAATTCCCATTGTTCTGGTTTAGCATAAAAATATCGGGTGGTGTGCTTTTCGCCAGTACCAGGCTGAAAAGTATAACCAACACCTCCCTGTAATTTTATCCGCCCGGTGTTATCAGGTGTATACTGCGTTACCGACAAAGGATAACCACCTGCATCTGGAATATATTTATTAAAGGATGTTAGGTTTTTAAACTGGTTTTGTGATGAATAATATTGAGATGCTCCTGATGATATATTTAACGCCGTTGGTAAAGGTTCGCAATTGGCAGCATTTAAATCGGCATAACTGTATGGCAAATTACTGGCATTCTTATTAAAAGATGGGAAATAATGCAAAGCTTGATTGGTTGTACTTTCCCTAACCGGCGCAGGTAAAATACTCGCTGCAGCACGCCCAAACTGATCATAAACGTTCTCTTGTACAACAGCTACATCATCACTATTATTAAGGGTTACGGTTTGGCGCCCCCTCAGCGATCCATCAAAATAACTGACTACCTCTTTCTTTTTGCCCTCTTCGGCGTAAGTAGCAGAATATTGCCAGTTTAAATTTTCCTGATGCCAACTCGGCTCCCATATCGCATAGCTATTATTATTATCCTGTTTGTAAAACCATTCGCCAGTATTTCTAAGCCCATCTGTAGTGTATTGCACCTGCCTCATCCTCACCAGGATATATTTGGCACTGTATAACAAAGATATGGTATAATTATTTTCGTGGGTGGTTATCCGTGTTGCGTTGTTTCTAAATATAGTTCCGATGTCATCATTCGAATATGCCCCACTATTAGATTTTAATGCATCTGCGATCGTCTCCCACTCTGATCCGCCATCAATACCTACCCATTCTATATCGTATTCTTCTGCTCCGGGTACCAAAGTCCAGCTAAGTTTTAATTGATTGTCCTGAACAGTTCCAACACTTAATCTTTGCAGGCCTTTACTTTTGACCTGTCCTCCCTGTTCACCATTGATACCCAAAAACAGATAAGGTTTAAAAGCATATTTACGGTCGATATTAATCATACTACTTAACTGCAATACGGGTGGCAACTGGGCTCCAAACTCAGGACTGTTAATAGATATCACATATACTTTTACATAATATCCGTTCTCGAAGCTATAAGTATCGATACCTTTATAAACGGCACCCGCATTTTTGTCATAATTTACCTTAAGCTCTACCTCGTTAATTTTGGTTGCATCCATTTGTGCTGGCGAACTAAAATATTCGATCCTTACCTTTAAGCTGCAACTAAATGACTGGCTGATAGACTGTTCATCCAAAACCTGTAGATTAATGGAATTTTTAACCGAAATATTGGTAATATCAGCCCAGTTAAATGATGTGTTTTTAAATTTCTCGTCTTTTACTAGTAATGAATCGCCAACTTTAATGGAACCTTTCAAGAAATTTTGATAGGGCTCTACCGCTGCAAATGCATATTGCTGCAGCAATACCAGTAAAGAAACCACAAAAATAAAACGGAGCGTTTTTAACATAACTAAATTATTTCTTAATAATATTTTATTCCAATCAGGCATTATTACCTAATTATTTTCATCTCAATAATTTGAAAACACGATACCGTGTTTCGCCAGACAACTCGTTTAGCTGTTTTAACCTATTGCCATTCATTGAGTAAGGGCAAAGCGTTAAGCTACAACTATAGGCCTATCTCTATTACTTCATAATCGCTATAAGCGTGAACAGCTTTAAATCCTTTATCTGTTTTTGTAATTATCCTTTCAGTAGATAGCAGTTCTGCCTGATTCAGATCACTTTTTTCAGAATATTTCATAAAAATGGTTTTATCCAATTTTGTATTTAAAGGATCATCCAAGTTGCTTAATCTGATAAAAACTTCAGTTGGTTTAAATGTTTCGCTATTAAAAGTGATGCTATACTCTTTACAGGTTACATGATGGAGGTTTAGCAATGATATTTTACGGAATCCATCCGGTGCGGGCATTTCTACAACACTATATCTTTCTTCCCTTAAGCGTTCAACCAGTTTATCCATCTGGGGGAACATTAACTGTGGATTTATACTTTTGTGCGGCGAAAGCATGATTTTTTTTTGCTGTCCGTCAGCCTGCACACAATAAGATTTCGTATTTATCATTTCTACCAGATTCATCTTGTAGTAAAAGCTGCTGTCTCTTTTTATAAAACAATAAGCTGCATTATTGATATTCGCCGAACTATCTTTACCGTCATGAACACTTAAGGTACCTGATATGGCAAGTTGATCTGAATTAAAATCGATCGCTTTACCAGCTAGTGTAAAGAGCTTTAGTTTTGCTGTATCAATGTCAATGGTTTCAACAGTATCTTGTACGGCCACTAGTTTCACTACACGCTTATTTGCAACTATTTTAGCACTTGCAAAAGCAACAAACAAAATCGCTACAAAGCCTACTGATGAAAAGATTATTTTTTTATTTAAGGTTTTCATGTTTATAAGTTCTTTTTTCTGTATGATGAGCGGTTTTCTTTAATGGTGGCAATGCCTCTTTCTGTTTCTTTCTTCACACGGCTCAGTGAACCTTCATCATCATATTCGTAAAAGGTTGCAAAAGCATTTTCATCCAGTTCGGCCATCAATTTAAAATTACGGCTATCGTAAGCATACGATTTTAATAGGGCGTCTTTTGGATAGATTCTAATATCGTCTATATAAATTCCACTATAGTTGGCTTTCAGTACAAAATCCATTTTTGGATATCCACTTACCTGTGTATTTATCCGTCCTTCAAGTAATTTCCACCCTTCTACAACGGCTTTGAAGTTTAATGTTACCGGATAACTGTAATTATAATATGGCACCTGGTAATAAGCGCTGATATTGACACTTTTGTTAGTAGGCTGATTATCCTTTACCCAAACATTAAATACATATTCATTGCCCTGAACCGGCTCAAAACCGCGGGGTAGTAAACCATAATTATTAAGCAGGTTAAATTCGCTATTGTTGTTCCGTGTAAGGTAGGGCATAGTTTTTTGCTCCCTATTGTGTTTTATTGTAGAAAGCACAACACCATCCGTTGTTAACGCCAGGCTATAATTACCGGAGTGAGAAAACGAATTCGAAATAGCCCCATATAAAGGCTGGTTATATGGCTTCGAAACAAATTCCTTAACCACACTGGTATCAGGCATAACAGCATGGCGCCCGCGGTCTTCAAAACTATTGACATAGATTTCTCTGTTTCTGGCATTGGATGCAACTGCCGATGGCAATTCGCCTTTAAAATCAAAACTAGCTACACTATATCGGTTTAAGGCATCTTTATTTTCTAACTCCTGCCCATATTTATCGTACTGGGTAATGATATTGGATGTGACCCATCTCAGCTCTCCAAAATTTTCGACCAGATTTACCCAAGGAAAGCCCACATTCCAGTAAGATTTAAAATTCTTAAAGTACCCGGCATTAGCAACGTTCATACCTTTCTTTCCTGAAGAAAAGATATTATCATAAGCCCTGTTTTCCTGATATACTTTTTGTTGATTTGGCCGCCAGTTACCCTTTAGCCCTTGTATAAAAGGGTTATAGAAAGTATCATAAGTGAAATGCCATGTTTTAATGCCATTAATCGTCCTAAAACTTTGTATATTATAGTTATTTGCAAGAGAAGACGTTGAAAATATTGTTGCAGGTATATTAGTATTCGAAGCAGATAGAACATTTTGTATGTCATCCCGGTAAATTTCAACACCGATACTTCCCGGGTTACCTGACCAGTTGTTGTAAGCATTAGAAATATTATATCCTTCCACTTCAATTTTATGTGTTCCCGCCGTTAGATAAACAGGCACAATAGTCCAGTATAAATAAGTTTCGGGAAAGCTTACAGCGGGTAATAACAGATTGTTATCTATGGTGATTTTAATCCTATCATCACCTGCAAATCCAATAAAATAGTATTTACTAACCGGAGCATCAAACGTGGAAGTAAAGCCTAAAGGCTCAGCCAAACTTGCAGGGATACTTGTATCAGGCCAAATCCCAACATTGCTTAATCTGGAGTTTAAATAATTGTTACTGAAATAATAATAATAATCTGGATTTCCACATGGAGCATTAAAAGAGTTACCTTCAGCATCGCAAGGATTATAAAAACGTGATCCGGAGCGACCATGCTCAGTATTATACCCAGCAATTCTGAAATTGAAAGTAGAAGAAGTATTCTCAATACGGTCTGTTACCTGTCCCAAACCATCTATCGGCCATTCATCATCATAAGTGGTAACCGATGCAGATAATACCTTCATGTGGCTTAGATCACCATTAATATTTAGTTTATTATTTTTTATCGGATTATTTATTGATACAATACTCTCCGTTCCGGCAGATAAAAGATTTCTATAGCCAGAGCGCACTACCTTAAAACTTATAGCTACTCCTTCTCCTGTAATCGATTTTAATACTTTACCGCTGCGATCGATCAGTATTTTTGATGGTTCCAGTAGATTGATGGCAATTGTATTAGGATTGGTAGGGTTACCATTATAAATTGTACTTCGGTTATCTGCAACCCAATAATGCGTCCCTGTTCCCAAATTAACTAATTCGTCTCCCTGTGTTAATAAAGCCCAATAAACGTCATTAATTTCATGTAGGTTATTCAAAGAAACATTTTTAAGAGTCATCCCTAGGTTCTGGTAGGCTCCGCCCATTTTTAGGTAGGCCCAATAAGCAGGTAAATTAAGCGAGTAGTAATCTTTATTAAACTCATTTTGGGTTTTAGTTATCAGTGCCTCACCAGTTACGCCATCATAAGCTACATTTTCTACTGCAATAGAAGAACCATTTTCCTTTTTAATTACTTTCTTAACCAACCCGTTGGTTTGTATCACTTTGACGGCACAAGCCGATCTGAATAGCTTATATTCGTTATTACTATTAATTGGAAAATGTGGAATTACCAAAGGGAAGAAAATGAAAGGTATCACATCTACCCCCAGGTTTACAGCAAGCCCTGAATTGTTTGTTTCTTGTTCCCTAAAATCGGTATAAAACTCTATATCCCTTCCTATTATGCCAGGCTTAACATTTCCGTTGGCTTCTACTATGCTAACATTGTTATTTAACCTTTTCTCTACAGCATCTTGATCATCAACCTGATAATAATATTCAGTTGAAGAAACATCGGCAGCAGAACTATTAAATATCCTGGTTGCCTTGGGCTTTCCATGCATGTCGTTCAGTTCGATACTATAGCCCTGCGACATTACCATTTCTTCTACGCTACTGGTTTGAATAAGGGAATAACTGTTTTGCGGTTTAGGATTATATTTTTTTAACGGCAAAATATTCACCCTCACCGGAAAATCTTTAGCGGTATAAAACTCATTAACAATGTAACCGGTTTTAGGAATCTGATTAGATGGCAAACTCGCGCCTACTTCGAGATCTTTAACAGTTACTTTACTGTAGCCAATACTGGGAGAAGGATATAATGATTCTCCAAAAGGTGCTTCTAATTCAAAATAATTATTGATCGTTCCTTTTATTTTCTGAATGTAAGGCACTGGCTGTTTCAAGGCATTTTCATCATTACCTATAGATGGTTCGTAAGTAGCTACCCCACTGCTTATTTTTTTTCCGGTACCCGATGTGGTTGTGTATTCATAACTTTGACCATAAATCCCTTTAGGAGCGTTGGTCCCAGTCAGCACATCCCATTCATCTTTTATGGTAACTTGTTTAACCCTAGAGCCCCCACCCAATTTCGGAGCAGCAGTTAAACTGATACGCGCAAAAGCCTTACCTGCTTCCACTGTATTGCAATAACCTTTTCGTATTGCTTTTTGATAAAAATTTTCGCGGAGTTCTTTCAGGTTACCGGCAGCATTCATTACTGCACTAACTGCTGCACCAATGCCCGTATTCCGGTTATCGCCTACCCTATTCTGATAACCCGGATATGCAAATTTTGGATATTCGTTCTTCATTTTTTGCCAGGCAGCAAAACGAATGGGATTGGTTATTGACCCACCTTCAGCTATTTGTTCTAAGCTAATTTTTGCTACTCCCGAATTGACATTAACTGAAGTTACCTTGCAATAGGCCGATACAAAATCGACCCCGTTATTACTTGAAGGTGCACTTGGTGTACTTACATTAACCTGCGATTTGGTATAGATATAATCAGATCCATTTAGGTACGTATTTTTGAACCATTGGGTCTGATCCTGGCCCATTGGCGGAACAGAATCTATATTGAGTTGTATGGCATTGGCATTGGCCAAAGTTGTACCATCGGGAAAACTATAAGGAACCATAACCGCTGCATGCTTGTTCTGCACATAGGAATAATCGTCTGCTTCGTATATTACCCCGATATTTCCACCCGAAGGCAATTCAATATTACTGATATGCCATAAACCCGCAACCTGGTCAGCATAAGCTTTATCCTGAGTTGCATAAGGGTATTCCACATTTGTTAAGTTTCCGGGATTCGTCTGATTTTTATAATTGCCCCAACGGTCGGTCATCATCGTTCCATAAGGGATATCAGTACCGTTGATTTTAGAATTGTAGGTAAATATATAAGGATGAAATTGACCTTTATGGGTGTTTCCATATTCAGTCCAAATCTTTTTTAAGGTTAATTTACCTCCACCACTGGCTATAGAATTTGGTGTATTTGGACATAAGTCATAACCATACTCAAATTTCACCACTTTAATCGGTTTGCTTAAATTCTCTTTAGAATAGAGGCGAATTTCCTTTAAACATTTCTGCCTAGTTCCAACATCCAGGCCACCTCTCCAATCTGTTACGCCTAAACCATCAAGCCTGTCTTCAGTAATAAAATAGGCAACTTTCGTTTTCGATTCGATAGAATGTATATAATAAATTTCTTTTTCGCCATAAATGATAGAACCCTTATCATCATCCGGATCGGCGAGTAAACCCCTGTTTAAACTTCCCTCGGGTACATGTATACCACCGTTTTTCTTATTACCAAAAGGAGTACGCCACCTGTATTTATCTATCTTGCTATAATTAAATTTAATAGCGGTACCATTATCATCCAATGTAATCCCATCATTGGTTTTATCCACATAATCGGGAGATAAAATGCCGCTGATTAGATAACTGTAAGCATAAGCAGGCTGTGTATCTTTGTGGTAATAATCATCAACTCCTTTTTGCAAGTGATCTATTGTAGTGCCATTTAAAGGCACATCAACTTTGCCAGTACCATTATTTCCTGCATTATTTACGGCGAAAGACATCTCTGTTTGTGAGATATTATATACCGGAACGCCATATACCATCCGCTGTCCGGAGCAATTGGTAACGGTTATTTCAGAAATGTGGTGTTTTTTCCTCATATCATCAATCCTTGCAACACGTGTAGGTGCTATTGCATTCACTCCCATATAATTTGGATCAAAAGTCTGTCCATCTATAAAACTATAGGTGTCTATTGTCTTACTTAGACCAGCAATAGCAGCTTCACCAGCAGTTAAGTATGAGATTGAGGTATTCTGTATCTGACGTTTATCTTTCTCTATTTTCCCACTAACAGATAATACATTACTACTAAAATTACTTACCGTGCTAAAACTCGATGATGCTGTTTTATTAGAAGTTGAAATCGAAAGAGGAGTTGATGCATATAACTTTGATACCATGACACTGTCTTCAATGTTTTTATCTTCTGCATTTCTAAAGAAAACGTGCTGCCTGGTAGGATCAGTAGTGGGCTCATCCTGAAAATCACCATTTTTTAGATAATTATTGTCATTAGTCCACTTTCTCGTCACATTTGAAGTAGATTGGTTAAAAGCAGTTATACCACCATGAGCATAAGCGCCAAATCCAATATCACCGCCAATACTGCTTACTTTGGAGTTATCTGCAACTTCATTATCAAAGTATATACCTGTTCCACCTCTGTAGAGCCTAAATTGACCAGAACCTGTTTGGCTGTTATAGGCAAATACATCTGGCGTAGCAATTGGCAAAGCTAAGTTTGGCAATTCCGGTATTACAGGATTGTCTTTTTCTCTAATAAAATCGTGCAAAGCCTTTTTTTGATTTTTCCCACGCTCTGCGTATAAATACCCATATTCGGGGTTTCTGAAATTGCCGCCGTTAGAGATGTACCTTACACTTTTATAACCCGTTCCGCCCGCACTACCATAAAGACCAAAAACAGTTCCACCAACATCTACACTAAAAGAACCATATTCTGAAGTATAAGGCACCTGAAGTTTGGGCATTATAGGCTCTGTATTATAGGAAATAGATGAGGAAGTATTATAACTCATAAAACTTTTATTAAAACTCAATGTCTTTAAACCTGAGCGACTATTGTATCCTAAAGAAGAACTAAAACCTGCGTTTACCAGTGTCTTTTCCTCTTTGAATGCAGATATAGATAGTGAAGCATTTGGAGTTACATCTACCCCAGAGGCTGTGCTTGATAAAATGCCAATTCCCAAACCTGCTGTAAGCTGGCCATCGTTCGCCAATGAAAAAGACATACCGGCATTGGCACCTATTTCAGCACCTATGCCAGTATAATTATCACTAAAAATACCAAAGGTTAATGAACCGTTAAGACCTGCTCCTCCTTTAAAGGCTGTGTTTTTACCAAAAAGTTCGACTTTGGCAGTTAGTTTACCTCCAACTGTTATTTTGGGTTTGGTATATTGTTCTGTTACTAACTCATCCCCACTTAAATCGTCGGGGATTCCTCTTAATTGTCGATTAATAGCACCTACGTTTAAGTTCCAACCCAAACCAACCCAACTGGCTTCGTCATCAATACCTACTCCTGATTGGTAGTTTAAATTAATGGGATAGCCATCAACATCTAAAAGCGGAACATTATATTTAAAATCCCCACTAAACAAATCAACCATATCAGAAACACCTACTGGTTGAAAAGATTGTGCTTCTGGCTGGGCCGGACCGGAGGTTAATGCATATACACTTAATGGTTGAAAAATTTGTATCAGCCATAGTACAAGCAAAAATTTAGCAATAAATTTGGTCTTGTTAATTAAAGTATATCCCATATTATTTAATCGTGAGAATGTATTTTTTTTTATTAATAATTTGATCCTGATAAATCAACATGTATTCTTTTAAAGAAAGGTCCTGATTACTGAACCCTATAAGAAATTCGTAACTCCCCTTTATCCCATTGGCAACGGGTTCCACATAGTCAGGATATAACTTTATATTGTTATTGAGGAGATAAAAGCAACTATCAGCGTGATAAAGAAAGGATTCTGTAATTTTTTCTTTTCCATGCTCAATAAATTTTTTATCAGGAAATACCCTAACCATAAAAGTCTGCATCCGATCGTTTGATGATGTTTTTTTTAATTGGGCCATTACCCGTATATCATTATCCAAACTCTGTCCTGAAGGGCTTTTAGAAGTACATGAAAACATCAATCCAAGTAAAATTATTATAGTATACTTTCTCATTCTGTAGGGTGTTTATATAGAAATCTCAAACTTTTCTGTCCACCATCTGGCAACTGTATTTTCATGATGTACGAATAGTTATTATCAAATGAAAAGTTATGGCTCAAATCGATATAAATTTTATTTTGGCCACGTTTAAGTTTCAATTTCGGTAAGCTTCTTATTTTTTTCGAAGGATTATTAATGCAAAGGATACTATATTTCAGATCCTGTTCCCCATAAGAGTTTACCAATGCAAACTTCATATTTCCCTCTGCGATATAATAATTCCCCTTAACCAAATCCTCTATATCCCTATACCCATAATCGGTAGGAATCACATTGTTCACACTATCCTGACAGTTCACTTCAAACGACCAGATATCTGATCGGTTGATGATGGTTTGATCGCGGTAAGCGCTTACCTGCCAGGCATATTTTTTACCCGCTACGAGTTCTTTTGAGTTTGGCGGATACACCAATAAATTGGCCACTACTCCTTTCTGATTCACAATAGGGAGATTGTAATTTAAGGCTTCAACTGCATTCTGTTTATCTTTAATTTCTACCAGCATCACCTGGTAAAGCAAGCCATCCATCTTGGGCATAGAGGGCTGCCAGGTAAGCAGTGGCCGTTTTTCGCAAATTTCGTCCTGATCGTAGGGCTCAATCAGATCTAACGGTGCTGGCGGGGTAATCTCATTATTAAAGGTTTGATCGATAATAATCTCCTGACTTGAAGAGGCTAAGTAAATATTAAACGAATATTCGTAATCCCCCTGTGGAAAATATTGATTGCGCCTGATAAAATTTGCCGTTGCATTCTGCGCCATGGCTACGTTAGCCGTGCGGGCAACTCCCGATGGAATGATGTTGTTCCCTGGTACAATGGTAAATGCTTCGGTTTGTATGGTGGCAATTTTTCCTGCACGGGCTTCCCGTATAGTAATGTTCATTCTCACCGATTTAACGCCTGAAGCATTAAATATCGAAACCCTGAAAAGGCCATTTAAGGTAGTGCCATATACCTCCGGAACAAACACAATACTGGTTTGAGCAGAGACAGCAGTGCTTATGGAAATAAATAAAATAAATAATCTTAATTTAAGCTTGCTCATTGTTTGTCGAGATAATAGTGTATAGATATTTCTCCCCTGTTAGTAGAAAAAAGATCCGGATAGGTTGGGGTAATCAGGTTTTTGCGGATGTCTACATAGGCCGAGATATCAAAGTGTTTCTTCAGCATAAACTGGATACTTTGTTTAATACCAGCCTGGCGGGCAAGATTTTGATTATCGAGGTAACTTAATCCGCTCGACATTGAAACGCCTCTAAACAATTGGTACTGCAAGGATGCATCTGAGTTGAGCATATTGCCCAATATAGTGTTGGCATTAAGCTCGCGGTTATAAAACAGGTTTCCTGAAAGTGAAAAGTCTTTAAATACTACTGTTTGTACGTAATTAAACTGCATCAGACTAGAATTGCCCAATGATAATGGATTTGCTATTTCCTGTTGTGCCACACTAATATGGCTAAAGCCACGTTGCCCAAAGAGTTTATAATTAGAGTTAATATCGATTTGGAGTTTTTTAGAGGCATAAACCGGTGTGCTCCCCTGCGATACTTTATCTACACCATTATCAATGTATTTTAAACCTAAGTTGGTCGAACGTGAAATGCGGAACCTCGAATCGAGCTGGATATTGTGGTTGCTCCAATGCGAATTATCAGTAGCGCTGATCGGCATGTTCTTAAAATCTGACCGCACGGTAAGCGTCATTTTATTGTGGAAGAAATCTTTACGGATATTACCGCCAAACCTTAAATTAAGGTTACCAATACCTTGCTGACCTGGATTTTGAAAGCCCGAACCAGCATAATTAACAAATACAGCACTTCTGAGTCCGAGTTTTTTAGAATCAATGGAGTGGTTTAGGCCAACTGACATGGTCTGCAGAAAGTCATCCCTAAAGTAATTGCCATTGGTATTTCTATCGATCATTAACTGATCTGGACCAAATGCAGCAAGCTCTTTATATTGGGTAGAAGATTTAGAAACATCGAAGGTAAGTGTTCCTGCTTTACTAAAGTTAAAGGCCTGGCTAAGGGTAAAAACCATATTATTGCGCGGCAATGAATTTTGTGCAAAGCCAATGTTACCGTTAAACTGTCTATCGTAGGTGCCCACCCAAGAAAGCTTACCTGAGCCGAATGAAAAATTGGTAGTAGGTACACTTAAATAACTGTATAGTTTAGGAATGGCATAAGTAGATGAATTAAACCCGGCATCTTTTGATGAGTTAAGGTCGCGGTTTGTACTTAGCCCAACACTTACCGGGCCTCTTGGTGTTCTTAAAGAAAAATTGAAACCGTTTAAAAAGAGATCGCGATTTAGAAAACTCCCGGGCAATTGGTGACCAAAATTGCCAGCCTGAAATTCATGCAGCCGGGCATAACTTTTTTGTAAAAAACCCATATCCTTTCCTTTGGAAAGTTCTGATACAAAGAAATTTTCGAGTTCGCGCTGAGAGATTTTGCCCTGGGCAACTTTTTCCAGCAGTTCCAGTTTTTCCGGATCGAGCCCACTGTCATAAACCGACTGCTGTACCTTTTGGATTTCAGTAAACAATTCCTGTTTTTTAGCATTTAATAAGTTTGTAAGGGAATCCTGTCCTTGTTGACTAAGCTGTTTCCCCCCGTTCTGTGCCTGATCTTTTATTTCTTCTGTAAATTCGTTCAGTTTTCCCTTCAACTCCAATTCATCCATCTTGAGCATACTTCTTAAATTTTCGGGATTATTTAAATATGCCTGTAGTTTTGGTGAAGCCGAAAGATTAAGATTCTTTGCAATCTTATCCTGTATTTTCTTCCGGAGAAAAGACTCTGCGGTTTGTCCACTCAACACGTTTTTACGTAAGTTGCGGTACTGATCAAGATCTGCCTTAAAAAACTGGTTAAAACTTGGTTTTGGTAAATTGAACTTAAAGAGATTGCCCTGATCCAAACTGAAATCACGCATGGCTGTATAAGTGTTCGCCAATGAAAGATCGATAGGAATATTATACACCTTTAATTGTCCAGAAAAAGTTACATTATTTAACAGGTTTTTACCATTGGCAGGATTTTGCGTCTTGATGTATTGGGTTTCATTCCCTACAGAAACATCGCTAAACTGTATCTTATTCCCCTTTTTAAGCGTATCTTTCTTTAATAGTTTAGCAATATCGGATTGTTTTACACGCTGATCTGCCTGCGCCAATACCGACTTTTTAGCCACCTGGATTTTTTCCATCGCCAGAGAATCGATTTTAGAGCGTTTCTTCTTCCCTGATTTAAGACTATCAATAACGGATTGCTTTGTTTTAGTATACTGTGCCGACGCATCTGCCGAAATATTTACAGGTTGTACCTTAAGTCCTTTTTTCAAGGAATCTTTTTTTAATAATCCGGTTAAATCCGACTGATTAAAACGTTCCTTTACCTGTGTGGTGATTGCCTTTTTGGATGTCTGGATTTTCTGTGCGGCCAGCGAATCCAATTTCGGGATTTTCTTTTTACCCGATTTCAGGCTATCTGCAATGGCCTGCTCGGGAGAGGGAAGCTGCGCGAGAAGCTGCATTGATTGCAGGCAAAAGAATACCAGCAAAGTAGCTGTTATTACGGCTTTGTTCATACGTTATATTTAGCATTGCTTTATCAAGGTTTTTCCAGGCATTTATAGGGCAGGAACAGACATCAATAAGGCGTTAATTTGTTTGGCTTGTGAGTCTGGAGACTCAATTTCTAAGATCATGATAAAAATGGCGGTAAAAAAACTGAGCTGGACCTGTTTCCACAAACAGGACTTTTCTGCTGACGAAAGCCTCTGAATGTTTGATGCCCCCCGATATTCAATGCCCATTTTTTTAAAAAACATTTAATTTATAGATCATCGTGATGTTATAATTTTCTTTTCCTTGGTGTTGACAATAGCTGTTTAACCTGTTTCTTTACTGCTAAAAGCATTTGTTGTTGGATTTCGGCATTCTGCTTTAGTATAATAATATCTTTCTGTTGTATAGATAAGGTTTTATCTTTTTCAATCAGATGCAACGTAAGCTCTTCTATTTTTTTTAGCAGCAATTTGTTCATTTCTCCAACAGCCATTCCGTCCCTTTCAAATGCGTTTGCAGAAGGTACTTCAGGCAAATGTTTATTAACCTTAACATATTGCTCAATTTCACTCAGCGAAAGCTTATCATAATTATCTTCGAAAACATAATCAGGCATATCCTGTGCATCAATACGGATTTCACGGGCTTTGATTTTGCCATTTACCGTTAATTTTTCGGTCGGTGTAATTGTCCCAATACCAACATTCCCTGTGTTAAAATAGCTTGGGATGTTATTATTATTAGCAAGCTGAATTACCGGATTACCTCCTCCATTGGCATTGGTAATCCTAATTCCACTACTAAATCGGTGCGTTGCCCATCCATCATTCAGGTCAACAATGTCTCCATCATCCGCCAATTTTATCCCCCCTCCGGTAGCATTCCCTGTTGATACCAGAAGATTACCTGAAACAGCAATATCGCCACCCAAAACCTGCAACTTTGACGTTGGGTTAATAGTCCCTATGCCCACATTTCCTTTTGAAATATAATGTGTGCCTTCGCCTGTGACCATAAGATTGCTGGTAGAGGTTAAAGGATTATCAGATAAGAATGGTACCGAAAAATCGTCAATTGCTGTCGGTATAGGTGCTGTATTTATTTTAATTTGATTGATATAATCAAGATTATCTACCCGTTCCTGTTGATAGGTAATTTTTACCCTATACGTTGCATAATTCCTTATGTCGATATAAATGGGCAAGGCCTTATTAATATAGCCCCCGTAGGTAGTAGCTAGATTGTAAGCAGTACCTAGCGTTACCGTTGCATGTTGTTCCTGCCCTCCACTTTCTACGAGGCTAATTTTAGTCTGACCTGAATTAATTCCTGTACCAAAACCGTTATTAATAATATACTTTTGATAACCAGTAGTGAAAGATTGCTGAAAAAGTTCAACTATAATTACACCTCCCAGCTGCCAGTGATAAGAATTAAAGCCAAGTGTAGCTACCTCGTACCTCATTGCCTGCAGGTTATTTGCGGACAAATTGTTTATTACCGATGATTTTAATCCATTTTGATCGGAATGGGTCTGCGCATTTACCCGAATACAAAAAGTAAATACAAGACAGAAGATTATACTTGTAAAAAAATTATTTTTCATGATGCATTTAGTTCGATTTTTTCCTTCTCATAAATTAACAGCAAACACTTGCAACATTATTAAAGACAATATGACTACCAATTCTACTATTCATATCATAAATATTGTTACCTGATAGCCGGCTATATTTGTTACAGGTAATGATTAATCTACTGCTAATTAGTTTGTTTGTGAATGGAGCAACTTCAGTTCGAAGATTGGGAAATAAAATAGAAATTCGCACCCCTAAGCTCTGGCGTTACACATAAAGATGACTTTTATACTATGAACAGGATAAAATGTATGATGAAACTGTATTTTTTGTTATTTATATCTACATATTATATTTGAGCCAAATAACTCGCCTTTGTATGAAATTTTAACTGCATTCCAGCAAATGGTATCCTGCTACCCCTGGAAGTCCTCTGCGACCATAATCTGCTGAATTATTTTTAGTAGAATACGGGCATTAATATCAAACCAGGTGTCTTCTTTTATCTGAAAATGCCCTACAGGATTTAAAGTATTTACTCCTGCAGGCCTAGAATTGGAGAAGCATACTGAGTATATGTTTGGTCTGAAAAAGAAACATTTGTATAAAACAGCAGCTATTTGAGACAGAAATTTCATTTATTAAGGGATTTAATTTTTCTCTAGTTCAAAGATCTTTAAACGTTGGGCGTCAAATAGGCCATCCCGTTCAAGATTAAGCTTGTGCTCTTGAATGATGTACAAGGTGAACTCCTCGACTTTTTTTAAAAGCAGTTTATTCATTTCTCCCAGTTCTAATCCATTCTTTTCAGCTTCAATAGCACCAGTTATTTCTGGCAGGTGTTTCTTTTCTTTGATGTAACTCTCCAACTCTTCTAAGGTTGTAATCTTATAATCCTTCTCAAAAACATAATCGGGCATATCCTGTGCATCTACCCTGATTTCTCTTGCTCTTATTTTACCATTAACGGTGAGTTTTTCAGTTGGCGCAGTTGTACCAATCCCTACATTCCCTCCACTACTTATGTACATCAGTTGCGTTTCTATACCACTATTATTTAAATTGTGAAAGCCAAAACCACCTGAACTACCCCCACCCTGGTTAGATATAAAATTGGTTTCACCTCTTGATCCTGATCTATTTGAGCCAATTAATAGCTTTCCGGTGCCTGTTAAATAACTGATATTTGATAAAGCAAGGTTGGTTCCTCCGAATATGGCAGTTCCCGAAACTTCAAGTGTCCCTAAGGGACTTTGCGTACCAATACCAAATCCGTTTGAGCCAAAAAAGATTGGGTGATGATTACCATTAGACAATAGACAATTGGATTGCCTTTACCCGCCTTTATTAGCACTATATAAGCTTAACCCATAGCTGAACCGGTGTGAAGCCCATCCATCATTCAAGTCTACTATATCACCATCATCACTTAACGTTATTCCACCACCTGTACTATTGTCTATCGATACATACAGCCTACCGCTGGCTCTGATATCTCCACCAACATCGAATTTATATGCAGGAACCTGGATGCCAATGCCTACCAATCCATTAATATCCATGAATAGACCTTTTGTGGTATTGTTACCCCACGGCTGCAAACCAAATGTGCTAGTATTATCTAGAAATCCCATTCCGTAAGCCATTTTAGACTTTCTTACAAATGCTAAATGAAAATTAGTGCCTTGGCTGGCGGGGCGAGTAATCTGCAACATACCATACCTTGTGGCTTCGTAAGAATCTCCTACATCCAACGAAGAGTTGATCGTTATACCGTTGGTAGTTGTGTTACCTAAATCTGTCACGCTTTGTAATGTCTGAGCCTGTAAGGATAGTGAGATACTGAAAACGGCAGAAAGGAGAAATATTGATCTCAATACTGGATTTAATTCAAATTTAATTCTATATTTTTTAACTATGTTGCAATTGGCTACTATTTTTACCTAAGTTCACAAATATTACATGTGCCAGATCGGCATCTATTTTATACTAATAACCATCAATCTAGAAGTGCTTAGTTTGTTTTGCGAAGCTTGAAAACTCCGGTTCGAAGATGGAAGAAAAAAAAGAAACTTTATATAGTTAACTGTTAGCCTTACACATAAGTAGTATTATGATACCATGAACAGGATAAAACGTATGCCCAAACTTCTTTTTTATCAATTATGTAACATGATTATATATTTGGAATATAATGCGCTCTTATATGAAATTTAACTGCATTGCAGGCGGGCGATGATTCTGCTAACCAAGAATTCCTCTGTGACCATAATCTGCTAAATTATTAGTTAGTAGATATGATATTGATTACTGGTTTTACTCCTTAGCAATATCGTGCGCACTATTTGAATATATTATCAACGACTGGCAATCATTTAGTTTGTTTGTAAAGTGGAGAACTTCAAATCGAATATGGGCGAAATAAAATAAGATTCATACCACTAAGCTATAGTGTTACACATACGGGTAGCTTTTGTACTATGAACAGGATAAAATGTATGATGAAACTGTATTTTTTTTGTTATTTATATCTACAGATTATATATTTGAGTTAAATAGCTCTCCCCTGTATGAAATTTAACTGTATTGCAGTAGATGATGATTCTGCAAACTTAGAACTACTGTGTGATTATCTCACCACACTTGACGATTATGAACTTATAGAAAGTTTTACCGACCCCATTAAAGCAATGAAATACATTGTTTCGGGAGATAATCTAGATATTGTTTTCATGGATATAGAAATGCCTGGGCTTTCTGGAATCGATCTGGCTAGAATTATCAGACATAAAACCAGAAATCTAATTTTTACAACCGGGCATTCCAAATATGCACTTGATGCGTTTGAAATTGAAGCTGATGCTTTTCTCCTCAAACCTTTCTCTCTGGGCCATTTTGCTACCGTATTGCATAAATTACAAAACAGACGCATTTTACCTACCCTGGAAAAGAAAAAAATTGATGATCAGTATTTCTTTATCAAAAGTAAAAATGATAAGTCGAAATTGGTAAAAATCAGGTTTGATGAAATTATAGCAATAGAAAGTATTCAGAATTACATTTCGATATACACAACGCAAAAAACAGTTGTAGCACACCTTACCCTTACAAAAATTAAAGAAATACTCAAGAATAACAATTCATTTATTCAGATCCACAGGTCTTTTATTATTTCAAGAAACTATTTAGAAGAAATTGAGAACAACCTGGTAAGAATGAAAAACGATCTATTGCTAACCATTGGCGAAAATTACCGCGATGAACTTATCGGTTTTGTAAAAACAAAAACAATCAGAACCGGAAGGAACTAGTCTATCAATTATATTATTTGATAAATAACATAACTGAGTAAACAATGCTATCAATTTCAAAAGTTAAAAACAGATATGCTTCAACTTGTTTATTTCGAAATCTTCAATAAAAAAGTTCGTTAATGGTCTCGTCGGGAGCAATATTTAAAACTTGCATGTCCAGTTGGGAAGTTTTTTTTATAAAAAATACACCAAAATATACCTTTAGATTTATATTGACCTTTTTTCAGCTCAATATGAATTCTTTTAGCTGCAACAATACCGCGATCAAAACAAATTAAAATAAAGGTCTCAAAAAAGGAAGAATTCCTTATGCTTAAATAAGGTATTTGTTTTTTCAACCGGCCTGACCAACAAGGTTCTGAAGTGATCGCTGGTTTCGTATATGGAGATACCGGTCAATTCGCCTCTTATTCTGTTGCTGCAACAAACTTGGATATAGATTCATTAAAATATTAACCAATAACATCACTGTGGCAAATAAGTACAGGCCCTGGGATAATTTAATTACGATGAAAATCATCATAAATAGAAAAGCAAAAAGATGGTTTAGTTCAGCCTTTGTCATTTCTAATCTATATTCTCCCAGCTCATTTGCCAGGATTTTTTTAGTGACTGATAACATGGGATTGAAATATTTAAAGAAGCTATGCATGATGATCCACTTGAACGGTGTTAGTCCAATTAATCCGTTAACCTTTTCATTTTTTATGAAATTTAGGTAAGGCAACCTATTCTTGTAAAAACTTGTTCCTGAAAGTATAGCAGTTATGATCATGCCAACTATCCAGGAAATAAAAGCAATCGAAAAACTAAATGTAAAATACTTAATCATAAGCTGAGGCGTCGCTTTTATACTATAAGCGTAACTTTAAATAACGAAAATAATAAATAACTGTGAAATTGCATTACACATCAAGGATTGAAGCAGAATTGCATTAATTAAAGCGATGATACATCATTTTTAGTTAAAATCACGATCTTTATTAACTCAAATAAAACAAACAGATATGAAAAAATTATTTTTAATATTCCTGCTGCTGCCTTTTATTGGCACCGCACAGGTTAAAGGCACTCATTTTGAACACGGACTTTCCTGGCAGCAGGTGAAGGAGAAAGCCAAAAAAGAGAACAAATACCTTTTGGTCGACTGCTTTACTACCTGGTGTGGTCCTTGCAAATATATGGCCAGTACCATTTTCCCGCAGGAGAAAGTTGGTGAATTCTTTAACAAAAACTTTGTAAATGTTAAGGTACAGTTCGACCAGACCAAAAATGATAGCGAAGAAGTGAAAAGCTGGTATGCCGATGCCCAGTCTATGAGCAAAGAGTTCAGGATAAATGCCTATCCTACCTTTCTGATCTTCTCTCCGCAGGGCAAGCTTGTACACCGTATTGTGGGGGGCAGTGAAGCAGATGAATTTATAGCCAGAGCGCAGATGGCGCTGAACCCGGAAACCCAATATTATACGCTGATGAAAAAAAGCGAATCTGGAAATGTGGCTCCTGAGACCTTGAAACAATTAGCCATTAGTGCCGAGGCTGCCTATGATGAGGAAAACTCCGCAAAGTTTGCCAACGCTTATATTGCTACGCAAAAAGACCTCTATACGAAAGAGAACCTGGAGTTTCTCAGCAGATATACTAAAAGCAGCAAAAGCAAGGGATTTGAGCTCATGCTAAATCATCCTGAAAAAATAGATGCCGTTCTGGGAAAGGGAAAATCAAATGAAATTTTAAGCGCTGTTGTTCTGGAGGAAAGCATCTATCCCGGGCTTAGAAAACCCAACGCAAATATAGATTCACTGGTTGCAGCCTTAAAATCGAAATACCCGATGGTAGACATTAGCAAACCTGTAGACCTGATCAAGATCCAGATTTTTCAGAGCGAAAAAAAATGGGACAAATTTCAGCCCGCAGTATTAAGCTATATGAAAAAATACGGTACAGAAGTACGTGCTGATATGCTGAATTCATTTGCCTGGACTGTTTTCGAAAACTGTAAAGATGCTAACTGCATCACTGAGGCATTGAGCTGGAGTAAACGCAGCGTGGATGAGACCCAAAGCAAAGAGCCAGCTTACCTTGACACTTATGCCAATCTGCTGTATAAGCTGGGTAAGAAGGACCAGGCGATCGCTATGCAGCAGAAAGCAGTAGACCTGGTTACAGCTGAAAATAAAGCACAGTACCAGGTTACGCTTGAGAAAATGAAAAAAGGTAAATAATCCTTAAGATTAAGAAAAAGGGGATGTAGCTTATGGTGCTGCATCCCCTTTTTGAGTTTAAAAAGCAATTTAAGTATCCGCGTTTGAGCACGAGCAGACGAAAATCCATTAATTGCCATTCTTTCAATTCACAGAATTTCTATGTCGCTAATATAATATGCTATGGGCGTGCTGGTGTCTTTTCAAAGCAAACCCTCACATACATTCGGCATATAAGGGTTTGCTTGCATACTGGTTCATCCATCTTTGGATAATTACATTTTATCGGGACATCTCTATCATGGTTGAAAGTTGCCTCACGGCAACCTCATTTGGCCAAAGCAATCCCAATTCTTTAAAGCGTATTTTACCATTGCCATCAATAATAAACTTTGCAGGAATTCCGGAAACACCAAATGAGGTTACTGCAGGATTCTTTTTTGTAACGGGATCTTTAGTATCCATATACAAGGGCAAATCCAGGTTATGGGTTAACAAATAGTTTACAGCATCAGGTTTTGGGTTTGGAACCGTTTCCCAGGTATGTATAAACAAAAACTTTACCGTCGGGTCATTTTTATATTTGTTAACCATCATTTGCATCGCCGGAAGCGACTTTTTACAGGGTCCGCACCAGGTTGCCCAAAAATCAAGAACAATCGTCTTTCCTTTAAAGTCTGACAAGGAGACTTCCTTGCCGTTTATATCTTTCACTTTAAATTCAGGCGCCTGCTCCGCTATCATTTTGGCTGCTATTTCTGCTTTGTATTTGTTGTCAAACTGATTGGTAAGCGTAGCCAGGTAAGCATTTGTATCTTTGCCAGGGTGCACACTTATGTAGGCCTTTTTCAGTTCATTCTTCAAATCATCATTGGCCAGGCCTGATAAAACTGCTTTCTCCAGTTCAGGAAGCGCTTCCTGGTACCTGCCGGTTTTGCTCATCAAATAATAATACTGTGCAGTCAATCCTGTACTTTTTTTGTTAGCCTGCTCATAGCATTCCTTAATAGCAGCGAAAGCTTTTTCATGGTTCCCCAGTTTATCCTCCACCTGACTATATAGTTGTAACAAATACAACCGCTCTTCATTTGCATTTTTTGGGTTATTCAATTCTTGCCCAACCAATGTTTCAGCAGCTTTCAAATCATACCCTATTAAGCCCGTCGCAAAGTTTTCAACGTACATGATTCTTGCAGTTTCCTGGATCTGGTTAAAATAATATAAAGCCTTCGCAGAGTTTTTTGCTATTACAAAATTATCTACCAATATAGCTCTGTATTGATCAAAACTCTCATTCGGATGGGCTTTGACCAGGCGGTTAAGAATGGCTTCTTTTTCTGAGAGATCAATAAAGAGCTTCAAAGAATCAAGACTAGCCTTATAAGCGGGTTCTGCCTGCTGACTATATCCCGATAAACTTATAAACAGAAGCGCAATAAATACTATTATTTTTCTCATTTTGATTAGATATTATAAATCTTTTTATAAGTTACATCGACAGATTTTGTCTGGCAGCGGCAATTTGCATAATTTCCCCAAAGCCGGTAAATTTCTTAGTGTACGTACCGTTGTTAAATTCTCCCTGGGCATTGATGTCGAAATAATAAACTTCGCCCGCTGAACCATTATTCACACCGATCACCAGTTGTTTGCTGGTACTTCGTTTCATTTCGATATCTTTAATTACATACCCAGTCGGGAAAGTGTAGATGAGCCTTGCCGATTTAGCAAGCATGTCGTATAAATACACGTTATTTCCGGCGGTATAATAAAGTTGTTTTAAGATGGAAGAGGTTGCAAAATTAGTGGCGCTACCAATTTCCGGACTACTATCCATTTTTTGATTAACCCCAGGGTGAGTACTATTTCCATCCCCTGTTAAAGATAGTAAGTAGCGTCCATCGTTACCTTCCATAATATAATACCATTCAATTCCCTCTTGTGATAAGGTTGTTACGCCCCGATCATAAGCGATCATTTTTTTGCCTACGTTCGCCATATCAAACGAGTTTGTTGTTAAAGGTGTTGCAGGTGCACGATCCAGAATTCTCGACAGATAGGGCATCTGCATAAAACTCATTGTGTTGTTATCGTAGAAATAAGTCATACTATAATCGGCGGGGAATATGCCGGGGAATAAATTATAGTTACCAGGAATGCGCTGAGTAAAGGGTTTGACATTGTCTGAGTTTGCACCGGAAAGCCCAACATATAAATTGCCGTCTGCCACTATATACTGTTCAAATTGCAAATTATTTATCATAAATACTGGGGCAGTTTTGAACGGAAGTGGTGTAGCCAAACCCGGGAGAATCGAACTTTTGTCACCAAGATCCAGCCAGTCGTTCATGTTAAAACGATAAACATTTTGATCACTGAAGTAATAGAAGAAACCACCCTTCCCAAAATTATATAATGCCAGTGCTTTACCTGGATAGGTTTTATTGTTTGCCACTTCCATAGGATTGTCAAAAATGACATCGTCTGTCCGAATCAAAGAAACTTTGCCTTTTCCATCTTTGTTATTGACAATATACCAACCATCAGGATAAACACCATTCACTGTGATGGTATATTGCTTTACTGTATAAATGCCATTTCTCTTGCTCGTTACTTTGTATATTACCGGATAAGTACCTGGACTTAGTGTTACTTTGATGCGTAGATTTTTTGTTTTAGCAATTGTTGTTGTATCTGTTGCTGTATTAAGTTTCCAGCTATAAGTAAATGAATCACCTTCTGGCATTGTTTGCGCCAATGTTGGTGTGATAATCAACGAATCCAGTTGTGGAACTGTAAAAGTAGTTATAGCATCTGTAATCTTAATGTCGTTGATTTGATCATATTTAAAAGATTGATTGTCTTTTTTACAGGCAGAAAATGCCAGCATGATGAAAATAAAAATCGGGCTGAGCTTTAAAAAGTATTTTAAATGCATAATATTTTAAATTAAGGGAACGATATTCTTTGACCGTTCTCATCTAACAATGGACCATTTGCAGCCTCGTAAGCGGCCAGCGCATTCCTTAGGGTAACCGGAAAGTTCAGTAAGCCATCAGAACCAATCTTATTGTAATCAAAATCGGTTATCCCCAATGTTTTCACCATGAACTTATATTTTACGGCACTGAAATCCCCGAAATCGCCCTGGAGGTAGATCCAATAACCAGGCTCAATGTATTGGCCGGTTACATCAACCTTCAGGTATCTGAAGTTTTCTTCCGTAACTTCGTTAATACCAGGTGTCTGGCCAAGAGTACCCAGAGTAAAGTCTTTGGTTTCTGCAGGTTCCAGTACAATCCTGTACACATTGCTGGCCATTCCGGCAGAATTGAGCAATATCAGGGGATAATTAAATTTTGATGCGCCCGCGGGAACGTTGAATTCTTTCAACTCAAAATCTACTCCTGCAGTTGCGGTAGTTCCCTGGGCTGTTTTCAGCAGCACCGTGCGCGGTTTATCGGATAACTTCCCGGTGATGCGCATGGGTATAAACAGGGTGTCCCTTTGCTTTTGAGTAGCTTGAAAGGCAAAAGAGTAGCTTCTTACGGCTGTGGTATTTAATTGTTCGTAGGTATAGGCAAAGAAACTAACGCCATCCTTTCCCTGGTAGGTTTCGACTGCTTCTTTCTTACATGAAAAAAGACAGGCCGCCACCATGATATATGATAAGTATTTCATAATACGAGTTTGATTAGTTTGCATAATTCGGATTAAATTGAAGTTCAGAAGGCGGAATTGGGAGTACGTACTGCGCAGGTGCCATAGCAGGACCAAATTGCATTCTGGAGGTTTTAATGCGCTTATAGTAAAAGAACAATTGTCCTTCTGCATAAAATTCCTTCTGATATTCTTTCGTAATCTCCGCTTTAAGCGTCACTGCGGTGAGCGTATTCGGCAAAAGTTTAATTCCCCTGTTCAGACGCACCATATTTAAATATCCAACGCCAATCTCAGGCGTTGATGCCGTCTCAGCCAGGATATAATACATTTCAGAAAGGCGTATACCTGGTACATACTGGTCGAGTAAATTATCGGTAATTGGGGTGGTAGAACTGGATGCCTGCCAGAATTTAGATGGGAACGGAACTCCTCCCTCCTGCTCAAGGCGAAACGCAAATCTGAAATCTGAACCGCCGCCATTGCTGGTTTCGTAAAGTGTATTAAAATTAGCGGCGCTACGTGTAAGCGTTTGGCTTGCAGCCCCCCTAAACCTAAAATATTTTTGTACAGTGGGCAGTATATCCCTAACCCTGATCATAAATACCTGCTCGTTAAAATACAAGCGGTCACGTACTGTCAATCCCTGTGAAACAACGCCAGCTTGTGCCTGGGTTACAAAAGTATATTTTGCAGAGTTAACTACCACATTTGCAGCCGCCGCCGCCCCGATATTATCGCCGCTATATAACATAATTCTCGCTTCCAGCGCTTTTACACCATAATAATTAAGCTTATTCCGCCTGGTCCGTAAATCGCTGGTCACAATCGGATCAACAGGTAACAGTAGACTTTCCGCTTCTTTCAGGTCGGCCAGGGCAAATTTAACCACCTTTGCAGTTGTTGCTGGGGGATTTGCATTTTGGTTGACATCTTTTTTATATGGGATGGCTTTTAGATTGGCACCCGCAGTATATTCAGGCCCAAACATCCGTAATAAATCAAAATGCAAAAATGCCCTTAAGGCTAAAGCTTCACCACGTAATAGTGCGTACGAATTATTAGATAGCACAGATCGGTTTGTTTCTGTATTTGCAATTATTTTATTAGCTGCGGCAATTGCACTATAACTGGCAGACCAGATGGAATCGGTATAGCTTACGACTTCTGTTGAAGCGTAGTTCAGGAGTTGTGTCTGTTGCAACTGAACTGACGATGCAGGGTCAATTGTCGCATAATTTTGAGCAAGCGCGGAAGCGAAGCCCATGGAAAGGTTATCCCCATAGAGTTTGCTACTGGCAAGCTGGCCATATACGCCTGATAAAGCCTGTTGAAAACCAACTTCTGAAGTAAACAGCTGTTCTTCAGATAGACTCGTTTTGGGTGTTACATCCAAAAATTTCTTACAACCGGAAAACATCGCAACTATTGCCAGGATTCCTATAATTAATGTTGTTCTTTTCATTGGGATATGAATATGTTTTTTGAATTTAAAATCTTGCACTTAAACCAAATGTATACTCTCTGGCAAAAGGATTATCTGTACCACGTTCTATTTCAATAGAGCTAAAGGTAGCCAGGTTGTTCGTTGTGGCACTAACACTTAGGTTCTGCAAGCCTAACTTTTTTACAAATGCGGTTTTGAACTGATAACTCAAATTAATTGAGCTGAGCTGAATGTTATTATCGCGCTGAACAAAACGTGAAGTAAGCTTTGTGGGTGTCGGAGAGGTTGTAATTCTACGGTATGGGCTCAAACTTCCAGGTCCAGTCCACCCCAGGTCGTACGCTCTTCGGTCTACATTGTTACGCGCATCAACGGCCTCCACACGGTTTAATAACGTACTGTTATACAGATCAGCACCATAATTATAATTGAAACTGAAATTTAAGGCAAAACCTGCGTACAGGAAGTTTGAATTAATGGCACCTGTCCATTTAGGGCGTGTATCGCCAACATAGGTTTTATCATTAACATCCCACACAAAGGTTGGCGTACCATCTGCTTTCAGGTAAACTTCCTGGCCGGTAACCGGATCAATGCCGAGTGACCTCACCGCATAAATTGCCGTTGTCGATTGACCTTCAATAAACTGCGCATTTTCAGCTGTTTGATTAGGATTATTCGCATTCAATGCAGCGTTGAAGGCTTTGAGTTTATCAGAAACTTCTTTTAACACCGATTTATTAGTGGCTGCATTGACAGAAACATTCCATTTTAAGCCTTTACGAGGGTCAGATAGGATGGTATAACCGATGTCGAGTTGTAATCCCCTGTTCTGAATTTTACCTAAATTTTCAGTGTACGAAGGGAAACCTGTACTAGATGCCAGCGAAACTGTAGTCAGCGCATTCTGCGTTACTTCGTTATAAAATTCTGCATTAAAAGTTAAACGGTTGTCCAGAAATGCTGAAGCAATACCAATGTTAGACTTCAATACCTGTTGCCAGCTTAAATTCGGGTTTCCAAGTGCACCGGGAAAAGCACCTACTTCACCAAAATAGCCAGTAGACGTACCCAGGTTGTACCTGAATTGTGCGGCGTAAGGATCTTGTACAGATGTACCGGTAGAACCGTAACTACCGCGAATCCTCAACAGGTTAATAGTTTTGCTATCTTTAAGGAATTGTTCATTATTGATGTTCCATCCTAAACCTGCAGACCAGAAATTACCAAACTTATTATTCTCTCCATAAGCAGAAGAGCCGTCTCTGGTATAGGTAAAATCGGTAAAATACCGGTTATCATAAGAGTAGTTCGCACTTCCGGTATAGGAAAGATTGTTAATTGTGCTTTCCGTCCCGGTAGGCCTGCTGTTTAAATATTGCGCTGCAAATAAGATATTGTCCAGACGATCAAAAGGGAAACCCTGTGTTGATACGTTATATGAATTTAAGCTTGTACTGGCAAGCCTGAATCCTGCATATACCGTAACGCCATGCTTTCCAAAATTCTTATTGTAGTTCACAGAACCGGTTCCATCCATGGTAAAGGCATCGCTGTTGTCTTTCGAATAGGAACCTCTTGCACTTAAATCTGCTATACCATTGAAACGGCTATCTAAAGCGGAATAGAAATTATCTATTGTTCCGTTCAATTTTGTGATACCCAATGCACCATTGAACCATAATGATTTACTAAAGTCGTAACGTACAGTAGTGTTATTTCTTAAATTAAAGTTTTTATTTCTGTTGTTGATAGTATTGTACTTTATATCCATTAATGGGTTTAAGACAACTGAACCTGCTACACCGAAGCCCAAATTGATGTTCTCCAGGTACTGGTTTACATTACCATTTTCATCATAAGGTTTCCAGTACGGATTCAAATTCAGGTACTGACTAAATTCACCATAGGGCGAGTCATTAGAAATAACCTGTGTTGCAATCGTGTTGTTCTGGAACGTTAATTGATGGGTTTTATAACTTAGCGTAAAACTTCCCGAATAATTTTTTCTATCCTGTCCTTTCATTACGCCTTGTAACAGATTTCCGCTGAAAGTAAGGTTGAAAGTCAAAGACTGGTCGCCCCCACGTAATGAAAGGTTGGTTCTGTTGTTTATCCCTGTTTGAACGGGAATAGATTTCCAATCCGTATTCACACCGCTCACCATTGCTTTATATCGTTCTGCATTTATGGCTTGTCCTCTATAACTGTTTAGAAAACCTACTCTACGCTCAAAATCCAATTTTTCTTCTGAATTCAGCATGTGGTATACAGAAAGATCAGGGGATGCTAATGTTAAGTTATTGGTTATGGAAACTTCCACTTTTCCTCTCGGCGGCAAGATTGTGGTAACAACCATTACACCATTACCCCCACGAGAACCATACATTGCGGTAGCAGAGGCATCTTTTAACAAGGTTACTGATGCAATTTGGTTCATGTCGAGGTCTACGATTGCTTGTAATGAAACCTGGAATCCATCGAGAATAAATAATGGTGTATTGGGGTTTCCAACAAGTTCTGAACCCAGGGTTGGGTAAGAAGTTTGCCCACGCATGGTAATTTCAGGTAGCGCATTGATATTACCCCCAATCTTATTATTGGGAATAATTCTGAAGGAAGGATCGAGGGCCGCAATGCCAGCAAATACATTTACGGGACTCACGGCCTTAAGCTCGGCTGCAGTGATGGTTTTGGCTGCTCCGGTGTAGGTGTTAACCTTCCGGTCGACCATCCCAGTGATTACCGTTTCATTTAGTGTCAACTGCTCCTCCTCCATATAAATGGTATAATTCGAATTGGGCGAGATAGGTACATCCACGGTCTTATAACCTACAAACCTGAACTCCAAAGATTCTGCACCTGCCGGGATGCTGATGGTAAATTTTCCATTTTTATCCGTCTGGACGGCAGATTTTGTTCCCTTGATAGATACCGTAACCCCTGGGATTGGCTTATGTTCTTTGGCATCGCCAACAAAACCGGAAATGACTTCCAGGCTAGCTTTTGCACCTGCTTTAATCACCACCGTCTGGTTGCGTATGGTAAAATCCAGATTTTGCGCTGCAAAAATTTGTTTAAGCACAGCGGGCAATTCAGCATTTTTAACATTGATGGTTACAGGTATTGAATTTTCCAATAAGTCGTCCGCGTAAAAAAAATTATAACCTGTCTGTTGGTTAAGTTCCTTAAAAACGGATCGAAGTGAAGCATTTGACTTGGTTAAAGTCACTTTTTGAGCGAGGCTAGATGCACTTACCTGCATAAGGCACGCTATTATGATCACGATGGTTAAGCGCATAGTTAACAATAATTTGAGGTACAGCCGATTAGGCATACCAAATTTCCTTGATTTTTGATACATTAGTAGTTGGTTTGGTTAAACAGTCTCTGATGCGTTGGTCCGTAGCAAGACTGTGGTTGTAAATTGATTTTCAATCGAATATTCCAGACTATGATCAGGTCCCGGCAGTTAAACGGGGCCTGTTTTTTTGGATATCTTCTTTATCGTATTTTTTTTGTCATGTGGTTTGTTTAAAGGTTAAAATTCAGTTGATTATTCGTTATTTATTATCTGGATACATATACGGTTCTGCCCTTAACTTTAAAATGTGCTTCTCCGGTAGACTCGACGATTTCGAGAACTTTAGACAATTTATCAAACCTCGATACTTTACCACTGAAGCGCTGATTGGTTTTTTCACCCATGTAAACCACTTCAACGTTATACCAGCGCTCAATCATCTTCATGATGTTTTCAATGTGCTCACTTTCCACCACAAATTCGTTATTTTTCCAGGCAACAGCCAGATCGGTATCCGTTTCACCAATCTGTATTTTACCAGCGATCAGCTTCGCTTGTTGCCCAGGCTTTAGTACTTTAGAATTACCCGATGCAGATAACTTCACGCTTCCCTCTAACAAGGTTGTTTTTTCTACTGCGTCATCGGCATAGCTGCTGATGTTAAAATGAGTTCCTAATACTTCTACTTCCTGCCGATCTGTCTTTACAACAAATGGATGTTGCTTATCCTTGGCTACTTCAAAATATCCTTCACCACTAAGCGTAACTACGCGCTTTCCGTTTTCAATGAGGGAGGTGGCGTATGTGAGACTAGATGCAGCATTTAAATAGACAAGCGATCCGTCAGGCAACCGTACCTGATAGGTTTCCCCACGGGCGGTAGACAGGGTATTGGAAGCATTTGGATCAGAAGTTTTTTCATCAACTTCGTATACCAGTTTGCCGTCGCCTGATTTAGTAATGACTATTCCGGATTCTCTTCCTATTTCACCACTAACCGCATTTGCTAAACTGACTTTCCTGCCATTTGCCATGGTAAGTGTCGCACCATATCCCCCTGGTTTTATATCATGTACAGTAATTGTGGGAACAGTGACAACCTTTTCTGGTTGGTTATTGAAGAAATAAACACCTATGTATACTACGGCCAAAACGGCAGCAACGGCAGCGATTTTTAACCAAAGTTTAAGTACTTTATTTTTATCTTCAGGTATGGCATGTGCTGATTCCTTAATCTGAACAAACAAATCCTGGTCAACCTTTCCCAGTACCTTTGCAATGGCAAAATCATTTTCATAGTACTCATCCTGGGTTTCTAATGCGCCGATGATGAGCTCTTTCAATATTTCCCGGTCTTCATCAAGTTGAAAATAATTCATCAGACGCTGGGTTTCTTCGGGACTACAGGTATTATCCAGGTGTTTTTTGAAGAGTATACGGAGTTGTTCAGATGTTTTCAAGGTTTAATTTTTACAGCTAATACGGAGCTGTTCAAAAATATCCTTAGTCTGTTAACAAGAAATTAACAATTAATTTCCAAAAACAACGATCAGGATCAAAAGCCTTTGAATAAAACACTCAAAACTATCGAAATGGCAAGTGCCGGAGAATCCCTAAAATAAGTTTTAAGAAATCTATTTGCCTGCAGCATGTGGCTACTGATGGTTTTGGCATTAATACCCATAATCTGCTCTACTTCTTTATAAGATTTACCCTCTAATTTGCAAAGTATAAATACCATTTTACGTTGAGGAGGCATCAGGTTTATGGCATGTTGTAATTTTTGAGCATCTTCTTTACTCAGCAAATCTTCTTCAACGTGAAGATACAGCTCTGAACTTGAAGCAACCATTTTAGTCAATAAACGTTTGTCTTTGGCTACTTTCCGAAAATAATCGTGCACCAGGTTCTCTGCTATACGAAAGAGATAAGATTTAAAAGATTTTTCGGGATCAATCTGCGCACGCACCTCCCATATTTTAAAGAAAAGCTCTTGCAGCACCTCTTTTACCAGGTCGTCAGATTTGAGAAGCTTGAATAAATTTCCGGCGATCCGAAATTTATAGTTATTGTATAGTATTTCAAATGCCCGCTCGTCACCATCTTTTAATTGAAGTAGTAAAGACTTTTCATCGGTGTAATTAACGTTGATCATTCGTCTGGCAAATATACATTAACTTAAAAAGACAAGGTAGTTATAATTTTGGAAACGTAACAGTGCGTTTATTTAACTGTAGTTTTTATAGATCCGATCCAATGTCCCAGGTATTAGGGACGAAAACATAAAACACATTGATAGGCCTGAAGCGCGGTCTTTGGAAGTCTGAGAATTATTTGCCATCCTGGCGTTGTAGATTCCTACTCTGTCGCGTCAATGCAACTTACAGGATCATTAAATGCCACTTGACGTTGGCAAAATTATTAGTAAAACATTGATTATAAAAGATTTTGAAGAGAAACTTACAGAAATGATTGGTCAGCCAGCCAAAAAAGATTAAGCGTATTTTGATAACTTAACAACCTTTTCTCTTAGAAGAGTGTAAATAAACTCCGTCAAAAGTTAACATTACTAACCTTAGATACAGTTTATTTTACACTCTTTTCATTTAACTTTTTTCCCTCAGCGATCACCGCCCTGTTTATTTCATTTATCCTCTTTGTATCCATTTTTTCAACCGCACGGTCATAGGTCAGCAAGCCGTTAACCTCATGCTCCACATCGGTTGTCTGGGTATAAACTGCCACACTAAGACCTTTGTATTTCATCAGCTGTTCAACCTGGCTCATCAGCAGTACATACCTATCCGTCAACGCAGCACTTGTAGGTTCATAGGCATAAGCATTGTTTTCTACAGGCCACATGTGGTCCCTTACAAATAGTCCCACACCACCGAACTCCCCCAAAGATGCGGCTCTTTTATCGTCAGGTGCAGACGCATCATAGGGGCCAATATAGATGTGCGTATCTACAAAGTCTCCATTACCCGGATCACCAGCCGCCTTCTGGTAGCTGGGATTGTTGTTAAACCCCGAATTGCCATTTACCAGCCTTGAGGAATCGTATTTTTTTACCCAATCGGTTATTGCCGGTACATCGAAAGCACCCCAATTCTCATTGAAGGGAACCCAGGCAATAATCGAGGGCGAGTTGTAATGTTCGTCCATTACCGCCTTAAGTTCTTTGCGAAAAGCGGAGCGTACTTTTGCCGTGTCCTCATTCTGGTACCAGATTGCCGGCATGTCCTGCCAAAGCAGAATGCCCAGTTTATCTGCCCAATAGTAAAAACGCTTTGGTTCGGTTTTCATATGTTTGCGGATGAGGTTAAAGCCCGCCTTTTTTGTAAATTCTATATCAGATTTCAGCGCCTGTTCAGTAGGAGCAGTCAGAATTCCATCCGGCCAATAGCCCTGATCAAGTAGACCAACCTGCATGATAAACTTTCCGTTCAGCAAAGGACGCATAACACCTGACACCTTTCCCAGCCTAATATCCCGCATACCGAAATAGCTCTTCACTTCATCAACTGTTTCACCCTTGTGATCTTTAACCGTAATTTTGAGATCATAAAGAAAAGGCTCATCAGGCGACCATAACTTTGGATTTTCGATTGGCAGATAAAAAGCCTTTTCGTTAGTCCCCTGCGCCTCGGAGACGATCTTATTGCCATCAAGTACCACTGCAGATATGACAGAGGAACTTGCATCAACCGTTACCTTTAGTCTGCTGTTTTCCAGATCGGGCAATAGCTTGATATTTCTAATATGAACTGCGCTCACCGGTTCAAGCCATACCCCCTGCCAGATGCCAGAGCTGAAGGTATAATCTCCCCGTGGTCCGTTCTTGCCCGAAGGCATTCTACCGTCATTGGAATCATAAGCGGCAACAATCAATTCATTACTTCCTGATTTTAGCAATGGGGTAATATCCAGCGAAAAGGCATCATAGCCACCCGAGTGAAATCCGGCCTTTTTTCCGTTAACGAAAATGGTCGCATCATGATCAACGGCTTCAAAATTGACTAAAATATTTTTTCCCTTCCAGTTTTGGGGTATTTCGAAACGCCTGCGGTACCACATGTTAACCTCCTGCTTGCGCTCAATGCCCGAGATCACTGATTCGGGACAATATGGAACAAGTATTTGTTCAGATTTTCCGGCAAATGTAATCGGCATTTTTGGGTTGAATGCATTTAGCTTATCTTTTCCGCCGATATAATCCCATTTACCGTTTAATGACTTCCATTCTCCACGTACCATCTGGGGGCGCGGATAATCAGGAAAAGGATTTTGGGCCGCCATCGCCTCTTTAGTCCATTTGGTGGGTAGCTTTGCAGTCTGGGCGCAAACATTTCCACAATATGCCTGCAATATTACTGAAAGGAATAGGATAGATAAAACTGTTTTTTTCATATTATCCGGAAGATTAAGGTTCTATGGTTCTGGAATACTAATATATCATTTTTAACCTAATAAATCGATTTATCACATACCAAAACTATTTTGTAGCGCTTATAATTTCATCTGGGAAAGTTTACTCCATCTGGTCCACATCTAGCAATATGCTGAACAGTTTTTATGAACGGGCTGCATAGCGTTACTTCAGCCTCAGGGATATCAGAAAAAAAAGCTTTATAATAGCATATCCTTTTGAGTGAATTTGTCAATTCATTTTTAACTGGGTATAGTGTTTAATAAACCAGGTTAACGCAGGGCTTTTATTAGATTCTTTATAAGCCAATAACACCTCTGTATGAACAGGAATGGCATCAAACTCTACAAAGGATACTTTCAAATGTGCATATTGCTTTTTTAACGATAATGGCAAAATAGATACACCCAGGCCCGCTTCTACCAATTGTAATATGGAGTGTACATTATTAGCCTCGTGGGTAATGTCCGGACTAAAACCCATCCGCTGGCAAATCTCGATGAGTTTCTGATTATACTGGGGTGCAAAATCTTTATTAAAGAATATAAACGGACTTTTTTTCAAAAAATCTGCAAGTTTTTGCTGGCGATCATTTTTTTGGTCTGTTAAAGGAATAACCACCACAAAGGGATCAAAAAACAAAGATTCTACTTTCAATTTTTCGGATAAAACCGGGGCTCTTAAAATCCCCACATCCAGGTTGCCCTGCTCCAGCGCTTTAATTTGGGTGAGTGTAGGTACTTCGAACAAACTCGTTTTCAGATAAGGAAATTCCTGATGCATTAATTTTAAAATTTCTGCAAGGTGTGATTGGTAAACCGAACTGATATAACCAATCTTTAATTCGCCGCTAACCCCTCCATTAATTTTACGAACTACTTCCTTACTTTCTTCCAGCTTATCAAACATGGCATCAACCTCACTCTTAAAATACTTTCCGGCATTTGTTAATGCAACACGCTTATTATTCCGAACAAACAGCTGTACACCAAGCTCTTCTTCCAGTTGTTTAATCTGCCTGCTTAAAGGCGGTTGCGAGATAAAAAGTTTGGTTGCTGCTTTGGTAAAATGAAGTTCTTCTGCAACAGTTTTAAAATACAACAGGTGTCTGAGTTCCATATTTATAATACTTAAAAGGTATTGATATATGCTAAAATTGATATTTTACAAATATGATTAACAGCACTAACTTTACAAAAAAATTAAAGCAATGAATAAAGATTATTCGCATAAAGCAACAAATGAAGAAATCAAAACAAGGTTTGACAATGATGTAGAACGTTTCTCGAACTTAGAAAGCGGTCAGCAAACCACCATCGATGCGCCACTTACCATGGAGCTTTGCACCGGAGCGGCCAAATATATTAATCCAAACGCGAAAGAACTGTTGGATATTGGATGTGGTGCGGGTAATTACACATTAAAAATGCTCAGCAAAATCCCAAACCTTAACTGTACCCTTAACGACTTGAGTTTACCGATGCTGGAACGCGCAAGTGGTAGGGTATCGGCACAAACTACCGGAGTAGTAACCGTTATACAGGACGATATGCGCAACCTTAATTTACCAGATAACCATTTTGATATTGTACTGGCCGCAGCAACATTTCATCATTTGCGTACTGATGCCGATTGGGAACTTGTTTTTACTAAAGTTTACCAGGCCTTAAAACCCGGCGGCAGTATCTGGATTTCAGACCTCATTGCCCACGATTCTGTATTGATCGATAATCTTTTTCAGGATCAATATGGAGCCTATCTTGAAACACTTGGTGGTGAAGCATATAAACAGAAGGTATTTGACTATATTGAATATGAAGATACCCCCCGTTCTTTAAACTATCAGCTGGCATTACTGCAAAAAGTTGGGTTTAACGTTACTGAGATACTACATAAAAACTCTTATTTTGCAGCATTTGGAGCGATAAAATAAAAAATTTTGCCTGGTGGTATGGCAACTACTACCAGGCAAAATCTCCACTAAGATTAATGAATAGCAAGAATAATTCTATTTTAGCAAAAAAAGAATCCAGGGTTTATTTTTAAAAATGATTTAATTGACCCACCTACCACATTATGGGTAGCCAGGTTTAAAACCTTTACTTAATACAGTTAATTCATCTTGATTGATCAGATTAGGATCTTCGAACTGTCGCTTTAAAAAGTTAACCGGAACTTTTAAAGTACCATTTGTAGTACGCAATATGCAAACTTCTTCATTGGCGGTTGAAGATACATAATAACCGATTTCGGATTCAATTTCAGATAAACGGATCAGCAATTCGTAATAGATGTAGAGCGGGATATTCACACACAAAGTAACACAATAAAAAGCGATCCTTTAATTATTGTTACGTTAACGTTAATTCATCTGCTAACCATAAATTAACAGTAAACATTTTTTCATTTAAGCTCACTAGCCTGGCTTAAAACTTAATCCCCGCTTAACAATAGTAGTTTTAAGTTTGCTCTTAAAATCCAGAAAGGTTATGAAAAAACGCTCAACTCAGTTAAAAAGAATTGTTTATTACTGCCCTTACCTTATTATTCTGATCATTTCCCTTCATTCCTGCAAAAAAGACAAAAAACGACCCGATTATCCCGCCGGAAGTAATGAAAACATCAATACCTGGATACTCGACAGCCTGAAACGCTATTATTATTGGAATGAGCAATTACCTTCCGATCCAAATATCGGTTTATCACCCAAAGATTTTTTTAATACCGTCCGCAATGCTTCTGACCGCTTTTCCTATATCAATATCCCCAACGATGCCACAACCTTTGCACCGAACAACCGGAACTTTGGTTTTGATTATGTAACCGTTAGCGACCAGAACAGTACAAAAGTAATTGGAATTATTAAACTGGTTCTAAAAGATTCTCCTGCATCACGGGCAGGTTTAAAACGTGGAGATTATATCAGCCAGATAAACGGAAAAGCACTAACAACTGCCAATGCACATGCCCTGCAGGACGAAATTTTAAGCGGCAATCACTTTTCGTTAACGCTGGCAGAACAGAATAACAGTATATGGACGGAGACACGTACCGTAGAACTGACTAAAGGGGTAATCCTCGATCAAAAAGAAATCAGTAAAGTGATAGAAAGTGATGGAAAAAAAATCGGCTACCTCAATTTTCTTGATTTTAATGGCGGGTTGGCCAGTTCATTACTTCCGGTTTTCAATAATTTCAAAGCGGAAGGCATTACCGACCTTATCCTTGATCTACGTTATAACGCTGGTGGTCAGGTAGCAGAAGCGGCAGCAATATGTACCATGATTGCACAGAATGTAACTTTCGATAAAGCATTTATTATGTACAAGGGCAATAAAAATGGTGGAACCAGAACAGAATCCATCGGTACCGCAGCAACTTTCGATAAAACTGTAAATTTCAATGTTCTTCTTCAGCAAAACCTAGGCTTAAGCAGGGTTTATATTTTATCATCTGCCGCCACGGCATCAGCTTCGGAAGTGATGATCAACAATTTAAAACCCTTTATCCAGGTCATACAGATCGGTGAAAAAACCAGGGGGAAAGATGAAGCATCGTTCAGGATATTTGATGCACGGAGTACAAAACAGGTCAACTGGGAAATGCACCCGATTGTATACAAACTATTTAACGCACAAGGAACCGGTAATTACAGTGCAGGTATCCAGCCTGATGTAAATGTAAATGAAATCAATACCTTACCCCTGCTCCCATTTGGCGATCAGGCCGATCCGCTGGTAAAAGCAGCAATGGGCAGGATAAGTGGTAAAGTAGCCAAAATAGGTATTAGTCTTAACACCATGCTTTCAGGGGCTTTCCAACCCGGAAATATTTTAATGGATTCAAGGACACAATCTGCGAAACAGGGCATGGTTATCACCCACCGGTAGCAGAGATAGAAAAGGTTCTCATTAGCTTAACATTAACTTTAAACGCAAGCCCTAACTTGCATCCGTTAACCGCTACTCATGGAAAAGTTGGAAGATTTTAAAAATATAAAACTCCTGAATGCATTGAAAGCTGGCGATTCTGCTGCTTTTAATGAAATTTACCACAAGTACCGCCAAAAGATATTTGGTTATGCCTACCATTTTACCCGCTGCCGCGAAGAAGCCGAAGAACTTACACAAGATAGCTTTGTCAGACTTTGGGAAAACAGGGCAAAAGTAGACCCTGAAAAAAATTTCGATGCTTTTCTTTATACCCTGATCCGCAATAATTTTTTAGGTACACTCCGTAAAAAAGCGAGGGAAAAAGCCTATAGCAGCGAAAGTTTAGCACGGGAACAAGCTTTTAATACCATTGAAGATGAACTCGATGCGAAAGAATCGAAACAATTGGCACAGGAAGCGATCGAAAGCCTTTCTCCTCAGGTAAAACGGATATACCTTATGAGCCGTAACGACCACCACACACATGAAGAAATATCGCAGCTAATGGGGATTTCTAAAAACACGGTGAACAACCACCTGAAAAAATCGCTGAACATTATGCGTAAATACTTTAAGACTTATTCGCCGGAAACGATAATATCATTGGTAGTAGTACTGTTTTGCTGAGCGTTTGGCGTAGAGCGTTTGGCATTTGTTACCGCAATCGTCATCTCGACTGTAGCGCAGCGAAATGGAGAGATCTATCTCAATAGATTTCTCGGCTTCGTTACACTCCGCTCGAAATGACGGAAACTAGAAGGGAATTTCCACGCAGAGATTAATAGGAGGAAAAGTTGATTAATAGGGATGCGCCACGCTCGCTAATTCGTCAATACAAATTGATTATTGGTGATTCGTTTCCATCTTAAATTTTTCATCGTAAAAGATCCTTCGACTACGCTCAGGATGACAAAACGAGTAAAATCTTCCGCGTTTCTGAGTCTACGTGGCTAAAATCCGTATAAATTTTATTCCATATTCTATCATTTGACCATTAAGGAGTTAAGAACATTAAGATTTAAAGTTAACTCCCAAAACACGCGCTAATTGGTCCTTGTAAATTGATTATTGGTGATTAATTATCCATTAAATCTTTTTTTAAAAAAAATCTTCTCCCCTTATAGCTGTATGCCAACTCTCGTGCATATATACAGTAACGCGCAGCATAAAAGCGTAAAGAATCAGCATAAAAAGTGAAAAAAGATTACATTAAAATATTATTTGAACAATACCTAGAGGGCAAAACCAATCAGGATGAGGAAAAAATTCTGTTGGATTACCTCGCCGATCAGGCGAATGGCGACAGCGAATTTCATGCAGTGATGGAAAAAGCATGGAAAAAGCAAAACAGTAAAGCAGACTACTCTTTTGAAGCCAGACAAGGCCTTAACCAGATCTGGAACAAAATTGAAGAGCGGAAACCAAAAAGCAAACTGCTATATCCATTATTAAAATATGCTGCCGCAGTTGTAGTGGTTATTTCTGCAGCATTTGGTTGGTACGCCTACAAAAAAACACAAGTACCTGTACAAACAGCTATTGCTTTTTTAAGTAAAACGACTCAAAAAGGCGAAAAAGTGAAGTTGATACTGCCTGATAGTTCGGTTGTATATCTTGGCGCCGGCAGTAAACTTACCTGGCCATCACATTTTGTTAAAGGCAAACTGAGAAATATCCAACTGGAAGGTGAAGCCTTTTTTGAAGTAAAACATGATACCACCAGTCCTTTTATAGTACATAGCGGACAAATGCAGACCCGGGTTTTGGGTACTTCCTTTAACATATATGCTTATCCGAAAGACGGAACCTTCAGCGTGGCAGTGCGTACAGGTAAAGTAAAAGTTTCGGAAAACAGTAAGGGAAAATTAAAACAACTTTCGCTGCTTACCCCAGGAATGAAATTATTATACCATTTAAAAGCACACGATTACATTGTCCGTAACGAGCGCATTACCGAAGTTAATGCATGGATTAAAAACAGCTTTGCTTTTAAAGATGTAGCCCTTCCCAATATGTTTAAGTCATTAGAAAGGTATTACAATGTGCATTTTGAATTGAAGACCAATAAACTCAGCCAGTGCAGGTTTAATGCAACTTTTACAAACAAAAGCATTGGTAATATAATGGAAGAAATCCGCGTGATGAGCGGTAAAAAGATGAAATATAAAATAGATACTGCGAACAAAACAATTACCGTATGGGGGGAGGGCTGTCAATGATGAGTTAGCGATATGCTATGGCGCTGCAAAAGGCGCAATAAACCGGATTTATACCTACGAAAAACAATTAAACCTCTTAACATGAACAAGGAGCCGGATTGCTCGAACAATCCAGCTCCTAAAACAAAAGTTTTTAACCCGTGAGAATTAAAAAACATCTTGAACCTATGAAAATAGGGTTTTACGACTATATAAAAGAATATTTTATCAATTTGGATTACCGACCTATGGTAGCCTTAATGGTACTGTTTACTTTCTTATTTAAACAGGGCATGGCAAGCAGCTTTGCACAGACACCAAAAGAAAGCAGTTTGAGCATTAAAATAGCCGAAATGAGCATTCCAGATGCACTTTCGTTGCTCGAAGAAAAAGCAGGATTTTCAATTAATTACAATAAATCGATTTTTAGTCAAAATGGAAAAGTAAGCCTTGAAGTAAAAAACACGGCCCTTGAGCTTATCCTCAAAAAAATATTGTCAGGTACCAGGGTAACGTATAGGTTTGCCGACGCCAATACGATATTGCTTTATAAATTACCCGATCCGGTGAAACCGGGCCGGATATCGGGAAAAATATTCGACGAAAAAGGTGAAACACTACCTGGTGCATCCATCAAAATTATAGAAACGGGCAAAGCCACCCAAACCGCCAGCGACGGAAGTTATAGCATCAACGTAGAACCCGGCAACTACACAGTAGAAATCAGTTATATTTCTTATGCAACACAACGCATCAGTGATGTAACGGTAAAGGCCGACAAAGCCACGCCTTTAGATATTTCTTTAAAACCCGATGCAAAGGGGCTTAAGGATGTTATAGTAACCGCAACATACAAAAAAGCATCAGTTGATGGCTTATTGGCCCGTCAGAAAAACGCCTCTGAAATCAGTAACGGGATTAGTGCCGAACAGATTTCGAGAACACCGGATAAAAACATCGGCGAAAGTTTAAAACGTATAAGCGGTGTAAGCTCGATAGACAATAAACTGGTATTGGTACGTGGCATCGGCGAACGTTATAATACCGCACAGTTAGATGGTATTACTTTGCCAAGCACCGAAGCCCAAACCCGCAATTTTTCTTTTGATCTGATTCCTTCGAGCCTTGTTGATAATGTAGTGGTAAGCAAAACCGTTACCCCCGATATGATCAGCAGTTTTGGAGGTGGTTTGATCCAGATTAACACTAAAGATATACCCAATGAAAATTTTATGAGCTTTACTGCAGGTACTGCTTACAACGACCAAAGTACAGGTAAGGATTTTTTAAGCCACAAACGTGGCAAATATGATTATTTCGGTTTTGATGATGGAAGAAGAAAATTTCCAACCGATTTACAGCATACCGAACCTACTGTGATGCCAAATAATAACCTTACACCTGAACAGTATGCACAAAAATTAATGGCCCAGAGCCAGAAGTTTACGAATGATAATTTTACGATGTACAAATATAAAACCGCACCATCGCAAAACTATCAGTTTACCATGGGCAGGTTAATCGGTATTGATACCACAAATAACAAAAAACTTGGTTATACAGCATCTTTAAACTACCGCAACAACCAGAACATTAATATTGTTGAACAACAAACCAGAAGCGAATGGAATGCTAACACTCCAAATACGGGTGCCAAATACATGTTTAACACCACTTTAGCAGCCATGTTAAATGTAGGCTTACAACTGGACAAAAATAGGTTTAGTTTCCGCAACACCTACACACATATTTACAATAACGACCTGCTAAGAACGGTTGGCTACGATGCAAACGATGGTTTTACTTTTTATACCAATGGACTAAAACCGAATGCCATCATCGAAACCGACGACCCTACCTATACAGATCTTTTACAAAATAAACTCAACGGGCAGCATCAGGTTGGCAAGGTTAAATTAGAATGGAACCTATCCAGAACATCAATAGACCGTAAAGAGAAGGATATGGGTATTACTACACAGAACTTACAAAACGTAGGTAACGATTACGAGTATTTTTACCAGGCAAGTGGGCAAAGGGAGGGAAATATCAAACCCACATCGCGCCATAACTACAGCAACAATGAGCACCATTTTTCATGGGGGGGAGATGCAAGCATGCCTTTTAAAACAGGGCCTTTAAATAACACCTTAAAAACCGGCTATTTTGGCATACAGAAGCAAGGATCGTTAAACTGGGAAATCGTTTCGCTGGTTCAAAACGCTACAATTCCTGATAGTTTAAGACATATCCCAATTGGACAGATGATTGATCCGGCAAAAATTGGCAACAATGGCTACAATTACTTTATAAGCCCATATTATCTAAATGGCTATAAAGGAAAAAGTATTACCAATGCAGCTTATGTGATGCTCGATAACCGCCTTGCTGAAAAGTTACGGTTAGTTTGGGGTGTTAGGGCCGAATATTATAAATATACCGAGCAACGCAATGATCTTAATATTAAGGGAACAAGCCTATTTTCGCTTCCTCCAGAAAATAAATGGCGATGGTTGCCATCGGCCAATCTTACCTACAGTCCTACCAAACAGATTAACCTGAGGGCAGCATTTTCAAATGCAGTAATCAGACCAGAGTTAATGGATAACAGTAAGTTTTTTAGATACGACCCAATGTTTGATGGATTGTTTGGCAATGAAGGTTTAGCCAGTACCCAAATTAAAAATTATGATTTTAAAGCAGAGTGGTTTCCGGGCCTTGGCGAAATTATTTCGGCAAGCGCATTCTATAAAAAATTCGATAAGCCCGTTGAAATTACTTACAGCCTATCAAACGGCATTGGTTTTTATTATATCAAAAATTCTGATGAAGCCAAAGTCTATGGCTTAGAATTCGAACTGAGGAAAAATCTCGGCTTTATTTCCAGCTATGCCCTGTTATCGCGCCTTACCCTTTACGGAAACCTTACCCTGCAAACAGCAGATGTTGTGGGCACCTACAAAACCAAAGGACCAGATGGAAATGATATAATGGTAAGCTCTAAAGCAAAAAGGAACATGTACGGACAAGCACCCTATCTTCTTAATGCCGGTTTGCAATATTTGGACGAACATTTTGGATTTAACATTGCCTACAATAAATCAGGGCGTAAAACAACACTTGTTAGTCCGGAGCTTAACAATATTGAGTACGAAAACCCACGTGCACAGATTGATGCACAGGTGAGTTATAAATTTTACAAAAACAAATTCGAAGTTAAAGTAAATGCAGGCAACCTGCTCAATAAAGCATCTGTTATTTTCAAAAACACAGCCAGCTACGAAGCTAACCCTGATCATATCGCCGGCACTTCCGATTACAGTACCAGATTCCGCCTGAAGCCCGGTTTTACAAACAATTTAGATGATGGAGACCAGATTATGTTTTCGCAAAAATTTGGCCGCACTTACAGCACTTCCATTACCTATAATTTTTAAAAGCTACCATGAAAAACAATTTAAATAAGCTTACAACATTTAATCAGAAAGGAGGAACAGTGTTTCCTGCATAGCCATAAAAAAAACGAAAGGTTGTATCAGAACCCTCCGTTTTAAACCGATCATTTCTAGTGGAACGGCCAATCCAGGATAAACCTGAAATATTTATAAAAACCTGCTGTTAAAAGCCAAGGGCAGCCAACAGATCTGCTTAGTTATCGATAAGAAATACTAAGATATAAAAAACATCCTATTTAGTGATATGCAGGCTTTTATTTCCATAAAAAACAAGGAATTATCTGTCCCTACCTCTAAATAACAAAAAAAATCAACCTAAAAAACATGGATCGTACCTATCAGATCCTATGAAAACAAAAAAACGAAAATGAAAAATTTCAAAAACTTAATCGGTCTTTTATCAATTGTTGCTGTGTCTTTTACAGCTTGTAAGAAAAATGAAGGTGCTTCATCTGCATTTGGCAACCGCAGCACTTCAGCAGCAGATTATTCACAATCATCATTGCCAGTTGTGGCAGTTAGCGGAGACATTACCAGCTCTGTTACCTGGACAGCAGGAAACGTTTACGAATTAAGTGGCGTAGTAACCGTAAGAAGTGGCGCTACATTAACCATCCAGCCAGGTACTTACATCAAAGCATCAGTTAATACTACCGGTGTACAAAACGGTGTATTGGTTATCGCAAAAGACGGTACCATCAACGCTGTTGGTACAGCTAATGCTCCAATAGTATTTACCAGCCGTTACCTTTTAGATGGTAATGCCAGCACAACAGGTAAACCTGGTGATTTTGGTGGTGTAATTATTTTAGGTAATGCAAAAATCAACGTTACGGATAAATTAATTGAAGGTTTAGCAGATGAAGGTAAATTCCACTACGGAGGTTCTAACGATGCGGATAACCGTGGTACTTTCCAATATGTACGCATTGAGTACGCTGGTTTCCAATTGGCTCCAAATGTTGAGGTTAACGGTTTAACTTTAGGTGGTGTAGGTAGCGGTACTACTATCGATCACGTACAGGTTTCTTACGGTCTTGATGATGGATTTGAGTTCTTCGGTGGTACAGTTAGTCCGAGCAATTTAATTGCATTAGCTTCTGATGATGATCAGTTTGATTTCGATAATGGTTTCACTGGTGCCCTAACCGATTGTATCGCTATTGCCGATAAAAATTCTACACACAGTACAAGCAGCGGCGCCAGCGATTCAAACGGTATCGAATCTGATAACAATGCACCTGGAGAAGATGCTACTTTTAGCTTATTACCTAAAACTCACCCAACTTTAACTAACGTAAGTGTTTTCGGAACTGAAAATACTGCTGGTATTGCTGGTTTAGGTTACCGTAATGGTATCCGCGAGCGTAGAGGTTCGGAAGTTACTTTGATCGACGTAATTGTTTCTGGTTATCCAAGAGGTATCGTTTTTGATGCTGACGCCAATGCAAGTCTTTCAGATCTTAATTCTACATCTGTTCACGGTTTTACAAGCGCTGTTACAGCAGCAGTTGGTACTTATGTTGACGGTGGTGGTAACACTTTAGTAGTTAACGGTAGCAATGCAAGTGCATTTGGTGTAAGCCAACCTTGGTACAATACTCCAGGTTCTCCATCTACAGTTACTTTACCAAGCTGGGCAGCTACATGGTCAAAACTTGTATTTTAATTTTTTCTCTCTTATCAAAAGAGACCGTACCCTTTGGGTATGGTCTCTTGATTATAAAAACAGGATTGTTCTGTTTTAAATGATAATTACCCTTTTTATGAAACTAAAAATCTTTACCCTTTTCCTTTTTTCGGCCATTATAGCCTTAGGTTTATCCTGTCGCAAAGCAGAACTTCTCCAACCAGAACCACCAAAAGTTATCCAGTTAAGTATTAGCGGAAATACAGAGGTAGATCTAGAATACCTGTATAAAGATAGTGTAATAGCTGATACCAAAACTGGTACTACAAATAGTATCAATATTAAAACCCTGCTTACGGTAAAAGACCAGAACGCTACTCTAAAGGTAAGAAAGAAAGGTACAGCAGAAATATTACTGACCAAAAACATTACTGCAACACCATTCGATCAAAGTATCAGTATTTTTTACGATGGCACTAAAGTATACAACAATTCCATTTCATTGGCAATTAAAAGTTATGCGCTATCCGGAGAGCTCGAATTTTTATTGGATGGAAATCTGTTCACTTCAGGAACCGGCGCTATCAATAAAGTATCCTCAATACTAATTGATAAGGGCACAACAAGAGAAATTACCATCCGCAAAAAGGGGGAAACAGCCATTCTACTTAAAAAAATAATCGAATCAACAAATGCACAGCAGAACATCGGTTTCTTTTTTGATGGAAACAAGATAGTTGATAATGTAAAACTCGATCCTCCTGCTAATCCGGCCAATATGATGATCAGTGCCAAATTTGAAACCACATTTCCGATTCAATTTAAAGGTGTTGATGTAGATCTCGTATTTTATACCAGGCCTTCATCTGCTGCAAACACGGTAGTTGGTACAAAAGTTATACCCGAAATTAGGTTTACCTTACCAAAAGATGGCTCTTTAAATTCCATTGAGCTACCAGCACTGCCTGGGCCGGATTATATTTACAGTTTCGATATTGTTGAAAAAGGTACCAACAGCTATCCTTATAACTCTGGCACCCCTTTGGTTATTAATGGTTATACACTTAAACCTAACGAAGGTAGAGTTACCTCGGCTTTTGCCACAGATGGATTCAATTTTCAGGCAGGAAAATCTAAATTGTTTGTAATTACAGATGCCAGAACATCGGTAGCTGCTACGAAAACTATTTATGTGTCAGGTGGCAGATTAACAGACCTTTCACAATATTTTCAATAGAGAAATCAAAAGTGTTAAAACCATTTATCATATCAAACTAAAACTAAAGGCAGGAATTTCCTGCCTTTCTGCTATCAAAAAACTGATAACCCCGGGTTATTTTCACTTATCTACAGTTACTTTCCCTGGCTGATCAACAGGCTGGACTAAACTATTCACTAACTTTCTCTCTTGCTTAAAGATGAGGCTGCATCAAAAGTAAAATCTAGCAGTTAAAGGCCTGAATTTTATTTCGTTCTGCGTCATTCTCGCGCAGGCGGGAACGACGGAAGCGCTCAGCGAAGCTAATCTTAAAGCACTCTGCAACAGTATTAGGATTACCAATTAAATTGGGAATGACGACGTATCAAAATATAATTTGCTTAGTGAGCCAGCGTAAATCTTTTTTTACACAGCCTCCTATTTTATTTTACTAGTACTGTGTTAAAAAAACAACCACCCACTTTAACTTATTGATAACAATCATTTAACATTCAAAACGATTTAAATCAGTTACTTATTCATTTATTTACATCGCAGATATTAATCTGCACCTTGAATATCCAAACTGATTTTATGCCGTCGTTCTGCACCATCTTACCCTTTATCGGAAACACCGATTTAAGTATCCCTCTTGCCATCGTATTTATCGTTTGCCTGCTTGCCGTAGTCGGATTTGAGTTTGTAAACGGTTTCCATGATACGGCCAATGCTGTAGCGACTGTAATTTATACCAAAGCATTAAAACCTGTTATTGCCATCCCCTGGTCGGGATTTTGGAATTTCATGGGCGTGTTTACCGGAGGGATAGCCGTAGCGATGGGTATTTTAAAACTCGTACCATTAGATGCTTTGATGAACCTCCCAATTGGTGTTGGCGCCGCAATGGTTTTAGCAGTTTTACTGGCCTCCATTGCCTGGAACCTCGGCACCTGGTACCTGGGCATCCCCTGCTCAAGTTCGCATACTATGATTGGCGCCATGATCGGTGCCGGTTTAGCTTTTACCTGGTACTATGGCGGCACAGGCGTAAACTGGGGCAAGGCCGAAGAAATTGGTTTATCGCTCATTTTATCACCCATTATCGGCTTTGGTTTGGCCATGTTGCTGATGTATTTTTTAAAACATGTAGTTAAATACCATGCCCTTTTCCATATCCCGCATGGCGAAAATGACAGGCCCCCGTTATTAATCAGGGGATTACTGATTACCACCTGTACTTTGGTGAGCTTTTTCCACGGCAGTAACGATGGACAGAAAGGTGTGGGCTTATTAATGCTGATCCTCATTGCTTTTCTCCCTGCAAAATTTGCCGTCAACCACCATATCCCCAATGATAAAGTATTATTCCAGCTTAACCAAACGGAACAACTGCTGCAAAAAACAGCTAAACTTAATCAGGATAAAATACTCGATATTACCGCTCTTGTAAAGAAAATAGATCAAGCAAAATTCCACCTTTCCCTTAAAAATGAAACCGACAAGAAAAACACTTATCTTTTCCGTAAGCAGATTGAAGGCGTTATTGCTTCGGTAAAAACAGTCAGGGAAGATAAAACATTGGTGATTAACGCAACCGACGATCAGTTGCTTCATGATAATGCTTCTGAGTTATCGAAACTGGTAGAATTTGCACCACTTTGGGTAATTCTTTTAATTTCGATTTCACTCGGACTGGGTACCATGATCGGTTGGAAACGCATAGCGGTTACCATTGGCGAAAAAATCGGCAACGAGCATTTAAATTATGCGCAGGGCGCTACTTCAGAAATTGTAGCGGCTTCTACCATTGGCCTGAGTACCGCTTTTGGCTTGCCGGTAAGTACTACACACGTGTTATCGAGTGGGATAGCCGGTGCAATGGTGGCTTCTGGCGGACGAAAAAACCTGAACAGTAATACGCTTAAAAACATTGGATTGGCCTGGGTGCTTACCTTGCCAGTATCGATTGTATTGGCTATTTTGTTATTCATGCTTTTTCACCTGTTTATTTAACAGTTTTAAAATATTATTCTCCAAAAAATGAAACAGATACTTGTAGCAACGGATTTTTCAAGAAGTGCCGGAAATGCCCTCTCCTACGCACTCGCCATGGCAAAAACGCTGAAAATGGAAGTTGTGGCTATTCATGCCATCCATCCTACCGAAGGTATAAATAACAGTACCTACAATGCCATTTTTATCGAATCTTATTACGGAAATAAAAGAGCTGCTTTAAAGGAATGGGCCGAAAACATCCGCGAAAGGGAAAACCTTAAAGATGTAAAGCTCGAAACAATATGTGATGTTGGTTTTTTAAAAACAGTAATTACCAAACATACTGAAAACAATCCGGTAGAGCTATTGGTAATGGGCATAACAGGTGCCACCGGGATTAGCGGAATTGTAGGCAGCAACGCCAGCATGGCCGTTACCAAAATGCGGATTCCAACATTAATTGTTCCTTTAGAGAGCAGTTTTACCAACTTCCCCATTATTACGCTGGCCACTGATTACGAAACAGTATTATCGCCAAAAGACATTACTGCCCTTAGCGAACTGTTAAAATCCTCCGGAACGAGGAAAATGCAGGTGCTTTATGTGGCTGAAAAATCGGATGAAGTACACATCCAGACGGGTGAAAAACGGATCAGGGATCTTTTACCAGATACGGAGATCGAATTTAACTACATTATGGACAGCAGTGCCCCAAATGGTATTATGGATTTCATCAAAAGTAACCATACCGATATCCTTTGCCTGGTTAAACACCATCACAATATTATTTACCGCTTATTTACCAGCAGCACGGTTAATCAGGTAATGAACAAAACGGTGAAAGCTATTTTGGTATTGCACGAATAATAGGGGTAAATGACCAAAAATCAATTTTCAATGATCAGTTAGCGAGCGCCGATAAAATATTACTATCCTTTCCTCGGCGTATCCCTATCGATCAATTTGTCATCCTGAATGCAATGAAGGATCTTTATAATGAAAATGATTAAATAGATTTCTCCATTCCGCTGCGCTACAGTCGAAATGACGATTTTTCTAATTAATATAAACGGCAAAATCTTAGTGTCCTTAATTTCTTAATGGTCAAAACGAGTAAGAACCAATAATCAAATTACAATGACTGAACGGTAACTGCCACTTCAACGATCAAATAATTTAACAATGAAATAAATAGGCAATTGCCAGTACTAATAAACCAATGACAAATGAATCAACTACTTTCTCACCTTCTTATAAAGCCTCTCGATTTTTTTAGCATCCTTTTTAAAGGTTTCAATATAATCTTCTATTTCCTTTTTAGATAAGGTTTCTACCTTGGCTTTAACATCATCCTTAAATCGGCCAACCGCAAGCAACTGGTTTTCATTATCCCGAAATTTCACATTAGGAAAAAGTTCGGTGATGTGTCGCTTATTCCTTTCCCTGATCTCGCTCAGTTTAGTAAAGGATTTTGGATGTTTGTCGGTGTTGATGTCTGTAAGTGAATCATAATAGTCGTAATCGCCGATATAATTGATAAGATTTAGGGTAACAATGTTCGGATCCATATTGTACATTTGTTTCAGTTAAATATAGGATTTTGTGTTCAGAATACAAGAAGTAACAGCATTTTTAGAAGATAATTGGAGTTAATAATATGAAATTAGCCATGTCTATTGTTGGGTGGTCTGGAGTGGTATTTTGCACGCTCGGATACCTTTTATTAAGTATGAAATTAATCCGCGCAGATTCCATCTCCTTCCAGGCACTTAATATTATGGGTGGATTATGCCTGGCAGTTACTGCCGTTGATACCCAGGACCTTCCCAATGCAGCAGCAAATGTACTCTGGATGTCTATCGGTTTATTCGCTTTAAGCCGTCAGTTTAGCAAACGGGAGCAGAAACAACCTTAATTGGAGATATGCATAGTGTATCGTAGGCTTTTTGCTTATAATAGGCTAAACGTTCCGAATAAGCTTTTTTATCACTTTCCATCGAAAGATAAAAATAAGCCCCATCAACCATTACAAAAATAAAATCTGCAGCAACCTGTGGGTTATCTACATTTGTAATGCACTGTGCATTGCACTGTTCGATCAACAGGGCAAGTCTATTGCGCAACGAATCCAGAATCATCTTATATTTAAGCTTGATTTTTTTTTCCCTGAATGCCAAAGCATAAAAAGTATAAAATAAACCGTCATCAAAAAGCAGGTTCCATTTTTTAGAAAACAACATTTCTATAGTTTTCTGTAAGTCATCCAGACTTGCTTGTTCTTTATGTTTGAGGGTATAAATCAATAAATACCGGTCTAGTATATGGTCAATCAATTCGTAAGTAAGTCCTTCCTTGGTTTCAAAATAATGAATAATAAGGCTTGGGTTAATATCCATCACCTTGGCAATCTTGGCAATAGATGTATTTTCATAACCTTCTTTTTTGGCTACCTGATAAAATACTTTAATAATCTCCAGTCGTCTGGTCTCTTTTAGGCTTTTGCGTCCCATTATGCGGTTAATTTAATTGAGCAAACTACTCAAAAGTAGCTGTATTCTGCAAATTTATTTTAATTAATAAATTGAATGAACGTTCAATTAATATATTAATTAAATCTTAACTTAACCTTAATATGATATACTCAATTTAGCAGCGCTGAAAAGCACCTGTCATTCCAAAAACAAACAACTAAATATTAAGTAAAATGAAAAAAAAGCTACTATGGATGTTCACCCTGTTGATCCTATCCGCTAGCGGCTTTGCTCAGGGAATCGCCATTAAAGGTGTTGTTTCCGATGCAAAGACCGGGGAAACAATCCCAGCGGTTAACATCATTGTAAAGGGAACAAACCTGCACATCGCAACCAACAGCAATGGTTTTTACACGATTAATAGTGTAAAACCAGATGCAACGTTGATTTTTTCTTATATCGGCTATAAGCAACAGGAGATTGCTATAGGCGGAAGAGCGAAAATTGATGTCTCATTAGCTCCTGATTATGCCAACCTTGATGAGGTAATGGTAGTTGGATTTGGAACCAAGAAAAAAATCAATGTAGCCGGTGCAATTGACCAGATTTCGGGCAAACAGCTCGAATCAAGACCGGTAACCAACGTATTACAGGGTCTACAGGGAATTAGTCCAGGCCTGAACATTACTTATGCAGGAGGTGCGCCAGGCAGTGTACCTAATATCAACATCAGGGGTTATACTTCTATCAATGGAGGATCTCCATTAGTTGTAATTGATGGTATTCCGGCAACAAGTAATGATGATATGCTGCGATTAACACCGTCCGACATTACCTCTTTCACTGTATTGAGAGATGCAGCATCTGCAGCCATTTATGGTGCCCGTGCAGCATTTGGTGTAATCTTAATTACAACTAAACAAGGTGTTGCCGGTAATAATGTAATTAGTTACAATACCTTCCAATCATGGGCAAAACCAACTTTACTGCCTAAGCCGGTAACCGATCCATACATTTTTTCGAGGGTTCTCGAAACTTCTACTGATAATACCCCATGGGATTATGTAAATTATTCTGATGAGTATTACCGTTGGGCAAAAGAAAGGTCGGATAATCCTTCTGTACCCGATACACGGTTAAATCCAACCGATCCGACCAAGTGGGCCTATATGGGAAGTAATGATTGGTATAACTATTTTTTCAATAATTCGAGTTTATCCAAAAGCCATACCCTAACCTTTTCTGGCGGTGCTACGGTAAACGAAAAACCATTAACCTATTACCTTTCAGCAGATTACACCAGAGATAATGGATTAAACAAACTTACTGCCGATTATTGGGACCGTTATGGACTCAGATCAAAAGTGGGTTTCTCTCCACTTTCATGGCTTAAAATCGATAATAACCTGAATATTTATCAAACCAAACGTGCACTTCCAAACGGAAACATTACCGACCTGTATTATCTTATGCCTACCGATGTGGCTAAAAACCCTGATGGTACCTGGGCTAATACCGCTGCTGGTAAACTGGCTGCAAAACTGGTTGATGGTGGAAACAACCTTCAGAATATGTTCGGTTTCCAGAATATTACCAGTGCTACTGCTTTATTTTTAAAAGGCGATCTGCAGGTAAATGCGGATGCATCTTTTAAACGCGAACTCTGGAAAAACCAGAGCAACAGCAAAAAATACAAAATCGGTTATGGCCCAAATGATATCCGTGAAGAGGGAGGAAACGGTTCGGTTGCCGAAAATAATGGTTACTTATACAACAATACCTTTAACTTGTACTCGACGTACAAAAAGACTATCGGCGATCATTTTTTTAGTGCAATGGTTGGTTTTAATAGCGAAGATTACAGCTATCCTACAACATACGCAGGCAGAGATATGTTAATTTCTTCGTCTTTGCCATATATATACCTTACCAGTGGTGCAGCATCGGTTGATGCGAACTATTCAGCCTATGCTACCAATAGTGCCTTTTCACGATTAAATTACACCTACAAGAACAGGTACATCCTGGAAGCCACCGGAAGGTACGATGGCTCATCACGGTTTCCTGTAAACAGACGCTGGGGATTCTTTCCTTCTGCTTCTTTTGCCTGGATAGCAAGTGGCGAAGATTTCTTTAAAGCACTATCGCCTGTAGTATCTACCTTTAAACTTCGTACCTCATACGGAGATCTTGGAAATCAGGGCGCTCTTGGAAACGATAATATAGCCAACTTTGGTTATATTCAATCGCTTAAACCAGGTACTTCAGGTTATCTGATTGGAGGAAATGGTCAGAACCAAATCATTACCGGTGCCCCAGGATTAAACGTAGACCCACGAACCTATACGTGGGAAAGGGTATCAACCTTAAATATGGGTACCGATATTGGTCTGTTGAACGATAAACTTTCTTTCACTTTCGATTATTATATCCGTGATACCAAAGGAATGCTTACCGGCGGACAAGAATTGCCAGGTGTATTGGGTACTGCTGTACCACGCCAAAACTCGGCCGACCTGCGTACCAAAGGATGGGAACTTTCGGTAACCTACAGAGACAGGCTTGAATTGGGTTCGAAACCTTTCAGTTTTGATGCCAAAGTATTCCTGGCCGATTCTAAAGCCAAAATCACCAAATTTAAAAATGACCAGAATTTGTTTTCGAGTTTCCGCGAAGGACAGGATATCGGCGAAATATGGGGCTTGCAAAACGATGGCGTTTTCCGCAACAAGGCAGAAATTGCTGCTTTAGATGAATCTGCAATTATTCCTTGGGGCGCCCTATCAATTGTTGAAGGGTGGCCTAAATATGTGGACTTGGATGGAAATAAAAAAATTGAGAGGGGCCTAAGTTCAAGCGATCCAAAAGATTTAAAAATCATTGGCAATAGTTCCGATCGTTATACCATTGGTGCCAACCTGAATATGGATTGGAGGGGCTTTGATCTCTCTGTGTTTTTACAGGGTGTATTAAAAAGAGATTTTTACCCACATCACTATCTTTTCTGGGGGCCTTACCAGCAGCCTTATGCTAACGTTTACCCATGGAACCTCGATTTTTACCGGGGTGCAGCAGATTCTCCTGAGCAAAGGGCAAAACATTCCGCATCTTATCTAGCAGCTGGTTTAGCCGATGCCAATACAGATTCGCAATATCCAGTATTACAATCTTGGCTTGCTGATGCCAATTATGGATCTGGCCTGGATATTCCTCAAACCAAATACCTGCTAAATGGTGCTTACCTGAGGATCAAAAACGTATCATTGGGCTATACCTTACCAGGCAAGTGGACCAAAAAGTTTAATATAACCCGTTTACGTTTTTTTGTTACGGGAGAGAACCTGTATGAGTTTTCTTCAATCAAGAAATTCATCGATCCAGAAGCGGTTAACCAAGGGCCGAGTGCCTGGGCATATCCTTATCAGCGCAGATATGCTATTGGTTTAAACCTCGATTTTTAACCTTCGGATCTATCACAGTTAAATCATTTGAAAATGAAAAAGTATATATATATCTTATTTATTGCAGCTGTGGGTATACTTGCAGCCTGCAAAAAAAGTGGACTGGACCGTTTCCCGCAAACATCTATCTCCCCTAACCTCTTTTTTAATACAGAAAGTGATCTTTCACTCTATGTAAACGGCTTGCTCTCTCAACCAGACCGTAATACCTATCTAAATGATCAGAGTACGGATAATGTAGCCACTACAGCGGCAGTCGAGGTAAAAAACATTATGGCCGGCAACACGAACGCCCAGAATATTAACACGGGATGGAGCTGGAGCAGGTTACGAAATATTAATTATTTTCTGGAAAACTGTGGAAAAGCACAGGTTTCTGCAGCAGTTAAAAATCATTATGCAGGCTTAGCCCGTTATTACCGTGCCGAATTTTATTTGGATAAAGTAAAACGTTTCTCTGATGTACCCTGGTATTCAGGCACACTGGAACCAGGCGATGAACAACTTTACAAACCGCGTGATCCACGGGCATTGATAGCGGACAGTATCATGGCCGATTTAGATTTTGCCTATAAAAATGTGAGGGAAAGTGTTCCGGTAGGTACTCCGGGTAAATGGGCAGTAGCAACCTTATATGCCCGGACTGCACTTTATGAGGGCACCTATCGTAAATACCATAATGAACTGAATTTAGCCGCTTCCGCAAATACTTTTTTAGAAACCGCAGCAAGAGTTTCAGGAGAGATTATAGCTGCTAAAAAATTTACTATTTACAAAACTGGAAAACCAGAGCAGGATTATGGAACACTATTCTCCAGTCAAGATTTAACAGGCAATAGTGAAGTGATTTTGGTAAACATCTTTGACATGAGCAAGAGCAAAAGTCAAAATGTTAATTCAACTGTTTTTGGAGATTATGAACAGGCACCTGCTAAAGACCTATTACAAACTTATTTGATGAGAGATGGTAGCCGCTTCACCAATGTATCAGGTTACGCACAATTGGGTTTTGTAGAAGAATTTAAAAACCGCGACCCAAGGATGTCGCAAACGATGGTTTACCCGGGTTGGATCAGAGTACCAGATCCAACACCATATATCCAGCGTTTAAACAAAAATTTCACAGGTTACCACCAGCTCAAGGGTTATGTAAACAGTACCGATAATGCGATTTTAAATGGTGTAGATTTTCCAGTTTACCGCTATGCAGAAGTACTGTTAACCTATGCTGAAGCGCTTGCCGAATTAGGCACATTAACGCAGGGTCAGCTCGACCAATCCGTAAATTTAATTCGTAAAAGAGCGGGCTTGCCTGATCTTAATCTGACAACCGCTAATACCAATCCTGACCCGGCGTTGCAATTGCAATATCCAAATGTTACCACCAATGCGGGCATTATACTCGAAATCAGAAGGGAACGTAGGATAGAATACGCTTTCGAAAACATGCGGTTTGACGATTTAATGCGCTGGAAAGCAGGAAAACTGCTTACTAAAAGTCCCGAAGGTATGTATTTTGCCGGATTGGGCAAATATGACCTCACTGGTGATGGTGTTGACGACATTATCCTGATCGACAGAACGGCAACTATCCCTGGTGAAGATCAGAAAGAAAAGAACTCGCTCGGTGTAAAACTTAATTATTACCGCGCAGGATTAATTGGTACCGATGCTACAGTTTACTTAAAGAATGGCAATTCAGGGGGCAATATTGTAACAGAAAATGTGACCAGAAATTTCGAAGAACCAAAATTCTATTATCGCCCTATTCCACAGCAAGAGGTGGTGTTAAATCCTAAGCTAAAACAAATTTTTGGTTGGTGATGAAAACAGAAATAAAAAGAAGGTATTTATTAAAGGCAATTGGACTTTCTGCCGGCGCTGCATTTTCGGGTACATTGCCAGCACTGGCATCGGAAGCTTTCATCGAAAAAGCAAAAGATAAAAAACTCGTACTCACTGTACCACATATTACCGATGTACATATACGCGCAGGAGAAAATGCCCCTGAACGTTTTAAAGCATGTTTAAAACAGATTATCAGCAAGTATAAAGTTGATTTTTTCTTAAACGGAGGTGATTCGATAAACGATGCTTCTTACGACAATGTCTTGCGTAATCAAGTAACAGAACAGTGGGCTATTTGGGATGAATGCATTCAAACAATTGATAAATACGAAATACACAGTTGTATTGGCAATCATGATACCTGGTGGAAAGCACCTACAAAAGATGATGAAATGTATGGGAAGAACTATGTGGTAAAAAGGCTGAAAATCCCTAACCGTTATTATAGTTTCTCTAAAAAGAACTGGCATTTTATTATTCTGGATGGAAATAACAGTAAAATATCGCTTGATGATGAGCAATATAATTGGCTTGACCAGGAATTAAAAAATCTAACTGCTGGTACACCTACCCTGCTCATGTCGCATTATCCAATCCTGGGCACTACCCAGGTTTTGGTTGGTGGCGGACATTCGGACTGTAAAAAACTGAAAGATCTTTTCTACAAACACCGCGATAAAGTAAAAATCTGCTTAAGCGGCCACAACCATCTTTCCGATCAAACCGTTTATAATGGTGTTCGATACTGCTGCAACGGGGCCATGAGTGGTTTTTGGTGGGGCAAGGGCGATGCCGAATCAGCTGGACCTGGCTATTACCTGGAAACGCCACCTGGCTATGCAATACTTAAAATGTACGATGACGGAACAGTTGAAAATGAATATTTCCCACACACTTTCTAATCATAAAACGATGTTACTAAGGACAATTATTTTCGCGTGCTTTTTTTCTTTATCACTATCGGCACTTGCCCAAAATAAGCCACGAAAAGTGGTGTATGTTATCGCCGACGGCATTCCTGCCGATGTAATAGAACGTTTGGCGTTACCTAATTTCAAAAAGATCATCTCAGCAGGATCCTATTCGCGGATGTATGTAGGTGGCGATAAAGCAAGTTACAATGAAACACCAACTATATCTGCTGTTGGTTACAATAGCCTGCTTACCGGCACCTGGGTAAACAAGCATAACGTACCCGATAATGATATCAAGGCACCGAATTATAACTACCAGCACATTTTCAGGCTTTTTAAAAGCCAATATCCTGATAAAAAAACAGCTATTTTCTCCAGCTGGACCGACAACCGAACCAAACTACTTGGCGATGGCCTTCCCGAAACCGGAAACTTTAAACCCGATTTTGTTGCAGATGGTTTTGAGTTAGATACTGTTCGCTTTAAACATGATAAAAAGGCTGACTATATGCATCTTATTGATGAGGAAGTAGTTAAACAGGCTGCAAAGACTATTCATGACAAAGCGCCTGATCTTTCGTGGGTATACCTGGAATATACGGATGATATGGGCCACCGTTATGGTGATAGTCCGGAGTTTTACAAAGCTGTTGAGATGCTGGATAAACAAATGGGCCAGATCTGGGATGCCATTACGTATCGTCAACAGCAATTTAAAGAAGATTGGCTGATTGTTATTACAACCGATCATGGACGTGATGAAAAAACCGGCCGCGGACATGGCGGACAATCTGAGCGTCAACGTTCTACCTGGATGGTGAGTAGTTATAAAAACCCGAATACCTATGCCCAATATTTCGATCTTGGTATAGTAGATATTATGCCTTCCATTGCCCGTTACCTTAATGTGAAACTGCCAAAAAGTGTCGAACAGGAAATTGACGGCACATCATTTATTGGCCCGGTATCCATATCCGCATTAAAAGCAAATTATGTACAAAATCACCTCGACATTAGCTGGAAAGCAGTGGAAAAGAAAGGGAAAGTAAAAATTTGGCTGGCAACCACCAACGCGTTTAAAACAGGAGGAAAAGATGACTATCATTTATTGGGCGAGGTTGATGTTAATCAGCAACATTATTTGGCAGACCTTAAAAACTACCCATCCTCTTTCTATAAACTCTTAGTTGAAGCACCAGATAACATGCTCAACAAATGGATAAGCGTTAAATAATTAGCTTTATTCTTATAATTTTTACGTCCAAGCCCAATAGCTGATCATTTAGGATTGGATATTGGGCTTTTTTAATTACTGATGGCACTTATCTTAATTGAATAACATAAGCAAAAAACTATATTTTTAAATTTTGAAATATTCATACGTTTTAACCAATTTTTAGGACTTATAGACCTTTTTTAATAATGGTTCTTGAGCGAAATTTGTAGTCTAATCATCGGCAGAATCACGTTTATTGATTTTTCTAGCTGATGACAAATCCAAATTCAATAAAAAATGGTCAGTCCCACAAACTCATCAAGCCCCAGCGGTTTAAAAACTGCTATTATCCGATTCCTTATTTATGGTTCAATAATGGCTTTATTGTCTGAATTTTTAAAGTGGAATGTGCAACACGAAGCAGGAAGTAATAAATTCAATGAAGAATCAGTCGTAGAATATGTGCAGAGCTTGCTACTACTGCTAAGTGCCCTTACTTACCTTTATATTTCATTCAAACATAAATCATCATTCCCACTTGCTTTTGCGTTATTTAGCTTCACTATGGCTTCTCTTATCAGAGAGCAAGACGCTTTTCTTGATGAGCATGTTTATGATGGAGCGTGGCAAACCGGAGCTTTTGGTCTGCTTCTTCTTGCAACTATTATTGTATACAGAAATAAAAGACTCTTTTTTGCTAACCTAAACGGTTTCGTAAATAAATTTTCCTTTGGGATACTTCTATCAGGAATTTTAACTACTTATATTTTCGCGCGTTTGTATGGTAGAAAAGTGTTTTGGATGGCCGTTATGGAAAATCAATATACCCGTGATGTGAAGAATGTGTCAGAAGAATCGCTTGAACTTTTTGGTTATACACTTATTCTTATCGCTACTGTGGAATTTTACCTGCTTACGAAAGCAAAAAGCAATTACTTAGCTTTAACAATGAGCAACAGACAAACAACATTTAACCTTTCAGCATAACATCATACGTTGAAGTATTATTTAACCGATCAATGCTGCTTGTCTAATCACTAATAGCCTTGGTTAGGTTTTTCTCAAAGCGCTTCAAAGCTGTCTTACGCATTAAATAATTGAAAGAAATAATACCCAAAAATGCGCAGCTTAATCCTGCTAATACATCAAGCGTATAATGATGACTGGTATAAACGGCCGAAAACCAGATGCCAAGCATTACTGTAAAAAAGAAAATATTAATTTTCCCCAAACGGTTTTTTAAACCATAATAAACAACAATAACGGGATATGATGAGTGCAACGATGGCATGGCCGCAAACACGTTAGAACCTTTACTGTATATTCCCTTAAAGAGTGTAATATTAAAATAGTGATCGAACCGGGCTAAACCCGCAGTATTCCCAGCTGTTTTGGCGATAAAGTCAAAACCATGTTCCTGCACATACCAGGGTGGTGCAGCCGGAAAAGCGTAATAAACTACAAAGCCCAACAGGTTTACCCAAACAAAGGTGAGCGAGAACCGAACAAATTGTTCTTTGTTTTTAAAGAACAGGTAAGTAGCAAAAGCCAGTGGAACCGGTACCCACATGAGGTAGAATAGCCCGGTAAGTACATCTAAAAACGAGGTGCTGTTCAGTTTCCAATATTCGTTTGGTGTAAGTTTTAAACCGCTATGGTTAATACCAAAAATACTTTTCTCCAGATCGTATAAATCTTTAATATGGACGGTATTGAACAGGTAATTCGGAAAGGCCTTCATGTAATCAAAAAGGATCCAATAAACAATGAAGATCGAAAAACCGAGAATGAAACGCCTTGTCCCTACAGAAATATAAAACAGGCTGTTAAAAATAAAAATCAGCACCAGCTGATCGGTTTTAAAGCCGACCAGTAGTACTGATAACAATAGATATCCAACAGATACAGCAACTGTCAGATAAATATTCCGAAGATTATAAAAACTGTTTTTAAGCAAAACTTCTTGCTGCATATTATTTTTTATCAAAATTAGACCTAAAAATATGGTCCCAAAAAGTCCAGCTTACCCCGTAACCTTTTGTCGAATCGGAATAATGGTGAAGCATGTGGTGTTGCTTTAGCTGTTTCCAGAAGCCGCTTTTAAAATTGGCATGGTGAAGTGCGTAATGCACCATATCGTAAAAGAGATAACCGATCATAAACCCTGAGAAAAACGGATAAACGGTGGTTGCGGGTAATATCCAATCGAAGAGAAAGTAAAAACCTAAGGCCATCGGGATACTGGCTGAAGGTGGCATCACCAATCTTTTGGCATCATTGGGGTAATCGTGGTGTACTCCATGAAAAATAAAATGGATTTTCTTGCCCCATTCTACATCTGGTTCGAAATGAAAAACATAGCGGTGCAGAATGTATTCAGTGATGGTCCAGATGGCTAAGCCCAACAAAAACCAGCCTGCAAAATTTAAAACAGGCATCTGTATTTCTGCCAATGCTTTCCAAAAAAGAAAACCGATAACGGGTACATATACCACCAAAGGCACGTAAAATTGTACTTTTGAGAGGCTTTCTAAAAAGTCGTTTTTAAACATCCTGATGGATGATTTCGAATTTGAAACAAAATTCTTTTTCATTGTAATTATTTAATTGGCCTTAAACTCCGCTCATTTGATCGTCATCCTGAACTTGTTCCAGGATCTTCTTCCCAAATAATCTGTCATTCTGAACTTAGTAAAGAATCTTTTATATCCAATGCTTTATCCTTAAAGATTCTTCGTTTCACTCAGAATGACAATCAATATTCACCTGGTCCGTCATCTCGATCCGATAGCTATCGGATGAAGCAAAGCGGAATGGAGAGATCTTTAAACTGTGCTAAAGGGTCTTTGACTCCGCTCAGACTGACAAATCATATAATCAATCGTCATTCCCGCGCAGGCGGGAATCTTAAAGCTTAGGGCATTACGATTCCCAATCAAGTTGGGAATAACGACGCAATAAAGGTATCCGACTCCTTACTTGATCCGTAATCTCGACTGAAGCAAAGCGAAATGGAGAGACCTATTGAGTTAGATTTCTCGGCTCCGTTGCACCCGATAGCTATCGGGTCCCCTCGAAATGACGAACTTTGTGGGAACGCCACCCGCAAAACGCCCGACGCTACACCTTAATCCTTTCAACTAATACTTTTGAAGGCTCTGAAGCATCAAAACCTTTTATCTCTACATATTTCACATTTGGAAACCAGAATGTACCACCTTCAATCCGAAGGAATATCCGTTCTAACTGCATTTTTTTATTGTTAATTGTCGCAAAAACATGGTATTTTTTGTCTGCACCCGATTTATTCAGATACATTGGCATTTTTTTGTGCGAGGTAAAACGCAGTTCGAACTGTCCGTTACCCAGATTTTTGCTGATAATGCCATAGGCAAATTTCCGCTGGATATAACTCAGTTCCTTCTTCTCTCCTTTGTCTCCGTAACGCATCCAAAACACGTTTACAGGTTGATCTTTATTCACTACTCCATGTTTGTCTACATTTAACTGGCAAATAATGGTATTGGTATTCGGATCGCGCTGTAGATAAAAAAGTTGGTTACTGATGTCTTTAGGCGTTGGAAAAGTAATCGGCGAAGGGTCGCTTCCCTGTGCATTTGCATTAAAAGAAAGCATACCACCTAAACTCGTCATCAAAACCAGTCCCGCAATTAATGCCGCCTTTTTATTTCCTTTTCTTTCATTAAATTCTTGTGCCTCAAGGCCTTTTTTGGCTTCCTGCAACCGTTTAATAGCGGTGATATTGGTCAATAAAGCCATTATGGTAATTGGCATGGTAAAAATCGACATCGTTTCAAAAACATGGAAGGATATGCCCGGCACATAAATTTTATAATCGCCACCGATAAAGTGACCAGCAATACCACAGGCAATGGCAAAAACACCGATGGTGACCACGCGTTCTGGCCGCTGCATTAAACCACCTTTACATTCCACACCTAACCCCTCGGCCCTTGCACGGGTATAACTCACCATCATTGAACCGATGAGCGCAATAAAAGCAAATAGCGAACTTAAAAAATAATGATGCGCCACCAGGTAATAACAGATACCCAAAAACATGATCATTTCACTGTAGCGGTCGAGTACCGAATCGTACAAGGCGCCAAATTTGGAACTCATGTTCCCTAAACGGGCCACCTGCCCATCAAGCATATCGAATAAACCTGCAAAAAGTACCAATGCACCTCCCCAACCAATGTACGACATGTCGCCACGGTTTGATTTTTCGGCACCAAGTACAAAAATGACGGCCACACCGATATTCAGGATCAAACCAATTGTGGTGACGGCATTAGGTGTTAAGCCAATTTTAATCAAGCCCTTAACAAAAGGATTGATCACTTTATAAATGCCCTGTTGAAGGCTGTCCCTTAATTTCTTTTCCATTGCATTTTTATTAAAAATCAAATTTTACCCTTGCCCTTATTCCCCATTCCGAAACTTCCGGATTGTTGAGGTAATTGAAGCGTTTTACCAGATCGACCCTTAACAGCTTGAAGATATTGCCCACCCCAACACTACCTTCCATATAAGGATCATTACCCAATGCATAAGTCCGCTGTGCACCATTTTCGTAAACAGGAAGTTGATATAAACCAGATTGAAAATTTGGATTGTTCTCGTTCCTCAATCCGCCATATAAAGCCTTAAACGATACCACCTCCCTTAATTTCAAGCGTTTAAGCAAAGGCACTTTATTAAAAAAGAAACCGTTAAAATTATGATCGATATTGATACTTACGTAATGATCGCTCACAAACTCAAGAAAGTTCATCAGGTTGTATGAGTTGAGCTGATAGGCATAAGTTTGGTTGGCACGATGTATATCCAATAAAGGGAAAGGCACTTTTCCGGCAATGTAACTGCCCTCTACCGTTACATCACTATAACCCAGCTGTGATAAATAAAAACGTTTATCAATGCTTCCCAACAGGTTATGATAATTGTATTCGCCACCCAAAATACCTTTTAAACCAGCAGTATAACGTAAATGAAATACCGGGTAGCGGTCGGCAATGGGTACACGGTATATTTTTCCCTGGTAAAACTTCTCGTTCGGGGCGTATCTTAACTGTAGCGAGACTTCGCTTGTGGTTAACCTGTTTATCAACTGATTATTTGAATTTAAATAATTCAATCCGCCGGCTGGTGTCTGGCTCCATTTTTTAAAACCCAGGTTATAAGAAAAGTGATTTTCGAACTCTTTTACATAATCCAGGCGGTAAAAATCGTTATACAGCAACATATCATTTACCCCCCTTTTAAAGGAAAGTAAAAAATTATCTTCCTGCACAAACTGAAGCTCTTGTCCGGGGATTTTAGTATCGCGCTGAAAACTGGCCCTGATGTAGTTTTGAGGAAACTCGTAGATCGATTTATTATTCAGTGAATAAGTTCCGGAAAGAAAAAACTTCCATTTCTCATCTTTAATACCATATGCTAAGTAATTTTCGAAATAATAACGTTTACTGAGCTCGGGTGTTGTTCGGCCTCCAAACCGCAGCCTTAAACCCTCTACATTGTTAAAACTGTAAAAAGTATTTACCGGACCAATTTCGTAAGGACCTAGATTCTGATAACCTGCAAATAAAAGGGTTACGATTTTCATCGTGCGTTTAAAAGATGGCAGATTCTGCAGGGTATCAATATTGCCATAAATCTTCAACTGATTTTTTGAAATGGTATCCAGTCTGTTTTTCTCCCAAAACTTATCATCTTTTTTCCCTGCATCTGCCAGCACAACCGTACTTTTTCCTTGAAGAACGGAATCAGGCAATGCGGTATCGAACTGGTAATTTTTGAAAGTAACCGTACGTTCGCCGGTAAAGCCTATTCCTTTGGTTTTGCCGATACCGAAATCGGCCAATAGATTACTTTTGCTTAAGCTGTATTTGCCTTTATTGTTGGCTTCAAAATCAAGATCGACTTTGAGTGCACGTACAAAGTTGAGGTTAATGTTTTTGTTGACGCCAAATGAAGCGCCGGTAACAGCATAATGACTATCATTGGTGACATAAATTTTCCCCTCGAATAACATATCATTTGTATTGCGGGGGGTAAAAGACAGCTCAATAACCTGTGGTTTTTGATTTTTTAACGTATCGGTGATAAAAAACTTATAAAAAGCAGGTGCACCATCTGCAATCGGGCTTAAAAACTCGTTACTGATCACTGAAATATTGTTTTTATAGATATCGATATCCTGATACATCCTGTCGAAATAAGTTTTCATTCCTTTATTATCGATGTACCTGCTATCGAAGTTTACCTGCTTTTCGGCAATAACAATAGTTTTATTCTTTTCAGGATCTTTACTGAGGTAATGATCGGCCAGTTTTTCCTGAATATATACCGGTAACAGGTTTTTTCCGCCAATTAAGGTAGAATCCTGTTCCTGAAACAGAAACTGATAATTCCTGAACATTCTTTTGCTCTTAAACTTATCCGAAACATTGCTTAAGGAAAACAGCATCTTCTCATACTCCCTGAAAGAAGCAGTATTATAACTCTTAATGCGGTTTTCTTCTTTATGGGCAATTACCTGGCGGATCAATTCTACAGCCGGATTATCTTTGTTGCGGTACCTCACCTTTTTCCCGCCCACAATAACCACTTCGTCCAAAGCCCTTGCATCGGGTACTAAGGCTACGTCAAATTCCTGCGTAGCAGAGGGCACAATATTTTTGAAAACGGTTCGGTAACCTACGTAGTTGAAACTGATTTCACCTTGTGGGTTAGGCGAAAAGAGTGTATATTTTCCATTTACATCGGTCTGTGTACCAATTTGGGTATCTTTAAAGAAAACGGAAACATTGGGCAGCGTTTCTTTGGTTACAGCATCGCGCACGGTTCCAGACACCACGGTTCTTTGGGCAAAAACATTTACCTGCAAAATAAAACCTGGGATCAGGAATAAAAAAAATGAATAAATCGCTTTCATTTAACTTGTAAAAATAAACTGCCTTTGCATGATATAATTGTAACTGATGCCGGTTAAAACCGAGCTTAGCACTTTAGCGAGTACGTAATTGAGATTAAAAAAATGGGTAAAAATAAATACCCCGGCAGTAACGATGGCCAGATTGCCGGCCCACACCAAAATATACCTGAACGCCTGCCACTTCACCTCCTTCGACCGGCTTTGAAAAACCCATTTGCGGTTAACGTAAAAATTAACCACACCGCCCGAAATGGTGCCGATGATGCTTGCTGCCAGGTACCACAGTCCAAAAAGATTTACCGCAACGATAGTGATACCAAAATCGGTTGCAGAAGCCATTAAGGATGATGCCTGTGCTTTTAGGTAGGTAAGCATGTCTTAAAAAAAATCGAAAACCACTACCAGTTGGAGGAGCATATTTGCGTAAATGCCTGCCAGTATATCGTCGGCCATTACGCCCCAACCGCCTGGCAGTTCTTCCAGTTTGCGGATATAAAAGGGTTTCAGAATATCAAAGAACCTAAAAAGAACAAGCCCAATAAGGGTATACTGCCATTGTAAAGGCACAAATAACAGGGTAATGCACATGCCCGCCACTTCATCAATCACTACCCTGTTATGGTCTTTACCCCAAATTTCTTCTACCCGGTCGGCACTCATGATCCCGATCATCACAATGAACATGGTAGACAGTATTGGCCATAAATATGGGTTGGTATAAGGGCTCTGGAAAAGGTGCCAGCAGATACAGGTTGCTATAGCAGCATAAGTACCGGCACCCTTGCCAATGTAGCCAATGCCCAGGGCCGTTGAAAGAAATTTGTGGATAAACACTATACGGTTTCTATCAGTTCTTCTTCGTAATCCTGACCTAAATGGGTAATCAACTCTTCGCCCATGATGTAGCGTAAGGTATTCTGAAGTTTCATTAACTGTTTGAAAATGTCGTTTTCTGCAGGTACACCTGGGATCGTTTGTGGCGATTTTAAGTAGAATGATAACCACTCCTGGATACCCGATAGATTTGAGCGTTTAGCCAGATCGATAAACAAAGCAAGATCCAATACAATCGGTGCAGCTAAAATTGAGTCGCGGCAAAGGAAATTGATTTTGATCTGCATTTTGTAACCCAACCAACCGAAAATATCGATGTTATCCCAGCTTTCTTTGTTATCACCGTGAGGCGGATAATAGTTGATCCTGATTTTGTGGTACATATCGCCATACAAATCCGGGTTAACTTCTGGTTTGAAAATATCTTCCAGTACACCCAGTTTAGATACTTCTTTGGTTTTAAAGTTATCCGGATCGTCTAATACCAAACCATCCCGGTTGCCTAAAATATTATCTGAGAACCAACCATTTACACCTAATGAACGTGCAGCTAAACCTGGTGCCAAAATGGTTTTCATTAAGGTTTGACCGGTTTTGAAATCTTTACCTGCAATTGGGGTATCGGTTTCTTTAGCCAGTTCGATCAATGCAGGAATATCAACCGTTAAGTTTGGTGCACCATTAGCGAATGGAATGCCCAATTTTAATGCAGCATAGGCGTAAATCATACTTGGCGCAATACGCAAATCGTTATCTCTTAAACCTTGCTCAAATGCAGCAAGCGATTCGTGCACTTCTGATGGTTCGAAATAAATTTCGGTAGAACCACACCAAACCAATACAATACGGTCGCAGTTGTTTTCGGCCTTGAAGTTTTTAATATCTTCCATTACGGCTAAAGCCAGTTCGTAACGGTTATCGATGTCTTTTACATATTTACCATCCAGGTTTTTTACGTAGTTTCTGTCGAAAGCAGCACGCATTGGTTTAATGGCCTGCAACTCTTCACGCACATCGCGCAAAAGGTTGGCATCCAGTACACGGGCGTTTAACGCAGCTTCGTAAACATTATCTTCGTACACATCCCAGCCACCGAAAACTAAATCTTTCAGATTGGCTAAAGGCACAAAATCTTTAATTTTTGGCTCTTTTTTTTCTGTTCTTTTACCCAAACGGATCGTCCCCATCTGCGTCAACGAACCGATCGGTTTTGAGATGCCTTTTTTAATTGCAGCAACTCCGGCGATCATGGTTGTAGCTACAGCGCCAAGTCCTGGCATTAATATTCCCAGCTTACCTTCAGCTGCTTTTACTTGTTGTTTCATTCTGTTTTTTATTTAAAATCTTATAACCAATTGTTTTTACGGTACCAGTTGATGGTTTCGTTTAGTCCCTGCTCCAGTCCGAACCGGGGAACAAAACCAAAATCTTTCTGAATATTATTAATATCGCAGCCCCAGTTAAGGGCCGTGAGCTCTTTTATCTTATCTACATTTAAGGCGGGTATTTTATTAAATACGCCATACAGATATTCCATCGACCAGGCCAAACCTTTAATCAACGGTACAGGTACATTTACCTTTATTGTTTTTTTGCCTAAGGCCTTACTTACATAATGAGCAAGTGATGAGCGCTTGTAAACTGCCCCATCAGAAATGTTATAACTTTTACCCACCACAGCAGAAGCAAGCGCTTTAATAATGATATCGGCCAGATCGGTAGCATATACAAAACTGAGTTCCTGTTCCTGCTTGCCGATGTAAAGCTCGAGCCCGGCTTTAATGGTTTTGATCAGTATGAAAATGTCTTTCTCCCGTGGGCCATAAACCGCAGTGGGTCTGAAAATGATCAGGGGCAGATTGGAAACCTGCGCCAGATAAGTCTCAGCAAGCGCCTTACTGATGCCATAATGGGTTACCGGATTGGATGCACTTCTTTCCGTCAGTTTATCGTTTTTCTGCTTTAAAGGACCCAAAGCCGCCAGACTACTGATAAATATAAATTTCTCTATCGCATGTGTTGATTTCGAAGCAGCTACTGCTAAATTCCTGGTATATGTTGCATTGATCTTATTGTAATCGACTAAATTCTTTGCCTTGGTTACTGCAGCGGCATGTACGATATAATCGTATTTTTTCTCTTCGATATTTTCTTTTAACAAGTAAATCGATTCAAAATCGAGATCCACATAATTGATCTCAAAATCTTTAAGATGATCTGCAGCAGCCGATCGACGTACATTTGCATATACTTCCAGCCCATTGGCCAGAGCAGATTTAATCAGGTGGTACCCTACAAATCCTGTCGCCCCGGTAATCAACACCCGCTTTTTCATATCGCTTTCTCTAAAATCCTGTATTTGCGGTATAGTTTTCCGCCAATGTCTTCAATCGGTTTATTGATCAGGTCGTTATGATCCAAAGTCCAGCTCGCCTCTGCATATTTCATTTTTTTAGCTTCGAAATGTTTGATGATCCGGCCATATAAACAGGCTTCGATTCCCATTTTGCGGTAACCATCTACAACGCCAAGCAATAAAATACGGATGCCATCAATCTTCTTTTTATTAGCTAAAAGCTTGATCAGCCCAGTTGGGAACAACCTACCACGTTTAATTTTGATCAAAATCTGGTTGATATCTGGAATGGCCAGTGCAAAACCCACAATTTTACCATGTTGTTCGGCCAGGATACAAAATTCAGGATCGAGGATCATTTTTAGGTCTTTTGCCGTATAATCGAATTCTTTGTCGGTCATCGGTACAAAGCCCAGGTTTTTGTCCCATGCTTTGTTGTATACGTCTCTTACCGCATTACATTCTTCCTTGAATTTCTTCATGTTGATTTTACGCAGAATGACATCGTTCCGTTTCAAACGGTCCTCTATCCTATCCATCAGCTTTACCGATCGGTCGCTGTAAGTACCAGCGGTATACCGGTAAGCCCTTAAATCCACATTTTTCTGAAAACCCATTTGCTCCAAAAGCGGGAGGTAATATTGGGCGTTATATGGCATCATGGCTACAGGCGGACCGTCAAAACCCTCAATCAGCAAGCCACATACTTCGTTAGTAGAAAAATTAACCGGTCCTAAAACTTTGGTCAATCCCTTTTCTTTTAACCATTCCTGCGCTGCTTCAAAAAGCTGTTTAGCTGCCGAAACATCATTGATACAATCGAAAAAGCCAAAAAATCCGTCTTTCGATTCGTAGACTTTATTGTGGTTGGTATTGTTGATTGCTGCAATCCGTCCAATTACCTTGGCTCCATCATATAGCAAAAAAAGCTGAATTTCAGAATGTTCGTAAAAAGGATGTTTACCTGGAGTTAGCAGATCGCGCTGCGCAATAAAAAGTTCAGGAACGTAGTTTACATCACCTGCATAAAGTTCGTGCGGAAAATCTACAAATGCCGCCAATGCTTTTTTACCAGAAACCTTTACCAGTTCTCTCATGATTGGCTTCCTACTAGTTCTACGTTAACGGCCTTAAAAGCGGCACTTAATTGCTCAATTGCCGACTCAATCTGTTCGAAACTATGTGTGGCCATCAAAGAAAACCTGATCAAAGACGAATCGGAAGGCACAGCTGGCGAAACCACCGGATTAACGAAAACCCCGTTCTGCTGAAGGATATTAGTGATCATAAAGGTTTTGGTATTATCGCGGATGTAGATGGGTATAATCGGACTGTTGCTGTGCCCGATATCGAAACCTGCATTGAGCAAAAGTTTCTTCGCATATTCTGTATTGGCCCAAAGTTTATCAATCCGTTCAGGTTCCGATTCGATGATATCCAATGCAGAAATCACACTTGCCACGGCTGATGGCGGCATACTGGCACTAAACATCAACGAGCGTGCACGGTGTTTGATATATTCGATAGTCTCGGTACTGCCCGCAATAAAACCACCAAGAGAGGCAAGCGATTTGCTAAAAGTGCCCATAATCAGGTCTACATCTTCCGTAAGATTGAAATGTGATGCCGTGCCCGAGCCATTAAAGCCAATTACCCCGAGGCTATGTGCATCATCCATCATGATGTTGGCACCAAATTCATTGGCAATTTCTACCATTTCAGGAAGATTAACTAAATCGCCCTCCATGCTGAAAATACCATCTGAAACAATCAGTTTAGCGGCATCTTCAGGTAATCTACTTAATTTACGGCGAAGATCCTGCATATCATTATGCGCGTACTTAATGGTACGGGCAAAAGCCAAACGGCTACCATCAATGATCGAAGCATGATCGTACTCATCAAGCAAGAGGTAGTCGTTACGATCTAGTAAACAGGATATTACCCCTAAGTTGACCTGAAAACCAGTACTAAAGAGCACCGCAGCCTCCTTGCCAACATAGTCGGCTAAACGGTTTTCCAGTTCCAGGTGAATATCGAGCGAACCATTTAAAAACCGCGAACCAGCACAACCTGTACCATATTTTTCGATGGCAGCTTTGGCGGCTTCTTTTATTTTGGGATGATTGGTGAGGCCTAAATAGGAATTTGAACCAAACATCAATACCTTTTTTCCATTGATCACCACCTCGGTATCCTGGGCAGATTCTATCGACCTGAAATAAGGATACAATCCTTTTTCCTTTATCATAGCTGCATCCTTAAAAGAGGCAATTCTATCTTGTAATTTTTTACGCATACTGAACGCTATTGTTCTTCAGTTTTTAAAACCCTGTTCTGAAAGTCTGGCCTGCGCTTCGATATTGCTATTGAAATCAGAATCGACTCCATAGATTAAAGCCGCATTAACCAAACGATTTGATAACACAATTTTAACGCGGAAATGAAGCCAAAAAAAGGTTCAAATGTGGGATATATTGGTCAAAAAGTTGGATCGGCAAATTGTGACATTCAGATGAATTGACCAATTGACATTCTGACTTTTATTATAAAATAGTAAAAAAGTTAAAAACCATCTAAAACACCCTATAAATCACATAAATAGCTGTTTTTTAGGAAAATACAAACAAAAAATTTATTAATCAAAAACATAAAAATCAATCAGAAATTAGTCATTTTAAAAAATTATACTTGCAAAAACGATCTTGAACATTACATTTGCGGGTACAAAATCCGGCAGATAAAGGGCGAAATCCATCCGAAAAAAGATGGCTGAAATTGGTGTGTAAAAGATGATCGTATCTGTTAAGAAATTATTAAAAAATACTGAACGATTTTATGCAGCAACCGTTACTCAATAAAACTTTTTCAGAAAAAAACCACGAGGAAGCGCTTTCATTAAATGATGGCCTGATGGCGAAAATCCACAATAGCAATGATCCTCACTATTGCGGTTCGGAACCTTTCCGCGTTTCGAGTTATGCCCTCATACTCATTACTAAAGGCAAGCTCAATATCAAGATCAATTTTGAAGATTACGTACTTAACCAAAGGGATATTTTACTGGTTTTGCCACATTCTGTTTATGAAATTACAGATAACAGCAGCGTTTCGTTTATCAGTATCCATTTTAATAAGAGCTACCTTAAAAATAAGGGGATATTTTTTAACAGCGGCGAAACATACCGGATGTCGAAAGATGTTCAATCACATAAATTTTCATTATCAAAAGAGGAATATACTTTTATCTATTACGATATGCTGGCACTCCACAAGAAGCTTAATGTTTCAAAAGATACGCCACAGATTAAAAACATTGTGCACAACAGCTTTTTGGAACTTCTTTACGATATTTTCCTCCTTAAAAACAAACAGAAAGATCCTAAACCTTTTGTACATAACAGCCGCACGGAATTAACCAACCGGTTTTTAGCATTGGTGTCAGAGAATTTTAAAAAGGAAAAAAGGGTGATATATTATGCCAACTGCCTGCGGATTACGCCGAGGCATTTATCGCAGGTGGTGAAACAAGTTACAGACAGGACGGCCGGAGAAATTATTGATGAAATGGTAATCAGGGAAGCCAAATTACTATTAACCAGCCACGTAATGAATATCTCGGAAGTTGCGATAGAATTGTGTTTTAGTAATTCTTCATTTTTCGGCAAATATTTTAAAAAACAGACAGGGGTTACCCCTTCTGAGTATAAAATGTCGAATAATATTGCGGTATAGATCAGTTGAACCGTCATTTCGATTGAAGCAAACCTATTTAAGGATTTGTTTTTATTTACTTTATGGTTTGCCGCTTGTTTCACAGGTTTCATCGGTAGCGAAATGGAGAAATCTTTCGATATAGCTTTCTATACTCCTCGGCGCCAATATCAATGACATTATTCTAAAAAATCGGCGTCATCTCGACCGGAGCAACGCGTAGTGGAGAGATCTTTGGCTATATTAAAAGAATTCTCCACTACGGTCGAGATGATGACTTAAATGAAATTGGACAGGAAGACGGAAGTCTTAATCTATTCCTTTTTTTGGAAAGCAGGGATAGTGATGCTTCGGCTGCCCTGGTCCCGCCCTTTGCTTTATCCCGATAGAAGGAATCGGGGATAACGCTGCCGGTCGGGTTTATTTCACCCATAATAGCAGTACTATTTATGCCCCTTAAACCCGATCAAAGCGGGATGCCGAATTCCTTCAAATTGGCAGAAGCGGAAGCGGGACTGACCCCATCCAAATGCTCCTGCAATTGCTTTTCAGAAAATAAATGTTAGCTCCTGTTAAATTTTACAACAAATATTACATAGTCTTTTGCTGCCAAGTTGAGTTTAATGGATCGCTTTTACTAATGCGTTGAAATGGTCTTCGACTACGCTCAGACTGACATAGGAAATAATTTTATTTAATTTTTAAATAGTCTCTTAATCTTAAGGATTTATACTAGTCATTTTTTTACCTGCTATATCCTCCCATCTATAAAAGTGAAAGGTTTTATCATCACTCATCGCTACGAGCAAACCGTGTTTAAAATCTTTATTTAATGGGACGGAAACCACATCGATGCCATCTGTTTGATTAGCTGAATACTTTATGGTGGTTAACAGCGGGTGTGGCTGAGCAGTATTGGCTTTAGCCACCCTATCGTACACTTTTAACTGCCTGGCACCCTGATCAGATACCAGAATATACCCTCTATTTCCTGAAGTTTTATAAATAGCGATGCCTTCATTGTCAACAGCAAAATCACCCTGTCCGAATAGTGCCAATTCTTTATTTCCTTTGGCGGGGTCTGCATAATACTTGCGCACACCTACCTGCTCATCACAATAATAAACAAAACCCAGTTCGTTATCAACGGCAATGGCCTCGATTTCTTTTTTGCCACTATACAGGCCGAATTTCCGCACTAAATCTGCTTTAATATTGCCTTTTCCATCATCAGCCAATAAATATTGCCAAAGATAACCTCCGTTTTTAGGCCCTGTTTTACGACCAACGATTGCATAAATTTTTCCAGCAGGGTCGGTATACATCGAAATCCCCATCAAATCGCGGTACTCTGCCGCTGTTTCACCTACAAAAACCGGAATTCCGCCATTGTCGATTGCTTTCATATCGGGAAGAGAAAATATCCGCAGTTTATGCGTGTAACGTTCTGTTGTAACCGCAATATCTGTCTTTTTCCCAGCCAACTGTAAACCATAGGCGATATCAACGTTATTTGGTCGCTTTAAGCCTTTTATGGTTTTTGATTTGATGATTTTACCTTTCAGATCGAAAACATACAAGCCACCACTACTATCTTTATCGGTACCGATTACCAATGACTGTGCCGGATCTTTCTGGTTTACCCAGATCGCAGGATCGTCGGTATCAAAATCAACAGGATCGGATACGTATAAGGGTTTTATTACTGCACTACTTCCGTTTTGTATGCCTCCATTACAAGAAATGGTCAGGCTTAAAACCGCAAAAGCGGCAAATTTTAATATACTATTATGTTTCATTTTATATTTTAGTTCCGTATGCACCAACAAATGTTGATGGTGAAGGTGAGCTATAGGTGATACCATTTTTCATTGTAATTCCGGCCTGGTGATGGCGGATAAAATTAGTGATGCCTTTACCCAAAGCCGGTGAGTTGCCTTGCAGGTGAAAATCCCATGCCGTATTGAAATCCGCATTGGTAACTGCTGTGTTTAGAGGATAGTTCACAAATTTAGGATCATTAGCCCCTGCAACATTGCTGATCACATCGTTTTTACCACCCACAATATCGCCGGTTGGCTGAAACTGATTTACAGTCGCCTGATCGAAGCCATAATACCAGTTATTGCTATAAGCAGAACGGCTATCTTCAGGCTTTTTTGGATCTCTTTTCACACCAAAACGGGTATTGGCGAAAAGATTATTATACAGATCGGCACGTACTGTGCTCTCCAGCCAGATCGATCCGCCTTTTGCAGTTGGTCTTCTCCAGCCCGTATTCACCATGGTATTGTTATAGGCAATAATATAAGCTTGTGGTGTTTTATCACCGGTGTTAGATAATTTTAAGGCATTGGTATTGGTGCTATAAACCAAATTATAGGCTATATCCGCCAAACAGCCCGATTTAAAGTTCATAGCTTCTCCTCCTGTTACGCCTGTAGTATAAAACACATTATTGGCAAAAATAATCTTTCCACCTTCAATGTAAGTACAATCTTCCTGGAGGTTTCTGAATATACTATTTTGAACCACTAATTTGCCATTAGCATTGGCAAACCAGAGTGCAGGTAAGTTTTCTCCGGCTTTTGCTTTATAAAGTCCCATTTTAACCGATGTTGAAGCATCTGAAGTAGTTGATCCGGCATATTCAAGAATTACATGATCAAGCACCAGTTCCTCGCATGTTGGGCCAGCCAAAATACCGCCCCAAAGCTTTCCGAATTTTTTTGATGAGGTTTTATAAAATTCATTTACCGTAAACTTAATCGGATTTTCTGCAGTTCCAAGTGCATACAGATTGCCTTTTATAACAATTTCTGGTTTCGCAACCGTATCCATCAGCACCGTCACCCCCTCTTCAATTGTTAGCGTTTTACCTTCGGGGATTATAATATCGCCTTTGATTACCTGCGTACTGCCTTTTGCCCAAACCCCGAAAACCTCACCAATTGCCGAGCCATCAACGGCAGTGGTATCAACATCTATATTGGCTTTTTCACATCCTGCCAAGGCCAGCACAACAAGGATTAATAATTTAAAAATCTGTTTTGATTTCATGTCTTTGTTTCTTTAAATGCTATTAATTAAATTTATACCTAAAGCCAATAAGATAATTCTGGCCATAATAATCGCTTCTGATCAAGGTGTTTCCATTTTTAACCAAATCTTCTTTGATATCGTTATTTGCCGGGTTTGTACCTTTTATAAATAGTTTTGTTGGTGTATTTAAAATGTTGTTGGCTTTTACAAAAACACTAATCCCACCTTTAAAACGCTTCTCTGCAGATGCATCCACCTGTACAAATCCTTCCTGCCACAAATCGTTATTTAAGAATTGTGAAACGGTATTGATGCGCGGTCCCGTATAGGCACCGGCAACCTGAGCATCCCAGCCTTTTTTGGTGTCTTTAAACAATATGGAAAGGTTAGCAATATGCGCAGACTGACCATAAAGCGGACGTTCCTGGTTTACATTGGCAGGCTCGGTATCTCCGGTAGCGCTATTAATAACCCTGGTGGTTTTGGTGGTGTTGATGCGAGAATGGGTATAGGTATAATTGGCCTTTACACCTATTTTACTGAAATATTTGATGTAATCTACCTCTGCTCCATAGTTATTGGCCGTACCAAAGTTTCCCGAACTATAATAAATATCCTGACCGCGAACGGCATCGGCCTGAAAGGTATATTCAATTGGATTTTTTATCCTTTTGTAGAACGCACCAACCAATAGTTGCTCGGAAGCGCCAGGAAAAAGCTCGTACCTTAAATCGAAATTATCAGCCAGTGCACGTTGAAGATTAGGATTACCACGTTCCTGGAATTCTTCATTTACAACTTTTCCGGGAACAATTTCGTAAAAACCCGGACGGTTAAGTGCTTTGTAATAAGAAGCATGTAACTGCGCTTTTTCTGTTAAAAAGTATTTTGCAGTTAAACTCGGTAATACATCGGTATAAATCTGGTTTCCTTTTGGAAAAGATTCTCCTGCCGGAAAAAGAAGATTATAACCCTGGTTGGTATGTTCTACTCTTGCACCACCAATGACTTCTAACTTAGCTGAAGTATATTTAAACATGCCATAACCAGAAGTGGTTTGCTCAGTTGCATCGTAGGTAAGGGAATTGGCTACTGCACCTGTTGGATTGCTTACTACCAGATTCAGGTCGGTATAATTTTGGAAATTTACACCATAAATATCATTTGCATGATCTGCTCCCTGAGCCATATTGTAATTATTAAAGAAGCTGCTTCTTTGTTTATCGCGGTATAAACCTCCTGCCATAATATCCAGCTTATGGTCTCCTAATAAAACATGATAAGTCAGATCAAGATAACCAGCTAAGTCTTCGTCGGTATTGCGTTCCCATCTGCGCGTAACCGGATTGGTATTGACCAAACTGGTACGTTTGCGTTGAAAATTCTGCTCCAACCCATTCAAACTGATACTGGTATTTTCGGGTACATCGTTTTTCGCCGAAGAATAAACAGCCGACCATTGCACCTTAAATTTATGATCAAAAAATTTATGGTCGCCATGCAGCGTAGAATTGTAAATCTGCTGCTTCGTTAAACGGCTACGGGTATCAAAAACCAACTGTGCATTTCCTACTACAGGATCATAATCCTTGTTATAAGTTGTGGTTACGGCATCTCTAACCTGTTGATTTTTCAAATTAACGTATACATTATAAAAACTGATCTGATGGTCTTTGTTAAAAACATAATCAATTTTCCCGTGCAAACCGGTACGCTGCTGTTGTTCAGAAAACTCACGGTAACTTTTACTGGTAATTGTAGCATAAGCATCTGTACCAACAACCGAATTATTGTAGAAAGTACTATTGCTTCCGCGGTAGGTATTCTGATAACTACCTGCCAGTACTACACCGAGTTTATTATCCAAAAAGCGTTTACTTAAAGATAAACTTCCGATTAAATTAGGTGCAGGATTTTTATATTTATAATCGAGTGTTCCCTTGCTAAAATCGTTTTGTGTAGCATTGTAATTTTTTCCGTTTACTTCATACGGTGATTTATAATTAATATCTGAAGCGTTGTAACTGGTAAACTTACGATCGAAAAACAACTGACTGTAACCAGTAGAAATGTTGGCATTCACCTGTAACTGACCAGGTGCATTTTTCATCACCATATTAATCGCGCCGCCAATCGCATCACCCTCTAAATTTGGCGTAAGGGTTTTGTACACCTCTAAACGATCGAGTAAATCAGCAGGGAAAAGATCCAGCGGAACATAACGGTATTTATTATCCGGACTCGGGATTTTAACGCCATTTACCAAAGTATAATTATAGCGTTTATCCATTCCCCTTAATATGGCGTACTGTCCATCCCCATTACTATTGCGCTCTATAGATACCCCCGAAATGCGTTGCATCACATTTGCCACCGTTAAATCTGGTGAAATTTCAATGGCCTTCCCTGATACGATATTCATTAACTGCGGGGCATTTTTTTCTAAACGTCTGGCCCCCTGATCGGTAGAACTCACGGCATTTGACTTAATGGTGATATCGTCAAGGCTTTTCGAATCGCTCTCCATGTAGAACTTTAAGTGATCGTTATCTTCTTTCAATATCACTAAAGTTTTTTCGATGGTTCTGTAGGTAATGTAGCTTACACTAATTTTGGCAGCACCCACTTTTACATCCTTAAATTCGAAGGTACCGTCCAATCCGGTATTCGTTACACGCCTTGGGTTTTCTAAAACCACTGTTGCACCTACAATGGCTTCTCCAGTTTGCTTATCGTAAACGTGGCCTTTCAGTTTTGTGGCATGAGCAGTGCCTGCACAAAAAAGAAGTAAAAACAGAATTTGTAATAATTTATTCATTGTGTTTGGTCATGTCTTTTTTATAATCGACGAAACAAAGGTGTATACACCGGATTACACAAAGAAATTATCGAGGTTACATAAAGGCAACAGCGTTACAATATGCATAGATCAAAAGGCAACATAAAAACACAAAATATTGATTATAAACAAATTAAACACATCTCAATACGCCGTTATGTTTGTATTACCGTTACATTAACAAATTGTTAAGCTGCAAAAATCACTAAGAACAGGCCGTAGATTACAGCAGATGTAACGGTTATAATGCCTGGATAAATGCTGATAAGTTATCGCCTTGTGCCAGATTCAGCTTTTTCCTTAGCCTATATCTCGATACCCTTAAGCTATCGGTAGATATACCGAGTAAAGTTGCAATATCAGCTGAATCGAGATTCATTTTCAATAATGCAATCAGGCGCATATCGGCCGAGGTAAGCTCATGGCTATATTTTTTTAGGCTTTCGAGAAATTGATGGTGAACTTGTTCGAAAGCCAGCGTAAATTCCTTCCAGTTGCGTTCATGGTTAAAACTCTGATTAATCTCGGCCAGAATCTGGTTCATCTGCTTTTTCTGATCCCGTTTATCCTCTTTCACCATCGCTTGTAAGGTACTTCTTAGATTTTCTAAAAATTGGTTATGCTTAATCAGATTTAAAGTATGGGTAGATAGCTCCCTGCTTTTAACCTCCAGCAATTGTTTCAGATTTTGTTCTTCAAGTTGAAGATTTTTGAGCTCGAGACTGGTCATGCCGTGCTCTATGGCCTTCTGCCTCGCCAGCATCTGTTGATCTCTTAATTTTAAACGTTGCCTGCTGAAAATAACAAAACCCAAAACAACCAATAATATCACCACAATGGTGGCAGAAAAAGCAATAATCCTGTTCATCTTCCGGTCGTTTTTCAGTTTATTAATCTCCTCAGATTTTTTATTAATATCGTAAAGCACCTGTAAAAAGGCCACCTGCCGGGCCCCATCTTCCGAATACAGATCAATAGTGTACTTATACCCAAGTTTTACATAGTGGTAGGCGCTGTCCATATTGTTTAACAGTTCATAAGCTTTGCCCAAATCTCTGCAGCAGGAACTCAACTGATAAATATTACCCATCTTTTGGGCCAGTTTCAAGGCAGTTTCAGTTTGCTCAATACTTTCTTTATACCGGCCGGTTTTACGCAGGATATCACCTAGATTATTAATTACCTCAATACTTCCCAAATTATTATGATCTTCCTGATAGAGATTTAACGACTGTTTAAAATGCACATAAGCAGAATCGTAATGTTCCAGGTCTTCATATATGCTGCCCAGGTTTTCGTGTATTTTTGCAGCTTCACTTTTATCGTTAACTTTTTCACTAATTTTTAAGGCCAGTTTTTGATAGTAAAATGCACTGTCGTAAAGTTGTCTTTTCTCGTACAACTGCCCGATGTTACCCAGAACGGTTACCTGTCCGGTTAAGTTATTCGATTTTTTATAAATGCCAAGAGCATTACTATAGCTATGCATGGCCTTGTCTTTCTGCTTCATATAATAGTAGAGCACCCCGGCATCGTTAAGATTAGCGGCCAATAAAAGCGATTGACTGGCATTACCGAATATTTTATCTGCTTTTAAGAAGAATTCTAAAGATTGACTAAAATGGCCTTGTGTATAACAAATCTTGCCCATCTGCTGCAAACATTTGCCCTCTAAAAGTTCATCGTTATCGTCGATGGCTTTAGCATATATTTTTTTTAATTGAGCCAGGGCTGCAGTCGGATCTTTTTGATTTAGCGTAATAATCGATTCGAATCTGTCGCCCCGGGCGTAAGTATTCGTAATGAAGAATAGAAAAAATATAAGAACACAAATGGGTTTGGTCATGTTAAAATCAATTATATCAGACAATTCCGGACAAAGAAAGAGCACCCATGTTAACTTAAGGTTAAGTTGAAGAATTAAGTGATGAATGTTAAATCCAATTTCAAATCGGATTTTAAGCGATATTTTTGTAATTCAGAATAAAAATCAATGTTAATGAATCTCCTCAAGAAGCTGTATCATAAATGTAATTCAATCCAATTTGTCACGTTGAGCCTGTAGAAATGCCTTGTAAGACATTTAAAACAGGTCCTTCGACAAGCTCAGGATGACAATTCTATATTTTTGAGAAAGCTTCATCCGCTTAAGGGATAAGAATAAAACATGGAGGGATTCGGCGAAATAAAGTACCGGTGTTCAATAAACCCGACCGACAGCGTTATTCCGATTTTAGGATGATTTGTATTTTGAGCGTATTTTTATCGGGATTAAGCAAAGGGCGGGGCTGATGTAACCGAAGCACTACAGGTACTGCTTTTCTAAAAGATAGAATTATTGAAATTATATTCATGAAAATCCCTTTTTATAGAGTTTTACCCTCCATTAACTGTTTTCGTGTCAGATGGGAACATCAGAAACCACAGGTAACCATCGTATGGATGATACGGCCTCTTTTTAAAAACATCTCCGATTCATTTAATTCTGCCTTATCTCACTGCAAAGCTCATTAATCAGTTATGCAGCAAACAACTTCACTTGCCAATAACCAGTTAAACAATTAACCTGTTAACCCCTAACAAATGAACTAATGACTAATGACTAATGACTAATGACTAATGAACCAACACTACAGCGGATAAGCGGTTTCACTTTTTGGCTCTGAAAGTACAAAGTAGCTCTGAACGGTTGTAATATTGGGGAGTGTAGCCAGTTTATTCCGTAAAAATTCATGATAGGCATCCATATCTTTAGTTGCAATACGGAGAATAAAATCATGAGCCCCGGTCATTTGAAGGCATTCCATTACTTCCCCGAATTTAGAAACTTCGGTTTCGAATTCGATCAGGGTTTTAGCAGTATGCTCTTTCAGTAATACATGTGAAAAAGCAATCAGGTTTCTATTTATTTTTTTCCGATCAAGAATCGCCACAATTCTTTTGATATAACCTTGTTCTTTTAATCTCCTGATGCGTTCGTGTATGGTTGCTATAGACTTGTGCAGCTTTAAAGATATCTCTTTATGGGTCAATGCGGCATCATGCTGCAGCAATTTTAATATTTCGATGTCAACCTGATCTAAATCTCCGTGTATCATGTTCGCTGATGAATGAAAAAAAATATAATGGACATTAAAAAATTCAGCTTAAACTGAAATAAAAACTAATAATAGACCAAAAAAACAGAAAATTTATGTAAAAAACAACTTGTATTGACACAAATAAGAATAATACGGAGTTTTACCGAAATTTTAATAATCAAAGTTGCTTTATCTGATTGATTTAAAAAATAGCCATGAATACCTTAACAGCAAATGAAATGATTTCTACAAAACAAGGGAAATTCGAACATTTATCGCTTCTGGTTGGTAATACACCAATGCTGGAGCTTACTTATACTTACCAGGGAAGTACAGGTAAAATTTATGTTAAATGTGAGCATTATAACCTAACAGGCAGTATTAAGGACAGGATGGCGCTTTACACCTTGAAAAAAGCTTATGCTGAAGGCAAAATCAAAGCCGGAGATCGTATTGTTGAGGCTACCAGCGGTAACACCGGCATTGCATTTGCAGCAATAGGCAAAGCCTTAGGTCATCCGGTAACCATAATTATGCCCAACTGGTTGAGCAAAGAGCGCATGGATATTATTAAAAGTTTAGGTGCTGAAATTATTCTGGTGAGCAAAGAAGAAGGTGGATTTATCGGTAGCATTAAACTTGCAGAAGAGATGGCTGCAAACAATCCGGATATCTTTTTACCAAAACAGTTCGAAAATATTGCCAATCCAGAAGCACACGAACATACCACAGGTAAGGAAATCTGGGGGCAATTGCAATTGAAAAATCTATCGCCCGATGCTTTTGTTGCCGGAGTAGGCACTGGAGGAACCATCATGGGCGTAGGTAATTTTTTAAGAAAGCAAAACGCTGAGATTAAAATACACCCACTTGAACCTGCAGAATCACCTACTTTAACTACGGGTTATAAAGTAGGCAGCCACAGAATCCAGGGCATTTCTGATGAGTTCATTCCAGAAATTGTTAAACTGAGCGAACTGGATGAGGTGGTACAGGTAAATGATGGCGATGCCATACTAATGGCACAAAAACTAGCTGAGAAACTTGGTTTAGCGGTAGGCATATCATCAGGAGCCAATGTGATAGGTGCCATAAAACAACAGCAAAAAATGGGAATTGACAGCTGTGTAGTGACCATCTTTTCTGATAGCAACAAGAAATATTTAAGTACCGATCTCATGAAATTGGAACCAGTTAAAACAGGATACATTACCCCTGAAGTAGATTTTCTGGACTACCAGGCCTTTAGCAGATTACATTAATCAACATAACCAATAAACCACAACATGAAAAAAATCACCTTTTTGTTCTGTACTGTATGCCTGATTAGCCTTAGTGCATATAGCCAAATTTTAAAACCCGTAACCTGGAGTTACGCCGCAAAAAAAACCGGCCCAAATACAGCCACTGTTTTCATCAAAGCTTCTGTAGATCAGGGCTGGCACCTCTATTCGCAATTTGTTAAAGATGGAGGTCCTGTTAAAACAACCTTTACTTTTCCTGCATCTGGCGCTTACACCCTGGTTGGAAAAACTACAGAACCAAAAGCGATAACCAAATTCGAATCTACTTTTAAAATGGATGTAAGCTACTTCGAAAAGTCGGTAGTTTTTCAACAAAAAGTGAAGCTAAAAGGCAAAACCGCAACCGTTAAAGGCAATGTAGAGTTTATGGTATGCGACGATAAACAATGTTTACCGCCAGAGCAGGTCGAATTTAGTATTCCTGTAAAATAATAGCGTTACCAAGAATATGATATCCTTAAAAAAAATATGTCTCGGTTTGCTGTTCGTTTGTGCCATATCCTTAAATGGATATGCACAGGATAGCTCCGGAACCGACGACCTCACTTTTACAGAGATAAAGCCAGAAGCGCCTGATAGTACAATCAAAGCAACTGATACTGTTGCCAAAATAGCAGCTGCAGTACCCGCCACTGTTAAGCAAACTGTTGCACCATCAAAAGAAGAACACAAAACTTTGTGGGGGATTTTTATTGCTGGCTTTGTTGGCGGTTTAGCAGCCCTGTTGATGCCCTGCATCTTTCCCATGTTGCCCCTTACAGTAAGTTTTTTCACTAAAGGATCAGAAAAAGGGAAAGCCTTTCGGCGGGCAGCATTGTATGGTTTTTTCATTATCCTCATTTATGTGGTGCTTGGGCTTTTGGTTACCGTAATTTTTGGTGCCGATGCCTTAAACAGTCTATCAACCAACGGGATATTCAATTTCTTTTTCTTCTTATTACTTGTTGTTTTTGCAGCATCGTTTTTGGGCGCTTTTGAAATTACCCTACCCTCTTCATGGGTAAATAAAATGGATGCCAATTCAGACAAAGGCGGCATTGCAGGATTATTTTTCATGGCAGGAACACTGGCTTTAGTATCCTTCTCCTGCACCGGGCCCATTATAGGTACTTTATTGGTACAGGCAGCTACAACCGGCGCTTTGTTAGGGCCTGCAATTGGCATGTTTGGCTTTTCTTTGGCACTGGCCATTCCTTTTGCCTTATTTGCGCTATTTCCGTCTGCAATGAACAAACTACCAAAATCTGGTGGCTGGCTAAACAGTGTTAAGGTTGTACTTGGTTTTCTTGAACTTGCCTTTGCCCTAAAATTCCTAAGTAATGTAGACCTGGCCTACCATTGGGAATGGTTTGACCGCGAAATATTCTTAAGCCTTTGGATTGTTATTTTCGGGATGATGGGTATTTATCTTCTTGGTAAACTAAAGTTTTCACATGATAGTCCTTTGTCATTTATCTCAGTACCCAGGCTTTTTTTAGCTACTGTTGTATTGGCCTTTACTATTTACCTGATCCCGGGTATGTGGGGAGCGCCATTAAGGAGCATTTCAGCCTTTCTTCCACCACAGGAAACGCAGGATTTCGATCTGTACACAGCCAATTTATTAGCAGGAAAACAGACCGCAACAAATGATGGTCCGCACAAATATGCAGATAAATTTCATGCACCATTAAAGCTCAATGCCTATTTCGATTATGATGAAGGTTTAGCTGCAGCTAAGAAACTGAATAAACCGGTACTAATTGATTTTACCGGCCATGCCTGCGTAAACTGCAGGAAAATGGAAGCCAATGTTTGGCCGGATAAAGACGTATATAAAATGATCAGTAATGATTATGTATTGATCCAGTTATATGTGGATGATAAAACAGCACTTGCTCCGGCTGATGTAACGGTTACACCTGAAGGAAAAAAACTCAGCACCATTGGTAAAAAATGGAGCGACCTGCAAGCAAGGAAATTCCAGTCCAATTCGCAGCCTTTTTATGTACTGCTCGATCCAAAAACAGAAGCACTATTGGCACCACCACAAGGTGCCGATTACGAAATAGCCAATTATAAAAAATTCTTAACAAGTGGTTTAAACGCTTTCCACTAAGAGATAGGATTCAAAAAGCGTTGATTTTAATTTTAGTTAATGATGTAAGGACAGTACCGGATGGTCTGTCCTTTTTTTTTACCTTTTTTTTAAAAGGTAAATCTACTCATTTACACCCCTCAGCTTTAATCTCTTGCAAATACATATAGCTTACAGGATGGAACAGGACGGATTACCCGAATTAAAGTTCTAATCTCGTATAACCAAGTATAATCAATACCTATATGAGCAAGAAAAACTACAACATCATGCAATCGTTTGCAATAAGTTATACCATTTTTGCCATTTTAAAACCCTGAAGCAAATAAGAAGAAACAGCCGGGTGTAGCCAAAACACTAAAACTAACTCATTTTTTATCATGCAACAGGTAATTCTTCCATGAGTATGGATTGATTGCTTAATTATATACACCTAAAACAAATAGCACACTCCATCTAATATGCTATTTGGCCAAATAACCAAATATTTACAAAACCAATAAAATTATGGCTCTTAATTTTCATCCAGAAAACCTAAATCGACGAAAAGGCTCTTCGCACAAAAAAATCCTGGTAACAGGCATATCTGTGCTATGCCTTATAGGTGCTGCAGGCAAGGCAAATGCTGATACCAGCTATCGAAAAACAGCACTTTCAACTATAGTGAAAAACACCCCGATGAGCAAACGGGACGTTACCTTGAAAGGCAAGATTGTTGATGAAAAAGGTGAAACCTTAGTTGGTGTGAGCATCAGACTGAAGGGTAGTACCGTTGTAGCCTCTACCGATGCCAAGGGTGCTTTTTCCATTACTATTCCATCAACGGTGAGCAACCCGGTTTTGGTGGTTTCGTACATTGGCTATACCACACAGGAAGTACCTGTTGATGGAAAAACTACAATCAGCATTCAATTAAAAAGTTCGACCAATGATCTGGAAGAAGTTGTAGTAGTGGGATACAATACTGTTAAAAAGAGTGATTTAACAGGAGCAGTTGTAAGTGTTGGCGCTAAAGAAATCAGATCAAGACCGGTAACCAATGCCTTACAGGCCATACAAGGCAAAGCGGCAGGTGTAGATATCACCTCAAATGAGCGTCCTGGTCAGGTTGGAGATATTAAAATCCGTGGTCTTAGATCTTTAAAAGCCAGTAACTCGCCTTTGTTCGTGGTAGATGGTATTCCACTGCAAGCTGGCGGGATCGATGCCATTAATCCCAACGACATCGAAAATATCGATGTTTTAAAGGATGCCTCTGCAACAGCCATTTATGGTTCGAGAGGTGCCAATGGAGTGGTACTCGTAACGACCAAAAAAGGTAAAACCGGAAGATTAACCATGGATTATGTAGGTACGGCAACCATCGAAACCCTAAACGACAGGATGGAAATGATGAATTCAGCACAATATATCGAGTTTCGCCGCGATGCGTTTAGGGCATTGCCAGCAACCGATACCCGGAAATATCCAACCGTAGCTACGCTGGCTAAGGACAGAGAAATTTTTGCGGGAGACCCTTATGTACTAGAAAACATAGAAAAGGGCTGGGCAAATGGTGTTTACGATGGCAGCCTGGTTCCTACTACCGATTGGGGCGATTTAGTTACCAGAACCGGAATTACCCAGGATCATGTGTTAAGTGTGAGTGGTGGTACTGAAAAGATGAAGGCGTATGGATCATTCGGCTACCTGAATCAAACCGGTACACAGCTGGGGCAGGATTTTGAAAGATACAGCGGTAAATTAAGTGTAGAGATTAATCCTGTTAAATGGTTTAAAATGGGACTTAACATCACAACAACCTATAGCCTGCAAAACTATGGTTTCGTTGCGGCCAGTGCTTCAGGCGCTGGTAATATTTATGCTGCTGCGCGAGGCATGCTTCCTATGGCTATTCCTTATGATCCGAGTGGCAATAGAATTAACCTGCCTGGTGGTGATATCAATATTCAGAATCCAATTCTCGAGGCCGATTACAACATCAATCTTCGTAAAACCCTAAGAGCCTTAGGTTCGGCTTTTGCTGAAGTTAATATTTTAAAAGGATTAAAATACCGCATTAATTTCGGCCCTGATTTCTCTAATTTCTATAATGGAAAGTACCAGGATGCAAAATCGGTAAACCGCGATGCCGGTATTCCGGGTTCGGTTAACAATTATGCACAGTTAAACCAAAGCAATAAGTTTGCCTATACCCTTGATCATTTGTTGTATTACGACAAAACCATTAACAAGCACAGTTTTGGCGTAACCTTATTGCAGAGTTCTTCGCTGTTTCAGGATGAGTCTTCATCATTAACGGGTAGTAAAATCAATTTAATTGCTCCGCTTTGGTATGGATTAAGGGCAGGAAGCATTACCGCTCTGGATGGATTTGACACCGATTTCAGAAAATCTACACTCGAATCGTACATGGCAAGGGTAAACTACAGTTTTGACAGTAAGTACCTGTTAACCGCATCGTTACGTTCGGATGGAGCATCGCAGCTGGCCGAAGGCAACAAGTGGGATTTTTTCCCATCCGCAGCCCTGGCATGGCGTATGGATCAGGAAAATTTCATGAAAAACATCAAATGGGTAAGTCAATTGAAGTTGAGGCTTGGTGTGGGTAGTACCGGTAATTCATCAGTAGATATTGGTAGTACACTGGGCCTTTTGCAACCACTTACCTATACCTTTGGCAGTGCTGCCCAGATAGGTTATGTAGCATCAGATGCTTCTCTGGCCAACCCAATTTCATTTCCCAACAAATTGTTAAGCTGGGAAAAAACCCAACAGTATAATTTAGGCCTAGATTTCGACCTGCTAAAAGGAAGAATAAACGGTTCACTAGATCTCTATAAGTCTAAAACAACAGATCTGATCTTACTTAAAAAAATCAATATCATCAACGGTTATCCCACCTCTTATGATAACATTGGTTCGACCAAAAACAAAGGACTCGATTTAACTTTAAATACGGTTAATGTAAGAACAAAAGATTTTAGCTGGGAATCTACCCTGAATTTTTCGACCAGCAGAGACGAGATTGTGAAACTGAACGGTGGCGACATGGTTGCTGATCTTTTCTTTATCGGAAACGGGATTAGTGTAGCTTACGATTATGTTAAAGATGGCATTTGGCAAGATACACCGGAAGATAAGATCGAAATGGATAAGTTCAAGGCAAACGGACAAACATTTTTACCTGGAAGCATTAGGATCAGGGATTTAAATGGAGACCATAAAATTGATGCCAATAGCGACCGTCAGATACTGGGCCGCTATACACCAAGCTGGAGCGGTGGTATCACAAATACTTTTAACTACAAAGGTTTCGATTTATCTGTTTTTATTATTGCAAGGTATAATTTTCTTATCGCAACGGGTGCCGAATCATTGCAAGGCCGTTTTGCCCAACGGGTATTAGATTACTGGACGCCAACTAACCCTACCAACGATTATCCTGCACCTAATTATGGTAGTGCAGCAGGCGATCAGTTTAAAAGTGCTATGAACTACCAGGATGGTTCTTTTATTAAGGTTAGAAACATATCGTTGGGTTACAATTTTGCTGACAACATGACTAAAAAACTAACACTATCCAGATTAAGGGTTTATGCCCAGATAATCAATCCCGGTTTAATCTATTCGAAGATAAAATGGATAGATCCGGATTTAGGTGGATCCACCTTTAACAGAGGTGTTGTATTTGGCATTAATGCAAGTTTCTAACAGAGTGAAAAAATATTGATTATGAAAAAGATTGTAAATATTATATCAGGAGTGGCTTTGTTAGGAAGCTTTATGGTGCTTCCCACTTCCTGTAAAAAAAGTTTCCTGGATGAGGAAGTGATCAACTCACGCAATACATCCGATTTTCAAAAAACAGAAGGATTAGATGGCCTGGTTATTGGTATGTACCAAAGTTTAAAATTCCATTTTAATTACACCTGGGCTTACACCAGCACCAATTATGGGGTAGATGAGTTTACTGTAGGTGGTGATAGAACCGAGCAAATGTGGAACTCCTATGATGGAACCTTAAATTCGTTAAATGCGGATGTGCAAGCTGTTTTTGATAACATGTACACCAATATTAATTCGGCCAATATTGTGATTAAAAATGTACCGGTTTATTATACTGGTGTCAACAAAAATACCCGCCTGGGAGAAGGTTATTTTATGCGTGCCTTTGATTATTTTAAACTGGTTAAACAATATGGAGGAGTACCTTTGCAGCTTGAATCGTTAGAAACGATTAAAGATGAGTTTACAAGGAATTCAGCCAAAGAAGTATACGAACAGGTAATTCAGGATTTTACGCAAGCCTATAACCTGCTTCCAACAGCAGCAGCAGAAAGAGGAAGAATTACCAAATGGGCAGCAGCCCACTTTCTGGCCAAAGCCTATCTGTTCCGTGCGAGCGAAATGAATAATGAATGGAATGGCGATACCAAAACAGCCGATCTGCAAAATGCTATTAAATATGCAGATTTAGTAATTGGCAGCGGCCAGCATAGCTTAGCAACCAACTACAGCGATCTTTGGAACTTTACAGCTGTAGATGGCGCCAACGAAACCAACCGGGAAATTATCCTGGCTGCCCAATTTTCGAACAATACTGCAACCCAGGGAAGGTATGGTAACCAGGTACACCTTTATTATCCATCTGTTTATCAAACCCTTCCTGGAATGATACGCGATATAGCAGGCGGACGCGAATTTCAGCGGATGAGGTCGACAGATTATACTTTAGATGTTTTTGACCGGGTAAATGATTCAAGATTCTGGAAAAGTTTCAAAACGCGTTATATAGCCAATAATGCAGCCAGTATCCCTAAATGGGTTAAAGGCAGCGCCCCTACTCCAGCACAAGAAGGACAACCAAAATTTACCGTTGGGGAAGAGGCTGTTTTGTACATCGTAAATGATGCCGGCGATACCCGATATACCCCAATAGTTCCCAATGCCGATCCGGCTTTACCAACAGATCTTGCCCGCCGCAAACCAACTATGTTTGTAAGGTACTTTGCTGGTCAGCCCCAAAGCTACTTAAATGCCCACGGCAATTACAGTGTAAACCAATATGTGGCTTTATCTAAATTTATGGATGGTTCCAGAAATCTCGTAGCCTCACAGTTCGGACAGCGTGATGGAATTCTGGCCCGCCTTGCCGAAACCTATTTAATTGCTGCTGAAGCTTACGGACGATTAGGACAATATGCACAAGCTATCCCGTATTTAAATAGTGTTCGCGATCGCGCAGCCTATAAAGATGGAGAAGACCGTTCTTCTTATGTTGATGGCGGAATTTCTTATAAAACCAATCCTGCAGTAACTTCAGCAATTGTTTCCTATTCAGACAAAAACACGTATTTCGAATCGAACAATATCCCGGTAACTACAACCAATACATTATCTTCGATGCATTTAAATAGTGAAGCCGATATTTTTAACTCGGGCAAAGATTTTTACGATAAAGTTGGCGCAAGTTCCAATGCAGATAAATTCACTGCATTTATTTTGGATGAACGCTCCAGGGAATTAATGGGCGAACTGATGAGATGGGAAGACCTGGCCCGCACCAAAACATTAGTAGCACGTACCGCTGCATTTAACCTCGAAGCTAAACCGATTGCAAGTAAACATTATCTGCGTCCTATTCCTCAAAGTTTCCTGGATGTACTTAAAATTGGTGGCGAACCATTAACTGCTGAGCAAAAACAAGCCATGCAAAATCCAGGCTGGTAATCAGATTGATCCTTAAAAAAAGAGCAATTTACCATTGGTTAATTGCTCTTTTTGTTTGGACATCTACTATTTATTGTAGTGGAACCGGCATTGAATAATGGCGCATTGTTGATCTTTACCTTTTATACCTGATATCTGATAAACCAGACGATGCTCACCAGTAATCCGCCGTGACCAAAAGCCCTTTAAATTATGCTTTAAAGCTTCAGGTTTTCCTAAACCATGAAATGGTGTTCTTGTTATATCTTTAAGGAGTGTCCTTATTTTTCTTTCCACCTCATCATCATTATCAATCCAATATTCAAAATCCTCCCAGGCTTCTTCAGTAAATAATATATTCATTGCTTAAAGCTCAACAGACTTTTCATTTTCTAAAGAAAATTGCTTTATTCTGCCATTTTTTAAACTTTCTATAGATTTCTCTAATCTTTTACGGTTTGCTTCTGTCGACATTAAATGTGCAGTTTCGGTAAGCGCATTATATTCTTTAATAGAAATAACCACAATAGCATCATCTTCATTATTATTTCTTGGAACAATCAAAACATCCTCCGTAGCACTTATCTCATCAAAATAGTTTTTCATATTTGTTCTGAGAGAAGAAATGGTTACTGCTTTCATACTTTATTTATTTTGTACAATCAAATGTACATCATAATGTACATAAAAGCAAATAATGTAATCCCTGTTCTTTATTTTCATCATATAAATATTAATTTTATTGCATTTGTTACTAACTCTTTTTCGAAGGCAATTCTAACCAGGTTTAGGTTATTTTACAGCGAATTACAAAGTACCGAAAGGAAAACCAGTCACCACCCCATTGGTACGCTAAGGAAAAGAAAATAAAACTCATATATTGGCCTGGAGGTAAATGGTAAAAAACCTGATGATGGTGTTAACCGGGCTTAAACCACATCAGAAGGTAATTTAAGCATTATTGAAGCAGAAATTTATGAGCAGCCTTATAGCAGACTTCCGAAGTCTTGATCAAAATAAAAAACACTATATGAAAACATTAAAAGCTTACCTCCTGTTATTTAGCTTAACCGCTATCATCTTTACATCAAACGCTCAATCAAAAGCTAACATTGAGGTTAATTTCGATAAGAATATAGCGCCGATGAAACCAATATGGGCCTGGTTTGGTTATGATGAACCGAATTATACCTATATGAAAGATGGCCAGAAACTGCTGACTGAAATTTCAAAATTGAGTCCGGTTCCAGTATATGTACGTGCGCATAACTTGCTAACCTCCGGAGATGGCACGCCTGCTTTAAAATGGGGATCGACGAATGCCTACACGGAAGACGCCAAAGGTAATCCGGTTTACAACTGGAAAATTGTTGATCAGATTTTTGATACTTATGTAAAAAGAGGCATGAAACCTCTGGCTCAAATAGGCTTTATGCCTGAGGCACTTTCAACCAAACCTCAACCCTATCAACACAAATGGAAACCTGGCGCCCGATATGATGAAATTTTAACCGGCTGGGCCTATCCGCCAAAAGATTACAAAAAGTGGGGGAATTTGGTTTACGAATGGGTAAAACATTGTGTAACACGGTATGGCAAGGCTGAGGTAGAAAGCTGGTACTGGGAAGTATGGAATGAGCCGGATGGCGCTTATTGGAAAGGTACACAGGCCGAATTCTTTAAACTTTACGATTACGCTGCCGATGGACTTAAAAGAGCCTTACCAACTGCTAAAATTGGTGGTGCGAATGTAACCGGTGGTGGGACCAAGTATTTAGATGCCTTTATTAAACATTGTTTAACAGATACCAATTATGTAACAGGCAAAATCGGTTCACCTTTAGATGCTGTTCTTTTTCATGCTAAAGGCTCACCAAAAGTATCAAACGCAACTGTAGTAATGAATGTAAGGACTCAGCTCCGCAATATTGATGGCAATTATAAGATCATCAGTAAATACCCTCAACTTAAAAATATCCCTGTAATTATCGGCGAATCTGATCCCGAAGGTTGTGCTGCTTGCGGTATGAGTACTAATCCCGAGAATGCTTATCGCAACGGCACCATGTATTCGAGTTATACTGCAGCATCTTTTGCCCGGCTTTACGAACTTACAGATCAATATAAAATCAACCTGTTAGGCGCTGTTACCTGGTCCTTCGAATTTGAAAACCAACCTTGGTTTGCAGGTTTTCGCGATTTAGCAACCAATGGTGTTGATAAACCTGTTTTAAATGTATTCAGGATGTTTGGCAAGATGAAAGGGAACCGTGTTGAAGCCACAAGCAACCGCATGTACAATTTAAATGCTATTTTGGATTCGAGCATCAGAAAACCGCAAACTGATCTAGGTGTTTTGGCCACTAAAGCAGAGAGAACGGCTGCTGTCATGCTGTGGAACTATCACGATGAGGATAAAACGGATTCGAAAGATCTTGTTTCCATCTTGTTAAATAAACTGCCTGCAAAAACGATAACCATCACAGCATATCGTATTGATACTGAAAACAGCAATTCTTATACTGTATGGAAAAAAATGGGCTCGCCACAAAATCCAGATACAAAACAGATTGCAACATTAGAAAAAGCAGGGCAACTTAAAATGATTGGCAAACCCAGGAAATTTGATACCACAACCGGTGCTTTTGAAATGGAATTAGCCAGACAAGGGGTAGCTTTGTTAAGCTTGGATTGGTAGCTTTTTGCTTTTTTTGCCAAGGAAAGCACGTAAATAAATAATCGTTTATGACGATTAATCATAATGTTCTTTACGCACTCATTTTGAAAAGAGTGCGCGCAATAAATGTGAAATTTCCTTCTCCGGTCGTCACCCTGAATTCATTTCAGGATCTTAACATCATGATAGATACTGACCTATAGCGAAACGGAGAGCTATGCGAGTAAAACAAAGTTCAGTATGATGCAATTAATTATTTGATTAAGGCTTAACCACCAATGGCGCTCCGTTTACCATTACGTTCTCCATTTTAACATCCTGATACCTGTTTTTCAAAAAAGGTGTTTTTGTTGTTACTTCCAAATCTTTAAAAAGAAAACCAGATACCTTATCTTCAGGATTCCCATCCATTTCGCCAAATTTTGTTGCCTCAACTTTAATGTTGGCTATCTTAATGTTCCTGATCGTACCAAATGGCTTTGCGGTGCTGCCTGCCAAATCGAAAAACTGTTTCCAGGGATTTAGATCGATAATTGCGCCGCATTTTCCTGTAATGTTCTCTACCGTAATATTTTCATAGAGCTGAAATGTATCTCCACGCATTTTCATTTTTAAAATCGGGCAGTTATTCTCTACCTTACAGTTTCGCATGGTAATATTACGCGCATGAATACACTCGCTTCCCATGGTTAAAGTAGCATGCGCTTCGCCAATGGTACAGTTTTCAATTAAAATATCTTCAACAATACCATTTTGTGGCAGTTTTTGTGCCTCGGGTCCTTTACCACCTTTAATGCAAATGGCATCATCATTAACAGAGATATAACAATTCCTGATGGTTACTTTTTTACAAAAATCAATGTCTATACCATCAGTGCTTGGTGCTTTTACCGGCCGAAACGGCGAGCGGATATCGCAATTCTCAATTAATACATGATTGGATTGATACAAATGAGTGGTCCAGAATCCAGCATTGCGCAATTTCACCCCTTTAATATTCACGTTATTGCATCCCCAGATAAAAAGTAACCGCGGACGGCTCACCTCCAGGTTTGTAGATTCTCTTCCTAATTTCTTAAGCGAATCTCGATGTGCCCAAAATGTCTTCCAGAATTTGAGTCCGTTTCCATCAATCGTACCTGGACCCGAAATACTAAAACCATCTACTTTTGTTGCATTAATTAATGCTGCAAAGTATTTAAGGCTCCTCCCTTCCATACGGGATGGGATAAAAGGGTAATCTTTTATTTGATCAGATCCTTTTAGTACCGCACCTTCTTGCAACAACAGTTTCGTTTTAGGCTTAAAAAAAAGTGCTCCGCTAAGATAAACACCTTTAGGGATCACAATAGTTCCTCCTCCTTTTTGATAAGCCTTATCGATTACACTTTGAATGGCTTTGGTATTCAGTTTGGTGCTATCGGTACCCACACCAAGTTTTGTGATGACATAATCTTGAGCCATGGCATTTATACCAATGGCCGTAAACAAAGTGATTATTAGGAGTTTTTTCATGATACAATATTGATTTGTACAAAGCTTTAAGATTCCCGCCTGCGCGGAATGACGATATATGATTAATTAAAAGCTGTAATGCTTACCGGACCTATTAATCCTGAGGGCATTACATTCCAGCCCGAAGCATCAAAATCCTTATAGTTAATATTTACGAAATTGATTTCGTGGTAATTCCGCCACTGGATTTTTTTAATATCCATATCATGGATCCGGTTCGCCATCAAATTAACCACTTCAATTTTTATGGTATTATGTCCTGCTTTTAAATATTTACCCACACGTGCCTGAAAAGGAATGCTCCATAAAATGCCTACCTCTTGTCCATTGATCCATACACGCGCACTCTCATCTACCTGGTTCAGGTTTAAAACATACGCTTTAGCCGTTTTCGAACTCAGATTAAAACTCGAGGTATAAACACCCGTACCAGAAAAGGCCTGTAATTTAGGATCTTTTAAAGTAGTCCAGCTTACCAGTTTGGCTAACTGCTGATCTGCAGGAAGCTCAGGTCTACCTTCGGTAAAATGTAAATTCCATGGTTGGTTAAGATTAATCGAATGCGCAGCTTTGTTTAAATAAACCCAGGGCATTTTGGCTGTTCCATTCTGACCGACCTTTAAAAACAGACTCTCTCCCGATTTAAGCTGTACACGAACCTTTTTATCTCTTACTGCCGCCAAACCTACATTCGAACTTTGCGGATCCATGATTAAAACCTTTCCACTTTCATTTAAAGAAAGTTCGGTATCGATATCTTTAGCGGTGTGGTTAACCAGATAATAATATTTGCCAGTTGTTGTCTTTCTCCTGATAAACTTAAGGCCTGAATCGGTTAAAGTTTCTCTGTTAATCCCGATTGCACTTAATGCTTTTTGCACATCGTTAGCCAATAAAATTATTCCAGCGCCAACTTTAACCTGTTTAATACCATCTGCGACATCCGTAAAAATCAATTTAGCCAGGCTGGTCTTCAGCTGTGTGCGTTTTGCTTCCAGATTATTTAAACCCGGAATATCTTTAGGTAATGCCTGAAAAATGACTTTCGCACCATTACTGGCCAGTTTTATCATCTGATCCAGCGTTTCCGGCCTCATCATTTCGCATTGCGGAACAATTAACACCTGATATGGCGCAGCGGCCGCGTTAGTACTGATCAATGCTTTGTTAACCGTTGATTGCTTTAACAAGCGATCGGATGCAAAATCGAACGAATAGCCAGATTTATAAAGATCTTTTGATAATTTATAAAATGCCGTTGGATGTAACCACTCGTCAACATCATGTACTTTTAAAGCCATATCCAAACCTTTAGCCTTGTTCCAAACATCATAAATTGGCCAATAAATTAATAGTTCGTTATCTGGCTTTCCTGATTGAAGAATAGATTGACAACGGGTTATATAATTATTCAATCCTTGTACATGTGGCCATAAACTGTTGTTCGGGTTCATTTCTACAGAAGCGTAAAACAGCCATCCCGGCCAGGGCACATTTGTAGGTGAATTGGTGGTTCCGTGATAAAAGATATGGTTTATCCCCGCCAAAAACAATTGTTCAGCTTCTGGTTTACATTGCGAAAATGATGTTTTAAAATGCTCTGTCAACCAGGTAAACGTTTCAGAAGAGGCCAGTTTTTTACCGCCTGTATGGGCCGCAGAAGAGGCGAACTTACACATCATTGGATCAGGATCTACATTGCGGATATCTCCGGCATCGCGCCTAAGCCCCGGGATCGGGAAGTAACTAGAACCAAAGGTTTCCGTTTCTGGAATATCAACCGCTCCATAAAGATCTAGCAGATTGCCTGGCGAACCATGCGACTGGTTTTTCGTAACCGATTTAAGCTGATGTGCCCAATTGGTCCAGTTTTGTGTAAAATTATGGAGTAAAAGTTCATCCATGGTTTCCCGGTAATCAGATTTTAAACGCGCAATATCTGCACTTGCAGAATCTTTACCGGTTAATTCTTTTATATGAGCCGCAAGATCATAACCCCTGTTTTTCTTAAATTCCTGAAAGAAAGTTGACGTCCATGTTGCGCCATAAACTTCATAGCTATCGTTAAAAAACGACCGGATACCTTGTGGTTTGCCTCCAAAAGCATCCGAAAATCTTTTCAGGTAAACATCAACTGCATTTTTATCAAGGTGATCTAAAGTAAAACCTTCCCCTCCAGGTGCAGCACGTTTAACCATCTGCCTGGTTTTACCTGCAAATACAGCATAAATATCCCAGCTGCCACTCGTTGGCGACCAATTTAAAGATCCATCGGCCTGAACTTTAGCAAGCAGATTGAGCACCTCATCATTTGGCCCATAAGCGGTTAAAGCCTGCAACTGTGCGAAATCCTGTTTGGCTTCTTTAATCTTAATGGTTTCAGTTAACTTCTCTCCCGCTTTGAGTGTATATTGCTGGGTAATCAGTTTGGTGGCGGCATTTTCAGGCTTAATCTGCGGACCGCCAAATGGCCAGCCTGTACCTGTATTCATATCTACTCCTAAACCCAAAGTATTGGCTTTATTTACCGTATAGTGCAATATATCTATCCACTTTGGCGATAAAAACTGGAGGTATTGTTTTTCAAAACCTTTAGCACCATAAATTGGTGTAATTTCTACTCCACCGAGACCAGCATCTGCGTATTTCTTTAAAACCAGGTTTAAATTCTTTTCGTCTACAGCATTTCCCATCCACCACCAGCGGGTCCAGGGCTTCATCTGCTTTTCGATAACAGGCCAACTGCTTTTGTTTTTAACAGGCTTTTGTGATTTAGCCAAACTAAAAGTTAATGTGAAGAGCAGCAGAACAGAAAAGAATCTATATAATTGCATATTTTTAATCTAAATGGAAAACCATTTCTAAAGGAAATGTTTTTGGAGAATTATCAGCATTGGTTTCCATAATATCCGCCATGTAGGCCCACCATTTCTGCACAATCTGGGTACTGCCTAAATCCTGCGAGGAACTGCCATTTTGTTGTTGCACGGCAAAAAGTATATTGGTTTCTTCATCTAAAAAAATAGAATAATCGCTGATCCCATTTTCCTTTAATAAAGCAGATAACTCTGGCCAGATCTCATCATGGCGCTTTTTATATTCTGCTTTAAAACCGGGCTTAAGCTTCATTTTGAATGCAATTTTCATGTTTTTAATTTTATTTTTAATGAGTTTTAGTAACCAGTCCTGTCATTCTGAACGCAGTGAAGAATCCCGAATATATAAGTATTTAAATTAAGTCCTTCACCTATATTCTTGTCCGGTGTTTTCCATAAATTTCTGAAATTCATTTTAATTACTTTTTAACCTTGTAAACCTCGGTTCCTGCCAATAAGAAACAACCCAGGCCATAATCTTCAAAATCAGGTACACTGGTATAACTTACAGGCTGTCCGTCTTTTGGTTCTTTCCCAGTTCCTTGCATATAGCCTATAAATCCATTTTTTTGAACAGCATCTTTCGTCATGGCGTTCCAGGCTTTGGTAATGATGGGCAGATATGTAGCCTTATCTAAAACACCCTGATTTACGCCCCAGGCCATACCATATACAAACAATGCCGTACCTGAAGTTTCCTTACCACCAAAATGCGTCGCATCGTGTAAACTTACATTCCAGAAGCCATCGGCACGCTGAATGGGAACCAATGCTTTGATCATTTCGTGATAGGTTTTTAAATATTCGTTGCGATGAGTTTCATTTTCAGGGATAATTTCTAAAACACGCACTAATGCAGCCACAACCCATCCATTTCCCCTGGCCCAGTAACAGTCTTCGCCATTTGGTTCTTTATAAGGAGGCACAAAATCTTTATCGCGCCACCAAAGACCATCTTTAGCATTGTACAAACCACCACCCTCAGTATTTTTGGAATGCACATACATTTTGTACATGTAATTGTAGTAGGTGGTATCGTTGTATAATTTACCAAGTTTAGCAAAAACCGGCATCCCCATTTGTATGGCATCAATCCAGGTCCAATCGTTTACCTTGCCCGATTTAATTACCAGATCGATAGAAGCTTTAATATCTTTAATGCGTTCGGGCCGTTTATCAATCAGATAAAGATCGATATAAGTTTGTCCACAGGCCTGGTCATCAGCATTTTTTGTAGTAATACCATTTCTTAAACCCCAGTTGTGTTTTTCGCCCCATTGAACGGCATAATCGTAATATGCTTTTTCAGGGTTAATTTTATAAAGATTCATCAATCCTTCGTAATACACAGCCCTCGTCCAGATATTGCTTGGCCGCTCCCTGTTGGTCATGATCGACTTCCCTGCATCTGGCCACTTATTCATGAAATAAGCATTTGTTAATTTTAACACTTTTAAAACCTCCTTTTTATTGGGGATTTTTTGTGCAAAAAGCAACTGTGTAAATATGATGAGAATTAGAGCGGAGCTGAATATAAATTTCTTCATGGTAGTATTTCGCTTATCTTGATTAATTGGATTTAGGTTTTGGTTTTAACTCGTCAGGGCTATCTTTCGTAAAGGTATCGAACTGAATTTTCGACGGACTTTCGAAGATATCTTTCACGGTATTAAAAGCCACTTCATATTTTGGGTTAAACTGATCAGACATCATATATTGTTGTAAGCTGAAATAAAGTTGTTGCGCAGCAGGTGCATCTTTTACATCAGGTGATAGATTGGCACTTGAAACCACTAATTTCCCCTTACCTACTTTTGCTTCGAAAATCAATGCCAAACGGCGGTTCAAAAACCAGGTATCTATCGGTTGAATAATTGGCTTAAATCCAGAGGGAAAATCTTCGAGGTTCATTACCTGCGATTTGTTTACAATTTCCCACCACTGCATATCGCTGTGATAATCGGTAGGAAAGTTGTTAAAGGCTCCATGTTTTGGATCGCATAAAATGCCCAAAGTATGTGGCGGACGCATTTTAAACCACGAGGTATTCCAAAAAACAGGTAAAAAAGTTTGCACCACTTCTTTCCCTTTCACCACTTTGCCAGCTGCATTAAGGAAAACATTGCCTCCCCCGGTCAAAACAGCCTTCGCTTTGTCATCTAAACTGGTACAGTAATACACATTACTTTTAACTTGTGGCAACTTCTCAGGATAAACCCAGAAATCCCAATCGTTGGCGAATTCAGTTCCATCGATGGTAACTTCCAGTTTTAGTTTTGTTGCTTTTGTAATACCACTTAATGGAAATTTAATTTCTCCGATCGCAATACAATTGGTAATATTGAGAGTTTTAGGGCTGAAATTGCCTTTGGCTACATTCGTGCCACTTTCATCCTTGAGTGTCCACAAGAGTTTTGCATTTTCAATTGGTGCTTTTCCAAAATGTGCCACTTCTACCGCAGCTTCTAAGGTTTCGTTATTGGTAAATACAAACTTTGAAACTTTTAACAAAGGCACCGTGCTATTAGAAAAGCGCTTAAATTCCTTAGCGGTAATATAACCTTTCTCATCCCAGAAGGCATCCAGAACACCAACAAGTGCTGTTCCCTGTCCCGGATAATCATTTAGCGATAATAGCTGGTAGCCATTGTAATTTGGTGTGCGTAATGCTTTTTCGATTTCGTTTTTATAACAAAGTGCTTGTAATTTACCCGAAGCCATTAAAAAATCATGCCCCTGATCGGCCATATCATGGTCTTTAAGATCTTCCTGAAACATCTCGAAGTTTTTTGCACGATAAACACCCGTGTATTTTTTTATTTCATCGAAATTAGGAAAGGCACAATATTGCCCCATTTCGTGTGCTACAAAAGGCACTGTAAACTGCTCGATCTGTTTGGCATAGGTTGAAATACTTTCTGGCTTTCTGCCCCAGTCTAAACCTCTTGCACCAGCCCGAACCATATATTCGTTGTTTGGAATAACCGGCCAGCTACCACCAACTGACGCGCCTGTGTATAATCTCCTCGAATCTTTTGCCTTCCAATAATTATTAAACTTAGTCAGGTATTCAACCTGTCTGCCGCGCGGTTCGTTACCATAGGCCATCATACAAAAGGATGCATAATTGCCATAGTTTTTAGTCATGCGGTTGGTTTCATCATAAATAAACTGGTCAATTGGTTTTCCATCTCCGATAGAAGTGCCGTGATTCGCCCAGCTTGGTCCTTCAGGTTGAAGGTAAAAGCCGACCTGATCTGCAGCGATAAAAGCAGCTTCAGGCGGACAAAACGAATGGAAACGCATGTGATTTAACCCATGAGCCTTCGAAATTTTAAAAATGCGTACCCATGCCGCAACATCCATTGATGGATAACCTGTTAACGGAAATTCGCAATTGTTGACCGTACCACGTAAAAAAACCGGACGGCCGTTAATTTCAAAAGTTCTGCCTACAGCTTTAAACTCGCGCATGCCGAATTGCACTTTTTTTTCGTCTCTTTTGCCATCCTTCGATAGTAAAGTAGCTGTTAAACGGTACAATGCCGGATCGAACTCATCCCAGGTGGCGATTTTATCGCCCATTGGCAAATTGATTTCTAAGCTGCCTTCGCCATTGGTGATCTGATAAACAGCTGTTACAGGTTTTACCTGCAGGATATTTTTGGTATTGAAACTGCCTGCAGAAAGTATAATTTTTCCTGCAGAAGATTGATTGGTATTGGCTTTCAACTGAATTTTAACCCTGGCTGACTTATTTTTCAAATCAGGGTAAACCTGGATATCTTCAAAATACACGGGCGAACTGGCCACCAGCTCCATTTTACCTACCACGCCATTCCAGTTTCCTTGGGTATGGTCGGTTAAACTATGTGAATCCTGCCCCACATTTATCGCTTTGATGCGGTTATCGATTAATAAAGTGATGGTATGTTTTCCCGCTTTTAAATTTGCGGGGAGTTCGAAATTTTGCGCAACCACAAAGGTATACTGTGTTCCGGTTTCGATATCATCTATCCAAACCCTCGTTTCTGAATGGGGATATTCTAAAGATAGTACCAGCCTTTTATTCTTCCAATTGGCAGGAATTTCGATATCTTTCTGGTACCATGCTGCACCTGTATAATGTTTGGCAGGGGTTAGCCAAAAAGGGATTTTCAGGTTACCGGGTTGACGATATTTTTCTAATCGGGGATGAAAAAAGTACGAGCTATCGTAAATACTTCCTGTCCATTTTGTTTTAAGGGTAATATCATCGCCCTTTAAGTTTTCGGCCATTGAGCCTGGCAAATTAACGGATTCCGGAAGAACGGTTGAATACCATTTTCCTTTTATGCCTTCATCTTTAGGATCAATTCTGAAACGCCATTTGCCGGCAAGTGAAATGCTTTGGGCATGTGTTTGCGTGATGCTTAAAAATATAAAAGCAATGCCTATCAGCACTTTGAAAACTCGGTTAACCTGTTTCTGCATAAAATTGGACGGTTTATCACCGCTCGTATTTGGTTAGGCGGTTAAAATAAGACAATATTGTCAGGAAAGCATCCTGTAGTATCCTGCCCTATGACTTATTTCAGGTAGCTGTTCAGTTTATTATTTTTTAATTTCTTTAGGCCTTTTACAACAGCAGCTGCATTTAACTTCGCTCCTGCCTCGTTGGTGTGTGTATGATCTTTCTCGGTAAAAAATGTCTTTACTTCAGTCGCGCTTAAAGCAGCATATTTATCTTTAATGATCTGGTTCAATGGAATGAAATCGACTTTTTCGGCTTTTGCCACTTCTTCGGCCCAGCTGGCATAACTATCGTTGACTAAAACAACGGCATCATCTTTAACCGGATTGCGTGGAATCGGTGAACATACAACCGCTGTTGCGCCTTTAGCTTTAATATCGCCGATGAATTTGCGCAGGTACCAGCCATAAGTATAAACCACTTCCTGCTTTTTCTTAATCGGGTTATAAATTTCTTCACTTTCCGTTCCAATGCCTTTTATGGTACCACGGGCGCGGGCAGTATCATCTAATGGGCTGCTATCGTTATGGCCGAACTGCATCATCACGAAATCGCCTTTTTTTACTTTTGCCAAAACAGCATCCCACAAACCATTGGTTTGGAAAGTACGACTGCTGGTGCCGCCAAGTGCATCGTTTTCAACATTGATTTTTTCACTGTTGAATAAATCTCCGATAAAACTTCCCCAGCCCCATAAAGTGCCGTCGCCTTTTCCTTTCCCGTTTTTAACAGTCGAATCGCCAATGAGGAATAAAGTGGGCTTTGCCTGCTGTTTTAAGATAATGCAGGAAGAAAAAATAATGAATGCTACTATGAGAACAATGCTTAAATATGTTGTTATTGGTTTCATGCTTAGTTTATTAAATTTACCGTTAGCGGTTTGATTAAACAGATTATTTTGGAATCGTCATTTCGAGCGGAGTGCAACGAAGTCGAGAACCCGAAGGCTCAGCGAAGCTAAATCTATCTAGATAGATCTCTCCATTCCGCTATGCTACATCCGATAGCTATCGGATCGAGATGACGCATCTTTCGGTCATTGCCTTTGGCCTTTCAGCTTTAGCCTTTCTCCCTTATTAAAGCAGATAGTTTTTCAAATTACAGTCTTTTAATTCCCTGATTCCTTCTACAACAGAAGCCGCGTTAATTTTTGCGCCTTCTAAATTGGTGTGGGTATGATCGCCCGGGAAATAGAGTTTTACTTTATCCGGACCGAGCGCATCATATTTATCGGCCGTTATTTTATTCAGGTCAACGAAACAGGCATTTTCTTCTTTGGCTACATCAGCGGTCCATTTTCCGAAATCGTTATTGGCCCGAACCACTTTACCATCTTTAAAAATATTTCTGGGGATCATGGAAAGTACAATAGGCGTAGCACCCTTTGCTTTGGTTTCGCGTACAAATTTGCGGATATACCAGCCATAGGTATGCACGGTTTCTACTTTTCCATCTGGCCAGGTTAATACTTTGGTTTCTTCACCGGTTCCTCTTAGCACACCTCTTCTTCCGGCTTTTGTAGTATCAGGTACGCTTCCGTCGTTATGTCCAAACTGCATCGTAACAAAATCGCCTGGCTTTAATGTTTCCAAAACCTTATCCCACCTGCCTTCCGATAAAAAAGTTCGCGTACTCCTTCCGGCCATGGCGTTATTTTCTACATGAATTTTTGTGGTATCAAATAGTGAAGCAATGGGCGTTCCCCAGCCCCAGGTTTCTTTGTTCAAATTGCGAACAGTAGAATCACCAATGGTATGCAGGGCGGGTTTATGTTGAGCGATAAAGGCAGCAGAACAAATAATGATGATCATTCCTGCCAGGATAAAGCTGTATTTTTTCATTTTTATTTATGATTATTATGGTACATAATTAATATTTTTTGGGGTTCTACAAGTGTGATATTGGGTTTTGGTGCTTTCTTCATTCCGAAGCCGAAATAGAAACCCGTATGTGGCGGTTGGTTGTAGCCATCGTTTTGCCAGGCTATACTTAAACGGTACTGCGGATCGTGCATTAAAGTATAATTGCGGTGTGCTGTCGGTATCGTGGTGGTATAAATGCGTAAACTTTGGTTGTCATAAGATCTTAAGATCAACTCTTCACGCCAATCGCCAAAAATATCGGCGCTTAATGCTGGTGTAGATTTGGTTCCGTTGTTAGCAACAGCTCCATCAGCCGTAAAAAGCCTGCCACCATTGTATTTATCAATGTGGTTTGCATCTAAAAGTTCTCTCGATAAATCATTGTCCCAATAAATCAGAAAATTAGTTGACCTTGGCTGATCCTCAATTCTATTGCCTTTTATATCATATAATCCATTCGATCCCGACCACCACATCTGTGCACCGAAACGGCTATTGTCAATATTATCAGCCACTCCCCGGCCTACATCCTCATCGGGTGATCCTTTCCACAATATTTCGCCAGTTTTCGCATCGTAAACGGCCACACCAGGCCCTTTTGTACCTTCTTCTATTTCATGGACACCAAAAACTTCTAAACCAGGGTGTTCCGGATCAAGATCTGAAACATGAATGGTGTCACCGTGCCTCAATCCTGTGGTATATAATCCTTTTCCATTATCATCCACACACATCGAACCGTAAATGATCTCATCCTTTCCATCGCCATCTACATCTGCAACCGTAAGATTGTGGTTCCCTTGACCTGAAAATGGATTTTTAGTATCTTTAGTATCAAATATCCATCTTGAAGTTAGTTTACCATTGCGCCAGTCCCAGGCTGCCAAAACCGTTCTGCCGTAATAACCTCTGCACATCACTACACTTGGATGCATGCCATCTAAATAGGCCACGCAGGCATTAAACCGATCTACCCGATTACCCGTATTATCGTTTTTTCCATTCCCACCTCTGCCACCCCAGGCACCGATACTGCCACGGGCCGGAATATAATCGGTAGTAGCCAAAGCTTCACCTGTTCTACCGCTAAATACAGTTAAAAATTCAGGACCATCCAATATTTTACCATTCGCGTTGCGCCAGTCTTTAGTCGCATCGCCAATTACTTTTCCTTTGCCATCTATTGTTCCGTCGGCAGTTTTACATACCATTTCGGCAATGCCATCGCCATCCAGATCATACACCATAAACTGGGTGTAATGGGCACCTTCGCGGATGTTTCTCCCTAAATTAATCTCCCACAAAAAAATTCCGTCTAATTTATAAGCCTGAAAAATTGGCGGATCGGTAATACCGTTTGATGAGTTATCCCTACTCCGGCCAGTTTGGTGCAATACAATTTCGTATTCACCATCTCCATCCAGATCGCCTGCCGAAGCATCGTTAGGCGTATAACCTGCTGGTGTTTTTAATGGAATAGTTAAATATTGCTGAATAGGTGGTTTGGCTGGCAACCTGAAAGGTTTACTCGCTTCTAATTCAGTGCCTTTTAAAATGGGTTTTACAAAATAGCTGTTCGGAAGATCGAATTTAACCCCTGCATCTACAAAATTGGTGCTATTGGTAATGGGATCGTGATTGAGTTTTATGGCTTCATTATTTCCGGATTTGCGGTATAAGTTAAAAGCAATTTCACCGGTATCAGTACCCAGCATCCGCCAACCAACATAAATAGAATCGTTATTTTGCCGCACTGCAATTACACCGCGGCCCAGTTTTTCCATTTGGCGCTGGCCGAAAAGCTTAGTCGCAAAGAACAAGCTGATTATGAAACAGGAAACGGTAATGGTTTTGGTCATCATGGCTTGTGTACAAGCTTAATTAAAAAATAGAATCGATTCATGGTTTATTAAACTTTATAGGCAGTCTTGGCCGATATAGCTACTCCTTTACCGGTAATTACAATGGGCTTGATCAATACCAGAATATCGAGGAAACGAAGGCTCATCAATGCATGATTTGGCTAGTAAATTTAACAACTGCCGGGTAACCGCTATTAAAGATTCATGTCCAATGTAAATAGTATATTTTTAAGGCGCATCCTGTAGTATCCTGCTTTTCGAAAATGACAATAAGCTATAATAAAGATTTCTGCAGCTAAATTTTAAACATTAAGCAAAATTCACTTTACTGAAGCCTTTTACACTTTCCATTTATATTTCTTTGCTTATCTCAATTTCGCTAATGCAAAGATTGTAGAATTTAAAAACAAAATAGCTGAAAAAGAAAAAAATAAATGTTTAGTTAACGTTTATTATTTTAAATATTTTACTTTTACCTTTAGGATCTTCCAAATATTAAACCGTATGAAATTAAATTACCCTGTAAAAAGTGTGTTTTCGGCATGCATAGCGTATGCAATTGGAATTGGCTATACTACAGAAGTGCATGCACAAACTGTAAAAGTGATCAAAGTTAAAACAGACCGTTCTATTGCCAAAGTGCAACCGAATATGTGGGGTGTTTTTTTTGAGGATATTAACTTTGGCGCCGATGGCGGTATTTATGCCGAACTCATCAAAAACCGCTCTTTCGAATTTGCAAAACCGCTAATGGGCTGGACGATCCAGCGCAAAAAACAGCAAGAAGGCGAAATATTGGTAGTAAACCGCAAAGAGGTAAACACTGCAAATCCCAGATATTTACAGGTAAAAAAACAAACCGACGATTTTGAGCTGGTAAATGAAGGATTTAAAGGTATTGGTGTAAAAAAAGGATTACGCTACGATTTTTCATTGATGTACCGTCAATCAACTCCGGGGGTTAAACTTGTACTCCAGTTAAAAGATGCGAATAATAAAATTATTGGACAGGGAAGTTTAACACCTGATCAAACAGGTAGTGACTGGAAAAAACAATCAGCAAGTTTTACCGCTACTGAAACCGATCCAAAAGCTAAGTTCTCCATTCTGTTTCAGGGAAATGGAAACATCGACCTGGACATGATCAGCCTTTTCCCTGGCGATACCTGGAAAAACCGTCCACAAGGGTTAAGGGCAGATATGGTGCAGTTATTGGCAGATATGAAACCTGGTTTTATCCGTTTCCCAGGCGGCTGTATTGTAGAAGGAACCGATCTGGCGAACCGCTACCAGTGGAAAAAAACCATTGGCCCGATTGAAAACAGACAACTGATTATCAACCGTTGGAACACCGAATTTGCAAACCGCTCTGCACCAGATTATTACCAGAGTTTTGGTTTAGGCTTCTTTGAGTATTTCCAACTGGCAGAAGATATAGGCTCAGATGCCTTGCCAATATTAAATTGTGGTATGGCCTGCCAGTTCAACTCTGCTGAAGTAGCTTCACTTGAAGAACTTGATCCTTATGTACAGGATGCACTAGACCTGATTGAATTTGCCAATGGCGATGTAACCACCAAATGGGGAAAAATGAGGGCAAATCTTGGTCATCCAAAACCTTTCAATTTAAAAATGATGGGCGTTGGCAACGAAAACTGGGGGCCACAATACCTGGAAAGGTTAGCCATTTTTACTAAAGCCATAAAAGCTAAATATCCCGATTTTAAACTGATCAACAGCTCGGGAACCGATCCTGAAGGCGATCGCTTTAACTTGCTAAACACCACCTTAAGAAGCAATAATGCCGATTTTATCGATGAACACTATTACCGCTCTGCCGATTGGTTTTTAAAAAATGCCGGCCGTTACGATAACTATCCAAGAAACGGATCCAAGGTTTTTGTTGGCGAATATGCAGTGCATGCAGACAATAGTATCGTTGGAAGTAACCGCAACAACTGGCAAAGTGCATTGGCTTCGGCTTCGTTAATGACAGGTTTGGAGCGTAATGCCGATGTGGTACAAATGGCCTCTTATGCTCCGCTTTTCGCTAATATCGATGCCTGGCAATGGGCGCCCGATATGATCTGGGTAGATAACCTGAAATCGTACGGAACACCTGATTATTATGTACAAAAACAGTTTTCTACCAATAAGGGAACGGATGTAGTTTCGATTACACTTGATGAGAAGAACATTATCGGTCAGGATGGACTTTACGCGTCTGCGGTAACCGATCAGGCAAAAAAAGAACTGATCATTAAAATCGCCAACAACTCCGGTCAATCGCAGAACATTGATTTTGACCTTGAAGGAAAAATAAAATTAAAAAATAAGGCCACTAATGAGGAGATAGCGAACAGCAACCTGACTCAGGTTAATTCTTTCGAAAATCCTGAAGCAGTAAGCCCGAAAAAAAGCACGATTAACCTAAAAGGCAAAAAATTAAACATCGCGTTAAAGCCTTACTCTTTTAACGTGATCAAAATCCCATTTAACCAATAGATTTAACGAGATCATGATGAAAAAATTTCTCTTATCTGCAGCCCTATTCTGCAGTTCGATTTTAGTGCACGCACAAAATGAAACCCAATTAACCATCAAACCTGCGGGCGATCAAGTGGTGAGCAAGCACATTTACGGTCATTTTTCGGAACATTTGGGCCGCTGTATTTATGATGGCTTTTGGGTAGACGAACATTCGACAATCCCTAATAAAGGAAGAATAAGATTAGATATTGTTGAGGCATTAAAAAAGATAAAAGTTCCGAACCTGCGTTGGCCGGGAGGTTGTTTTGCTGATGAATACCATTGGAGAGATGGCATTGGACCAAGAAACCAACGTCCGAAAATGGTTAACACCAACTGGGGCGGCGTAACTGAAGACAATAGTTTTGGTACACACGAATTTCTAGACCTCTGCCAGATGATTGATTGCGAACCTTACATTGCAGGAAATGTAGGTAGCGGAACTGTTGAAGAAATGGCCAAATGGGTAGAATACCTGAATTTTGATGGCGTAAGCCCGATGACGGCCATCCGCAGCCAAAATGGAAGAGAAAAACCATGGAAAGTTTCTTTCTGGGGTGTAGGTAACGAAAGCTGGGGTTGCGGTGGCAACATGACACCAGCTTATTATTCTGATTTATACCGCAGGTATGCTACTTATGCACGCAACTATCCTGGTGCTCCGCTAAAAAGAATTGCCAGTGGAGCTAATTCAGGTGATTACAACTGGACTGAAACCTGTATGAAAAATATTGGCGACCAAATGTGGGGATTAACTTTACACTATTATACCATCCCAACAGGAAACTGGAGCAAAAAAGGATCGGCTACCAAATTTGATGAAGCACAATACTTTTCGACCATGAAAAACTGCTTACACATGGAAGAACTGGTAAGCAAACACTCCGCAATAATGGATAAATACGATCCTGAAAAGAAAGTTGCTTTAGTGGTTGATGAATGGGGAATCTGGACAGATGTGGAGCCTGGAACTAACCCTGGTTTCCTGTATCAGCAGAACAGTTTAAGAGATGCTTTAATTGCAGGAACGACCTTAAACATCTTCAATAACCACTCCGATCGGGTTAAAATGGCCAACCTGGCACAAACTGTAAATGTGCTGCAGGCTTTAATCCTGACTGAAAAAGACAAGATGATTCTTACCCCTACTTATCATGTTTTTGATCTCTACAAAGTGCATCAGGATGCCAAATATCTACCGATTGCCTTTACCAGTCCTGATTATGTTGTAGGTGATCAAAAAATCCCTGCTTTAAACGTTTCTGCTTCGCAGGATGCCAGCGGTGCCATCCATATTTCTTTGGTTAATTTAGATCCTAACAAAAAAATTGCACTGAGTACAGTTTTAGATGGCTTGAAATGGAGCACAGTTACAGGACAGATTTTAACCTCTGCTAAACTAACTGATGTAAACACATTTAACGATTTGAACAAAGTGCACAATGCAAAATTTACGGGTGCAAAAAAATCAGGCAGTTCATTAAAAGTAGAATTACCGGCTCAATCTGTTGTTGTACTGGAATTAAAATAATTTAATCAGGACAAAAAAGTTTCAAATTACTAATCCTGATAAGAACTGAATGTTTCCGTTTTTAATATGGAAGGTTTTGGCAGATTTGTAATCAATGTAGCTTTATATTAAAAATCATGAAAAAATTAATATGCCTTTTTGTATGGTTGTTATCAGTATTTCTTAATGCTGAAGCACAATCTACAAAAAGGCCTTATCTCTTTGCCTATTTTAAAGATAATGGCGAAGATGGTTTGCATCTTGCTTATAGTAACGATGCTTACAAATGGACAGCACTTAAGAATGATCAATCATTTCTTACGCCTACTGTAAGCAAAGATAAACTGATGAGAGATCCTTGTATTATACGCGGGGCGGATGGCATATTTCATATAGTTTGGACAGTAAGCTGGAAAGATAAAGGCATTGGTTATGCCAGCTCGAAAGATCTGATTAACTGGAGCGAACAACAGTTTTTACCTGTTATGAGTAAAGAAGATGGTGCCAGGAATACCTGGGCTCCCGAAATCACTTACGATAGCCATACCAAAACCTATATGATTTATTGGGCCACAACCATTAAAGATAAGTTTAATGAAACGGCATCAACTGAAGAAAGTGGCTACAACCACAGGATTTATTACGTTACGACAAAAGATTTTAAAACTTATTCGGAAACCAAATTGCTTTACGATCCGGGGTTTAACGTAATCGATGCCACAATTGTAAAAGAAGGTAAACAGTTTATCATGTTTTTAAAAGATGAGACCCGTCAGCCGGCTCAAAAGAGCATCAAAATAGCTTATGCCGATCAGTTAATTGGTCCTTACAGCAAAGCTGGAAACCCGATTACCGGCAACTATTGGGCTGAAGGACCAACAACCTTCAAAACTGGAAATAACTGGATGGTGTATTTCGATAAGTACCGTGATCATAAGTATGGGGCAATTCAATCTGAAGATTTAAAAAACTGGACTGATGTTTCCGATAAAATTTCCCTGCCAAAAGGCTTAAGACACGGCACCATACTAACAATTAAGAAAAAAGAATTGGAAATCCTATTAAAGCAATAAAAAATGCTAAAGAAGAATAAAACTTTCTAATCCCCCAAATCCCCGTGGTCTGTGTCCCACAGACCACTAAGATAAATTTCCATCACAGGTCATACTGACCTTATTTTACTGCGTAACTTTCCGCTTCGCTGCAGGTCAGCATCTTTATAGTCTGTACATATCCACTTCAAAACTTTCCTCATGGATCCTGAAACAAGTTCAGGATGACGATCGATTTGTAATGCTAGTGGTCTGTGAGGACACAGACCAAGGAATAAGATCACGAAAATCAGTCCTCTATCTAACCAGCCTCACCTCATATATATTGGCAATAGCTGATCCCTGATCGGCAACAAATTTTACTTCTACATCTGCTTTTAACAGCGCTTTTGGAATCTGATATTCCTGAGTATAAAAAACATCACCCTTGCTACCATCTAGCTTTACATTTTCAATGGTAACACCATTGACCAGAATAGAAAAACTTTTGTTCTTTTCTTTCCCAAAATATGTTAAACTGAGCTTATTTGCGGACAGGTCTTTATTTTTAAGCACATAACTAAACCATGCTTTCCCATTTCTAAAATGCCTTTCCTGGTAGGTTCCGTTATCGGTTTGTTCACCTTTAAAATTGTGATCAGATTCTGGCTGCTGCTCTCCGGTATTAATCAGATCAACCGTTTTCTGTTCAATCTTCATCTTTTCTTCTTCAGCCAACTTAATCGCATTTGCACGTTCTGGCAATGTCGCAGCGCTACTGTAAGGAAAATAAACAACATACCGTTTTATGGCCAGGGTGTAAAAAGGAACTAATTTTAAGGATTTGTATTTTGGTTGATAGATTGCATTCCGGGCATTGAAAGTTAAACTGCTTTTATCTGTCAGCGTAATTTCATTTGCCAGCATATTTTTAGCTCCGGTAACCAATGGTGCATCGCTGATCGGAAATAAAGCACCCGAAGCGATATGCCCCATCCTGCTGCCATCAGCGGTTAAATTCGGCTGTTTTAAAGTATCCATTGCCGCAGCAAGTACAATCGGTCCGTGGAGAAAGGCTACCCAATCAGAACCATCGGGCATAAACTCTGTAGTAGTATGCATCGGCAGAGCAATATGAACAACGTCACCTGTACTCCAGATACGATCGATACTGGCATAACCATTTGCTTCGCTTTTAGCAGTTACTTTTTTTCCGTTTACCAGCACAGTCATTTTCTCATGTTCTACCCAGGCAGGCTGACGGAAATGTAAGGCAAAACGTTGTTTGTTTTTTAACTGAAGTTTAATTGTCGTGTTCTCAGCATCTGGAAAAAGTGTTTGCTGTACAAGTTGAATACCTTTTTCTTTCCAATTTAAGGTTGAAGGAATAAAAAGATTCACATATATATCATTCGCATGGTGTGCATAAATCAGTTCTCCATATTTACCATGGTTCTCCAAACCTGAACCTACACAGCACCAGAAACTTTCCTGCGGATTAGAATAGGTACGGTAATGCCCTGGCCGCATTGGAGTAAAATATACAAAACCACCTTCCGGCCTTTGCGAAGAAAGGATATGATTGTAAAGTGTACGTTCGTAATAATCAAGATAAGTGTTTGAAGGAGCGGCTAAAAACAACTGTTTAGTAAGCTTCAGCATGTTGTAAGAATTGCAGGTTTCGGGTCCTTCTCGCGATTCTGTCATTGAAGAAAAGTCATTGGCGGGATGAAAATGTTCTCTTACGCTATTTCCGCCGATGACTACTGTTCTATGTTCTACTACCGTTTTCCAAAAAAAAGCAGCTGCATTTGCCCAGGCAGCATCTTTATCCAATAAAGCAATCTGCTCAAAACCAATCACTTTCGGAATCTGCGTATTTGCATGTAAACCGTTCAGGGCATCCGTATTTTTTAATAGTGGATTTAGGATTGATTGATCTGAAAACCGTTTTGCCAGTTGAAGATACTTCTGCTTGCCAGTTATCGCGTAAACATGAGCAAAAGTTTCATTTAATCCACCATGTTCACTTTTTAATAATTCCTGTATTTGCTGATCGGATAAATTGGAGACCATGTCTACACACCAATCAGTTAGTTTGATCAGCATCTGCTTTGCTTTCGCATTACCCGCAACTGCATAAGCATCGTACAGCCCCGCATAAATTTTATGGATATTATACAGCGGTACCCATTTTCCATTTAACGAAAAACTGGATGATTTAATGTTTCCGGCTTTAATCTCTTTCCAGATTTCCTTGCCGCCCGGGATTCCTGCCAGGTATCCATCTCCATTTTGGCGCTGACATTTATCCAATTCGGCGATCATATATTCCATCCGCTCCTTCACCTTGGCATCGCCGGTGGAAGCATACATCAAAGCCAGGGCCGACAAATAATGTCCGCCGATATGCCCGTCTAAACCGGTGTTTTCCCAGTTACCATAAGATGCTGCTTTGGGTTTTAGTCCTGCCTCCCTTAAATATGGCGCCAGAAGCCTGTTTGCATCCAGCGATAACATGTATTTTTTATCGGTTTCCTGGGCCTGTTTAAAAGGTCCCCCAAGCAAACGGACTTCTGCTAAACTAAATGGCTGTAATGCAGTTTGCCCGAAAACAGTTCCGCACAGGGCGGTAATCAAAACGGCAGTTATTATTTTTTTCATCTTTTATTAATATTTTGTTCTAATTTCCATCTGGCTTAACCACACTACTTTTAGGGCTCTCCGGCCAGTGCCAGTCTGCAGGATCGTCTGGTTTTGCAGGATCGAATTTTGGTAAATCATCTACCAGATATTTTGCAATACCCAATTGCTGTTCTTTAATGCCTAAGATCACACACTGTGCAATTTCATAAGCACCATAAGGATTAAAATGCGTGTTATCAGCCAATGCTTTATCCTGGCCAGGATAACTGTTGGCCGGATAATGGACAAACGCCTTTTTTGAGGGCCCTTCCCCTAATGCATTAAACAAAGCTGATGTCATAGCATTCAGGTCAATTAAAGCCACTTTCTCTTCGGAAGCGACCTTCCGTGCGGCGTCGGGAAAATCGCCAAGAGAATTTACAATTTTTCCGGCTGCCCCAAAAGATCTTCTGCTCGTTGAGGTAACCACAACCAGAATTCCACCTTTTTTCTTTACTTCCGAAATAAATGTTTTTAATCTTTCAGTATACGATTGATACGCACCATCGCCTGGTCCTTTATCTTTTTGATCATTATGTCCAAATTCAATAAAAAGGTAATCGCCAGGTTTCATTATACTTAAAATCTTCGCTAAACGCTTGCTCCCCAAAAACGAACCTAATGTTAAGCCCGATTCAGCATGATTGGCAATGGCAACCCCTGGTTTAAAAAACCGCGGGATCATTTGCCCCCACGATGCCCAAGGTTCATCATCCTGGTCCACAACTGTTGAATTCCCTGCCAGGAAAACCGTAATCTGATCCTCAACTCTCTTAATTTCGAGTGCCTGTAAGGCGGTTTGATGGTCAAATTCCAAAGTCAGTTTATCATCCCAATCAAGCTTGGTAAGTTCGCGTGGTTTTAGTGAGACCGCTTGCTCTCCAGCAATATGTCTATCTTTAACATTTACAATAAATGTTTTGGTTAGCGATTGTCCTGCCGTGGTTTTTACATTTTCGAGCATCAACCTTCTCGATTCTGCTTTTACCGTAGTTAACATTTCCGCGTTTGGATCGCCAAGTGTCACCTTGATTTTGTAATTCCCTTCAGGCACCGAAACCGAAAAATAAAATGGTTTACTGCTCTTAACCAGATCTGAAGTTAAAAGATTCTTCCCGTCATAATTTATACCTTCAACTTTCGAATCAAAATCAAAACCAAAGCCTTTTTCTTTACTGTAAGCATCATTAGGTAAAACTTGTGTATAACCTTTAACAACCTTTCCAGGTCCGAAATCTAATTTGTAACTGTTTTTTTCCTGCGCCTGTGATAGATTGACCATTAAACCAAGGAAAATAAATGGTTTAATAAACTTTTGAATGCTCATATCGTTTGGTTTTGCTGCACGATCAGGCGCAATGGTTTTATACATTCAGACCGTTTTCTCATAAAATTGAAATCTGGCTAATTAAACGTCGTAAAGACGATTATCTTACGAAGATATAAAAACAATTTCCATTTCAAACGATAATGAACAGATGATTTTAGAATCCGGGTACTCTTTATTTAAAAAATATCTTCTCGCTAAGGTCAAAAAACAAGTCTATCGGTTGATCTGGTGGCTAACTATAAAAGCTTGATCAATTAGTTTTCCGTATAAAGGATGCCATTTATGGTCATTAAAAACTTTATTCCAACCAAATCATTTGTGTAAAAGCACCATTTGTTGCTATGTCCCAGGCCTCTACCCTTACCCACTTACGGTCTTTTAAATTAGTTGCCCAATTGTAATCTTTTTTCCCAAAAGCCTGGGTAGTGTTTAAATTAATACGGTTACGATAGACCTTTGACCCGTCACCCGATACAATTTCAACAAAACTTAAGGGGAATGTCCAGTTGAGTTGCATATTTATCTTTGCTTTACCATTATTATCAATTTTTAGTGTTTCCCCTGCACCTTTTCCATTAATGTTAAATTTCGGAATCAATACCTCTCCCGTAGAAACAAAAAATTTGCCTTCGCGGATTACATCTAAAACAGGCTTCCAGCCATCTGCATAGTTTGGTAACTTATCCATCTGTAAATAATTCACGTTTAAATGTGCATACATTTCATTTTGCCTGGTTATGGTAAAGATGTCTGCCTCAGAAATGATATGTTTTTTCAGCCCCCAATTGGCCATATCGTCCATTAAGTTCAATACTCTTTTACTTAAAGTTGGCAAAGAAAGATCGCCGGGAATCGCTTTCCAGGCGGCCCCCATAAAAGTCTCTGATTTAAAAAAGTCTTCTTCTTTATATTTATCAGGATAACCGGTTGAGGCCTTTGTTCGGGCATGGGCTGTCCACGCCAGGCCTTGCTCCTTTTCCAATAATTTTAACATTTCAGCCTTGTCGTTAACGCGATAAACCTTCCCGTATTTTGGATCGTCGGTTTCGAAAGGCAGATCGCTTTTTCTCGACATCATCCAATAAACTGGTTTAGGAAAAAATGCCAGCCAATGCCCGCCATAAAAATTATTGGCTTCTTCTCCCGGTAACAGTAAAAAATTAGAATCAGATAACCTTTTGGTTTGTTTAAATAAGGCATCTAATTCTTTTAAACGAATAGAATCCGGTCCTTTTGGATGTCCTGGCCCATGAAATTCAGCAAGCTTAACAATATTTAAACCTGCTTTTTTTAATACGTCAACAAATTCCGGTTTTTCAGGAATGGCTTTTCCGCTCAGCACCACATCCGAAATAAACTCGTTGTGGAAGTGGCTGGCCATTGTTTTATAGCCCGCCAAGGGCACATAAGTATCGTTATGCGTAAACTTTTTAACTTCTGCCAAAGCTGCGTCTGCTTTCCCTGTGCTTAACAAACAGAAAAAGTTAAGGCGCTGCCGGGTATTGGGAGGTGCATTAAACCATGGTACATAACGTTTATCTCCTAAAGGATCCTGACGGATGCCAATACCAAAATCGGGAATCAGATTTAGGTAGTTGCTCCCTTTCCAGGTAAATTTAAGGTTAAAAGCTTCATCCAGGGGATAAAAGTATTGATGTGGGGCAGGAAAAACAGCCAAACTTCCACTTTTACTTTCGCCGATAACGGTACGGTATTTTACTTCCAAATTTTTACCTGGATCTGCTTTAGCTGCCTTTTCCCGCTGAAGATTTCCCTTTACATCAGACCAGGCTACACTAGACCAGTTATCTTTTTTGCTTATCAATCCAGCATCGTACAAAATAGCTGTTGAATCTTTTGGAGTAGATACTACAGCTGCTACATTAAACAAAGGGCTTCCATTATAGCACGTTATTTCCAAAGCGCCGCTAAATGTTTCGCATTGCACTCCATTTATTCGCACTACAGTTTGTGCACCCTTTGTAAAAACACTCGTAGCTCCCTTAGCAAACTTTACTACATTTGTGGTATATGGCCTGGTTGGAACACGATCGAAAAAAACATCCCAGCCTCCACTGTTTGGACTTAAGGTACGTTTACCTATTCTCAACACAAACGCAGGATCGAGATGAGCAGCTACTTCTTTTAAGTCGCCTGGTTTACCCATCTGCAAACTGCTGAACAGTGGTCTCCCATTTTCCAGATCAAGAACCATTTTACCAATGGCGCTATTGCCAACAGGCCAGCTAACAACCAGTTCCTTTTGCCTGGCGGAAACAGTTGCTCCATTAGGTTTAACACCCTTTAAATTAACCTGAGCAGATGCATTCAGAAAGAACACACAGATAATAAAAAAAACTGGAACTGACTTTTTCATCGGGGATATTGGCTTTTTCGGTTAGCAGATAACATGCAAGATAATGATTATGAGTAAAGTATATAATTTTACAGTGCAGTTTCATTATCATAAACATTTTAATTTTCCATTTCCAAAACCTTAGCCCCCTAAACTTCGTAATAATAAAAATCCAACAAACATTTGACCATTAAGAAATTAAGAACATTAAAATGGAAGTCGAATGTCTGTTCACGGGTTACAATGGAGCGTTTTGTTCATTTTTTATTTTTTTATAAAAAAACCGTTACATTGTTTAACTTAATTATAAATTTTAAAACCAAACATTTTGCATCCTATACTGCTCAGAAATAATGTAAATATCCTTGGCGAAGGTAGCCAGGTTATTGTATTTGCACATGGCTTTGGCTGTGCGCAAAGTTCCTGGAAATTTATTACAGATGCTTTTCTGAAAGACTATAAAGTAATCTTATTTGATTATGTAGGATCGGGCGATTCAGACCTAAGCCAATACGAGCAACGGAAATATGCCACTCTTGAAGGATATGCCTGCGATGTAATTGAAATTATAGAAGCGCTTGATCTGAAGAACATTATATTTGTTGGACACTCGGTTAGCAGTATGATTGGCATGATTGCCGCATTACAGATGCCGGAAGTATTTAAAAAACTTGTTTTTATTGGTCCTTCGCCAAGGTATTTAAACGATCATCACTATATCGGAGGATTTAATACAGGAGATATTGAAACCATTTTTGAACATATCGCCAGTGATTATGTAGCCTGGAGCAAACAATTGGTACCAGTGGTGATAGACAGCCCTTCTAAACCCGAACTGTCTGATTTTTTACAGGAATGTTTTGAGGCGACAGAGCCAAGTGTGGCCCTTGCCTTTGCAATGGCCACCTTTAAAGCCGATTACAGAGACAAATTAAAAAACCTCGAAGTACCAAGTCTTACCTTGCAATGTACTAACGATGCCATGGTTCCATTATCGGTTGGAGAATTTATTCATGATAATACGCCAGACAATTTTCTGGTTGTGATGAAAGCCACCGGTCACTTTCCGCACATTAGCGAACCAGAAGAAACAATAAGGGAAATAAAAAACTTTATAGAAGACGTGAGTTCAAAATCAGCATCAGATCATCTGTATGCGCCAGAAAATTTCACCCATCATTAGTTAAAACATAGTAACAAAGAAAAATACAGGTTATTGATCAAAAACGCCTGTGCTTCTTTTCTAACTTTTCGCAGGATCATCGCAATCAATTCTTTCAGATACCTGGTATTGATCTGGGGTCAGCCAATCATCCTCAATCGATTGCAGACGTACATTTGGTCATTCAATCATTAAATGGTAGCGGCATTTTTCACCTAAACCTTCGCTGGAATCCAATATCAACATTAATCTGGATCAATCTACAAAAATGTGCCGGACAATATCTTTTTCAAAGATTAAATCATTCTTATTATCAGATTAACGTCACAAATAAAATTTTGCATAGCCATCAGGAATATCCAAGCTGGACAAATAATGAACAAAATGAATAAAATATATATTTGCCGAAATCCGATCCCGTTTTCGTCACGTATAAGCCCGTTCATATCTGGTCTTCTGTTCTTTAGTACCTATGCATCAGGCCAAAAAACAATTCAGACTTATATTTATTCAACATTATTCAATAGAATTTAATCCTTATTATCCATAAAAAATAAAATGAACAAATTTAAAACAATTGCATTATCAGCCATTGCCATCCTATTGGTTTACACCGCTAAAGCACAAACCTTGAAGGAGCCGGTTGGCTACAAACTTAAAAATGGTATGAACATTATCATTTCTGAAAACGACAGGTCGCCGAAGGCTTATTCCAGCTTTACCTTGGATGCTAAAGCATTTAATACTAAAAAAGATGGTGTAGTTGAGCTTTTAAATGCTGTATTAAATGAAAATGTGAGCAAAAACGCGAACATCAGCTTTAAAGATAACAGTGGTAAATTAGCTACAGCCAGCACCAATCTCGAAAAAGATTTAACTGAAATGGCTTCTTTGATCCGGAACGCCACAATCGATCAAAAAATTTTTGATACCGCAAAAGCTAAATTAATCGCCAGCATAAGACTACAGGATTACGATTATGACCAAACGGTGAATGAAAATTCGATTAATGCATTAAGCCTGGATGATGTTAAAAACTTTTACAGCCAGATTTCTCCGGAAAAAACGTTTTTAACCATTGCAGGTGATGTTGAATTAAATACAGCCAAAGCTTCAGCAAAAAAAGCTTTTGGCAACTGGAACCGAACACAAGAACATGCACCAACTGTGGCAAGGTAATATTAAAATTAAATCTAAGCCCTTTGATCTGTTCGGAGGGCTTTTTTATGCCCAAAATGTTACATGCAATTGGGTTTTGGCTATGCGTATTCCAATAATCATTAATATATTCGTTTAAATAAAATCATCATTTTCGCAAAACCGACAGATGAAAAAAATCTACCCACTCCTACTTTTTTTTACAATAAGTTTATCTATTCAGGCTCAGATTGTAGTTAACCGAAATCAGGATATTGATAAAATGGTTAGGAATGTAAACCAGGATTCGCTAAAATCATATATCAGTAAAATGGTCTCTTTCGGAACCAGAAATACGCTTAGCGATATTAAAAGCAAAACAAAAGGAATTGGCGCCGCCAGAAATTGGGTAGTAAAAAAATTTAATCAATTTGCAAAGCAAAGTGATGGCAGGCTTACCGCATATCTGGATACCATTACATTTAAACCTGACGGCAAAAGAGTAGACCAGCCTACACTTTTAGGCAATGCCGTAGCCATACTAAAAGGGACTGATGCAAACGACAAACGTGTGTATATGGTGAGCGGGCACCTCGATAGCCGCGTTACCGATGTCATGAACAGAACCAGTGATGCACCTGGCGCCAACGATGATGGTAGTGGTGTTGCAGGCGTAATTGAGGCTGCAAGGATTATGAGTCAATATAAATTTCCTGCAACCATCATTTTTGTAGCCGTAAGTGGTGAAGAACAATCTTTACTGGGTTCTGGGTTTATGGCCGCAAAAGCAAAAAAAGAAAACTGGAATGTAGATGCCATGTTAAACAATGATATGATTGGCAGCAACAACAGTAGCGAAACACAAATCATAGACAATACCAGGCTCCGTGTATTTAGCGAGGGTTTACCAGGTTTCGAGCTGGATAAAAATGCAAAATCTATCCGCCAGTTTGGTTTAGAGAACGATGGTAAAAGCCGTCAGTTAGCACGATATGTTAAAGAAACAGGCGAGCGTTATGTAGATCAGTTGGAAGTTAAATTAATTTACAGAAATGACAGGTTTCTGCGCGGCGGAGATCATACTCCGTTTGTAGAAAATGGATATACAGCGGTACGCATCACCGAAATGAACGAAAATTTCGATCATCAGCACCAGAACCTTAGAACAGAGAAAGGCATTAGGTATGGCGACCTTCAGGAATTTATGGATTTCGAATATTTACGTAAAAATACAGGCGTAAATATTGCAGTTTTGGCCAATCTGGCTAAAGCACCTTCCAGCCCAACTGAAGTAAAGGTTGATGTTAAAAACCTGAGCAACTCTACTTTTTTATATTGGAAAGCACCCCTTAATGGCACAGTAAAAGGTTATTATATATTGATGCGTGAAACCAGTAGCCCGGTTTGGGAAAAGAAATTTTTCACTTCAGCTACTGAATTGAGATTGCCTTATAGCAAAGACAATTATTTATTTGCAGTTCAAAGTATCGGGAATGACGACACTGAAAGCCTGCCGGTAGTACCGGGCATTGACAGGTAATAAAACATTTGGGATTTACCATTGTTTAACCTCAAATTTGGCGCAATGAAATTTAGACCACTAGCTTTTATTATTAATATAGCCATTACACTGGGTGTTGGTGCTTTAGGAGGATGGGCTACCGCTCAATCAGTTAAAACCTGGTATCCGACATTAAATAAACCATCCTTTAATCCACCAAACTGGCTTTTTGCACCTGTTTGGACAACACTTTATATACTTATTGGTATTGCAGCCTACCTGGTATGGATAAAGCGTGATAAAATCGTCCATTTCCCCAGAACAGTTGCCATTTACCTTATCCAGTTAATTTTAAATTTAGGCTGGTCATTTATTTTCTTTTATCTGCACGAGATCGGTTTTGCCCTGGCTGAAATTATTTTACTGTTAATTATCATTATCATCAATGCAGCTATCTTCTATAAAATAAACAAATGGGCGGGTTTAATATTCATCCCCTACATTTTTTGGGTAACTTTTGCATCATTTTTAACGTACAATATTTTCATGTTGAACTAATTTTAAAAGAAAACCCTATTTTTAGAAAGTGGTAACTTTTAAAAGATTTTTGCTGATCCTCTTCGTTCTGTGCTGTAACCAATTGCAGGCGCAAAAGGTAGGTCTTGTATTTAGCGGAGGTGGTGCAAAAGGATTGTCGCACATTGGCACGTTAAAAGCTTTAGAAGAAAACCACATCCCTATTGATTACATTACAGGCACATCAATGGGCGGTATTGTCGGCGCCATGTATGCCGCAGGTTATAGCCCCGCACAGATAGAAAAAATTGCATTAAGCAACGACTTCCAGAATTGGGTAAATGGACGATACACCAGCGATTACACCTATTATTTCCAGAAAAATGCGCCAAACGCCTCCATGCTTACTGCAAAAGTGGCTATTGATACCGGTTTTCATTTTAGTTTCCGCTCTAACCTGATTAATGATATTCCATTAAATTTTGCTTTTCTTGAGCTTTTTTCGCAGGCTTCTGCCGTTTCTAAAGATAATTTCGACAATCTTTTTGTTCCCTATCGCTGTATGGTGGCCGATGTGCTTTCGCAAAAAAGCATAACAGTAAGCAAAGGAAGTTTAGCAGAAGCGGTAAGGGCAACCATGACCGTGCCTATTATCTACCGGCCTATTAAACTGGATGGAAAATATGTTTTTGACGGTGGACTCTATAATAATTTCCCTGCCGATGTAATGGAAAGAGATTTTAAGCCCGATTATGTAATTGGTGCCAATGTTTCTTCTAAAACTTATAATGAATACCCTAAAAACATCGACGATCGTTTAATGAACCGCTTTCTGGTATACATGTTTCTATCCAAATCAGACTCTACCATGATCGGTAAAAATGGTGTATACATTCAACCCGATTTAGCTACTTATAGCGTTACCAATTTTGCCCCTGTAGAAGAGCTGATTAAAAAAGGATATGATGCAACCATGGCCGATATGCCAAGAATTAAAGCGTTAATCAGCAAAAGAGTAAGCGATGAAGAACTGGCACAAAGAAGGAAAAAATTTAATGCGAAAAAGCCAGATCTTAAGTTCAGCAATATCATCGTAACAGGTGTAAACAGCCAGCAGAAAAAATATGTAGAAAGGCTTTTTAAGAGTGATAAGGTAACTTTTAACCTGCAAGATATTAAACGTGGGTACTATAAGCTGGTTGCCGACCAGACTTTTGAAACGGTATATCCTAAAATTTCTTATCAGGCTGCTACAGACAGTTATACTTTTGAGGTGGTTGCACAACCCAAAAAAAGCTTCAAACTCGATTTGGGCGGGAATATCTCCACCAGGCCAATCAGCAATGTTTTCCTCGGGGCACAATACAATTACCTCAACAGGAAATCGTACACCTTTGGAACCAGCTTTTATTCAGGCCGTTTTTACGAATCAGTTCAGGTAAACGGACGTGTAGATTATCCAACTAAGCTGCCCTTATTTCTCGCTGCCGAACTAACCTATAACCACTGGAATTATTATAATACCAGTCAGATTTTTATCGAAAATCCACGCCCTATCTACATCGAGCAATCCGACCGGAAAATTGATCTGATGATGGGCATGCCTTTAAATTACAATACGAAAATTGTCCTTCACTCTACCTTTATCAATAATAGTGATCATTACAGCCCCAACAATACCTTTGGTGTTGGAGATGTGTTGGATGAAACCGTTTTTAATGGATTTAGAGGTTCGTTAAACCTCGAAAAAAATTCGCTTAACAGAAAACAATATGCCACAAACGGACAGAGTTTTTCTTTAAGTTTTAATTATACCACTGGTCGCGAAAATTATGATCCCGGTAATATTTTCCGCAATACCCCGGGTTTTATCAAAACCCCGGAGCTTAGCCGTTTGCACCATTGGGGCAGCATTAAACTCACCCAGGAAAACTATTTTTTACACCTTAAAAAATATACTTTGGGTTATATTATTGAAGGCGTTATTTCGAACCAGCCCTTATTTAGCAACTACTACGCAACACTTTTAACCGCTCCGGCCTTCTACCCCCTGCAAGATAGCCGCTCGCTATTTCTGGATAAGTTTAGGGCAACCACCTACGCAGCCGGCGGAATAAAAAATATTTATAATGTTAAAAAAAATCTAGACTTTAGATTGGAAGGTTATTTATTTTTGCCTCACAAAGAGTTTGAGCTGAACAGTTTCCAGGATGTAGATTACGCAAAGGCGATTACAAAAATACGCTATGCGGCTACTGCAGGTTTAGTTTATCACTCGCCTTTAGGTCCGGTTAGTCTAAGTTATAATTTATATAATGATGCTATTAAAAGAAATGGTGTATTATTGCATATCGGTTATTTAATTTACAATAAACGTTCTATCGAATGAAACGAATCTTATTCTTGTTATCACTGTGTTTAATCGGCTTTTGCGGCTTTGCCCAAAATGCAGCAATCAACAATTTTCTGGTAAAAGAAAACCTGCTTAAAAACAATAAACTAGCCATTATTGCAGCCGATTCGTTAAATAACCCCAACGAGAATATAAACGGAACTTACACCTTCAGCGTAAGCGGTTTCACCCAGATTTTAAAATTTAATGATGGTATTGCCGTGCTGCCACTGCCAATCGATAAATCTACATTCGTTTACATCAAACACCAGAACGATACCGGTACGCACAGCAAACTCGTGTATGTGTATAAAAAAGATACCGATTTAAGTCCTTACGCCATCAATAGTTTGTGGCTGTTTATCATTCCCATAGTACTCATTATCATTGCCTTCGCCTTCCGCAAACTCATCATATTTGTGGTGATTGTGTTTCTGGTATTTGTATATTTTAACCACAGTAACGGACTAAACCTATCTACCTTTTTCGAAAGTATTTTTGATGGGTTGAAGAACCTCGTCTGACCGCTAAAGTGATCTGTGAGGACACAGACCACGGCAGTAAGAGAGAACAATTGCATAAACGATCGTCATCCTGAATTTATTTCAGGATCTTTCTGGTTCGATTGGAATTCATGCTCACGCTCGTTTCTAACGAGTGTGAAATAACAAATCGTTTTTAACGATTAACTTCATTGTTTATCACAGAAGATGTAATGCAATTTCTATTTTTTAGAAAAGCAAGGCCTATGGTTCTTCGGTTCCGCCAATCCCGCCCTTTGCTTAACCCCGATAAATCTTCACAAAATTAAATGGCACTAAAATCGGGGTAATGCTGTCGGTCGGGTTTATTTTATCCCTATAGTAGCACATTTTACCCCTCCCAAAAAAAACCGATCGAAGCGGGATGCCGATTTTTATCGGCAGAAGCGGGAGCGCGACTGCTGTAAGCTAAAAGCTTCTGAAATTGCTTTACAAAAAAACATGCGCTCGGCAGACAGCAATAATCAGTATAATCATTTTCAGTTATACTAAAATTTTTAGTAAATTTGTTTTATGGAAAATCTTTATTTAGTATGTATCGTCCCTCCAATTGCTATTGTGGAAGACATCAACGAGATCAGAACCTACATTTCAGATAAATTTAACGTGCACGAATCATTAAAACGTCCGGCACACATCACCTTATACCCTCCGGTAAAACTTTCGGGATATGATGCAGAAGAGCGTTTTTTCAGAGCTTTAACAGATGCCTCCTTTAATCAACCCTTTACACAGGTGCTCCAAAATTTCAATTCATTTCCAGAACATACCTTTTATCTCGATGTTGAACAAAATGAAGGATTAATGCTGCTGGAAAAACAGATAACCAAAGCCCTGCAACCTTTGAAATTGATCGGGAAAAAAGAAAAATTCAATCCACATTTAACTTTAGCTTTTAGGGATATAAAACCCGTTTTCAAACAAATTATAGCTGATTTTAAAGACCGAAAATTTAAGCGAGCGTTTCAGGTTTCATCCTTTTCTGTTTACAAACACACGGATAAAAGATGGCAACCCTTCAAAGAATTCTCTTTTAAAAACCCCGATTCAAAACCCAAAGTTTTAAGCCTTTTTGGTTAATTAAAACGGCATGCCAATACCAAAATTGTATTGTATAAAACGATAGGTATCAGGCCCATGTGTAGCATTATAACTATCTTTAAAATCTCTCGGTCCAGATAAAAACTTACTGATAACCCATTGATCCGACCCTGTGAACTGGGGATCTTTAAGCTTTAAACCCACATCAAACCTAAACACAAAATATTGCACATCGTATCTAAGTCCTAAACCCGTTCCAACAGCCAGCTGTTGCGCAAATTTACTTAATTTAAATACGGTTTGTTCATCAAGTGCCGGAGTTGCAACGAGAATTGATTCTCCTTTACGTAGATTCCATACGTTACCAATATCAACAAAGGCTGCGCCTTTTAATGTGGCACCAAAAAACTTTTTGGCCACAGTAAAACGGTATTCAAAATTGGTCTCGATCCGCATGGTTCCAAGCTGATCAAGCCCAAAAAATGCCTTTCTCAGTGTATCACTCCTTAAAATGCCTCTATCGTAGTTGCCAGGCCCGATGGTTCTCGCCTGCCAGGCCCTTATTCCGCTCGATCCACCGGCAAAAAACTGCTTTTCAAACGGAATACCTGTTAACACCGAATTTCCGTAGGCATAAGCTACCCCTGCGTTTAAACGGGCAACAAACTGCCGCTCCCCACCCAAGTGTTTGTACCACCTCAGGTCAACCTCAGGGCGCATATACTGGTTAAATGGCAAACCCAATATTCTTGCAGGATTATTGTTTGCCGCATCACCTTTTTTGCCGATTAAGCTAGATATGCCCTGCAACATATTACCCGCAATATCCATTCCAGCCCTTAAATAAACAAAAGACCGGTATTCATTTAACTTATTTGCATTCAAGGTATAGGTATACTTCATCCCCAGTGTTAAATCCTTACGACCTAATAAGGTGGAGTAATAAAGGTTGTTCAATACGGTTTGGGCATCAACGTTAGGGTCTAAATAGCCAAAACGGTATTCGAAATTCAATGGGGTAAATGAGTGTAACTTAGATTTGGTTTCAAACCAATCGTAAGTAATCGAATTGATAAAGATTCTTCTTACTGATACATCTTTCTGCAAAGCATAAATATAACTGCTTGAAAAAGTGGTGTGTGGCATTCCATTACCACCCAAAACCGGGTTGTAGAAAGGAATCATTAATCTGGGCACCGTAATACTCGAACTGATTGAAAAATCGCGCTGATAAATATCACTAAAGGGTTTAGCGCCGTTGCCAATTCTTGATTGTAAACCACCTTTTACCTGAAGTTCAAATCGTTCTGCTCCTCTGAAGATATTGTTATTGGTATAGGTATTTCCGATCGTAAACCCTACTGTACCTCCATTAAACGGCACCTCACCTTCCACACGGTTAGTCATCACCTTTTGCGGAATAAGCTGGATTACGGCATTTACTTTATTTGAAGTACTGTCTCTTCTGAAATAATCGATCTTTACATTTTTGAAGATATTGAGCTCATATAATCGATCGTAAGTGAGGTTTTCATTCCGGATATCGTAAAGTTCCCCCTGCTTCAGAAAATCATACCTCACAATCGGGTTTCTGCGGTAGCGTTTGGAAAAATCCGTAAATATAATGCCGTTAACCGTGTCTTTACTCAGCTTATAACGCACCGAATCAGGAAAACCATCAGGGTTAGGTGCAATAATCATGTGGGTATATCCAATATTGAACTGCTTATGTTCGCCATCATTAGGGTTGGCTACATTCAGGTTCAGATCAATTTTATTGGTTTTAGAAGTAGGCTCTGCACCATAAACGTCGAAATTAACATAAGGCCTTAAGAAATAAAAATATCCGTTTTCTTTCATAATGCGGTAAATCTGTTCCCTTTCATACGTTAAAGAGTCTTCATCGTATTGCATTCCCTTATGTAAATGGGTTATTTTAGCCTTATTTGATTCATAAAGGTTTTTAATATTTCGATTTGGTATCGAATCAGAAAGTTTCTCGATAAAATAAGCAGGTCCCGGTTTTGCACTGAATACAATTTCGGCCTTTTTATCCGCAATCTTTATGGCAGAAGTTACTTCCGCCTGGCGGTAACCCTTACTTTTTAAAAATTTCTGTATCTGGGTTCTCGAAATTTCGACCAATGTGCTATCTAAAATGGCTGGAGGTGTACCAAAAGGCTTAATATCACTGGTTTTATACCGACCATCTTTTGTATTAAAAAGGTTATATAACGGCACCTGAATACTCAGCTTGGAAGCTGGCCTGATATCTTTCTGAACATAATTATAAGCCTGTTCTTCAAACTTAGCATCAACGCTATCAATAGTTACCTTTTTCACTATCGATTGATAGTCGGCAATATACTTAGTTGACGAGCAGGCCTGAATTAAAACAATAATAAATAGTAATATTGCAGTGCTTTTCAGTTTAATATTTATTGAGTTTTGGTATGCTTTCAAAATCACAGATTAGTTTTATAAA